>VFQU01000378.1_pt1 | contig 41707 bp, 42 predicted proteins | sample 3512311 | NCBI WGS metagenome assembly VFQU01 (sample SAMN10412377, study PRJNA504923) | tailings metagenome | isolation source: Relicate 3 Philex TSF3 active mining site | place: Philippines: Tuba, Benguet | collected 2017-08-29
TCAAGCGCGGCTGGGTTGCGGGAGGGAGATAAGGAGTCCGGGTCATTATGGTCGACTGTCGCCAGGAGGAAACGAAGCAGTTGGTGGGCACCATTATGTAGGCAAAATCGGCGCGCTGTTAAGGGGCATAGCGTGCGAATGCGCCCGTCCCCCTGAATCACAACATCGTGCTGCCCTTTTCACACTTTGCAGGGGCTCAACGCTCACAGTCTGTTACCCAATTGCGCCCTCGCGCGACAAATCGATTGCATTTTACGGAATGGTAACGGCGGGCCGGTAATCTGACCAAGGATGATGTTTCGGGGTTTGGGGACCACTCGAAAAATCACCGCGTCAAACGAGTTGCGTACGGGCAGAACGCCCGAGTAAGTAATTGGAGTACCGGGTGATTTCCCTGGCGAAGACCCCTTGGCGCGCTGGCCTTGTCCGCGCCGTTGCAGCCTTCCTCGTTGCGCTGGCCGTCAGCTTTTCCGCTGCCGCTCCGGTGCACGCCATCGAAAATCTCAGGAAATATGCCGGCATCGTCGTCGATGCGAAGTCCGGCAAAATCCTCTATGAAGAAGCAGCAGATTCAAAGCGTTACCCGGCATCCGTCGCCAAGGTGATGACGCTTTACGTGCTCTTTCAGGAGCTTCAGGCAGGCAATCTCAGCCTCTCTACCAAGATGATCGTCTCCCGTCATGCCGCCGCCGCCGTCCCCACGAAACTGGGCCTGCGCGCTGGCGCGACGATCTCGGTCGAGGATGCCATCAAGGCGCTGGTGACCCTGTCGGCCAACGACATTGCCCGCGTCATTGCCGAACACATTTCCGGCACCGAAACCAAATTTGCCGAGCGCATGACGGCCACGGCCCGCGCCATGGGCATGCGCAACACCACATATCGCAATGCTTCGGGCCTGCCTGATGGCGGCCAGGTGACCACGGTGCGCGACCAGGCCATCCTGGGCATCGCCGTCTATCAGCATTTTTCCAATTACTACAATTACTTCCAGACCACCAGCTTCCGCTATGGCGGCAAGACTTATGGCAATCATAACCGCGTTCTGGGCTATATGGGCGCCGTCGACGGCATCAAGACCGGCTATATCAATGCCGCCGGTTCCAACCTCCTGACTGCCGCCCGCAAGGACAATCGCCACATCGTCGTTGTCGCCTTTGGCTTCAATTCTGCAGCCTCGCGCGATGAAAAGGTCCGCCAGCTGGTTTCGACCTATCTCGAGAAAGGCCGCCGTGGCGACTATCTGCAGACTGCCATGGTCCCCGTCCCGGGCCGTCAGGGCAACACCCAGTTCGCTCTGGCCGCCGAGCCGCGCAAGGCGACTTTCGCCATGCCCGAGCCCATGCCGGCCTTCCGCTTTGCCTCGCTCGTCGCGGGCAATGGCGCGCAGCCACAACCGCAGGTTGCCGTCGCGTCCGCTGATCCCGCGCCGGTTGCCGTGACCATGCCGGTCCCACAGCCAACCGACCTTGGGCTTACGCCGGCCGTGCAGGCCGCCAATGTTCTAGCCGCTCCTACGCAGGCACAGCCCGAATATCCCAATCAGGACGTAATCGGCGCTTGGCTCAGCGAAACCTACAATCTGGGCGCCCCGCCCGCCGCACTCGGCCAGACGGCGCCGTCGGCCCCATTGCTGCCTCCTGGTAGCGTCGGCGGCTCCGAACAGCCGGTTGATCTCATGCATTCCGGCTCGGTCCAGACCGCCGCCGCAACGGGCTCCTGGATCGTTCAGATCGGCGCCGGTCCGACCGAAGACAGTGCCAGGGCCATGCTGTCCACTGCCGCCAGCAAAGTGGGTGCACTGGGTGACTTCCGCTCCTATGTCGAACGTTTCGAAAAGAACGGCCAGACTTTCTATCGTGCCCGGTTCATCGGCTTTGGTGACCGCAACGATGCCACGGCCATGTGCAATCGCCTCAAGGACCAGAATCTGGCCTGCCTGGCGATGCAGGGCTGACGCTTTTCGGCACGGCGGAGCAACCGCCGGCCGGTTATGAGGTGCGCGCCAGGTGCGGTGCGAAGCCTCCGGGGATGCAAATTGGTGCTTGTGTTTGGAGTAGCCCAATGAGTGATCGCAGTGCGCTAGTCGAATTGGCCAACTTTATCGGCCGTTCACCTCTGGCTTCGACCGATATGTCCGCGCGGAACAAGGCCTTGAAGGGCATGACCGAGCGCATGCTGCCCAGGCAGCGCCGCAGTGTCGGCGACCTGCTGGCGGTGGTGATGGTGCTCTCTGCCCGCACCCGCCGCATGGCCCAGGAGCCCGCCCATGTCGGTGTCGACGTCTTTGCTCCGGGTGGCAAACGCGCCATACGGATGACGCTCGGCGAGAGCTGAGGCCCTAACCTTTGCGGAGTGGCGATGCGCTCAGACGAGCGCATCGATCTTCTTGCGCCGCCAGACGAAGACGTACCACGCACCCTGCATCAGCATCATGCCGGTGAAGCTGGCGGCATAAGCGACCCAGATGCCGGAAAGGCCAAGACTGGTTTGGCTCAGCCAGATGGCGCCGGGCAGTTCGATCAGCAGAATTGCCGCCAAAGCCAACATCATGGGTGCATAGACCATGCCGCTGGCTCGCATCATTCCCGAAAACACCACGCCCCAGCCGAATGGCAGAATGGCCCAGAGCACAATGTGCAAGAGGTATTCGGTCAGTTCGACGACTTCGGGATCGGTGATGAACAGGCTGACCAGATGCTGGCTGAACAGGTAGGCCAGGACGATCAGCGACCCCGTGATGACCAGATTGAGAATCAATGCGGTGCGGGTGATTGCGCCCAATTGGTCCTGACGTTTGGCACCAATGGCCTGTGCACCGAAGATCGATGTGGCAATGCCGATCGACATGGCCGGGAACTGCACATAGTTCAGCACCTGATTGAGCGCGCCATAGGCGGCTGTGGCGTTCGAGCCAAACCGATTGACCAGCCCGACCACCACAATCCCGGCCACGGACGCCACGATCATTTGCAGGCCCGCGGGAATGCCCAACTTGAGAATGAGGCCGAGCAGCTGAAAATCAGGTTTCAGTGAGCGCAGCAGTTCGGCATCCGGGGCAAGCGGCAGCTTGCGGGCACGCATGTAGAAAAACAGGAAGACGAGGACGACGAGGAAGCTGCCGATAAAGGCCCAGGCGGCAGACATGACGCCGAGCTGCGGCAGGCCCCACCATCCCTGAATCAAGGCCGGGGTGAGGACAACGCCGACCAACAGCGAGAGGATCAGCGACAAGAGCGGCGTGATCGTGTCGCCGACCCCGCGCAGGACGGACGTGGCGACAAGGAATATGAAGAAGCCGGGCTGCCCGAGGAACATGATGTGGGCATATTGAATGGTCGTGGCGCGGATATTCTCAGGCGCGCCAAGCAGGTCCATGATGTTCTCGATAAAGATCGTGCCCAGCAATGCGATCACCAGGCCCAGCACAAAAGCCGAGGTCATTGTAGTGCCGGCAATTTGCTTGACGCGATGCGTGTTACGGGCGCCCCAAGCCTGACCAATCAGAACGGTCGCGCCGGAAGAGAGCCCGATGATGAAGCTGATCAGCAGGAACAGGATCGGGAAGAACACAGCTAGCGCCGCAAGGGCTTCGACACCGATCATCTGGCCGATGAAAATCGAATTGAACGTGCCGGACAGGGCCTGAAGAATGTTCGAGGCCATGAGGGGAATAAGAAACAGGCTGAACCGCTGCCAAAGAGGGCGGGTTGAGTGCGGATTCATAAGGTAGCTCCAGGCAAAATTCGTTTGTCACGTCACGGTGCCGGACCCCGAATTCGGCGTGAGGCTGAGCAGTATGCGAGCCGCCGGTGGGACCATTCACACCCCAATGGGTGCCGGCTGGACGGGCGCTGGAGGAAGGCAATGACGTGGGCGCCTGTCTACGCCCGCCTAAAGAAAGCGTCAATTGCCGTCCGGAGCAGCATCAGGCGGCGCGATTGCCGCCGTCATCACTTCTCATGTCTCTTCGCGTCCGGCCTCTGATAGAGCTTGGCCATGCAGACCAGTGCCGTTCATTCTGATTCCCGGACAGAGCAGTTTTTTGCCGGCGCCCGCGCCTGCCTGCCGGTTGCCATATCGGTCGCCGCCTATGGATTGGTCTGGGGTGTGCTGGCGCGCGGCGCCGGGCTGAGCCTGTTGGAAGCGGCCATGATGAGTGCGCTGGTCTTTGCCGGCGCAGCGCAGTTCGTGGCCCTCGATCTGTGGACGACCACCCCTTCCACCCTGCCGATCGGCGCGCTGATCCTGGCCGCCCTCATCGTCAATCTGCGTTACCTGCTGCTGACGGCGACGCTCCGCCCACTTTATCGGCCCGATCAGGTCCGGCGCGGCGCGCTCAGCATGTATCTGGTGACGGATGAGAACTGGGCCATGACCGTCGCGGCCATGGCGCGGGGTGGTGGCAGTGTCGCGTTTCTCATGGGTGGCGGCGCCCTCGCCTGGATTTCATGGATGAGCACCAACATGATCGGCTATGGCCTGGGCTCGCAGATAGACGATCCCGCCCGCTGGGGGCTGGATTTCGCTTTCACCGCGACATTCCTCGCATTGCTGCTGGGCATGTGGCGTGGGCGCTCCGACCTTCTGCCATGGCTGGTCGCGGCCGGCGCCGCTATTGCGACCTCGCGATTCGTGGAAGGCAACTGGCATATTCTGGTGGGTGGTCTCGCAGGCAGCCTCGCAGGCGCAGCATGGGAGGTGCGCAAACATGTACGCCAGCCCTGAAGCGGTCATTGCCATCCTGGGCATGGCTCTGGTGACCATCACCGTCAAAGCCAGCGGCCTGCTGCTGGCCGACCGTTTGCCCCGCGATGGCTTTGCGGCGGCGTGGCTTCGCCATATTCCGGGCGCGGTGCTGGCCGCGCTGGTCGCGCCGGCTATCGTGTCGGGAAGCCTGGCCGAGGTCGTGGCGGCCGCAGCAACTGCAGCAATTTACATGACGACACGCAATCTCTTTGCCGCAATGGCGGCCGGCGTGATCACGGTTTACCTTGTCCGCCTATGGGTTGGCGGCTGAACTTCATCCACAATGCAAGGAAATGGTGCCCCCCGCGAGACTCGAACTCGCACGCCTTGCGGCGGAGGATTTTGAGTCCTCTGCGTCTACCATTCCGCCAGAAGGGCACGGCTGGGTTCCTACCCCACAAGGCTGCTTCGCGCAACTACCTCAGTAGAGCCCGCCGCGACCCAGATTGGGGTCGAGGAAGGTGCCGCCCGTACCGGGCTGGGTGCTGCCCGTAATGCCGCTGCCATATTGCTGCTGCATCATCTGCTCGCGCTGGATGGCATCGAACGCATTGACGTCCAGCCCGATCACCGAAGTCATGAGGTTGGGGCCGGTGCCAGGCTTGAAAGCTTCGCGGATCGAAGCTTCGCCCTCGAATGCCTTGGCGCCGGAATTAGGATTGATCCAGGCCGTAGTCATGCCGGTCGGCACGTTGAACGGTGTCGGGGTTTTGCCTTGCAGGGCTTTGGCCATGAAATTGGTGAAAATCGGCACAGCCATGCCGCCGCCGGTGGCCGAAGAGCCCATGGAGCGGGGCTGGTCGTAGCCGATATAGACACCCACTGCGAGTTCGGGGGTAAAGCCAACGAACCAGGCATCCTTATAGTCATTGGTCGTGCCGGTCTTGCCAGCAACCGGACGGTTTAGCGCGCGAGCGGCCGTGCCGGTGCCGCGCTGCACGACGCCTTCCATCATCGAGGTGATCTGGTAGGCAGTCATCGGATCGAGCACCTGGGTGCGATTGTCGATGATGCGCGGCTCGCCCTGCCCGTGCCAATCCGCGGCCTCGCAGCCGTCGCAGATGCGCTGATCGTGCTTGAAGACCGTATGGCCATAGCGGTCCTGAATACGGTCAATCAGCGTCGGAACGATCTTGCGGCCGCCATTGGCAATCGTGGCATAGGCGGCGGTCATGCGCATGGCAGTGGTTTCGCCGGCACCCAGTGCCATGGCGAGCACGGGCTGCATCTGGTCATAGATGCCGAAAAGCTTTGCGTAGTCGGCAATCAGCGGCATGCCGATATCACGGGCAAGGCGAACCGTCATGACGTTACGGCTGCGTTCGATGCCGCGGCGCAGGGTCTGCGGACCATAGAACTGCTGCGAATAATTCTCGGGACGCCAGACCGATCCATCGCTCATCCGCACTTCCACGGGCGCATCTAGAACGACCGAAGCGGGCGTGTAGCCATTGTCCAAGGCGGCGGCATAAACAATGGGCTTGAAGGACGAACCCGGCTGGCGCAGAGCCTGGGTGGCGCGGTTGAACTCGCTTTCGGCAAAGGAGAAACCGCCCACCATGGCCAGCACGCGGCCGGTACGAGGGTCCATGGCAACGAGTGCACCTTCGATCTCGGGCACCTGTTCGAGCGTATAGTGGCCGTCCTTGCCTGAAACGGGGGAAACATAGACCACGTCCCCGACCCTCAGGATATTCTGTAGCTGTTGGGACACCCAACGAATGTCCGGCCCCGCCAAAATGCCTTCAACACGGTCGGGCAGCACGGCATTGTCGACGTCATTGTCCGGCCTCAGCCCGATACGCGCCTGATTGTTGCCGACCTCCAGCACCACCGCGAGCTGCCATTCCGGCACATCGCTCAGCGGCCGAATTGCAGCAACATCGATGCCCCAGTCATCGCCAATTTCGATACTGGCAACGGGCCCCCGGAAGCCGCGGCCGCGGTCGAATTCGATGAGCCCGTCCATCAGCGCGCGGCGCGCATATTCCTGCAAGCGCGGCTCCAGTGTGGTGCGCACGGAAAGGCCGCCGCCATAGAGCTGATCCTCGCCATAGAGCTTGGCCAGTTCACGCCGTACATCCTCGGTGAAGTATTCAGCCGAATAGACCTGACTACCGCCAGCACGGGGAATGACGTTGAGCGGCTCCTGCTTTGCCTCTGCCGCTTCTGTGGCGGTGACATAGCCGTTGTCGACCATACGATCGAGCACCCAATTGCGACGCTCGATAGCGGCCTGGGGGTGGCGGAATGGGTGATAGTTATTGGCGCCTTTGGGCAACGCCGCCAGATAAGCCGCTTCGCTAAGCGTCAGCTGATAGAGCGCCTTGTCGAAATAGTTGAGCGCAGCGGCCGCGACACCATAGGTCTGTCCGCCCACCGACCCCATGAAGATTTCATTGAGGTAGAGTTCGAGAATCTTGTCCTTGCTGAAGGTGCTCTCTATCCGCAAAGCCAGCAAGGCTTCCTGGATCTTGCGGTCCCAGGTCTGCTCGAAGCTCAGGAGGAAATTCTTGGCCACCTGCTGGGTGATGGACGAACCGCCGCCCTGAATGGAGCGATTGCCCGACAGATAGGCCGTCAAGTTGTCGCGCACCGCGCGCATCACGCCGTCAAAGGCGATGCCGTTATGGGTGTAGAAGTCTTTGTCTTCCGATGACAGGAAGGCCTCAATGACCAGCGGTGGCACTGTCTCGATGGGCTGGAACAAGCGGCGCTGACGCGCATATTCGGCCAGAAGCGTACCATCGGCGGCGTGAACCCGCGTCGTCACCGGCGGCTGGTAGTCCTGCAACACGGTATAGTCGGGTAGCTGTGCGATAACAGTGTTGAGATAAACGGCGGCCACGGCCACGCCCGCGAGACCCGCGAACATGCCAAATCCAAATAGCCAGCCGAGAAGACGGAACATCTATTCACTTATCTCCGGAACGCCGCAGAAATTCCGGCGCTCGAATCATAGCAGAAAGCACGGCAAATGTTCAGCACTCCGCGCATCCGGACGGTCATCGCATAGCGCCTATTCATTCTCGGTCAGACTATCAAAATAGGTTGAAATGCCGCGCGCGATGGCTTCGGCCGTCCGGTCACGCCAATCGGACTGGGTTAGATTTGCAATGTCGCTGGCATTGGACAGAAATCCCAGTTCGATCAGCACCGAGGGAACATCGGGCGATTGCAGCACGAAAAAATCGGCCTGACGCACGGGAAACCGGCGCAGCGCCACGCTGGGTTCAAGCTGGTGTACAATGGCCTGTGCCGCCCGATAGGACTGAATGCGCATTTCGCGCCGCATAAGGTCCAATAGAATATCCACCACCTCGGGTGTCATCTGCGGCATGGAGAAACCAGCGATCACGTCCGATTTGTTTTCCGTATCGGCAAGCACCTTGTCGAGCACGTCGGTAGCATTCTCATCACGGGTATAGACACTGGCGCCGCGAATTTCGGGTTGCTGGAAACTGTCGGCATGCACGGAGAGAAACAGGTCCGCTTTGTTGCCTCGCGCCAGCGCCACCCGTTCCTCGAGCTTGAGATAGGTGTCGTCCTCGCGGGTCAGCGCCACGTCGAACCGGCCCGATTCGATCAGCAATTGTTGCAGGCGCAGCGAAAAGGCGAGCACGATGTCCTTTTCCTTGATGCCGCTGGCCGTTTCGGCACCGCTATCGATACCGCCATGGCCGGGATCGATAACCACCAGCGGCCGCGTCACCACGGCCAGTTCGGAGCCGCCGGCAGGTGTTGAGGTCGCGGGCGCCGCAAGGCTGGCCGAAGCCGCCCGGTCGCGCTCGACATTGGCAGCAAATTCCTCGGCAGAGGCGGGTATGATATCGACGACAAGTCGCGCCGGCTGTCCCTCGAACGGGTCGAGCACATAGGCCTGCTGCACCTGAACCGGCGTCGACAGGGTAAGCGTCGTGCGCACACGATCAGGCGCGGCCTGCTGAACGCTATAGGCCGACACCAAACCGCCTTCCCCGGCTGGAATGCCTTCGGGTTCGGGAACTGAAAAGGTCCCTGCCCTGACGTCGATGGCGAGCCGGTCGGGTTCAGAGAGGGAAACGAATGCGAATTCGGTCCGCGATGCAAGATCGATGACGAGGCGCGCCCGCTCTGGGGTCGCGGTCACGCGCGCGTCGATGACATTGGGCAGGCCCGGCGCGGTTTGCACTTGTGTCTGTTGCGTCTCTGCGTCTGTGGCGGGCTGGTCCTGGGACACGGCAGGCAGCGCGAACAGGATCGCCGCCAGTCCGGCCAGGAAAACACGTTTCAGAACTTGGTGGGTCAAGACTGACCATACCCCTGTTTGATTTCGACCCCGATGCCTGCGCAAAGAGCCGATTCTGCGGCGCTGAGCGCCTTATGCGATGATTTGTGACGCAGGCCAAGAAAGGGCGGGTTCAAATGCGTGGCAAGACCGCCATTTTGAGTTTCCTGTTGCCATTCCAGCGCAATAACCCTACACGCTAAAGAGGTAGGCGCGTGTGTTTCGCCAGCCCGTGCAGGAACGACAGGATCGCTCCCCGACAGGCGGAACAGGCCAGACGACCCCGGAACAAGACGGGTCCGGTCTGGAAGAAAGCGGCGGTTTTCAGCGCCTCAAATGAAGAATTTCGGCCCTTTGGGTCGGACGGCGACGGCAGATGCAGTCGCCCACTAGGAAGAGGTCATATGGCCCGCAGGCGGACAAAGCGCGACGCGATCGAGATATACGATTGCCGTTTTGCTTCGCCCCTTACCTCGGCTACGACCAAGATTATCGGTGTGCTGAACGTGACAGGTTCGCGCCCAACCTTACTCAAACCATTCGCCCCGCAATGCGCCACTGTCAGGATGCCGGCTCTCCGGCGTCCCCTTGTCGGCGCGCGGGTGCGCGGAGTTCATTATGGCGACCAAAAGAATGCTGGTGGATGCCATCCACCCGGAAGAAACACGGATTGTCGTTACCGCTGGTAACCGGCTGGAGGAGTTCGACTTCGAATCGGCGACCCGCCGCCAGTTGCGGGGCAATATCTACCTCGCGAAGGTGACGCGCGTCGAACCGAGCCTGCAGGCCGCGTTTGTCGAATATGGCGGAAACCGTCACGGTTTTCTCGCGTTCAGCGAAATCCATCCCGATTATTACCAGATCCCGGTCGCCGACCGCGAAGCTCTGCTGCGCGACGAAGAGCACGAGGACGATCATCCAGAGGATGCCGAAGATACAGTCTCGGTGCCCGAAGGCGTGGTCGAGGCTGATGCAGAAGCCGATCCGCAGGAGCCGGGCGACGCCAGCCATATCGAGCAGGCCCCCGCAAACAGCGAGCCGGTCGAGTCTATCGGCGGCGCCGATGCGCTTGAGGAAGTGCCGGAGCGTCGGCGCTCCAACCAGCAGCGCCGCCACCAGTATAAGATTCAGGAAGTAATCAAGCGCCGCCAGGTCATGCTGGTGCAGGTGGTCAAGGAAGAGCGCGGCAATAAGGGCGCGGCTCTGACCACCTATCTGTCTCTGGCAGGTCGCTATTCGGTGCTCATGCCCAACACGGCGCGTGGTGGCGGCATTTCCCGCAAGATCACCAATGCTGCCGACCGCAAGCGCCTCAAGGAAATCACCTCCGATCTGGAAGTGCCGCAGGGCATGGGCGTGATCCTGCGCACGGCCGGCGCTTCGCGCACCAAGGCCGAGGTCAAGCGCGACTTCGAATATCTGATGCGTCTGTGGGAAAGCGTGCGCACGCTGACCTTGCAGAGCCAGGCGCCTTGCCTCGTCTATGAGGAAGGAAGCCTGATCAAGCGGACCATCCGCGATCTCTATAATAAGGATATCGACGAAGTTCTGGTCGCGGGCGACAACGCCTATCGCGAGGCCAAGGACTTCATGAAGATGATCATGCCGTCCCACGCCAAGAACGTGAAGCCCTATGGCGAAGAGCAGCCGCTATTCTCCAAATATGGCGTCGAGAACCAGCTCGACCAGATGTTCTCGCCCACAGTTACCCTGCCCTCCGGCGGCTATATCGTCATCAACCCGACGGAAGCCTTGGTTTCCATTGACGTGAACTCGGGCCGCTCCACCAAGGAGCACAATATCGAGGACACTGCGCTCCAGACCAATCTGGAAGCCGCCGAGGAAGTGGCCCGCCAGCTTCGCCTGCGCGATCTGGCCGGCCTGATCGTCATCGACTTCATCGATATGATGGAGAACCGCTCCAACCGGGCGGTCGAGCGCAAGCTCAAGGATTGTCTCAAGGACGACCGCGCCCGCATCCAGGTTGGCCGCATCTCCCATTTCGGCCTCATGGAAATGAGCCGCCAGCGCATCCGCTTCGGCGTGGTGGAAAGCTCGACCCACAAGTGCCCGATCTGCGACGGCACGGGCCTTGTCCGCTCCACCGAAAGCCTGGCGCTGATGATCATGCGCCACATCGAGGACCATGTGCTGCGCAAGCAGGGCCAGTCGATCAATGTGCGCGTGCCGGTTGAGGTCGCGCTCTATATTCTCAATTTCAAGCGCGAGACGCTGACGCAGCTCGAAATCCGTAACAATCTGTCGATCACCATCACGGCCGACAGCAAGCTGACCGGCCATCAGTTCGGTATCGAAAAGGGTGAAACGCGCGTTTCTGCTTATGCCGACCAACGCGCCGCCGCCCATGTGCGCGTCGACAGCGCCGTCATCGAAGATGATGTCGAGGATGAGCCGGAGGTCGAAGAAGAAGAAGACGCGCCCGTCGAAGCGCGCAGCAGCGACAGCGAAGACGGAGAAGGCAATGGCCGCCGTCGTCGCCGCCGTCGGCGTCGCGGCGGTGGCAATGGCGAGCGTAACGGAGAGCGTGCGGCCCCGCAGGCCGCCGAAACCGATGGCGAGGCCGAGACGTCCGAAGGCGACGACGAAGCTGCCGACAGTGGCGCTGAGCGCAATGCGGCTGAGGGCGAGGGCGACGATGAACCGCGCCGCCGCCGCCGCCGTGGCCGCCGCGGCGGTCGTCGCAACCGTCGTGACGGCGAGAATGGCGGCGCGTCGGAGGCTGGCGAAGCCAGTGTTGCGGCGCCCGAGGACGCCGTGGTCGAGCATGTCGATCTCAGCGAACCGGCCGCCGAAGTGCCCGCCGCTGTAGAGGCTGAAGAAAAGCCGGCGGAAAAGCCCAAGCGCACACGCCGCAAGAAGGTAGTCGAGACCGAGGAATCAGCGCCCGTGGAAGCCGCTCCGGTTGAAGCGGCCCGCGAGCCCGCCGCCGAAGAGAAACCGAAGCGGAAGCCCCGCGCTCGCAAGCCAAAGGCAGAGGCCGCCGAAGCTGTTGCAGAAGCGGCTGTGGCGGAGGCCGCGCCGGTGGAAGCCGCTGCGACTGAAGAAAAGAAGCCGGCCCGTGCCCGCCGCGTGAAGAAGGAACTGCCGCCCGAAGGCGTCGTGGTTACCTCCAGCGCAGCGCCGGTTGAGGCTACCCCGGAAGCCGAAGACGGTTCCGCCGAGGCAGAACCGGAAAAGAAGAAAAAGGTCGGTTGGTGGCAGCGCCGCCTCGGTCTTGGCTAAAGTCAAAAGGGCGGCCTTCGGGCCGCCCTTCTTGTTTGCCTGCCCCGATTATCGGCCGGCGGTGACGAATTTGTGCAGGCGATTGAGCGCCTCTTCCACGGTTGAGCGCGGGCCGGCATAGCTGAAGCGCACGAAAGCCTGGCCCTCGCTGCGGTCGAAATCGACGCCCGGGGTCGCGGCGATGCCGGCTTCTTCCATCATGGCCTCGCAGAAACTCAATGAGTCGTTGGAGAAGCGACCAATGCCAGCATAGGCGTAAAATGCCCCGTCGCCTGTCGCGGGCAGGTCGAAGCCGATCTCACGGAGCCCTTCGGTCAACAACTGCCGATTGGCCGCATAACCCGCCTTCTGTTCTTCGGCATAGTCGACTTCGTCGAGCGCCACGGTTGCGGCGATCTGACTCAGCGTTGGTGCTGAAATGAAAAGATTCTGCTGCAGTATTTCCGCCCGCCGCACCAGGCTCTCCGGCAGCACCATCCAGCCGATGCGCCAGCCGGTCATGCAATAGTATTTCGAGAAACTGTTGATGACGATGGCGTCGCGCGTCAGTTCCAGCGCGCTGACCGATGGTCCACGATAGTCCAGCCCATGGTAGATTTCGTCGGAAATGAACCGCACCCCCAGCCGCGCACAAGTGGCGATAATGTCAGCCAGACCGAGCCGATCCACACCCGCGCCGGTCGGGTTGGCCGGGCTCGCAAACAGCAGTCCTGCAAAGGGCTGTTTTGCATGGGCCGCTTCAATATCCGCGCCGGTCAGCCGCCAGCCATTGGCCGCGGTCACGGGGATTTCCGCCACATCGAAACCCAGCCCGAGCAAGGTGTTTACGTAGGCCGGATAGCCCGGCCGGGTTATAGCGATGCGCGCCCCCGGCTGAAAGGCGGTGTGAAAGGCGAGGATAAAACCCGAGGACGATCCCATCGTGGCGATGATGTGTTCGGGGTCGACGGAAACACCATGCCGCCCTGTGTAGTAAGCCGAAAGTGCCTGCCTTAGCTCGATCATGCCCTTGGCGCTGGTATAACCCTGCGGCATCGGCAGCGAGGCCTTAACCGCCTCGATCACGCGCGGCGCTGGCGGCGCGCCGGGCTCGCCCAGTTCCAGATGGCAGATCGAGCGGCCCTCCGCTTCCAGCGCCTTGGCGCGCCGCAGAATGTCCATGGCAAGAAACGGCCTGAGGCCGGCAGGTTCGGTCATGGAGCAACTCCGGTATGTTCGCCCTCAATTCGCACTTTTCGTAACGAGGCTCCAGTCTTGGATGCCCCTGCCCTCAAGAACAATTGATGGGTGCAGAAACCGGTCACACACCGGCGGGTGCTACTTTGTCCGAAGGTCTGCTAGAACGCTTCGACCGACTCGACGGAGCTATTCATGAACCGCCTCACCCTTGTCCTCGTTGCCGTGGCAGGTATTCTCGCCGGCGCGCTTGGATATTCCGTGGTCATCAGGCCCGCGCCCGGCCTCGATGCAGTGGCCGTTCAGGCTATCGTCGATGACACCTTAGCCAAGCGCGATGCCGCCGCAGTGGAGGTTGAAGCTGAGCCGATTGAAACCGTCAGCATCGATCCCGCCGTCATCAATCCGATGATCGAGCAATTCCTCCTCAGCGATCCCAAGCTGCTGCAGCGCATGTCGGTGGCGCTGGAGGACACACTGCGCGTCGAGGAACAGTCGCGCGTCAAGACCATGCTCGCCGAATATCAGAGCCAGATTTTTGCGGCCGACACAGATGTGGTTCTCGGTAATCCAGATGGCGACGTCACTTTGGTCGAGTTCTTCGACTACAATTGCGGCTATTGTCGCAGCGCCCTGCCCGACCTTGCCACGCTTCTCGCCGAAGACCCCGACCTCAAGGTCATCCTCAAGGAATTCCCGATCCTATCCAACGAATCCATCGACGCCGCCCGTGTGGGCGTTCTGGTCGGCCAGTCCGATGTGGACTATTGGCCGTTCCACGAAGCCCTCTTCTCCAGCCGCGGCAAGGTGGACAAGACCGTTGCCCTCACCGCAGCGGCCGATCTGGGCCTGTCGCGTGTCGATCTCGAATTGCGCATGGGCCAACAGTCGGTAACGCAAGCCATTCAAAATTCTTACGAAATTGCGCAGGCACTGGGCATTAGCGGTACTCCGACTTACATTATCGGCAACGAAATCATCCCCGGTGCCATCGGCGTCGATGAATTGCGCGCACGTATCGCCAATATGCGTGCTTGCGGCGATACGCAGTGCAGTTAGCCCGCCAGTTTGCTAGCCTTTTCGGTGCATTTCGTGTAACCGCCCTTGCGCCGGCCCGGATGGCCGGTCCAAAAGGCTTGGATCATGGCTAAACGCGTTCTTGTCCTCAACGGCCCGAACCTCAACCTGCTCGGCACACGCGAGCCGGGCACCTATGGCGCTGAAACGCTCAAGGACGTCGAGGCGCTCTGCAAGGCGACGGCTGAGGATCTCGGGCTGGCGCTCGATTTCCGCCAGTCCAACCACGAAGGCGAACTCGTTACCTGGATTCAGGATGCGCGGAAAACCGCCGATGGCATTCTGATCAACCCTGCCGCCTATTCGCACACATCGGTCGCCATTCACGATGCCCTTCGGGCCGTAGGTCTGCCGACCGCCGAAGTGCATATCACCAATATCCACCAGCGAGAGCCGTTCCGGCACCACTCCTATGTGTCCAGTGTCGCCTTCGGCGTCATTTGCGGCTTCGGTACGCTGGGGTATAAACTGGCCCTCCACGCTTTGGCCGAAAAACTCAAATAATGCGTCGACGCAAGAAGACGGGAGAATAACAGGAATGACGAAGTCATCGCAGGTGGATCAGGACCTGATCCGCGCCATCGCCGAATTGCTCAACAAGGAAAATCTCGCGGAAATCGAGATCGAGCAGGAAGATCTGCGGGTCCGCGTTACCCGGTCCTATCCCAATGAGGCGCCGACCTACGCTCCCGCGCCGATGCAGTATATGGCTGCGCCTGCGGCCCCGGCTGCTGCGCCCAGCGCGCCCGCCGGTTCGGTGCCCGCTGCTGCGCCCGCCAAGGCTGAAGACCTCGCCTCCAATCCTGGTACCCTGACCTCGCCCATGGTTGGCACGGCCTACCGCTCGCCCGAGCCCGGCAAGCCTGCCTTTGCCGAAGTGGGCAGCAAGGTCACAGAGGGCCAGACGGTTCTCATCATCGAAGCGATGAAGACCATGAACCAGATTCCGGCGCATCGTTCGGGCACCGTCACCCGTGTTCTGGTGGAAGATGCCCAGCCGGTCGAATATGGCGAGCCACTCGTCGTTATCGAATAGAGGGGACTTTCCATGTTCCAGAAGGTCCTGATCGCCAATCGCGGCGAAATCGCCCTGCGCATCCTGCGTGCCTGCAAGGAAATGGGCATTGCAACGGTGGCCGTGCATTCGACGGCCGACGCCAATGCAATGCATGTTCGCCTCGCCGATGAAAGCGTCTGCATCGGCCCCAACCAGGCCCGCGACAGCTATCTCAATATCCCGTCCATTCTGGCCGCCTGCGAGATAACCGGTGCCGACGCGGTGCATCCGGGATACGGTTTCCTTTCGGAAAACGCACGCTTCGCCAAAATTCTCGAAGAGCACAAGGTGACCTTTATCGGTCCCTCGGCGCACCATATCGAGATCATGGGCGACAAGATCACCGCCAAGAAGACGGCAGTGGAACTGGGTATTCCCGTCGTTCCCGGCTCCGCCGGCGCGGTCGAAACCGAACAGCAGGCGATCAAGACCGCCAAGGACATCGGCTATCCCGTGCTGATCAAGGCGACGGCAGGCGGTGGCGGGCGTGGCATGAAGGTGGCGGAAAGCGAAAAGGACCTGCTGGTCGCCTGGTCGACTGCGCGTTCGGAAGCCAAGGCCGCTTTCGGCAATGACTCCGTCTATATGGAAAAATACCTCGGCAAGCCGCGCCATATCGAGGTGCAGGTGCTTGGCGATGGCCAGGGCAATGCCGTGCATCTAGGCGTGCGCGACTGTTCATTGCAACGGCGTCACCAGAAAGTCTGGGAAGAGGCCGGTGGGCCGACCATCGCCCCCGAAGAGCGCGACAGGATCGGCGAAATCTGCGCCGCCGCCATGCGCAAGCTCAAATATTCCGGCGCAGGCACCATCGAATTCCTCTACGAAAATGGCTCGTTCTATTTCATCGAAATGAACACGCGCCTGCAGGTGGAGCATCCGGTAACCGAGCGCATTACCGGCATCGACATCGTCTATGAGCAGATCAAGGTGGCGTCGGGCGAAAAGCTCTCCATGACGCAGGACCAGATCCAGTTCTACGGCCATGCCATCGAAGTGCGCATCAATGCCGAAGACCCGCAGACCTTTGCGCCGTCGCCCGGCACGATCACTTTCTATCACCCGGCCGGTGGCGTCGGCATCCGCGTCGATTCGGCGGTCTATCAGGGCTACAAGATTCCGCCCTATTATGACTCCCTGATCGGCAAGCTGATCGTTTATGGCCGAACGCGCGAGGAATGCCTCAAGCGTCTTGGGCGGGCGGTGGACGAATTCGTCATCGATGGCGTCAAGACCACCCTGCCCCTGTTCCAGCGCCTGATGAAGGAACCGGATATTCTGGCCGGCAATTACGACATTCACTGGCTGGAAAAATTCCTGGCAGCGAATAAAGCCTGAGGTAGGCACAACAACAAAGGTGCGGCGATGAGGTTTACGACTATCCTTGGCGCCGCAATCCTTATGGCAATGGCTGGCCCCACTCTGGCGCAGGACTGCCTGGAATGGGGCGCGCCAGCCGAACTTAGCGGTATCCTGGTCGAGGGCGTCTATCCTGGCCCGCCAGAATTCGAGAGCGTTTCAGGCGGCGACGAGGCCTATAGCGCCATCATGCTGCATCTGAAGACGCCGATTTGCGTCACCGCCAATACCGAGACCGGTGAAGAGGCCCTGGCATCGACCGATCTGGTGCAACTCGCCTGCGACGAAAACCAGCTTGCGCAGCTGGTACGAGGCGATCGTGTCAGCATGGCCGGGCGGCTCTTCTCCGCACATACAGGCTATCACGTCACGCCCGCGCTGTTCCAATGCCCATGATCCCCATACAATGGCCCGCCGAACCGATCCTTTTGCCGTCGACATTACGCCTGAACTGATCGTGCGTGCATATCGTGCCGGCATCTTTCCGATGGCGGAGGATGCGACGGACGAAGACCTGTTCTGGGTCAGCCCGGAAATGCGCGGCATCATTCCGCTCGATGGCTTTCACGCCAGCAAGAGCCTGCGAAAGGCCATGCGCAAATCCGGCTGGACAGTTCGGGTCGACTCCGACTGGGAAGGGATCGTGGAAGGCTGCGCGACCGTCGGCGAGGACCGACACACGACCTGGATCAATGGGACCATCCGCGCGGTCTATGGCGAATTGTTCCGGCGCGGCGTCGCGCATACGGTGGAGGTCTGGGACGGCGCTGATCTTGTCGGCGGGCTGTATGGTCTCGCCATCGGGGCGGCCTTCTTCGGCGAATCTATGTTCCACCGCCGCACCGATGCCTCGAAAATGGCGATGGCGCATCTGGTCGAGCGGCTCAATGCCGGCGGCTTCGTGCTATTGGACACCCAATTTCTCACTGACCATCTGGCGTCCCTGGGTGGCATCGAGATACCGCGCGCCGAATATGAGGACAGGCTGGCCGATGCCGTCACATTCGACGCCGACTGGGGCGCATGGGACCGCCAGAAATGAACAAACCCCTCGACCTGCCCGAAAGCCTCGGCCCGCTCCGCGATCTGGACTGGGACGAAATCACCATCGGGCAATCGGCCAGCACTGTCTGGCGCATCACGCTGGCCGACGGCAATGCCGTCTTCCTTAAGTCCGAACCCATGCATCCGCTTGGCGAGTTGCCTGGCGAGATCGAACGCCTCAACTGGCTGACGCGCATGGGGTTCAAGGCGCCGCGCGTCGTCGATGCCGAACAGACCAGCGAGCGCCTCTGGCTGCTGATGACCTCAGTGCCCGGCAAGGACCTCACTCACTATGTGGATCAACCGGCCATATTCGTGCGCGCTTACGCTCAGGGCCTCAAGCGCATGCACGCGCTCGACCCCGCGCATTGTCCTTTCGACCACGGTCTGGATGCCCGGCTTGCCGAGGCAGCGCAGCGCGTGGATGCGGGCCTTGTGGACGAGACCGACTTTGACGTGGACCGCGCGGGCTGGACTGGACGGCAGGTGCTGGATTGGCTCCATGCCAACCGCCCCGCAACCGGTCCACAAATTGTTACGCATGGTGATGCCTCGACGCCCAATATCCTGGCAGATGATGGTCGCTTCTCCGGCATGGTCGATTGCGGCCGTATGGGCCGCGCCGATGTCTGGCAGGATCTGGCCCTGGCCTGCCGCAGCATCGCCTTCAATATCGGGGAAGCCCACATCGCCCCGTTCCTTGCCGCCTATGGCGCCGAATGGGATGAAGCGAAATATCGCTATTACTGCGCTTTGGATGAGATGTTTTAGGCGTCAGCCCCGCAGCTTGAACTCAAGCCTTGTCTCCCATTTCTCCATGTCAGGCACTTCATCGGGGTCGGATTCGTAGAGTTCCAGCCGGCATGCGAAAAAATCGTCCGGGCCGCGCGCTTCCATATCGAATGCTTCGCCAACGTGATCCACCCAACCGATCAGCGTGCCGGTAACCGTAATGAGCCTGTCCGGGTGTCCATGCCAGGTCGTGGTGGCATAGCGACCGGCCGGCAGCACGCCGGTCTTGACCGCGCCCTCTCCCAGCCCTGCCGCTTCAACTGCAATGCCGGCTTCAACCTCGAGTGTGTCGGCCATATTGATACGACGGTAGTTGTAGAAGGCAGGTCCGGCCGGGGTCAGCCCATGCCGTCCGATATAGCCGAAAACCTGCGGGAAGCCTTGTTGGGCCGGTTGCTGCATCTGGTTCATGGTCACGTTGAAGGTGACATAGACATAGGCCTGCGCCGGCCGCTCGATGATTTCAGGCAAAGTCATCATGGCTATATTCCTCTTTGTACTCAGTCGACCTGACCGCCGCCGGTTGCGTTGGCCATGGTTGCGGTCATGCTCGATGCCAGATCGCTGGCCAGAAGGACCGCCGCATCGGCCACCTGCCCCAGCGAGGCGATGTGCCTGAGCGGGGTATCCCGCGCGATCTCTCTATGCAGTTCGTCAAAGCTGATATTGCGTTCGCGGGCATGGATCATCCACACCTCCCGCACCCCCGGAGAATCCGGCGATCCGGGCGAACGCACCCAGCAGCAGCGCACGCCATGGGGGCCGTTTTCTACCGCCAGATGGCGCAGAAAGTGCTCGACGGCGGCGCAGGCCACGCCAAAACCGCCCATTTCGTTGAAGGCCTGCCTTGCCGCATTGGCGGTGATGCCGAGAATGACCCCGCCGCCATTTTCAGCCATGTGCCGGGCCGCGACCGTGCCAACATTGAACCAGGAGAGCAGGCCCTGCTGCACCGGTAGCATGAAGCGGTCAAAGGGCAGATCTGTCAGCTTGTTACCTTGGGAGTCGCCCCAATCCACGGCGCTGAAAACGATATTCACCGGGCCTGTCTTTGCAGTGACGGCCCGCAAATGCGCCTCAACCGCATTCTTGTCGAAAACATCGACCTGCCCGACATGTATCTGCCCGCCAGACAAGCGGAGGGCCTCCGCCGCCTGTTCCAACGGCTCGCGCCGCCGCGCTGCGAGGTGGACAACAGCACCTTCTCGCACGAACGCCTTGGCCACCGCGCCGCCAACAGCGCCGCTGCCGCCATAGACAATTGCCGTCTTGCCCTTGAGCAACATTGAATCCCCTCCCCCGATTGAGCGCAACAGCGCGCACTCTATTGACGAGCGGCGTCAACACTGTTCGACAGGCAGACGAGAAAAAACTATCGCTGGTCCGGTGGCGGCACGTTGGTGCTGGTTTTGCACTCGACGAGCCAGACGTCATAAATGGCGTGGTCGACCGCGTTCAGCGCCGGGCTGTCCGCAAAAATCCAGCCGGTAAAAATGCGTTCGCTGTCGCCGTCGAGACTGCGCTGGTCGACCTCGATAAAGGACGAGGTCCTTTGCAGCGTGTCGCTGGCAGGGCGGTTGTAGCAGGCGCGTGGCGTGATCTCGAGGGCGCCGAACAGCACGGTTTCGTCGATATAGACGTCGAAGCGGGTAATGCGTCCCGTGATCTTGTCGAGCCCGGCAAAGGTTGCCACAGGATTGGCAATGGGCTGTGCCACGACCGGCGCAGCCGACAGTGCCGACACCGCAATCGCGACTGTCAGCAGGCCTTTGGTGAAGTCACGCAAACCCGATCCGCCTTATTCGGGCGACCAGGCTTCATAGTCGCCGGTTACGCGCGGACGCTCACCCTTGTTGAGCAGGCTGCCATCGGGACGGTAGGCCGCCGCGGTGCCGGTCAGGTTAGGCTGGTGTGGCTTTTCCCAGGCGCGCGGCTGATACTTGGCATCGGTCGGCACGACATCGGTACGGTAATGCATCCAGCCATGCCAGCCTGGCGGAATGGCAGAGGCGTCGGCAAAGCCGCCGGCATAGGTGACATAACGCCGATTGGCCTTGCGGTCCTGGTAGTAGCGATTGCCGAACTCATCGGAGCCCACATAGTCGCCAAAACGGCGGATCCATAGGCGCGTGCCCCAGGTATTGCCGCCCCACCAGGCGAAAATTTCCGACAGGAACTGCTTGATACCGGATTGGGCCACGAGACGATTCCGAAATTTGGTGCCGATTTGCGAGCGGTTTAGCACGGCATCGCCCGCGATCCTAGCGTCTTGGTGGCGCAGGCCCATCGTGGTTTCACTTCTGTCGAAGCGCAAAATCGCCATTCGTCGTATATCTGTATCCTGGAGGGATTTGGGAATGGAACGACATTATGGCTGGGTCATCGTAGCGGCCGGCGCGGTGATAACCTGTTTGGCGATGGGCGCAATGTTCGCCCTGCCGGTCTATCTGCAACCGATAGCCGACGAAACCGGCTGGACGCGGGCGGGCATCTCCGGCGCCATGACCATTGGTTTCGTCGTCATGGGTGTGGCCGGATTTCTCTGGGGCACGTTGACCGACCGTATTGGCGCCCGCCCAGTCATTCTGGTCGCGGCTTTGATGCTGGGCCTTGGTCTGTTCCTCGCCAGCCGGGCAACAGACCTGATGGTCTTTCAGTTTGCTTATGGCGGACTGGTAGGCGCATCGGGCGGCGCCTTCTTCGCGCCGCTGATCGCAACAACGCTCGGCTGGTTCGACCGCCATCGAAGCCTGGCCGTATCGCTGGTATCGCTGGGCGGCGGCATTGCGCCGATGACGATTACGCCGCTGGCGACAATTCTGATCCAGACCTATGGCTGGCGCGACGCAATGATGATGACTGCCATTGCCGCCACAATCCTGATTGTTCCGGCCGCATTCCTCATTCGACGCGCGCCAGAAGCGGTTGCCGCGGCGCCAAGCCCCGCCAGCGACGTCGCTCCGGCCGAACCGCGTCCCTTAGGCGTCCGGGCGATTTTCCGCAGGCCGCAATTCTTTATCCTGGCCGGGGTGTTCTTTCTGTGCTGCGCAGCCCATTCTGGCCCGATCTTCCACACGGTGAGCTATGCGATGCTCTGCGGCGCCTCCGCTCTGGCGGCGGCAAGCATCTATAGTGTGGAGGGTTTTGCAGGGCTCTTCGGCCGCGTGATCTTCGGCGTCCTCGCAGACCGGATCGGCGTGCGCCGCGTGATCGTTGCCGGCCTCGTCCTGCAGGCGGTGGGCATCTATGCCTATATCTATGTCAGCGAACTAACCCAGTTCTACGCACTCGCAGTGGTGCTGGGCCTCGTTTATGGCGGGGTCATGCCGCTTTATTCGGTGCTCGCGCGCGACTATTTCGGTCCCAAGGTGATGGGCACGGTGTTGGGCGGCATCACCATGACCTCCTCCATTGGAATGGCATTCGGTCCTGTCGGCGGTGGCTGGCTGTTCGACACCTTCGGCGACTATCACTGGCTCTATATCGCCTCGGCCGGGGTTGGTCTCGCCGCTGCAGCCCTGGCTCTCGCCTTTCCACCCAAGACCGAGGATACAACGCCCGAAGGCGCCGTACCGGCCTGAATATGCTCAGGCGGGGCTAGCGACAGTTGCCCCGCCATCCTCGCCATCATCGTCCTTGCCCGCCGCATAGGCGGCAGACAATTCGCGGTAGTAGCGCGAGTTGAAGGCGATGATGGTGACGATCAGGCCGATCACGCCCGAAATGGTGAACACCAGAGCCATGCCGCGCTCAGGCCCTGTGCCGAACCAGCCGCCAATGGCATCCGCGCCTGCCCCATCTGTCATGAAGGGGATAACCACGAACTGGGTCAGCGGCCCGATCAGGAAGGCGGTCAGTGGCGAGGCCGATTGCTCGATGGATTGGGCAAACCCGAAGACGCGGCCCTGTCGCTCCAGCGGTACCACCTTTTGCAACGTGGTGTGCTCGGCAGCTTCCGCATAGGGGCCTAGGAGCATCCACACGAAACAGCCGGCCGCCAGAAGCCAGATCGAGGATTGCAGCGTGAAGACGCAGCACACCGCCCACGTAATCATGTTGACCATCAGCAGCGTCCTGAGCGGGTTCTTGCCCAGTCCCGTCTTGGCGATGATGATACCGCTGAGAATGAAGGCGGTGGAGAGGACGCCGAACAGTAGCCCCCAGACCTCGACAGCCACGAGGGAGAGCCCATAGGCGTCGAGAAGCGCCATAAAGACGCCGCCGAGGAAATTGTTGAAACAAGCGAAAAAGATCAGCGCAAACAGCCCCGGCACAGCCGCGATGACCCGGATCGTTCCGGCAATATCGACCCTTTTCGGTTCCGCAGGAGCATCGGCGCTCGGCTCCACGCGCCCTTCATCGACCTTGACCAGGCTGAGATGGAAAAAGGCGAGCGCGGTCGCCACAAGCGCCAGTGTCAACACACCGAACATGCCGGTATAGGCGACCAGAAACCCGGAAATCACGGAAGTGGTGAGAAAGCCGATGCCCGAGACCATTCCAACGAGGCCATTGGCCTTGTCGCGGTTGTCCTCAGGAATGAGGATGGTCACCAGGGTGGGCAGCGCAATCGATCGGATATTGCCGGCGATGACGCCCAGCATGGTCAACAGTACAAATATCCAGAGATAGGGCCCGTACGGATCGGTGAATGCGCCTTCTGGCTCGGCAAGCAGCAAGACCATGCTGGCGGCGTAGAAAACCGCCGAGACCACACTCGATCCAAGCATGGCAAGCCGCTTGGAATTGTGGTCGACGATGGAGCCAAACCAGAAACCGCACGCCGCGGTGAAGACCAGGAATATCCCGGCAATCATGCCAGTGGCGAAGACCGATTTGGTCTCCAGGAATACCCAGAAGGTAATGGCGAACCAGACCGTGAAATTGGTGACATTGGCCACAAGATTGTTGGCCAGTATGTGGTGAAACGGCTTCATCGAAATTCCCCGCCGGATTGCGCAAGCGCAATCCCATGTCTGTCGAATGTACAATCTCTCAGGCCGGACTGACGAGAACTGTCAGCAGCCTGCACAGGATCGACGGACGGAGTGGGGCAATTTCGACACAGGTGGAAAGTGCCCGGTCAGACTGGGCAAATCTCGGCCAAATTGCTGATGACGTCGAAAACGCCTTCAGCGTCAAATAGATAGTCTCGATCCGCGGAGGCAATACCGATGCTTGCTCCGGCCTGTGCGATCAGCAGCATGATTTCTTCGAAATTATCCGTATCCAGGTTGGACGTATACATGACGAGCCTGCCGTCCAGATCGTCCAGGAACATGGTGATGGCCAGACTTTTCGCGGCGTCGACGGTGATCTTGACCGGCACCGCAATGGCGTCTTCGATCGGGCTCGCCAGAGTTTCGCCGGTATGCACCGTGAGATCGATGAGGCCCGGAATCCAGTCGTCGCAATAGACTTCGAGCTCTACGCCGTTCCGGTCCTTGACCCAGCCGGTATAGGCAAGGCCCTCGCTGTCGCTGATATCGGAGAAGGTCCAGCCTGCAAAGGCAGGGCCGGAACAAAGGCACAGGGCCGCAACCATGAGCGAACGACGCAATTCCATCCCTCCGAATTCTCTTCACCTTTATTGGCAGCGAGGCAGAAAAGCGTCACCCCCGGTTCAGGGTCCCTGCCCGATATCCTGAGCCAGTTCCCAGACATGTCCCGCCGGATCGGCAAAGGCTGCGGTGCGGCGGCCCCATGGCCGGTCGATGGGGCCGTTGAGCATGCTCACACCCAGCCCAACCAGCCGCTCGCATTCTGCGTCCACATCATCGACCTTGATGGTCAGCATCGCTCGAACGCCATCACCGCCGACCCTGAGCGGTGCGACTAGGCTGGGCGCCTCGGTCTCCGCCAGCAGATTGACCATGCTGCCCATAAACCCGAACACAGCGGACACCGCGTCGCCATAGACGACTTCGACCCCAAACACTTTTTCATAAAATGCCCTCGTCACCCCGATATCGGGAACGAACAGGGTCACGACTTCAAAATTGGCAAGCGCCATTTTTCTCTCCCGTTGCTTCATGGTCGACGTATGAAACCGCCGAATTTCGACATTTTTCGCCTCTTCATGCTTGCCATGCATGGAGTGGGCGCCCTTGTTCACGGTCTGTAAACCCAATGCGCTCAGGCTTTTCCGGTCCGCAATCATAGGAGTGCGTCATGCACGAGCAAATCCAGAACCGTGCCTATGCGATGTGGGAGGCCGATGGCCGCCCCGAAGGTCAGGATCAGGCCTATTGGTTCAAAGCTGTTGCCGAACTGGCGGCAGAAGCGGCCAAGACCATCAAGCCGCCGCGTAAGCGCGCTCCGCGTGTGAAGAAGGCCGCATAGGCAGTTTTTGTTGTCGCGCAGGCAGGCTAAAGAGCTTTGGTGCTCAGGATCGGTCGTTGCCTACCAAAGGCGCGGCCAATAGACGTCATCGGCATAGTCGGCAGGAATGAGCGACATGCGCGACAGCGCCTGCGCCGCCAGATCGATCTGGTGGCAAAGCTGGTCAATGCGCACGGGGATCGGATTGCCGGTCACATATTCGCGCATACGCCACTCGTCGATCCGCAGCATATTCTTGCGGCGGCGCGCTTCGGCTTCGACTTCCGCCGAACTGATGGTGCGGCCTTGCCCAGAGCGAACGCCCGGTTCGCTCCATTCCCTCGTGTCATCCAGTAGCGCAAATCGCATTTCTTGCTGTCCTGCGGACCGCCTTGCTTTCTGAGGCAGCCGTATCCTCCATAGTGTCATTGCCTGGTTACGGAAGCGGTAACGAAACCAGCTTGGCAGGCCCGATGGCCATGTTAGTTTCGCATTCATGACCATCCTTTATCTCATGGCTGCCGAGGCCGAATTTGGCCCACATCTGCGCTCGCGCATCGCTCCGATAATGATCGGGGTCGGGCCAGTGGAGGCGGCGATCAATACAACGCTCGCGCTCGTCGAAAGGCGTGATACCCCACCACGACTTGTCGTATCCCTCGGCTCCGCAGGCTCTCGACGGCTCGATCAATGTGGGGTCTATCAGGCCGTCTCGGTGAGCTATCGCGACATGGACGCATCGCCGTTCGGCTTTGTGCGGGGCGAGACGCCATTTCTCGACCTGCCTGCCACGCTGCCGCTTGCGCCTCTGGTCGATGGCCTTGTTCCGGCAACGCTGTCGACCGGTGCCAATGTGGTTACCGGTTCTGGCTATGACGCCATCTCAGAAGACATGGTGGATATGGAAACCTTCGCCGTGCTGCGCGCCTGCCAGGCTTTCGGCGTGCCGCTCCTGGCGCTGCGTGGCATTTCAGACGGCAAGGCCCCTCTGTCCGGTTTGGCCGACTGGACGGAATATCTCCACATCATCGACGAAAAACTGGCAGAGGCCGTCGATCTGGTCGAAGCGGCGTGGAGCCAGCCCTGACGGAAGGCAAGAAGGTTAGTTTGCCTTCTTGTTCTTGGTATCGCGACGGGACCGCTGCCAGCTGGTCCATTTGCGGCTACCGCGCAGAATGGCGGCATTGACGGGACCCTGCAGGAAAATCAGGTCCAGGGCCAGCAATAGGAGGCCGAGCGGCAGCATCCAGATGCCCAACACGGGCAGGAAGCTGAAAATGCCGCCCAATACGAGCAGAATGCCGAGCGGAATACGGATCAACCGCGCTTCCGGCCGCCTGATGCGGACCAGCCAACCGGCGGCCAGGCTGGGAATGCGCTTCTCCAGTCGGTCAAACAGTCTATTCAGCCGGTCTGCGCTTTTGCTCATAGAATTCTCCATATCATCACTAGATGGGTTTGCGTCGCGCCCGGTCAAGAGCGGCGGAACCGGTCGGCTCCGAAATCCGTTATGCGGAAAACAGGAGCGTCCAATGTCCCTCGAGACTGTCCTTGCGAGCCTCGGCCTGCGTGAAGACCCCAATAGCCTTGATGCGCAATTGCGCAGCATGCGTCGCGAAGTGCGCCGCATCAGCCAGTCTCTGTCACGGCAGGCCGGCAATGTTGCCGATGATTGGGGCGACAGCTTTTCCGATATTGGCCGCCAGGCCATGCGCCAGGGGTCGCATCTGGCCGAAATCGCCGGCAAAAATGCCTGGCGCAGTGCAGAGGCGTTCCGTCGCGATCCGTTGCCGGTCATCGCAGTCGTCGGCACGGCACTGCTCCTGGCGCGGCTTTTGCGAAAGTAGGGGTTTATTCACCCTTTCGCTGAGGGTTTCCTTAAGTCTACGGGCGCATTTTCGGGCCAAGCGGCGTTTTCGCCACAGCCCGGAAATCGATCATGTCCCGCCCCGTCCGCACCATTCTCGGTCTTGCTGCCCTGGCCGTTATCGCAACGAGCCTGGGCGGCTGCAGTTTTCTCGGCATGAATTTCGCCATGAACCGCATGAGCGAAAAGGAATGCATGATGCGGGCCATGTATTTCGAATCCAACCGCTCAAGCTCCGAAGGCATGCTGGCCGTGGGCACGGTGGTCATGAACCGTCTCAACGATGCCCGCTACCCCAAAACCGTATGTGAAGTGGTCGGGCAGAAGAACCAGTTTGCCCAGGGCGTGCTGTCCAAGCCGATGACCGATAGCGGAGCGGTTCTGGCCTCGCAGGTTGCAGATCAGGTCCTGCGCGGCGCGCGCCATCCCGGCGTGCAGAATGCGCAGCATTTCCACACCGCCGGTTTGCGATTCCCCTACAACAACATGTTCTACGTGCTGGAAGCAGGCGGCAACGAGTTCTACGAAAAGCGGTCCCGCTGACGGAGGCCAGCCGGGTCAACGCGCTTCGACAACAGCGCGGCTGAGAAAAAAGCCACTCCCGTCCTGACGCGCGCAGGTCAGCCCCTTGCGGGTAGAGAGGCACTGAAACGGCCCCAGTTGCACGACGCGATCATACTGGAATTTCTGCGAACCGCCGCAGCAGCTCGGATCGCCGACATCCTTGACGATCACTCCAGGCCCGCTGGCGCCCAGCACACCACGAATATAGGCCGGCTCAACCCGGTCACACTGGATTTCAGCCTGCCCGTCCATCGTCGAATAGAAGGGCGTGCCACCGGCCGGTGTATAGATGCAGCCGATATTGCCCGAGGGCATAACCAATTCCACCTGCCCATAGGCATTGGCGTTCATGTTCTGAAATTCATAAGCCCGCGCTGGAACGCCCAGAAGAATACCGAGCGCCGCAATAGCGGCAGCTATGGTGGCGTTGCGGACAAGCAGGCGACGGTGACGATTGGTGCGCATGACCCAGGACCCTCATTGGCGGTGCGATGGGTCCCTTGTGTCATGTTGCGATTGAACCGCTGCTGGCGGCGCTATTCAGGGAGCGTTCATCCGAGCCTAAGGCTTGGAGCCGTCCCGCGTCTGGCGTAGCACGTAGCCGACGACGACGGCGATAGCCTCGTAAAGCTCGACAGGGATGGTCTCGTCCAGTTCCACCCCACTCAGCGCCTCGGCCAGTACCGGATTGGCCTCGATGACGATGCCGTTTTCTTCGGCAAGGGCCACGATCTTTTCGGCGATCAGCCCCCTACCCTTGGCGACAACCTTGGGGGCCTCGCGCGATCCCTTCTCGTAATGCAACGCCACGGCAAGCGACTGCTGGATCTTTTTGTCGTCGCTCATCTCGTCGCATCCACGAAATGGCCGGATGCCGATGGTGCCGCCGCAATCTGCGCGGGTGATCCGGCTCTGACAATCACGGCGCCGGCGGCCAGGCCCAGCCCCGATAGTTCCTCGCGCAAGTCTTCGAGTCCGGAGGAGAGCAGATCGGCGATTTCCGCACGATCGGCCCATAGCAGCACGCCGGTCGTGCTGCCACGCAGGGAAATCTGCGCCCCGACTTCGCCGGCCTCGTCCAGATTGATGGCAAACCGTACCTGCCAGCCGCGATCCTCCGGGCGGGTCTCATCCTTTTCGGCATCGCGATGAATTTGCATTTGCAGCAATGCCTGCTGGCCGCCCACAATCACGGGCAGATCGAGGCTCCATTGGGCGCCTTCACTGCGCGTCGCCGGCTCGGGCAGCGAAGCATGCTGGTGCAGGCGCAGGCGGGACAGCGCCGCCTCGGTGCGCTCCAGCAGCACCTTTCCGGCTTCCTGCGGCTCCTGTGGCATGGCGCGCGGCTGGCTATTGCCCGCCTTGGCACGCGGCACCTGGCCTCGCAATGGCGGCGGCACGTTCGACACCTGCTCGACCGGCGCCTGATTGCCGATCCAGGACAGCAATTGCCTTTGCAGCCCAAGCAAGGATGACTTCATGTCCCCCAGCGCACCTTTGGGCTGGCCGGCGGCCAGCATCGCCTCCTGAAAAATACCGGATTGCTGCACGGCCTTCTGCAGGCCGGCGCCATCGAACCGACCGCCATCAAGCTGCAAACGCTGCGCCAGCACCTGCTGCATGGCCTTTGCCACTGGCTCCGGCATGGCCACTTTTCCGGCAATTGCCGTAATCGCGGCGGTCAGGCTCAGCACGCTGTCCTGCCTCGGGGCTGCTGCATGCACCATCTGGTTGAGCGCCGCCTGCGGGCTTGCCGGTGTAGCGGCTGATTGGGGACTGGCTGGGGGCAGGTTTGGTCCGCCGGGTGCCGAAGCATGTTGACCTATGCTGGTCATTGGCGTGGTCTGCTGCACCGGCTGCGATAGCGCAGTGGCCGTCGCTGCCGCCGATACCGGAGCGGCGGCATAAGGCACGGCGGGCCGCGCCACGATGACCGCCGCGTCAAGTTGCGGGACCATTGACGGAACGCCTGCCGGCGCTGCCGCGGCAACGACGGGCGGCGCTGCAATTGCCGGAGAAGAAACTGCAGCAGGCGAAACCGGTTGCGCTGTGGTTACCGAAACAGAGGGAACGGTCGCCGGAGCAACGCCCGAAGGCGCCGAGCTAGGCACTGAGGCCGACTGAACGGGCTGGCCCGTGGCCTGTGCCGGTGCGGCAATCGATCCCCCGGCCAATGGCGTTGCGACCATCGGGGTGGCGCCAGGAGGCGATGTCGGTGTAGCCGCGCCATTAAGCGACGGCGCGGAAACGGGAACGCCGCCGCGTGGCGGTCCATAGGCAGGAGCGACCGTATTGGTGCCAGTGACCGGCGAGCCTCGGGTACCGCCCGGTACGGATGCGGCAGCAGGCGCGGCTTGTGGTTGCGCCCCGGGCGCCGACAGCGCCGCTGCCGAAAGCTGCACATTCGTCGCGCCGCTGGCCGGTGGTGCAGCCACCGGCGAAGTCGTGGCAGGCTGAGCGGACACAAGGGACAGTCGCAACTGCCCTTCCGCCTGCTGCACCGACAGGGTCAAAACTGTGCCGGGTGGCTGGGGCGCAGGCAATTGCAGATTCAGGGTCTGCCGCCCGATCATGACCTGCGTGGTTCCGCCCGAGGATTGCGCCAGAACGCGCGCTTCGACCGTCTGCCCGGCAGCAAGCGCGAGCGCGCGCAAATCCGCTCCTGCCTGAGCAAGGGGAATGGGCGGTAGCTGCGACGAGATACTCATCTGCCGTCCGACTCCGGCGCACCATGCGGCCGCCTGACAGTCTAGCGGATTTGGATGCCAGCGTCAGCCCGAGTGCGAGCTGAGCCTAAACCGCCTAGTTTGGCCTGATGTCGGTATAGTCCTTGGTCATGGGCTTGCCGCGGAAGGTGACCCAGAAAAAGTTCAGCGTATAGGTGCCCGCCGTGCGGAACACACCTTCCTTCTCCAGCCGACGACCGGAGGTTTTTATCTTGAGGGCGAAGGTCCATTTGACCTTGCCGACCTTGGACAGGCGCACCGCTACGTCGGTATCCTCCCCAAAGAAGGTAATGGACCGGTCATACCCGCCCACAGACGCCCAGGCCTCGCGCTTGAACACGAAATTGCCCCCCTGCACCACCGAGCCGACGCGCAGCACGAAACGGTTGAGCAGGTAGATGAGATAGGTCAGCCCGTAGAACATTCCGATCAGCACACGATTGTGGAGGGCCATGTCGTAATAGACATAGGGACCACTGAGACAGACCAGTTCTGGATCCTTGCGGAATTCGCTGTCCACCAGCGTCAGCCAGCCTTCCGGCACCATGGTGTCGCTGTCGATATTGGCCACGAGATCATAGCCTGCGCTCGCGGCAAAGCCGGCATCGCGGGCATTGACCAGCCCCTTCTTGGGCTCATCGACCACCTGAACACGCTCGAAGCCACGCGCAATCTCGCCCGTACGGTCGGTGGAGGCATTGTTGACTACGATCACGTCGGCGGGCACCCCCGAACGGTCGATTTCAGCCAGTACCGATGAGAGGCACTTCCCGATCAGGGCTTCCTCGTTATAGGCGGGTATGACGAAGGCGATTTTCATGGGGGCTCCCGTGCGGGCCGGACAGAACTGGTCGCGCAGGACATAGCCTGCCACGCCATTTGCGGCAACCGCGTCGGGCCTAGCAGCAGACGTTGCTTGTGCTTTTGCGGCCCGGCAAATAGCTGCTAAAGTCCTCCCATGCGGCCGACCCGTTCATCTATGGTTCAACGGCGCAATGAAAGAAGTGCGATATGTTCAAGTCTTCGTTTGCCGGCGCTTTTCTGTCTCTCTGTCTTGTCACCACGTCCCTTGCCGCTGGTGAAGGCACAGCCGTTGGCGTCGATCCGCAGGCTTCTGCCAAACAGGGTTCGGCGGAACGCACGCTTGTCGTGGGGGCCGATGTGTCCGTTGGCGACCAGATCGTCACCGGCCCAAGCGGGCGGGTGCAGCTGGTTTTTGCCGACGATACCCGCATCGTCGTGGGACCCGGCAGCACGCTCAAAATCGAAACCTATCTTCTGAAAGGCAATACGGCGGAAAAATTCGCCGTCAATGCGCTGGCCGGAACCTTCCGCTTCATTTCAGGCAATAGCCCCAAGCCAGCCTATTCGATCAATACGCCCACCGCGTCCATTGCCGTGCGCGGCACCAAGTTCGACATCACGGTCACCCGGCAGGCGACGCAGACCATGCTTTATGACGGCGCCCTGCGGCTATGCCGGGGCAGCGACTGCGTGGATCTGGTCAATCGCTGCGACCTCGGCGTCGCCGCTACCGACAGGGCGCGCGTTCTTGTGTGGAACAGCGACGAGCGCGGCAATACTGCCCGGAACTTCCCGCTCGCCAATATCCAGTCCGTTTTGCTCCAACCCTTCCGTGTCGCCGGCGCACAGGCATGTCTGTCCCCACCCCCCGTGCCGTCCACCGATAGTCTCGTGCAGCCGAACAGCAGCAGCGGCACGACGACTCCGCCAACCACAACGCCGCCAACAAATGGCGGAAACATCATTGGTGGCGGCAACACCTTCGTGCCCTGACACACCGGAATGGCGCGGCAATACGAGCCGCACTCCTAACGCCTGACGACAACAGGCCGCTTTTCGGCCCCAGAAGTAATTGCGGCAAGCAATGCCAGAAAGCACTCCACCAGTGCCGGAATCAAAGATCGACGAGACGGGCCGGCTTTCACGCCTGCGCTCGACGCTGCGCGTGCTTTATCACGGCCAATCGCCTAAGGCCGTTCGGTTTCAAGGCGTCATCCTTGTCGTCGATCTGGCGATCATCGCGTTTTTTATCGCCAGCCCACTTTTGCGGGAAAGCAATGCATTCCTCTGGATCGACTATTCCATCGCCGCCATCCTGGCCATCGACCTGACGGCGCGGGCACTGGCCGCAACCCATCCGCTGCGCTGGCTACGCCAGTTTCCCGTCATCGTGGATATTTTCATTCTGGTCACGCTTCTGGCGCCAACCTGGTTTTTCAACCTCGGCTTCCTGCGCATTCTTCGGCTGTGGACGCTCACCCGTTCCGGCTTCATCTGGAAGCCGCTCGAACGCCGGGGGCTGTCGCAATATCGCGAAACCATTCAGGCGGTCATCAACCTCCTGGTCTTTCTGTTCGTGGTGACGGGCTTCATCTACACGGCCTTTGTTGGCAAGGGCTCGGGCATCGATGGCTATGTCGATGCGCTCTATTTTACCGTCACCACCATGACCACGACAGGCTTCGGCGACATCACCCTGCCCGGCTCGTTCGGCAAGCTGACAGCCATCGTGGTCATGATCATAGGCATTTCGCTATTCGTGCGGCTGGCACAGTTGGTCTTCCGCCCGGCCAAGGTGCAGTTCCCGTGCCCCCAATGCGGATTGAGCAAGCACGAACCCGATGCCGTACACTGCAAGGCCTGCGGCCATGTGCTCAACATCCCCGATGAGGGGCACGCGCAATAAGTTTCAGCTGTTCCGTTGTCTGCCGGATGGGCGGATGATCGGCAGGCGCACACGGAAGCAGGCGCCGGGCAGCGGCCCCTGGATAAGTTCCAGCGTGCCATTCATGCGCATGACGATCTGGCGGCTGATCGCCAGCCCCAGCCCGGCGCCGCCCTGATCGCCCTGTCCTTCGACGCCGCGCCAGAATTTTTCGAAGATCATCTTGCGGTTTCGCCGGGCAATGCCGGGCCCGTTATCGGCGATTTCCACCACGTAATACCCGGCGCGAAGCTGCGAGCGCACCAGCATGGTGGGTGCGTCGGCGTCGTTATATTTCACCGCGTTGGAAATGACGTTGATGAACACCTGACAGAGCCGGTCGGCGTCCCCCTCCACCATTGTGGTATGCGCCCGCTCGCCCAGTTGCAGCACCATGCCTTTCTGCCGCATGAGGGCGTCGCAGACCGACAGCGCGCGCTCCAGCGCCTCTTCGGCATCGATGGGCAGATTTTCCCAACTGCGTTCTCCGCGCTCCAGCGCGCTGAGATCGAGGATTTCATCGAGCAGCCGCGTCAGGCGCAGGCTTTCCTTGTGTATGGTGGTGATGAAGCGTTGGCGTTGATGTTCATCCAGCGAGGCGGGCTCCATCAGGATTTCCGAGAAGGAGCGGATCGACGTCATGGGCGTGCGCACTTCATGACTGACCTGGCTCAGAAATTCGTCCTTCTGGCTATCCAGTTCGCGCAGTTGCACATTGGCGTCTTCGAGCTTTTGCGCGGTGAGGCGCAGTTCGGCCGAGGTCTTCTCCAGTTGCTGGGAATATTCGATAGCCTGCTGGGTTTCGTCGGCCATCTGCATCATTTCTTCCAGCGAAACGTCTCCACCCGCCACCACCTTGGACAGCATGACATGGGCGGAAGCCGCGCCGATGGAGCCGGCCAGTTCCCGCTCCAGCCGGCCAATGAATTCGGTGGTCGGCTCTAGCAGCAGCGGATCGACACCGGTTTCGCGCGCTTCGGTCTCGAACAGCGCCGCCGCACGCCTTTCGCCCAGAACGCGCTCAGCCACGAAATAGAGATCGTTGGCCGTAGCGGAACCACGCACGAAATTGCCACGCGACTGCGAGCCGTCGCGGAAGACATCGACGAACACGCTCGCCTGGATGCGTTCGAGAGCCGACTGGTTGGTCAGCAGCGACCCGGCGCAGAGAACCAGAACATTGACCGAGAGGCTCCAGAACGCGGCATGGGCCAGCGGGTCGAGACCATCCAGCCCGAACAGGGCTTCCGGGCGCAGCCAGGAAATGCCCCAGGGACCGTGATCGAGCAGCATGGCCACTTGCGGGGACACCGACTCGAAAGACGGTAGGAAGCTGCACCAGACCCAGAACACAAAACCGGCGGCAATGGCCGCCGTTGCCGCTTTTAGCGAAGCCTCGCGCCAGAAAATGGCCGCGATAACGGCGGGGAAAAACTGGGCGATGGCCGTAAAGGAAATCAGCCCGATCGGCGCCAATGCGTTGGAATCGCGGGTGAAGAAGAAATAGAAAAAGCCCAGCGACAGGATCAGCACGATGGAAATACGCCGCGCCACCAGGATCATGCTGGTGACCCCCTGCCCGTCGCCGCCAGTTCCCGAACTGACCCGCAGGATCAGCGGCATGACGATATGGTTCGAAACCATGATCGATAGGGCAATGGATTCGAGGATGATCATCGAGGTCGCCGACGAAAACCCACCGATAAAGGCAAAGAGAGCCAGCGCATCCTGACCGAAAGCCATGGGCAAGGTCAGCGCGAACATGTCGGGATTGGAGCCTGCGGGCATGGTCGATAGCCCGAATACCGCGATGGGCAGGATGAACAGGCTCATCATCAGCATATAGGCCGGGAAGGCCCAACTGGCGACGCGCAGATGGCTTTCACGGGAATTTTCGACTACCGTCACCTGGAACTGGCGCGGCAGGCAGACGATTGCTGCCACGGAAAGACCCAGCGTCGTCAGCCAGCGCGCGTCGAACGTGTCTTCGGGGAAGAAGGTCACGCCGACCCGGTCGGCCTCGCTAAAGATATTCTCAAAGCCGCCGCCGACATAGACGACGAAGATGCCCACGGCCACGAGTGCGGCAAGTTTCACCACGGCCTCGAAGGCGATGGCGGCCACCACGCCATGGTGCTGTTCCTTGGCGTCGACATGCCGGGTCCCAAACAGGATGGTGAACAACGCCATGCCCGCCGCCACGCCAAAGGCCAGCCCAACATCGTCGATGCCGGCAAGACTTCCCTGACCAAATTCGGACGCCCCAGCCACCGCCTGAATGGACGAGGTCACCGCTTTGAGTTGCAAGGCGATATAGGGCGCGATGCCGATAACGGCGATGCAGGTCACAAGAACGGCAAGGCGGTTGGACTTGCCGAAGCGCGACGACAAAAGATCGGCCACCGACGTAATCCGCTGGCGATGACTGATCCGCACCAGCCGGCGCAGCAGGAACCACCAGCCGACAAAGACTATGGTGGGGCCCATATAAATCGTGAGAAATTCCAGTCCGCTGCGCGCCGCATTGCCGACCGCGCCATAGAAGGTCCAACTGGTGCAATAGACCGAAATGGACAGCGTATAAACCGCCGGCGAATGCAGGAAGGACTTCTTGTTCGAACGCGCCCGTCGATCCCCGAAATAGGCCAGCACGAAGAGCAGGCCCACATAACCAACGGCAGTGGCAATGACGAGATCGGCCGACAGCATCAGCGGTCGCCCTCGCCGCCATCTATGTCCTCTTCGTCCGGCGGCATGGCATTCGCCAGAAAGGCGGTGCAGCCGATCATCAAAAGCCAGAGCGCAAAGAGATAGAAGACAATCTGCGGTATGCCGAAATGGCTGATCGGCTGGCTGAAGACATAGACCGCTGGGGGCAACATGAGCATGGTGCTCACAATGGTCAGCAGCAGCATTCCGCCGACAGTTTTACGCCGGTCCTGGCGCATCGCCCAATAACTCACGCACCGCGCCGACGACCTCAGCATTGGCATAGGGTTTGGTGACAAAGCTGTCGGCGCCCAGTTCTTCGGCAATCCGCCGGTCCTGCTGCTGACCCTTCGCCGTCAGAATCAGGACGGGCAGGTCCTGGGTCTGCGCATCGGCGCGCAATTGCCGCAACACGTCGAAGCCGCTCCGCTTGGGCAGCATGACGTCGAGCACCAGCATACGAGGGCGCAACCGCCGCACCTGTTCAAGCACGGCATCGCCATCGGTAACCGATTCGATACTCCAGCCAGCCCGCCGCAGGATGAAGTCCAATGACTCCAGAATGCTTGGCTCATCTTCGGCGATCAGTATGTCGATTGCCAAACTCTCCCCCACCCTGTCCGCAGTCTCCCCACCACGAACGCCTCACTAAACCTCAATCAGCCGGAATCGCCAAGCGCAAATGCGGAAGGCACCAACGGCGCGCGCGGATCGGGCCTGCCTGATCCCGGGCCCAGGGCGGCCTCCTGACGGCTGGCGCAATCGGTTCTTGGGCAGAGTCGGCAGCTTGGCCCCACGGGAACATCGGCGCCCAGATCGTTGAGATCGAGCCCCTGCGCATAGACTGTGCGATCCGCATGGATAACGTCGCAGGCCAGCATGATCGAGGTCATCACAGGCGATTCCCGAAAGGATGCCTGCCGCCGCTGTGTGGTACGGGCAACAAAAAGATAGCGCGATCCGTCGGAGAACCGAACCACCTGCCGCATCGGCATATCAGGCGTTCTGAACGCGCCGTAGATCACCCAGAGCGGGCAGGCATGGCCGGCATTGGGCAGCAGCAGGCCGGGCAAGGGGAAATGCTTGGTCAGCCTCCCTGCCGGGTCTGAGCGCAGAAAGCCGAAGGGCACGCCTTCTGCGCCAGGCCGCCGCAGCGTCACCAGCCGCTGCGCCACCTGCTCATAACTGGCATTATAAGCCTGGCGCAGGAAATCTATGTCGTAGGAACAGGCTTCGGCCTGTTCGAGAAACTGCAGATAGGGAAAGACAATCGCGCTGGCGAGATAGGAACTGAGCGCCCGCCGCGCCAGATCGGTCGCGGTTGCACTCGACAACCCGGACCGCCGCAGAACGTCGTCGATGACCTCGGGCACGGCCAGTTCGCCATAGAGCCGCGCCAGCTGGAACTGGCGCGTCGCCAGCGTGGTCGAGCCCTGAAACCACATCACCCGCCGCGCAGCATCAAATCGATACTGACCAGGAAAGTCGGCCAGAGCCTCGCCAGCCATGCCACCGATTGCGGTCCTAATCCCGAAGCGAGTTTCCAGCATGCCGGCAAGCGTTCCGACGCCGACCGGTCCCACGGTCTCGATATCGCTGCGTAGGATGGCCGCTGCCGCCTCCAGTTCGGGGAAATGATTGGCGCGTTCGATGATGAGATCGTCAATCTCGCGTGCCGGGGAGACCGCGCGGCGATCGGCGCTGGAATTGTCGAACTGGCCGATGAGGTTGCGCGTCACATCGGTCAGAGTGCGCACTTCGCGGCCAATGGCGGCAAGGAACCGCTGCCGCTCATTCTCGTCGAGATCAGGCACGTCCTCCAGAATTTCTGCACTTGAGCGAACGGCGGTAATGCCGGACAGGATCTGGTGCAGGAGTTGGCTCAGAAGCGGGTCGGACCGCAGACGGTCGGCATAGGCGTCGGCACTGGCCACGGCGCCCGTATAGGCACGGTGCAGACGGGCCAGAGCCTGCGCGCTGGCCGGATATTGCGCCACCATCTGCCGGCGCTCATCGGGCTGAAATGGCAGCGACTCAACCATGGGGTCGGCAAAGGCCTCTTCCAGGTCCTGCAGCAGTTTTTGCTCTGCCTGTCCGGTGAGATCGTCGATGTCGATATGCAGATGCAGCGCCACGCGCTGCAAAAGCGCCCCGCCGACGTCGCGTTTGTTGTTCTCGATCAGGTTCAGGTAGCTCGGCGAAATTCCCACCAGCCGGGCGAGCGCCGCCTGGGAAATTTTCAGCGATTTCCGCCTGTTGCTGATCCTGAAGCCGATGGGCGCGCGCATGCCGACACCTTTCGATTCCGCCTGTCTGTCAACAAATTGACCGATACTCACGACAATAAGAGCAACAATTTACAAAATTACACAGATATTACAATGGCCTGTTGATGCCGTTTTCAAATGTGTCGAATACTGGGCACGCGGTGAGCTGCTGGCGATGTATCGGCTGCCCCGCTCCAAAGGAGGAGATCAATGACACTTTTGAAGCGCGGGCTGACCCGCCGCAAAGTTATTCAGACCGGCATGGCTGGCATCATCGGCACGGGCGTTGCCCCCATGATGTTCACCAAGGGCGTCTGGGCGCAGGAATTCTGCAACAACCCCACGGGCGACACCGTAACCCTGGGCCTCAACCTGCCGCTTACTGGCGCCTATGCCGAAGAAGGCGCTGACGAGCAGAAGGCCTATGAACTGGCGATTGCCCACCTCAACGGTGAAGGCGACGGCGGGCTGATCAATGTCCTGACCCCGACTGCTCTCAAGGGCAACGGCATCCTGGGCAAGAAGGTCGGCTATGTATCCTCGGACAGCCAGACCAAGTCCGACGTTGCCCGCGCCGGCGCCACCCGCATGATCGAGCGCGACGGCGCCATCATGATCACCGGCGGTTCGTCCTCGGGCGAAGCCATTGCCGTGCAGGGCCTGTGCCAGGAAAAGGGCATCATTTTCATGGCCGGCCTGACGCATTCCAACGATACGACCGGCAAGGACAAGCGTCGCTACGGTTTCCGTCACTTCTTCAATGCCTACCAGTCCGGCATTGGCCTGGCCCCGATTCTCGGCCAGGAATACGGCGCAGACCGCCGCGCCTATCACCTCACTGCCGACTATACCTGGGGCTGGACCCAGGAAGAGTCGATCAAGAACGCCACCGAAGCTCTCGGCTGGGACACGGTCGCTGCCGTGCGCACGCCGCTCGGCGCCACTGACTATTCTCAGTACCTGACGCCGATCCTCAATTCCGGCGCCGATGTGCTGATCCTCAACCACTACGGCCTCGACATGGTGAACTCGCTGACCCAGGCGGTGCAGTTCGGCATGCGTGACCGTCAGGCCAATGGCAAGGACTTCCAGATCGTCGTGCCGCTGTTCTCCGAACTCATGGCCAAGGGCGCCGGCGAGAACATCAAGGGCATTTACGGCACCTCGAACTGGCACTGGAACCTGCAGGACCCCGGCTCCATCGCCTTTACCAAGTCGTTCGGCGCCGCCTATGGCTCCCCGCCGTCCCAGGCCGCCCACACCGCCTATGTGCAGACTCTGCTCTATGCGGATGCCGTGGAACGTGCTGGCACCTTCTATCCGCCCGAAGTCATCAAGGCGCTGGAAGGCCACGAATTCGACGGCATGGGCAATGGTCGCACGCTTTATCGCGCCGAAGACCATCAGTGCATGAAGTCGGTTCTGGTTGTGCAGGGTAACGACAGCCCGACCAGCGAATTCGACGTGCTGAACGTGGTTGCCGAGATCGATCGTGAAACCACGACCTACGATCCGTCGATCTTCGGTGGTGAGCTCGGCCCTGCCGAACCCGCACCGCTGTGCTGAGCCACTAGCTCAGACGCCTGAAAGCAATGCGCGTCACCGCCGGTCCATCCGGCGGTGACGATCACGGCATAATGGGGTCAGGACGCGCGCGACCCGTCGCTGAACGGAGCATTCAATGTTTGAAGTTATCTTTCTGCAATTTCTCAATGGGCTCGATAAAGGCGCCGCCTATGCGCTGATCGCCCTTGGCCTCACCCTGGTGTTCGGCACTCTGGGCGTGGTCAATTTCGCCCATGGCGCGCTGTTCATGCTGGGCGCCTTCTGCGCCGTCGCCGTGCGCATGTTCCTCACGATGGAAACGGTCACCATCGACCCGGAAAAGCTGTCGCCCTGGGGCCAGCCGCTGGAAATCCGCGAACCGCTCGTTCAGGCGTGGTTCGGCGATTTTGGTGCGGTCCTCGTCAATTATTCGGTGCCGCTTTCCATCCTCATCACCATTCCGATCATGCTGCTCGTCGGCATCGGACTTGAACGCGGCATCATCAAGCACTTCTACAAGCGCCCCCATGCCGAACAGATTCTGGTGACCTTCGGTCTCGCCATCGTGGCTCAGGAAGTCATCAAGTCGGTCTTCGGACCTAATCCCATTCCCCAGCCCATGCCGACCGACCTGCGCGGTGCCGCCGATATCGGCGCGTGGCTGGGCATGCAGGCCAATGTCATCACCTATCCGATCTGGCGTCTGGTCTATTTCCTCTTTGCTGGCGTCGTGATCGGTGCCGTGTTCGCCTTCCTCCAGTTCACCACTTTCGGCATGGTTGTCCGTGCCGGCATGGCAGACCGTGAGACCGTGGGCCTTCTCGGCATCAATATCGATCGGCGCTTCACCATCATGTTCGGTCTGGCCGCAGTCGTCGCCGGCATGGCGGGCGTCATGTACACGCCGCTGCTTCCACCCAACTACCATATCGGCATGGACTTCCTTGTCCTCAGCTTCGTTGTGGTCGTGGTGGGCGGCATGGGCTCTTTGCCCGGCGCCGTCGCCGCAGGCTTCCTCCTCGGTATCTTGCAGAGCTTTGCCTCGATGAACCAGGTGAAGGCCATTTTCCCTGGCATCGACCAGATCATCATCTATCTCGTCGCCGTCGTTATTCTACTCGTTCGCCCCCGCGGCCTGTTTGGCCGGCGCGGCGTGATGGAGGCCTGACATGAACACCAATCTCATGTCCCGCAACGACCTCTTGCTGCTGCTTGGCTTCGCCATAGTTGTGCTCGCCATGCCGATCTGGCTGACGCCTTTTGGCGCCGGCTATCCGGACCTGCTGCAACGTTTCATGATCTACGGCATCTTCGCCGTGGGCTTTAACATCCTGTTCGGTCTCACAGGCTATCTCAGCTTCGGCCACGCCGCCTTCTTCGGCGTCGGTTCCTACACCGCCGTCTGGTCGCTGAAGCTGCTGACGCTGGATGCCATTCCGGCCATGGTTTTCGCCGTCATCGTCTCGGGCCTCTTCGCCCTTGTGATCGGCTTCCTCTGCCTGCGCCGTTCCGGCATCTATTTCTCGATCCTCACGCTCGCCTTCGCGCAGATGAGCTATAACCTCGCCTATTCGGTGCTCACCCCGATCACCAATGGCGAAACCGGCCTGCAACTGACCCTTTCTGATCCGCGCGTCATCGACGCCGCCGTTGGCCATACCTTTGTAGGCCAGCCGATCCCGACCCTGTTCGGAACGCCCATCGGTGGCTATGCCGGCTTCTATTTCTGCGCCGGCTTCCTCATCATCACATTCTTCATCGCCCAGCGCATTGCCGGGTCGCCCTTCGGCATGATGCTCAAGGCCATCAAGTCCAACCAGACCCGCATGCAGTTCACCGGGTTCAACACCCGTCCCTATGCCCTGTCTGCCTTCGTGATTTCGGGCATGTATGCTGGTCTTGCCGGCGCCCTGCTCGCCGTCACCGATCCGCTGGCCGGTGCCGAGCGCATGCAGTGGACAGCCTCTGGTGAAGTCGTGCTGATGACCATCCTCGGTGGCGTGGGCACGCTGGTCGGTCCCGTTATCGGCGCCTGGATCATCAAGTATTTCGAGAACATCCTCTCCGCGCTCAACGACAATATCCTGACCCGCTTCTTCGACTTCCTGCCCGATGGCGTCGATACGTTCTTCGTCAAGGTCATCGGCAAGTTCGTCGGCGACGGCTGGCACCTGACGCTGGGCCTGGTTTTCGTGATCATCGTGATCTTCCTGCCC
>VFQU01000379.1_pt1 | contig 41690 bp, 26 predicted proteins | sample 3512311 | NCBI WGS metagenome assembly VFQU01 (sample SAMN10412377, study PRJNA504923) | tailings metagenome | isolation source: Relicate 3 Philex TSF3 active mining site | place: Philippines: Tuba, Benguet | collected 2017-08-29
GAACCCCAAGTTGTGTTAATCCGCAACCGAGCAGTATTACGATAACGGTTTTACCTTTACCTACAGCAAGTGTAAGTGCGAGTCCAACGACAATTTGTGAAAACGGAAGTACGGTATTAACGTTCACAGGTACACCGAATGCTACAGTAACGTATAACATCAACGGCGGAACGAATCAAACGATAGTTTTGAATGGTTCAGGAACGGCTACGGTGAATGTTACCTTAACAGCCAATACAATAATTAACATTGTAAGTGTTTCCACAACGGGAACCCCAAGTTGTGTTAATCCGCAACCGAGCAGTATTACGATAACGGTTTTACCTTTACCTACAGCAAGTGTAAGTGCGAGTCCAACGACAATTTGTGAAAACGGAAGTACGGTATTAACGTTCACAGGTACACCGAATGCTACAGTAACGTATAACATCAACGGCGGAACGAATCAAACGATAGTTTTGAATGGTTCAGGAACGGCTACGGTGAATGTTACCTTAACAGCCAATACGGTAGTAAACATTGTTAGTGTTTCCACAACGGGAACCCCAAGTTGTATTAACCCGCAACCAAGTACAATTACTATTACGGTGTCGCCATTACCAATTGCAGGTGTAACACCGCAGCCACAGGTTTTATGTGTAACATCACCATCAGTCGATTTATTTACACTATTAGGCAATACGGCTCAAACAGGAGGAACTTGGTCACCGTCATTAGCTAGCGGAACCGGAGTTTTCAATCCTGCGATTGATCTTTCGGGAAGTTATACTTATACTGTAAATGGTAATTTACCTTGTGAGCCGGCAAGTGTTACAGTACAGGTAACGGTAAATCCACTTCCGAATGCTGGAAACGATGTAGCTGATTTTACAATTTGTTCTAATCAAGATTCTATAGATTTATTTTCGCTTTTAGGACCAAATGCTCAAACAGGAGGAACTTGGTCTCCACCATTAGCTAGTGGAACCGGAGTTTTGAATCCTGCAGTCGATACTTCAACGACTTATACTTATACTGTTTCAGGAGTTGCACCATGTGCAGATGATACAGCAACCATAGCAGTTACAATAATTCCCGGACCGGAAGCAGGAAATAATACAACAGTAACTATTTGCGAAAATAGTCCGGCTTATGATTTGTTTTTAGCTTTAGGGTCAAATGCTCAAATTGGAGGAACTTGGTCACCGCCATTAGCTAGTGGAACAGGGATTTTTGATCCAATGGTTGATACAGCAGGAAGCTATATTTATAGTTTAACAGGAAGTAATCCTTGTGATAATGATCAGGCTACGGTAACAGTAATAGTAAATCCTGTGCCGGATGCAGGAAATGACGGAGCACATATTTTCTGTACAAATGATTCGCTCCAAGATTTATTTAACTTTTTAACAGGAACACCTCAAACCGGAGGAACTTGGTTGCCGACATTGGCAAGCGGAACAGGAATTTTTGATCCAATGGTTGATATAGCAGGAACCTATACTTATACTATTGGAGGAAATTTATGTGATGTTGCTACAGCCAATGTGGTTATTACGGTTATTCAATCGCCAATTGCTGGAGCAGACGGAACATTGCCAACTTGTGAAAATGTAACAAGTTTAGATTTAACAACAGGTTTGGACGGAACACAAGATTCAGGTATTTGGACGGATGATAATGCTACAGGTGCATTAATGGGAAGTATTTTCAATCCTTCGATGGTTGGAGTTGGAACATATACTTTTACGTATACCGTTACTGGTGGAACATCACCATGTACAACAGATACTGCTACAGTAACTGTTACAGTAAATCCTTTACCAAATGCGGGAACATTTGCATCAATAACTCCAATTTGTCCGTCAGTAGGAACATTTGACTTGAATACTTTATTAACAGGTGAAGATAATAATGGAGATTGGCTTGATAGTAGCAATACAGTTATAACAAACCCTATTGATGTTAGTACATTAGCAGCAGGAATTTACAATTACACTTATCAGGTAATCAATTCTTGTGGTAATGATTTAGAGCCGGTTCAGTTAGAAATATTACCAATTCCGCAAATTCTCTCAGCGAATATCTCAATTACTCCGGTTTGTATCGGAAATGATGTTTTGGTTCAGTTAAGCGGAATGACAGATGGAAATTATATAATAAATTATAATGTTTCGGGAGTGAATACTATTGGAACACAATCGCAAGTAATTACAATTGTATCAGGAACGGGGAGTTTTACAATACCTGCAGCTTCCGTTTCAAATGTTGGACTATCGACTATAACTTTTGAAAATATTACCAATACCGTTTCCAATTGTACTGCAACGTTGTCAAATACTACAGCAGTTATTGAAATCAAACCATTATTGGATTTACTGCCTAATATGATTACAATTGTCAATGTTTGTTTAGGCAATTCAGTTGTTGTTCAAATTAATTCGGCTAATTTCACTGACGGAACCTATCAATTTGATTACACCATTCCAAACGGAACTCCTACAACCGGAAATTCAGGTAATGTTGTTATTACCGGAGGAAATGGTCAATTTACAATTCCTGCATCAGTATTCCCGACAGTTGGAAATTATACATTGACTATTTCGGCAATTACATCTACAACAGAATGCTCGAATCCGAATGAAGATATTGCGGTTACATTTGCAATAGAAGCGACACCAAATTCAGGAACGTTTAATGGAATAATTTCGGTTTGCCCATCTTCAGGAACGTTGGATTTGTTTTCTCTTTTAGATAATGAAAATACAGATGGCGTTTGGACAGATAGTAATTCGCAAACAGTAACATCACCATTAAATATTGCTAACTTTTCTCCGGCAACTTACAGCTATACTTATACTGTAACAAATTCATGTTCATCAGTAGCAACAGTTGTTCAGTTTACAGTATTGCCAAGTCCACAAATTAGTACGGCAAATATTTCAATTACACCAAATTGCCTTGGCATTAATACACTTGTAACTTTAAACGGAATGACTGACGGTGTTTACACAATTTCTTATGATTTATCGGGAAGTAATATATTAGCAGGACAAACGGCAACAGTAACGATAGCATCGGGAACAGGAAGTTTTACAATACCAAGTTCAAGTTTGCCAAATGCAGGAATAACCATAATTACCTTTACCAATATTGTAAATACTGTTTCTGGTTGTACCAATACAGTAGTAAATGTTTCGGCACAAATCCAAATAACACCATTATCATCTATTGATAGTTCCAATATTAGTGTAGCTGATGTTTGTGTAGGAGATGATGTAACGGTTGTAATTTCCAATGCGACAAGTTTGGTAAATGGTATTTATCAGTTTAATTATTCAATTCCGGGAGCCGATCCGACTTCAGGGAATTCAGGAAATGTAACCATTGCTTCCGGAAACGGACAGTTTACAGTTCCATCAACAATCTTCCAAAATTCAGGAAATTATACGATAAATATTTTTGGTATTGCAACGGCTTCGGGATGTGTAAATACCAACATTTTGGCTTCGGCAAGTTTTACTATTTTACCATCATTAGATATTACAGGAGCGACAGTTTCTGCTCAAAACACCTGTGTGAATTCCCAAAGTTTAGTGACAATCTCTGGTGCTAATAATCTATCGGATGGAAATTATACAATTACTTATTCACTTTCGGGAGCTAATATTTTTACCGAAACAATCACTATTTCTATAGTATCAGGTTCTGCAGTATTTCCATTGGCACAAACCAATTTAATCAATCCCGGAGCAACGACAATTACAATTACTAATATTACTTCGCCTGCAATTACTTGTGGTTTAAACGGAGTGACTTTTCCTGCATATACGTTTGATGTTCAGGATTTAGGAACGCCTGATTTGATACAAGAAGGTAATCTGTTCTGTCAGGATGATAGCCCGACAGTAGCTGACTTATCAGCAAATATTTTGAATGGAGAAACAGTAATTTGGTATAATGCATCATCAGGAGGAACGCCTTATGCTGAAACTGATTTATTAGTTCATGGTACCAAATATTATGCTGCTTTAGTGTCACAAAGCGGTTGTGAAGGAACTACAAGACTTGAAGTTACAGTTGATTTGACGATATGTGACGATATTTTAATTCCGGATGGTTTTTCACCAAATAATGACGGAATTAACGATACGTTTGAAATTAAAAATTTACCGATTGTGTATCCTAATTTTAAATTGGAAATCTTCAATCGCTATGGAAATTTATTATATACCGGAAATAAAAACACACCAAATTGGGATGGAACAACTTCTGAAAAAAGTTTAAGAGTAGGAAGTAATCTTCTGCCAACCGGCGTTTATTTCTATATATTGTATTTTAACGATGGTGTTAGAAAACCCGTTCAAGGCAGAGTATATTTAAGCAGATAATGTAATTGAGGAAAGTATGAAAAACAGATTTTTAAAATATCTCATTACAACAGCTCTAATTTTAGTAGCTGTAAAATCTTCTGCCCAACAAGATCCTATGTTTACACATTATATGTACAATATGAGTGTGATTAATCCGGCATATGCAACGGATAATGCCGACGTGTTAAATCTTGGAGGTTTGTATCGAGCACAATGGGTTGGTGCTGTAGGCGGGCCAACTACCGGAACATTTTTTGCTCACAAGCCTATATCGAAAAGAGTAGAACTTGGAATTTCCGTGGTTCATGATGAAATAGGTGATGTGGTAAATGAAAATAATGTATTTGTTGATTTTGCTTATGTTTTGCCGATTTCAGAAAGAGTAAAATTGTCTTTTGGAGCCAAAGCCGGAGCGACTTTTTTTGATACAAATTTCAACGGATTTGAATATACCGATCCCGAGCTTGATCCAGCATTCGCCAATAATATCAGTAAGGTATTTCCAAATATTGGTGCCGGAATGTACTTATTTGGAGAAAATTATTATGCCGGAGTTTCAGTTCCTAATTTATTGATGACAAAACATTTGGAACGTCAGGACGGAATTATAGCTGATGGAGTGGAAGCGATGCACTTTTTTATTACCGGAGGATATGTTTTTACATTCAATGGAAATGATAATTTTAAACTGAAACCTGCTTTTATGGCAAAAGCTGTTTCGGGTGCACCATTATCAGTTGATTTTACAACCAATGTTTTGATTAATAACAAATTTGAATTTGGTTTAGGTTATCGTCACGGTGATTCAGTTTCAGGTTTGACGAGTTTTTATTTGACACCAACCATGAGAGTTGGTTATTCATATGATTACACATTAACAAATTTGCGAAATTTTAACTCCGGTTCTCACGAAGTTTTTCTCTTATTTGATATTGATTTTGGTAAACTATCAGGCAAAGGATATGATAAATCGCCACGTTTCTTTTAATACGTTGATATGAAAAAAATATTCTACATACTATTTATTATCGGATGCTTTTCAAATCTATTCGGACAGAAAAAGGCAACCGTCAAACAAGCCAATAAATTGTTTGATAAAAAAGCGTATGTAAAAGCTGCCGAAATGTATGAACAGTTAGGAACGACGAAAGAAGTATTGCAAAATCTTGGTGATTGTTATTATTATAATTTTCAAATGCTTAATGCCGTTCGAGCTTATGGACAATTGTTCTTTATGCATAAAGACAGTTTAAAACCCGAAGTTTTCTTTAGATATGCCAATGCTTTAAAAGGAACTTCCGATTTTGATAAAGGCGATGCCATTATGGGAGAATATTTAGGTTACGAGCAAAATACGTTAAAATTCATGAAAAACATTACCCGAAACAGTGTGTTTACATATAAGTTGGTAATGATGTCAAAGAATAAAAATAATGGTGATTTCGGAATTTCATTTTATGGTGATAAAGTAGCTTTTGCTTCTTTAAGAAATGCTAACGGAAGCGATTATGGATGGAACGAACGACCATATCTTGATTTGTTTTCGGCAACGGTAAATGAAAACGGACAATTAACCAATGTAGAACCTTTTCCTGAAGTAATCAACACAAAAAGTCACGAAAGTTCAGCAGTTTTTACGTCCGATTTAAAAACCATGTATTTTAATAGAACCGGTGATAAACAAGTTCAAGTTGGAAACGAAAGAGTCGCAACTGTGAAAATGTATAAAGCCGAATTCAAAGATGGAAAATGGACTAATGTAACGATGTTACCTTTTTCAAGCGATGAATATTCGGTGCAGCATCCGGCGTTATCCAAAGATGAAAAACAATTGTATTTTTCAAGTGATATGAAAGGAACAATCGGTTCGTTTGACATTTTTGTGGTAGATATAAATGAAGACGGAACTTTTAGTCAGCCAAGGAATTTAGGTGAAAATATCAATACAAAACATCGGGAACAGTTTCCGTTTATTGCTGATGACGGCTCATTATATTTTGCTTCCGACGGACATCAGGGGCACGGAAATTTGGATGTGTTTATGAGTTATAAACTAAATGACATTGATTTTGATAAACCACAAAATTTAGGTTTGGTCATCAACAGCGAAATGGATGATTTTAACCTGATTTTAGATTACAAAACCGGGAAAGGTTATTTTTCATCAAACAGAACCGGAGATGATAATTTATATACAGTGGCAATCGAAGAAAATAAATTACAGTTTTTGGTTGAAGGTGAAGTTCGTGATAAAAATTCATTACAGTTACTTCCGGGTTCAGTGGTAAAATTATTTAATGAGGCCGGAGATTTACTGGAAGAAGTTGTAGTAGGTAAAGACGGTAGTTTTGTATTCAATACTGAACCTGATAGAAAATATAAAATCATGGCTTTCAAAGATTTTTATATTCCTGCTGAAGCCGAATTTGAAACCAGCCAAAAAGGTAAAGTTTATATTGATTTACAAATGAAAGTCGAATCCTATTCTGATGCAGAAAAAAATATTAGAAAAGATGCAGAAGGTTCGTTTTTTATTGAACTCGAAAATATTTATTTCGACTTGGATAAGTCCAATATTAAACCGCAAGCTGCTCAGGTTTTGGATGTGTTGGTTGCTTTATTAAAAAAGTACAAATACATGGAAATTGAAATAGGCGCACATACCGATACCAGAGCTTCAGATATGTATAATTTAAGATTATCCAACAGAAGAGCTGCTGCAGCCTTAGAGTATTTGGTACAAAACGGAATTGAGCGTAAACGTCTTCGTTCTATTGGTTATGGAGAAAGTAAACCGTTAATTATTTGTCCTAAAAACGACTGTACGGATGCAGAGCACGCCATTAATCGTCGTTGTACATTTAGAATTTTGAAATAGTTGATTTTTCAATTATAGAATTTAGTTGTTATTTAAAAATTGGGTTCAAATGCACATTTTCGGATGTGCATTTGTTTTTTATGATAATAGATTAACATAAATATGTGCAGCTTTCTGTATCTAATCTCTATTTTTGTAGTTCACAAAATTATTTTTTATGAAAAAGTATCTTCATTTCATTTTATTGTTTTTTGTAGCAACATCATTTGCCCAAAATAAGCAACCAAAATTAGTTGTTGGAATTGTGGTTGATCAAATGCGTATGGAATATTTGCAACGTTTTCAAAGTGATTTTTCTGAAAATGGTTTTAAACGATTGATGAATGATGGTTATACATTTCATAACATGCATTACAATTATATGCCAACTTATACGGCACCCGGACATGCTTCGGTTTATACCGGAACAACACCTGCAATTCATGGAATAGTTAGTAATGAATGGTTTCACAGAACGTTAAAAAAAGAGGTCTATTGTACCGATGACGAGTCGGTTTCGACTTTAGTTTCAGGAACTGAAAAAGAAGGCAAAATGTCGCCAAGAAATCTTCAAGCCACAACTATTACCGATGAGTTGAAACTTTCTACCAATTTCAAAGGGAAGGTGATAGGAATGAGTATCAAAGATCGCGGAGCAATTCTTCCAGCCGGACATTTTGCCGATTGGGCATTTTGGTATTCTAAAACCGGGAATTTCATTTCCAGTTCGTTTTATGGAAAAACGTTACCAAAATGGGTTGAAGAATTCAATAACGAAAAACAATATTTACCTTATTTGGAGAAAGGTTGGAGTTTGTTAAAACCTATTGAAACCTATAATGAAAGTTTGGTTGACAATAATCCTTATGAAGGAAAATTGTATAAGAAAGAACCTGTTTTTCCGTATGATCTAAAACAAATGTATGAAAATAATGATGCAGGAGTTTTAAGAGTAACACCTTTTGGAAACGATGTTTTAGCAAATTTAGCTAAACGAGCTATCGAAAAAGAGAATTTAGGAAAAGATGATGTTACTGATTTTTTAGCTGTAAGTTTTTCTTCAACCGATTATATCGGACATACTTTTGGACCGCGTTCTATTGAAATTCAGGATACTTATTTACGTTTGGATTTGACGATTGCCGATTTTCTGAATTATTTGGATAAAACAGTTGGAAAAGGAAATTACTTAGTGTTTTTAACAGCCGATCATGCTTGTGCCGAAAATTCTACGCACTTAAAAGACCATAAATATGAAGTGGACAACATCAGCTATAAAGAAGTGTCTAAAGATTTAATTGCTTTTTCAAATGAAACTTTTGGAGCTAATTTATTGTTGAAATACGATAGTTACAATGTGCATTTGGACAAAGAAGCTATAAAAGCCAAAGGTTTGGATTTAACCAAAGTAAAACAGAGCTTCAAGGATTTTCTTTACACAAAAAATTATGTAAAAAGAGTTTACACCGAAGAGGAAATTTTGGCTTCATCGGGAAATGATCAGTTATTGAGTTTCGTTTTTAAAGGTTATGATCCAACACAAAACGGTGATTTATACTTTGTTTATAAGCCCGGATTTGTAGAATATTCTGCAACAGGCGCAACTCATGGTTCACCTTATGCTTATGATACGAATGTACCGTGTATTTTTTACGGATGGAATATTCCAAAAGGAAAATCTCATGATAAAAAAGTGATTACCCAAATCGCACCTACATTGGCACAAAAATTAAAAATCACTTTGCCCAACGGGACCAATAGTGAAGTGTTAAATGAAATTTTGGAAAAATAACAAGATAAGAAGACTGCTGAAAAGCAGTCTTTTTTATTTAAAATTCAAGATTTTTGAAGTAAAAATTTTTGTATTCTTCTGTAATTTTTCGGTAAGGTTTGCATGGATTTCCCATTGCAATCATATTATCAGGTATATCTTTAGTAACAACACTTCCTGAACCAATAATTACATTATTTCCAATAGTAATTCCCGGATTTATTACCACATTTCCACCAATCCAAACATTGTTTCCAATGGTAATTGGAAAAGCATATTCCCATCCGGCATTTCTTTTTTCAGCATCAAGCGGATGTCCCGCAGTAAATAATGAAACATTTGGTGCAAACATAACATTATCTCCTATTGTTACTTTTGTACAATCCAGAATAGTACAATTATAGTTTGAAAAAAAGTTATCTCCAATTTCTATGTTATAACCATAATCGCAACGAAAAGGCAACTCAATAATACTGTTTTTACCAATTTTGCCTAAAAGAGACTTAAGGAGTTCGTTTATTTTCTCCGTTTCTGATGGACTCAGTTTGTTGATTTCAAAAATTAATTCTTTTGCCCTTGAACGCTCTTTTACTAACACTTCATCAAAAGCAAAATAAGGTCTTCCTGAGAGCATTTTTTCTTTTTCAGTCATTTTTTATTTCTTTGGAGCCAATTCTTTTAAACTCTCTAAACCGTTTATCATTGTGTAAATTATTATACCGATTACGATTGTTGCAACATATAAAACGGCTATAATAGCTATGAATATGAGTATCCTTATTAGTATGTCGCTAAATTTTTTTTCTTTATAGAATTCTTTGTAAAACCAGACCATAATTACTGGAATGGATAACATTGATATCATAACAATTGTTATAAAAATATCACTGGAAATCTCTTTTAAAAGGTAAAGTATAGGGTAAAGTATGATTATGCAGAATATTGTATAACAACATTGAATATAAGCATTCATGATGATGTGCTCATAATAATTGTTTTTCCAGTTTTTAAATGTAAAAAAGGTCAAAATGGAAATAAATGGCAAGGAAAACAGCATTATAAATGAATTATAATTATTTACGAATGACATTATTTTGTGCATAAAGGTTATATTTATTTCTTGCTTTGAATAATAAAGCTCCATTACATCACTAAGATTTACTATTTTTATAGAAATAAAAGCAGAAATACCACTTAATACGAATGCTAACAAAATTGGTTTGTAGTGATTAACTCTATTGCCATCAATGAAGTCCTTGGCAGTTTTTCCAGGATTTTTAATAATGTTTTTTATAGAATAGAAGAAACCTTTATTAGTATGAAGTAAAGAATATTGCAATTCATCAATCAGGTACTTTTTGTCAATACGTTTGTATTTTTTTTGTCCGCAGTTACCACAAAAATTATCAGTGATTAAAGTTCCACAGTTCTTACAGTTGTTCTCCATTTTTAAAGATATGGTTTAGGTTGTATTTCAGTTGAGTCCAAAACTAAAAAAAATACCCCGAAATAAATCGGGGTTTTGGTTTAAATTTCTATCATGATTTGATTTTGTAGCAAATCTTCAAATTTTTCTCTTTCACGAATAAGGTGTCCTTTGCCGTTTAGCCATAAAACTTCTGCCGGTTTAAAGCGTGAATTATAGTTGGATGACATTGAAAAACAATAAGCTCCGGCATTTTTAAAGCATAAAATATCACCTTCATGAATTTCGGCTATTCTGCGATTGTTGGCAAAAGTGTCTGTTTCACAAATATAACCAACGACAGTGTAAAAACGTTCCTTACCTTTTGGATTAGAAATATTTTCAATAGTATGCTGCGAACCATAAAACATTGGACGAATTAAATGGTTGAATCCGCTATCTATTCCGGCAAAAACAGTTGATGTTGTTTGCTTGATCACATTTACTTTTGCCAAAAAATAACCGGCCTCGCTTACTAAAAATTTCCCCGGCTCAAATGCTAGTGTCAATTCTCGACCATATTCTTTCTCGAAAGCCAAAAAGCGTTTAGTTAGTTTTTTGCCTAATTCTTCTACATTGGTTTCAATATCGTCTTTTTTATAAGGAACTTTAAATCCGGAACCAAAGTCCAAAAAATCCAAGTCTTTGAATTGTTTTGCGGCGTCAAATAAGATTTCAGCAGCATAAAGAAATACTTCAATATCCAAAATATCTGAACCCGTATGCATATGAATTCCGTTGATATGCATTTTTGTGTTTTCAACTATACGTAGAACATGAGGAATTTGATAAATCGAAATTCCAAATTTACTGTCAATATGACCAACGGAGATATTTTCGTTTCCTCCTGCCATTACGTGAGGATTGATACGGATACAAACCGGAATATTTGGATGTTTTGTTCCAAAATGCTCCAATACCGAAAGATTATCAATGTTAATTTGAACACCAAGTGATGCAACTTCTTCTATTTCTTCAAATGAAACTCCGTTTGGAGTAAATATAATTTTATCAGGAGTAAATCCGGCATGTAAACCCAATTGTACTTCCTGAATGGAAACAGTATCAAGGCCTGAACCTAAATTTTTTAAAAATTTTAAAACAGAGATATTAGACAAGGCTTTCATTGCATAATTAATGCGAAGCTTTTCCACCTTGGAAAATGCATTGGTTAAGCGTTTATACTGAAATTCTATTTTTTCAGCATCATACACATACAATGGATTTCCAAACTCGTTGGCAAGGTCTAATAAGTCTTTCGTTTGCATTTTTAAATTATTTTTAAATAGTTTATGCAAAACTAAACGCTGAACGTTGTAATTCCAAGTAAAAAAATAACGGAATTCGTGATTTTTGAAAGCTATTTTTTTAAATACAGTTTAAAACCGTCCGATATAGCTTGATCAAGAATTAATTGATTGTTTATAAATGAGATGCAACCTAATTCTATATTGTCAATTTTTAGAATCTCATCACAGTTGCCATCTGTTGGATTATCTACAATTTGATAATTATAAACGCCGGTTTCAAACATGTCATAAAGTGTGTCGTCAGTATTGCTGTTGACAATCGTTACAGTATTGGTAAGCGAATTAAACGACCAAGTAATTATTCCTGCTTCAAAAGATTGGTTAACGCCTAATAATCCACCTTCGACTTTGGTTAATTTCCATTCTCGAGCTAGTCGATCTTGAGTAAAATTACTCTCATTATCACTTTGACAACTCAGAAAAAAAGTAATTGCTGTCAATAAAAAGATTTTATAGAATGTTTTCATAGGTTGGTCTTTTGAATAAAGACGCAAAAAGAAGTGAAAAGGTTGCGTCTGTATAATTATCATTTGAGAAAAATAAATATACTAAATTGATATACATTTCTTTTTCCGTTTGATATGAATTAATTACTTTTGTTGCACTTTATTCTGAAATCAGTTTTCAGAAACAAAATAAAACAAACTCTTTATTATGAACATACACGAATATCAAGGGAAAGAAATCTTAGCAAGTTATGGCGTTCGCGTTCAACGTGGAATTGTTGCCAATAGTCCGGTAGAAGCAGTTGCAGCTGCCAAACAATTAACTGCCGAAACAGGAACAGGATGGCACGTTATTAAAGCACAAATTCACGCTGGTGGAAGAGGAAAAGGCGGAGGTGTTAAATTAGCAAAAAATTTACAACAAGTGGAAGAACTTGCAGAACAAATCATCGGAATGCAATTGATTACACCACAAACACCACCTGAAGGAAAAAAAGTTCACAAAGTGTTAGTTGCTGAAGATGTTTACTATCCGGGAGAAAGTGAAACTTCGGAGTTTTATATGTCTGTTTTATTAAACAGAGCCAAAGGAAGAAATATGATTATGTATTCTACAGAAGGTGGAATGGATATTGAAGAAGTAGCAGAACATACACCACATTTAATTTTTACAGAAGAAATTGATCCGGCTGTTGGATTGCAAGGTTTTCAAGCCAGAAGAATTGCTTTCAATTTAGGACTTTCAGGAAATGCTTTCAAAGAAATGGTGAAGTTTGTAGATGCTTTATACAATGCTTATATCGGTTCTGATGCATCGATGTTTGAAATCAATCCGGTTTTAAAAACATCTGATAATAAAATATTAGCGGTTGATGCTAAAGTAAATATTGATGATAATGCTTTATACCGTCAACAAAAAATTGCTGATATGCGTGATATTCGTGAGGAAAATCCAATCGAAGTTGAAGCAAAAGAAGTAGGATTAAATTATGTTGACCTTGACGGAACCGTTGGTTGTATGGTAAACGGTGCCGGATTAGCAATGGCTACAATGGATTTAATTAAATATGCAGGTTTTGAACCGGCAAATTTCCTTGATGTAGGTGGAACGGCTGATGCTAAACGTGTGGAAACAGCTTTTAGAATCATTCTTAAAGATCCAAACGTAAAAGCAATTTTAATTAATATTTTTGGAGGTATTGTTCGTTGTGATCGTGTAGCACAAGGTGTAATTGATGCTTACAAAAATATGGGTGACGCTATTAAAGTACCAATCATTGTTAGACTTCAAGGAACAAATGCCGAATTAGCAAAAGAAATGATTGACCAATCCGGTATGCCAATTTTATCAGCAGTTCAATTCCAAGAAGCTGCCGATCAAGTAAAAGCAGCTTTGTCATAAATTAACTAAAAATAGTTACGATATAGAAATCCTGAGTTTTTACTCAGGATTTTTTTTATCAAATTCTAATTAAAACCTTTCAAATTCTAATTTGACTCTTTTTTTGAAAAAAGGAAATCATACATTTGTTTGACAGTATATAACTTTTTTAATGAGAACAAAATACTTTTTGACGGTTTGTTTTAGTTTTTCGATGTTGATGACTTGGTCTCAAACATCAAAAACGGATAGTTTGGTTGCTGTTTTGCATCATACACAAAATGATATTGACAAAGTAAAACTGCTTAATACAATTTCAGATTATTATAAAACAAACGATCCAAACCAAATGCTTCAGTATGCCAACGAAGCATTAAAATTATCTCGAAAAATAAATTATACAACAGCCGAAGGTAATGCATTGCTTAATTTAGGTAATGCTAATATTATCTTAGGAAATTATTCAGTTGCTTTACAGCATTTTGCCGAAGCACAGCATCTTTTTGAAACCATTTCCGATAAAGACAAATTTGAAAATAAACAAGGATTAGCCAAAGCTTTAGGAAGTATCGGAATCGTTTTTTCAGAGCAAAGTAATTATGGCAAAGCCTTACAATACTACATAAAAGCAGTAAAAATCTACGAACAGCTTAAAGATGAAGAAAAATGTGCTAAACTTTACAATAATATAGGTGTAGTTTATCAATCGCAGTCGTCCTACTTTAAAGCGTTGGATTATTTTATCAAAGCACAAAAAATTCAAGAAAAAAGAAAGGATGCCAATTTAGGAATTACTTATACTAATATTGGAAACAGCTATTTGAAACAAAGAGATTTGTCAAAAGCTTTTGAATTCTATGATAAAGCAAAAAAATGGTTTGATAAACATCCTAATCCGAGAGCTTTGGGTGAATGGTACAATAATGTAGGATTGTATTATAAAGCAAATAATCAATCGCAAAAGGCTGTTGAAAATTGGAATGAAGCTATTATCGCCTTTAAATCTATTGATGATAAATTTGGAATTGCCGACAGTTATATTTATTTGAGCGAATTGTATTTGGAACAAAATCAATTGGAAACAGCAAAGCAAAATGCGGAAAATGCTTTAAGATTGGCTCGTGAATTGAAAGTTTTAGAACAAATTGTTCTTTCGGAAAAACTATTGAGCGATATTTACAATAAGCAAAATAATCCTGCAGTTGCTTTACAGCATTTTAAATTATATAGCCAAGCAAAAGACAGTTTGACCAATGAAGAAAAGATTAGAAGAAGCGTTGAAGAAGAATTGACTTTTGATTTTGAAAAACGAGAAGCTATTCAGCAGAAAGAAATAGAAAAGAAAGAGTTGTTACTTCAGGAGCAATCCAAGCAAAGTAAAATGCAATTGTTTTTTGCAGCATTGTTCGGATTGTTACTTTTTGGAATTGGTTTTTTGATTTACAATAGAATTCAGTTAAAGAAAAATTTGACATTACAAAAAGAATTGGCAGAATACGAACAAAAAGCACTTCATTTACAGATGAATCCGCATTTTGTATTCAACTGTTTGGGGTCAATATCAAGTTTTATTGTGCAAAACGGAACTGATTCAGCCATAAAATATTTGTCTAAATTTTCTAAGCTAATGCGGTTAACGCTCGAATATTCCAAAGAAAGTTTAATTCCAATTGACAAAGAAATAGAAAGTTTGCAGAACTATTTGGAGTTAGAGCAATTGCGTTTTAATAATAAATTTTCATTTTCTATTACTAAGAGTAATGCTATTGAAGACGATATGGCTTTGCCACCTTTGTTATTACAACCTTTTGTGGAAAATGCTATTATCCACGGAGTAATTCCGAAAAAAGAAATAGGAACAATTGCTGTTCGTTTTGATATTGAAAAAGAAAATTTAGTTTGTACTGTTGAAGATAACGGAATTGGTTTTGAGCAATCAAAATTGGCAAAAGAGAATACAGTTTTGGCACATAAATCAATGGCGTTGGATATTACAAAAAAACGTTTGGAAATGATAGAGTCGACAACAAAACAACGAACCGATTTTAGTATAGAAGAAATAAAAAGCGGGAATGAAATTCAAGGAACAAAAGTAATTTTAAATTTACCAATACAATATAGTAAGTGATTAGTAAAGAGTAATTAGCCATTGCAACTAATTGCTTTTCATTATTCACTAATTACTATTCACTAATCACTAAAAAATGATTACAGCAATACTTATAGACGACGATAATAATTTAAGAAACGGGATGAGAGGTTTGCTCGAACGCTATGCACCGGAAATAAAAATCATTGCAGAAGCCGAGAGCGTTGAAACGGGAACTATTTTGCTGGCAGAACAACAGCCGCAAGTAGTTTTTCTGGACATTCATCTTGGTGATGGAACCGGATTTGATTTATTGGAAGAGATTCATAAAAAAGGTGTAAAACTTTCTGCGCAAATTGTTTTTATCACAGCACACGAACAATACGCCATCAAAGCTTTTCGTTTTAGTGCGTTGGATTTTCTTTTAAAACCGGTTGACCCCGAAGAGTTGCAGAAAGTAATAGCGAAATTGAAGAATATTATCGACAAGAATGATAGCGTGGCTCATATCGATTTGTTGTTGGAGAATATTCGAAAAAAAGTAGATAATTTCAAGCGAATTGCCTTATCAAATGCAGATGGAATTCATCTTTTTGAGGTAAGTGATATTATTAGGTGTGAAAGTGAAGATAACTACACTAAGTTTTACATTAAAAACAATAAACCGATTTTGATTTCAAAAACATTAAAAGAATACGAAGAATTGTTAGCGGAACATGGTTTTGAACGTATTCATCAAAGTCATTTGATAAATATTGCCTATTTGAAGTCATATATAAAAAAAGATGGTGGTTATGTGATTATGGCAGATAACAGTCATTTGCCTATTTCACAACGAAAAAAAGATAGATTACAAGAAATTTTGAAAACGATGTGAAAATTAGTTCTCTTCCGAACTAAACCAGTTTAGTTCGGAAGGGAACCAATTGAGTTTGGAAGAGAACTAGTTTAGATAAAAAGGAAACTAGTTTAGTTCGGAAGATAACTAATTGAGTTCAGAAGAGAACTGGTTTAGATAAAAAGGAAACCAGTTTAGTTCAGAAGAGAATTAGAAGTAAAAAGAAGAATAAAAACGCAAATTCTAAATATAAACAAGTGTTTACTCATTTGCTATAAACAGAATGATTGAGTTGTTTTAATTTTATAAAAAAGTCAAAAAACGAATACATTATATAGTTATGAAAAGAATTTTATACTTATTGATTTTATTTTCAGGTGTTGCGCTAGCACAGCCAGCTATTCAACAGCCAGTTGACATACATATTTGTGATGACAACAATGATGGTTTTGGAGTATTTGACTTATCGGTTAATACAACAACTGTTTTGGGTTCGCTTAATCCAAATTTATATGACGTAACCTATCATGAAACCATGACTGATGCCGAACTTGGTGTAAATCCACTTCCTAACCTGTTTGCAAACTCAGGAAATCCGCAAATAATCTATGTTAGAGTAGAAGAAATTGCCGATACGTCAAATTATAGTTTGGCTACTTTTGCTTTGGTTGTAGAAACAGTATCAGCAGAAATTCTAACTCCAGATCAAACCGTTTGTGAAGGGAATCAAGGCGTAGTTGTTTTTCAAGGTTATGGAAGTACTTCCGGTTATACATTTATTTATTCCGTTAATGGTGGTTTAATGCAAGCTATTGTAAGTGGACCAAATGGAAACGCGGCTGTAATGATTGGAAATTTAGGAACTAGTACCGTGACACTTCACGAAGTTTCTACAGCAGGAAATCCTCAATGTATTTCAGCTGTTAATGATATTAGTACAATAGTCGTTAATCCTAACCCAACTATTGGGCAACCTGTTGATTTATATAGTTCATCAGGAAATTATAATTTGACAACCAATACTACTATGATTAGTAACGGCAATCCTAACCTTACTGTAACCTATTATTCAAATTTGTTAGATGCTCAAAACAATGTAAACGTCATTACAAACCCTGCTCTTTATGTATCAGTTTTTAATGCTACGCAACTTATTGGAGTAAGAGTTACTGATAACATAACAGGTTGTTTTGTAATAACTAGTTTCTATATTCATGCTACAATTGGCGATTTAGACATTCCATCACAAGTAACTCAAAATATCTGTGACGATAGTTCAGATGGATTGGTTGTTTATAATTTAGAAAACAGTATTCCAACTATTCTTGGAACGTTAAATCCTGCTGAACACAGTGTTGGTTTTTATACAACACAACAAAATGCTACTAATAATTCCAACCCTATTGTTAATGTAAATAACTATGTTGCCGGTGGAGCAAACTGGATTGTCTATGCTAGAGTTCAAAATACAACAAACAATCTAATTGGATATTCTACTGTATTATTGAGCATAAAAAGAAAACCAGTCGTGTTTCCAATTCCTGATTTAGTGGTTTATCAAGGAAGTAATTTTACTGGAACAGCTTCATTTAATTTTTTAAACGATGTTGTGCAATCTGATTTTGTTTCAATTCCAAATGAAAGTGGAACGATTTCGGTTAATTTTTACACTTCAGAAGCTGATGCTATCAACGATGCCAATCCAATTTTAGGAATAAGTAGTTATACCAATATTTCAAACCCACAAACTATCTACATCAGAGCTGTAAACACAACTGACGAAATAACAGATTGTGATGCTACATATTCAAGTTTTGTTCTAAGAGTTGAAGCAGGTGATGAAGATATTGTTGTCATTCCCGATGCTAATTTTAAAGCCAAACTTTTAGCTGCCGATGTTACTAATAGCATCGCTCAAAATGCAACTTTCCAAAGCATGAAAATCGATGTCAATAATGATGGAGAAATTCAAATTAGTGAAGCGCGAGCAGTTCGTACATTAACCGTAACTAATTCTAATATTTCTGATCTTACAGGACTTAATAGTTTTATTTTCTTGACAGATTTTATCGCTGGAAACAACAACATAACCAATGTTGACACCTCAAATCTTCATTTCATGATTAATTTCTTTGTAAACGACAACCCGCTTGAAGAAGTAAATTTTGTTGACTTGCATAATATAGTGATGTTGAATGTTAGTGGTTCTAATTTGAGTAGTATCGACTTGAGTAATACTTATAAAACATTTGAGTTTTTCTGTGGAAACACGCCAAATCTTACTCATATAAATGCTAAAAATGGAGTAAACGGAACTATTTACATACAACTTGGAGAATGGGTAGGAAATACAGCAACCAATACATCGGCTTTAAACCTACTTTGTGCCGATGATTTCAATGTAAATTTCTATCGAAATCAGATTAATGTGTTTCCAAATACAGCTGATGTTATGATTAATTCATATTGTTCGTATAATTCTGAAGGAAACAATACAATTTCCGGAACAGTTACTTATGATTTTGGAAATGACGGATGTGACGCAACAGATATCACTCGATTTACAAAAGTAGTTATCAATGACGGAACAGAAGAAGGCGCTTCTTTTACCAATCAAAATGGTGAATATCGATTCTTAACTCAAAGTGGAAATTTTACAATAACACCGGAAATAGAAAATCCAACATTTTTTAATATTACTCCGGCACAAGCAACGATTAATTTTCCATTGGTGGACGATAGTCAAGAAACAGTCAATTTTTGTGTAACACCAAATGGAGTTCATCCCGATTTGGAAGTTGTGATTGCACCGATTATTCCGGCAAGACCGGGATTTGAAGCAACCTATAAAATAGTTTACAGAAACAAAGGAAACCAAGTTTTATCACAACAATATGGTGTAAATTTCTTCTACAATCAACACTTGATGACCTTTGTGTCGGCAACTGTAACACCCGAAACCCAAGGTCCGGGAGGAATGAGTTGGAGTTACGAGAACTTAATACCTTTTGAACAAAGAAGTATTGAAGTAACCATGCTTATCAATACTCCAACTAATACCGAAAATCCGGTAAATATAGGGACAATTTTAACGTTCACTTCTGTGATTACACCACAAGCAAACGATGAAAATGTTATTGACAACACCTATATTTTTAATCAAACGGTTGTGGGTTCTTATGATCCAAATGATATTACTTGTATTGAAGGCGAAGTTGTTTCTCCAATCCTTATAGGTGATGAATTACATTATGTTATCAGATTTGAAAATACCGGAAATTTCTACGCAGAAAACGTCGTTGTCGCAATGGATATTAATCCGGAAGAGTATGATATTTCGACTCTAAAAGTTTTAGAAAGTTCACATAATGTTAATGCTCGTGTGAAAGGAAATAAAGCAGAGTTTTTCTTTAACGAAATATATCTTGATAGTGGCGGACACGGAAATGTACTTTTGGTGGTGAAATCCAATGCAACATTATCCGAAGGAGATTCGGTAATGAGTAAAGCCGATATTTATTTCGATTATAATTATCCGATTATTACCAATGAAGCCGAAACGGTTTTCCAATCTCTTAGTAATCCTGATTTTGAAAAAGATAATAGCGTGAAAATTTATCCAAATCCAACAAGTTCAATAGTTAATATTAGTGGTGATTTTAATCTAAAATCAATTCAGTTGTTTGATGTTCAGGGAAGATTACTTCAAACCAGCTTGCTAAATGAGACAAATACAGTTTTGGATTTAACATCAAAGTCAGAAGGAATGTATTTTGTTAAAGTAATTTCAGAGAAAGGAATAAAAGTAGAAAAGTTAATTAAAAAGTAAGAGTTAATTAGCGTTAAAAAAAAGACACAAGTAATTGTGTCTTTTTTGTTTGTATATCTTTTTAGCAAATTTTACCAAATAATTAACGAAAACGTTTCCTTAAATTTTTTTTATTTTGTTTGTAATTCTCTATTTTTGTTAAATTATTAATTTTAATAAGATTTAATTCTCGTTTTACATCATGTCGAAAACTGCTATATTAGAATTAGATGGCAAAAAATATGAATTTCCGGTAATAGTTGGAAGTGAAAATGAAGCTGCTATCGATATTGAAAAACTACGCGCATTAACAGGCGCAATAACCTTAGATCCGGGCTATAAAAACTCAGGTTCTTGTACAAGTGATATTACTTTTTTGGATGGAGAAGAAGGAATTCTTCGTTACAGAGGGTATGCTATTGAAGATTTAGCTGAAAAAGCTGGATTTTTAGAAACATCTTACCTTGTTATTTTTGGAGAATTGCCAACCAAAGCTCAATTAGAACAATTTGAAAATGACATTCGTAAATACACTTTAGTAAACGAAGAAATGAAAAATATCATTGATGGGTTTCCAAAAACAGCTCATCCGATGGGAGTTCTTTCTTCACTTACAAGTGCATTGACTGCTTTTAACCCAAAAGTAGTTAATGTAGAAAATGAAAAAGAAATGTATGAAGCCGTTTGTAAAACAATGGGTAAATTTCTTGTCATTGCAACTTGGACATACAGAAAAATAATGGGTTATCCTTTGAACTATTATGATAATACAAAAGGATATGTAGAAAACTTTATGCATTTAATGTTTGAGTTGCCAACCGGACCATACAAAGCAAATCCTGTTGTCATTGATGCATTGGATAAATTGTTTATTCTTCATGCTGATCATGAACAAAACTGTTCAACATCAACTGTTAGAATTGTAGGTTCTTCTCATGCCGGATTATTTGCTTCAATTTCTGCAGGTGTTTCTGCACTTTGGGGACCATTGCACGGAGGTGCTAATCAAGCTGTTTTGGAAATGCTTGAAGCTATTCAAAAAGATGGAGGAGATGCAGCTAAATACATGGCAAAAGCCAAAGATAAAGATGATCCGTTCCGTTTAATGGGATTTGGTCATAGAGTTTACAAAAATTTTGATCCTAGAGCAAGAATTATTAAAAAAGCAGCCGATGAGGTTTTAGCAACGCTTGGAGTTAATGATCCAATTTTGAATATTGCAAAACAATTAGAAGAAGCAGCTTTGGTTGATGATTATTTCGTATCAAGAAAATTATATCCAAATGTAGATTTCTATTCAGGAATTATTTACCGTGCATTAGGAATTCCAACCGATATGTTTACTGTTATGTTTGCTATCGGTCGTTTACCGGGTTGGATTGCGCAATGGAAAGAAATGCGTGTGAACAAAGAACCAATCGGAAGACCAAGACAAGTTTACACAGGTCATCCTTTAAGAGATTTTGTTCCAATGGATAAAAGATAATACTACTTTTTAGTTAGATAGAGAACCCCGTTGTCATTAATTGATAACGGGGTTTTTGTTTTTCTGATCTTAAATGTTTCTAAAGAGAGTAATTTTACATCATACACAAAATAAAACCCTTTTTATTGCTTTTTTCTCAGAATACTTATAAACAAAGCTTCTCTCACTCAGTAAGCTTTGTTATATTTGTAAAATCGGTCAAGTAAACCGATGAATTCCAAAAACTAATTTATGCTACAATTAAATGTAAAAAACGAAACGTCTCGATTAAGAGCTGTTGTACTTGGTTCGGCTGTAAATAACGGACCAACACCTACTGCAGAAGAAGCTTATGATCCAAAATCACTTGAACATATTCTAGCCGGAACCTATCCGATTGAAGCTGATATGGTAAACGAAATGGAAGCCTTTAATCAAGTATTTCAAAAATATGATGTGACAGTTTACCGTCCGGAAATGATTGAAAATTATAACCAAATTTTTACTCGCGATATCGGTTTTGTAATAGATGATGTTTTTATTAAAGCTAATATTTTACCGGATAGAGAACGCGAATTGGATGCAATTCAATATGTAATTGACCAAATAAATCCGGCAAAAGTTGTACGTCCACCGGATGAAGTTCATATCGAAGGTGGTGACGTAATGCTTTGGAACGATTATATTTTCATCGGAACATACAAAGGCTCAGATTATAAAGATTATATCACGGCGCGAACCAATATGCAAGGTGTTCAATATATTAAGGAGTTGTTTCCTAACAAAATTGTGAAAGAATTCGATTTGGTAAAATCAAAATTGGAAGCACGTGATAATGCTTTGCATCTCGATTGTTGCTTTCAACCCGTTGGAAAAAACAAAGGAATAATTTATAAAAGTGGTTTCCGTGAAGAAGCTGATTATGTATATTTAGTAAAACTTTTTGGAAAAGAAAATCTGTTTCACATTACGCGAGACGAAATGTATCACATGAATTCCAATGTGTTTTCAATTGATGAAAACGTAGTTGTTTCAGAGAAAAATTTCACTCGATTAAACAATTGGTTTCGCGAAAATGGATTTACAGTAGAAGAAATTCCCTATGCTGAAATAGCCAAACAAGAAGGACTTTTGAGGTGCTCAACATTACCTTTAATAAGAGATTAAAAACTTTGTTTCAAGTTTAATGTTTCAAGCTGTAAAACCTGAAACTTGAAACCTGAAACCTTAAACAAAAATATAAAATGAATCAAACAACAAACTCAATTTTGATGATTCGTCCGGTAGCATTTAGGATGAACGAACAAACTGCCGTAAACAATTATTACCAAAAAGTTCTCGATGGATTATCGCCTGAAACGGTAAATGAAAAAGCCCAGCAAGAGTTTGATGCTTTTGTTGCCAAATTAAGAAAAGCAGGAGTGAATGTTATCGTAGTAGATGATACACTTGAACCCAACACACCAGATAGTATTTTTCCAAACAATTGGATTTCATTTCATGAAAATGGTGATGTAGTTTTATATCCAATGTTTGCCGAAAACCGCCGTGCCGAAAGAAGAGAAGATATTCTCGATATTCTGGAAGACGAAGGTTTTGAAATCAATGAAATAATGGATTATACGTTGGCAGAAGAAGATAACGTTTTTCTTGAAGGAACAGGAAGTTTGCTACTTGACCGCGAAAATGGGAAAGCCTATTGCGCACTTTCTCCAAGAGCAGATGAAGAACTGATGATAGAATTCTGTGAAGATTTTGAATTCACACCTGTAATTTTCGAAGCTTTTCAAACCGTAAACGGCGAACGAAAACTGATTTATCATACCAATGTAATGATGTGTCTTGGTGATACATTTGCCGTGATTTGTGCCGATTGTATCGATGATAAAAAAGAACGCAAAATGGTACTTGACAGTCTTCGTGGTGATGACAAAGAAGTAATTCTGATTACTGAAGAGCAAGTTAATAATTTTGCAGGAAATATGCTTGAAGTTAAAGGAAAAAACGATGAGCGATTTTTAGTTATGAGTGAATCGGCGTATAAAAGCTTAACCAAAAAACAAATCGCCCAACTCGAAGCTCACGTTGAAATTATCCATTCCAGTTTAGATACCATCGAAGCTTGTGGTGGCGGAAGTGCACGTTGTATGATGGCAGAAATTTTCCTTCCAAGGGAGTAAAACATCCTGCAAGGTTTTCAAAACCTTGTAGATATGAATAAAAAATCCCAAATTCCAGTTTTTTATGAATGGAATTTGGGATTTTTTATTGGAGTTTTAAAGCTTAAATTCCTCTGATAATACTCAAAATCGCACTAATAATATACTGAATTCCAATGGCAACCGTCAAGAAACCTACAATTCTGGAAATGGCCACAATTCCCGAAGCACCAAGATATTTTGCCAAATAATGAGCGCTTCTCAAAATCAAGAATATCAATAAAGAAACAATAATGATTGAAAATACCGATGATAAAATTTCCGGTGTAGATTTGTGGTCTTGATTAAAAGCAATCAAAAGCGAAATCGAGCCTGGTCCGGCAAGCATAGGCATGGCAAGCGGTGTTAAAGCAATCGAATTTCTGTTTTGTAAATCTTCTTCCACTTCTTTACTAATTCCCTTTCGCTTTTTCGGATTAGCATTAAGCAATCCAAATCCTGAACTTGCAATTAAAATTCCACCGGCAATTCGAAGTGCCGAAATGGTGATACCAAAAAATTTTAAAACATATTCACCAATAAAAAAGGAAATTAACAAAATCACACCAACATTTATAGCAGTCATTAGTGAAACTCGAGAACGCTCAGATTTGTCATAATCTTGCGTCAAACCTACAAAAAATGGGATTACTCCAATTGGATTCAATACTGAAAACAAAGCACCAAGCAGGACAAAAAAAGTATTTAAAAAAACATCCATTTTTTAATGATTAAAATCTGCAACAAAGATAGGCAAAGAATAAAAGGCAACGTTAAATAAACAACAATATTCATTAATTTTGTGTTATGAAGAACAAGAAAACACTCGTTATTGGAGCTTCAACAAAGCCCGATAGATATGCTTTTAAAGCCATTACGATGCTAGTTGATAAAGGACATTCTGTTTTGGCAATCGGTCAAAATGGAGGCGAAGTAGCTGGAATAAAGATCCACACCAAAACCATTCCGCTAAAAAATATTGATACCGTGACGCTGTATCTAAATCCAATTCGCCAACGCGAGTACTACAACTATATCATCGAAACTAGGCCAAAACGTGTTATTTTCAATCCCGGAACCGAAAATCCGGAGTTTTATCAACTTTTACAAAGCAACGGAATAGAAGTGGAAATTGCTTGCACGTTAGTTTTATTGACAACTAATCAATATTAGGAGCGAAGCGTTCGGGCATTTCAATAAAGCCATTTTCCTGCTTTTCGTTACAATCTCGTCCCAAAAGACAAGATTTTCTCTTCAATCAGGGCTAAAAGGTAGCCATTTGAACTTTTGCAAACCTGTCAGGTTTAAATAGGTAATAGTTGCTAAAAACTGTGTTATAAAAATTAATAATTCTTAGTGAACTTTGCGAAAGACTTCGCATTCTTTGCGGTTAAACTCTAAAATTTCGTCTGACTTGTAGCAGGTTTACTAATCAATAATAATCCTAAAAATGTAATTAATCCATTTAAAATGATGATTTCAAACGAAAAAATATAGCCATTAAACCAAGCTTTTGAGTTCATATTGATGAAATAAGTAATCAAAGGCGAAACAATACAAATCAATGGAACCAACTTGTCGATAACCGTTTTCGATTTTACAAAAAGTCCAAATCCATATAAACCCAAAAGTGGACCATAAGTGTAACTCGCAACTGTAAAAATCATTGTCACTACCGATTGGTCATTTAGTGAATTAAAAACGACAATGACTAAAAACATCAACAACGAAAAACCTAAATGAACCAAATGACGCGTTCTAATTTGTTTTTTATCGTTACTTTCTTTTGTTGCTTTAGAATTTAGATTTTCATTATTGGAATTTTCAATAACTTTATCCATATTTAGGAAATCTACACAAAATGAAGTGGTTAAAGCTGTCAAAGCGCTATCGGTAGTCGCAAAAGTAGCAGCAGTCAAACCTAAAAGAAAAATTATTGCAGGTAAAACAGCCAAATGATTAAAAGCAATTTCCGGAAAAAGATAATCTGTTCTTGCAACACCATTTACCATTGGAATTTCGATGCCGTTTTTTTCTGCAAAAAGATAAAGTAATGCACCAACACTAAGGAAAAAGATATTTATAATCACAAAAATTCCCGTAAAAGTGAACATGTTTTTTTGTGCTTCGCCTATATTCTTGCAGCTTAAATTTTTCTGCATTAAATCTTGGTCAAGTCCAACCATCGCTATCGTAACAAAAATTCCACCAAGAATTTGCTTTAAAACAAAATTGCTTTTCAAATAATCTTCATAAAAGAAAATTTTAGAATAATTACTGTCTTTTACTGCTTCAAAAGCTTCAATAGCCGAAAAATCTAAACTTTGACAAATAAAAATAATCGTTAAAAAAACAGAAGAAACTAAGAAAAATGTCTGTAAAGTATCGGTAATAATAATTGTTTTTAGTCCGCCACGATACGTATAAGCAAAAATCAATCCGAGCGAAATTAAAACAGTTGCCGCAAAAGGAACGTTAAAGAAATCAAATACATAACGTTGCAAAACTATCACAACCAAATACAATCGAAAAGCCGAGCCAATCGTTCTGCTAATCAGGAAAATAGAAGCTGCAGTTTTATAGCTAACTGTGCCAAGTCGTTGTTCGATATAGCCATAAATTGAAGTCAAATTCATCCGATAATATAACGGAAGTAACACTTTAGCAATTATTAAAAATCCAATGGCATTTCCTAAAACAAATTGAAAATAACTAAACTGACTTTCTGGTGAACCAACATTTCCCGGAACAGATATAAAAGTAACTCCGGACAAAGCTGTTCCAATCATTCCAAAAGCAACCAAATACCATTTTGAATTTTTATTCGCTTTAAAAAAAGTGTCATTATCTGAACTTTTCTTCGAAACAATATTCGAAATAAGAATTAAAAGTCCAAAATAGATAACAATAAGAATTAGTATCGTGGTTGGTGTCATGTGATTGGTTTTATTTCGAGCCAAATTACTAAAAAATGTTTAAGCGTTTATTCGTTTGCCTTGCAATTTGTTAAAGATTATTTGTTGATAATATTTAACTCATTCATAATCTAAAATATCTAGAAATCTAATCATCTAAAGGTCTAATTAACTATTTTTGTCGAATGGAATTTTCTTCAAAATTACTAGAAAAAGCAGTAAATGAAATGGCACAACTGCCGGGAATAGGTAAGCGAACAGCACTTCGCTTAGTGTTACATTTATTAAGACAACCTGTTGAGCAAACACAGTTTTTATCTCAAGCATTAACAACAATGCGAGAAGAAATTAAGTTTTGCAAATCCTGTCATAATATTTCGGATGTTGAGATTTGTGAGATATGTAATAATCCGGTAAGGAATCGCAAAATTATTTGTGTTGTAGAAGATGTTCGCGATGTAATGGCTATTGAAAATACAAATCAATTTAAAGGAATTTATCATGTTTTAGGCGGAAAAATATCGCCCATTGATGGTGTTGGCCCAAGCCAGCTTAATATTCAAACTTTAGTAGAAAAAGTAAAGAGTGAAAATGTTGAAGAGCTAATATTTGCTTTGAGTTCCACAATGGAAGGTGATACTACCAATTTTTACATTTACAAGCAGATAAAAGAATGTAATGTTAAAATATCTGCTATAGCAAGAGGAATAGCTGTTGGAGACGAGTTGGAATATGCTGATGAAGTGACTTTGGGAAGGAGTATTTTACACAGAATACCTTTTGAAATTTCTACAAATCGATGATAGTTGAATAATAGTTTCTTACATTTTTGTAATTAGATTTGAAAAACTATCTTTGTTGTCAATTTTTAATTCAATGATGAATAAATTTAGGTTGTTTTTTACACTATTAGTCACTGTTTTGTTTACTTCTTGTATTCCAACAAAAGATTTAATTTATCTTCAGGATAACCCAAAAGACAATACTGCGAGCCAGCCTGTTGAAGCTGTAAATCAAAAACCTTATCGACTTCAATTAAGTGATGTTTTGAATGTTAGTATAAAGGCTTTGAATCCTGAACTAGTAAGTGTTTTTAATGCTACAACACAAGGAACAGGTGTTTTGAATGAGCAGTCTATTTATTTTAATGGATATATAGTCGATGACCATGGTAATATTCGTTTGCCGGTACTTGGAGAGATTAATGTACTTGGAAGGAGTATTGAAGAGGTACGAAAAACAATAGAAGAAAGATTGTTAAATGAATATTTTACTTCTGACGCAGGTGTATTTGTAACTGTTAAATTGGCTGGATTTAGATATGTAGCTAATGGAGAAATAGGTTCAACCGGAACAAAGATTTTGTTTCAAGAAAGAGTTAATATACTAGAAGCAATAGCAAATGCAGGTGATATTAATATAACAGGGGATAGAAGAGATGTTATTGTAATGCGTAGGTTTCCGCATGGAACAGAAACATTTCATATTGATTTAACTGATGCTAACGCAGTAAAGTCACCGGTTTATAATTTACAACCTAATGATTATATTTACGTGAAACCATTAAAACAAAAAACTTGGGGAACAGGTAAAACAGGTATTGAATCGTTATCAACTATAATATCTTTATTGTCATTAACAACTACTATATTTTTACTATTAAGAAAATAAAAGAACCTAAATGTTAGACGTAAAAGATTTTTCTTTCTTTGAAAATAAAAATAATTTTGATTTTAAAGCTTTTTTAATCAAGGTTTTAAGTTATTGGAAGTGGTTTCTAGTGTCATTAGTTATCGCTTTTGTTATTGCTTATCAGGTAAATATTAGAAAACAAAAAATATACGGATTAGAAACCGTTATTGCCATTAAGGAAGAGAATAATCAACTTTTTTCGTCAAATACAAGTTTAATATTCAATTGGGGTGGAGCTTCTGATAAAGTTCAAGGGATGCTGACAACTTTGAAGTCAAGGTCCCATAATGAACTTGTAGTTGATGAACTGAATTTTTTTATTGACTATATAAAAAGGACGGATTATTTTGATAAAGACGTTTATGGCCAAATCCCTTTTAAAATTCAGCCAAATAAAGATGAAAATCAATTGTATGATTTTTTTATCAGTGTTAAACTTTTAGATAAAGATACTTATCAAATATCAATACCTTTTGAAACAAATTCTGTAAGTGTTATTCGTTATTCAGATAATTCTATAAATCCATTAAATGTCACTTCTGAAGTTTTTACAAGAAAATATAGAATAGGAGAGATTGTCTCGTTACCTTTTTTAAATTGGAAATTAGAACTTAATTCTAATGTCAAGTTTAAAACAGGAGATGAGATTTTAGTTAAGTTTAATTCTTTTGACAAGACAGTAAGTAAACTTAAATCTATAAGTGTTGAGAATGATGAGAAATCAACATCTATACTAAAAATTAGAATGGAAGGGACTAATAAATCCCGACTTGTTGATTATCTTAACACAACAGTGGAAGTTCTCAGAAAGAAACAGTTAGATAGTAAAAATAAGTTTGCTGAGAATACTATAAGTTTTATTGATCAGAAACTTGTAGAGATGGAAAATCAGCTAAATACTTCTGGGAATGATTTAAAAAACTTTAGTAAAAAGAATAATGTTTTAGATATTGAAGATAAAGGAGCAAACTTTAAAGAACAGTTTTTATCATTGGACTCTGAAAAAGATGCTATTGAAAGAAAGATTGCTTATCTCAGCTCATTAAATGAATATCTCCATAAAAGTGTTGATTTTTCAAAATTACCTGCACCAACAGTGGTTGGTATAGCAGAACCTAATATAGTTAGTAATGTAGCAAAAATTATCGAGTTGTCCGTTAAAAGATCTGATATAAAATACTCTGTAAAAGGAGAGTTGTTTTATAAAGATATTGATAATCAGATTGGTTCGTTAAAAAAAGTCTTACTTGAAAATATAAATTCATTAAAAAGTACTTTCCAGTATGATATTGTGAAAGTAAATGAAAAGCTTCGAAAATTAGAAAGTGAGATTACTGTACTTCCTGAAAAAGAGCTTGAATATTTGAATATTTCTAGAAAATATAATCTTAGTGATAATATTTATAATACTTTTTTACAAAGAAGAATGGAGGCTTCAATTGTGAAAGCAGCAAATTTATCAGATGTTCAGTTTATAGATCCGGCAAAAGATGTTGGAGGCGGATTGGTTGGACCAAGAACGGGTGTTAATTATATTATAGCTTTATTTGCAGGGTTGTTTATTCCGTTGTTTTTTGTGATAGTCTTGCTTTTTATTAAAGATTCTGTTCAAAATGTAGAGGATATTACGGCTATTACTCAAATCCCAATAATAGGTATTGTGGGTATTAAAAACAGTTTTTCAAATCTATCAGTTTTTGAAAAACCAAAATCTGCTTTATCAGAGTCCTTTAGAGCTATTCGTTCATCATTGCAGTTTTTGTATAAAAGGCAAAGTTTGGATGGTTCAAAAACATTGATGTTAACCTCTTCAATTAGTGGAGAAGGAAAGACATTTTGTTCAATAAATATTGCAACTGTATTTGCTTTAAGTGAGAAAAAGACTATAATTTTAGGGTTGGATTTAAGAAAACCAAAGATTTTTGATGACTTCAATATAAAAAATGACATAGGAGCGGTTAATTTTTTAATTGGTCAGAAAACATTGGATGAAGTTATTCAAAAAACACATGTTCCCTATCTTGATGTAATAACTTCTGGGCCAATTCCTCCTAATCCTTCCGAATTGATAATGGGAGAAGCATTAAAGGAAATGATAGTAGAATTGAAGACAAGATATGATTACATTATCTTAGATACTCCTCCGGTTGGTTTAGTTTCAGATGCTTTGGAGTTATCTCAGTATAGCGATGTAACGTTATATATTGTAAGACAGAATTTTACCAAGAAAGAAATGCTTACGCTTTTAAATAATAGAACTAAGAGAGGTGAGCTTAATAACATAAGCATCGTTTTTAATGGTTATGAGAATAAGGCTAAGTACGGCACAGGTTATGGCTACGGTTACGGCTACGGTTATGGCTACGGTTATTCTAATGGTTATCATGAAGAAGATGTACCAAAAGGATTTATTGCCAAATTAAGATCTAAACTATTAAAAAAATAATTTGGAATGAATACAAATCTATCAATATTAATTACTGGTGGTGCCGGATTTATTGGTTCTAACTTATGTGAGTATTTTTTAGAAAAACAGTATAATGTCGTTTGTTTAGATAATTTTTCTACTGGTCATAAACATAATATTGAAGCATTTTTCCAAAATAAAAATTTTAGGTTTATTGAAGGCGATATTAGAGACTTTTCAACATGTCAGGATGCGGTTAGAGGAATTGATTATGTACTGCATCAGGCAGCTTTGGGTTCAGTTCCAAGATCTATAAAAGATCCAATTACGACAAATGAAGTTAATATAAATGGTTTTTTGAATATGCTTACAGCTTCTCGTGATGAAGGTGTCAAGCGTTTTGTTTATGCTGCAAGTTCTTCAACCTACGGAGACTCGGAAAGTTTACCAAAGATTGAAGATGTGATTGGAAAATCGCTTTCACCTTATGCTGTTACTAAGTATGTCAACGAATTATACGCTGATGTTTTTAGTAAGACTTATGGAATGGAAACCATTGGTTTACGCTATTTTAATGTTTATGGTAAACGACAGGATCCCAATGGAGCTTATGCTGCTGTAATTCCAAAATTTGTACTCCAACTCATGAATCATGAAAGTCCTATAATTAATGGAGACGGAAATTATTCCAGGGACTTTACCTATATTGACAATGTTGTTCAAATGAACGAATTAGCAATGTTAACTCAAAATCCAAATGCTATTAATACTGTTTATAATACAGCTTTTGGAGATAGAAATACATTAAACGATTTAGTAAGGTATTTGAAAATGTATTTATCCGAATATGATAAAAATATAAATGATATTCAAGTAGTTCACGGACCTAATAGAATTGGAGATATACCACATTCGTTAGCAAGTATTGAAAAAGCAAAACAATTATTGAATTATAGTCCTAAATATTCATTTCAAGATGGATTAAAAGAAGCTGTGAAATGGTATTGGGAAAATTTAAAATAAAATAAAATAAAATGAAAATAACAAAAATTTGCTGTATTGGAGCAGGATATGTTGGAGGGCCAACGATGGCAGTAATTGCAGAAAAATGTCCTCATATCAATGTAACAGTTGTAGATTTGAACGAAAAAAGAATTGCGGCTTGGAATGACGAAAATGTAGATAATATTCCGGTTTATGAACCAGGTTTAGGCGAGATTGTAGGTAAAGCCAGAGGCAGAAATTTATTCTTTTCGACTGAAGTTGATAAGGCGATTGACGAAGCTGAATTAATTTTTATTTCGGTGAATACACCAACTAAAACATATGGTACCGGGAAAGGAATGGCTGCCGATTTGAAATATATTGAATTATGTGCACGACAAATCGCGCGTGTTTCTAAAACCGATAAAATTATTGTTGAAAAGTCAACATTACCGGTTAGAACTGCCGAAGCAATTAAAAGTATTTTGGATAATACTGGAAATGGTGTTCAGTTTCAAATTTTGTCTAATCCCGAGTTTTTAGCAGAAGGAACTGCGGTTGAAGATTTGTTAAGCCCAGATCGAGTTTTGATTGGTGGCGAAACTTCTTCAGAAGGTCAAAAAGCTATTGAAGCTTTAGTCGATGTCTATGCTAATTGGGTTCCAAGAGAGCGAATTTTGAAAACTAATGTTTGGTCCTCGGAATTGTCAAAATTGACTGCTAATGCTTTCCTAGCGCAACGTGTTTCTTCGATTAATGCAATATCAGAATTATGTGAAAAAACAGAAGCGAATGTAAATGAAGTTGCCAAGGCTATTGGTATGGATAGTCGAATAGGTCCAAAATTTTTAAAAGCATCTGTTGGTTTTGGTGGGTCTTGTTTTCAAAAAGACATATTGAATTTAGTTTATATTTCAAAAGCTTTCGGTTTAAATGAAGTAGCCGATTATTGGGAACAAGTAATTATTATGAATGACCACCAGAAGAGGCGCTTTTCAAAGAAAATAGTCCAAACATTATACAATACTGTTTCCGGTAAGAAGATTACATTTTTAGGATGGGCTTTTAAAAAAGATACGAATGATACAAGAGAGTCTGCTGCTATTTATGTCGCTGATGACTTGATTAATGAGCAAGCAAATATTAGTTTGTTTGATCCAAAAGTGCCACATCAACAAGTTTTAAATGATTTGGATTATTTAGAAACTAGATCTTCAGAAGAAAATCAAAAATATATCCAATCTTTTAATAACCCTTATGATGCTTGTGATAAAGCTCATGCAATAGCAATACTCACAGAATGGGATGAGTTTAAGGATTATGATTGGCAGCGTATATATGATAGTATGTTAAAACCTGCATTTGTTTTTGATGGTAGAAATTTATTGAATGCAGATAAAATAAAAGAAATAGGTTTTATTTATCAAGCAATTGGTTCTTAATGACATCGTATTGTTTAGATTATAATTTTAAAGTAAAACAGTAACTTTTTATGAAAATTAAAATAGCAATAATTGGATTAGGATACGTGGGTTTGCCTTTGGCAAGACTCTTTGCAACAAAATATCCAGTAGTAGGATTTGATATTAATCAAAAAAGAATAGAGGAATTAAATTCAGGTTTGGATACAACTTTGGAAGTAGAAGAAGATGTTCTTAAATCTGTTTTAACTCAGTCAATTCCTGAAAATACAGGTTTGTATTGTTCAGCATCTTTAAATGATATTGCCGATTGTAATTATTATATAGTTACTGTTCCAACTCCTGTAGATAAGAATAATAGACCTGATTTGACACCACTTTATAAATCTAGTGAAACGGTTGGTAAAGTGTTGAAAAAAGGCGATATTGTAATTTATGAATCTACAGTATATCCTGGTGTTACCGAAGAAGAGTGTATTCCGGTTTTGGAAAAAGTAAGCGGTTTGAAATTTAATGTTGATTTTTTTGCCGGTTATTCACCTGAGCGAATCAATCCGGGAGACAAAGAACATACAGTAGAGAAGATTTTAAAAGTTACCTCTGGCTCAACTCCTGAAATTGGACAAAAAGTGGATGAGTTATATAAGTCGGTTATTATTGCTGGGACACATTTGGCTCCAACAATAAAAGTAGCAGAAGCAGCAAAAGTTATAGAGAACTCTCAACGCGATATTAATATTGCTTTTGTAAATGAATTAGCTAAGATTTTTAATTTATTAGAAATAGATACTCATGCAGTACTCGAAGCAGCAGGAACAAAATGGAACTTTTTACCTTTTAAACCTGGATTAGTTGGCGGACATTGTATAGGTGTTGATCCTTATTATTTGGCACAAAAGGCTCAGGAAAAAGGATATCATCCTGAGATTATTTTGGCTGGTAGAAGATTGAATGACAGTATGGGAGAATATGTCGCTTCACAGGTTGTGAAATTGATGATTAAAAAAGGAGTTGCAATAAATGGAGCTAATTTATTAATGTTAGGAATAACTTTTAAAGAAAATTGTCCGGATGTAAGAAATACCAAAATTGTCGATGTTGTTCATGCCTTAAAAGATTATGGTATTAAGGTTACAATTTTCGACCCTTGGGCTAAACCTGAAGAAGTGCAACATGAATATGGTTTAATAACTACAAATGATTTGCCTGATGAAAGTTTTGACGCAGTAGTCTTAGGTGTTGCTCATAAGGAATTTACAACAATAGATTTCTCTAAATTAAAGAAATCTAAAGGAGTTTTATTTGATGTTAAAGGAATTTTAAATGAAGTTGCTGATGGCAAGTTATAAAAAGAAAATTGTAATTACCGGTGGTGCCGGATTCATAGGTTCGCACGTAGTCAGATTATTTGTAAATAAATATCCTGAATATCAAATTTTTAATTTGGATGCATTGACTTATGCCGGAAATCTTGAAAATATATCCGATATAGAAAAAAAGGAGAATTATAATTTTATAAAAGGAGATATTACTGATGCAGATTTCATCAATGACTTATTTCAAAAGTATCAGTTTGATGGAGTAATTCATTTAGCAGCAGAGTCACATGTTGATCGTTCAATTACAGATCCTTTAGCCTTTGTAAAGACAAATGTAATTGGGACAATGAATTTGTTGAACGCAGCAAAATCCATTTGGAAAGAAAGTTACGAAGGAAAGCGTTTTTATCATATTTCTACAGACGAGGTTTATGGTTCGCTTGGCGAAACGGGTTTGTTTACAGAGACTACATCTTATGATCCGAATTCGCCTTATTCGGCTTCAAAAGCAAGTTCAGATCACTTTGTTCGCGCCTATGGTGAAACCTATGGTTTACCTTATGTAATTACTAATTGTTCCAATAATTATGGTCCAAATCATTTTCCTGAGAAATTAATTCCCCTATTTATAAACAATATTATTCAGAAAAAGTCTTTACCGGTTTATGGTGATGGAAAATATACTCGTGATTGGTTGTTTGTAAAGGATCATGCAGTAGCAATTGACTTAGTGTTTCATCAAGGTAAAAATCATGAAACTTATAATATTGGTGGTTTCAATGAATGGCAAAACATTGAATTGGTTAAATTATTGTGCCAAAAAATGGATGATAAATTAGGAAGAGAAAAAGGAGAATCTGAGGAATTAATTACTTATGTTAAAGACAGACCTGGACACGATTTACGTTATGCTATTGACGCTTCAAAAATTAATCAAGAATTGGGTTGGAAACCTTCAGTAACCTTTGAAGAAGGATTAGAGCAAACTATTGATTGGTATCTTGAGAATGAAGGATGGCTTAAAAATGTTACTTCGGGTGATTATCAATCTTATTACGAAAGACAATATCAATAAATATTTTAAACAAAATAGTTCAAAGTCTTTACTTCAAAATGATGTTGTAAAGACTTTTTTATTTTTATTGAGTTATGGTATTTATCAACACGAAAACGTTTTCGTTCTTTTCTTTTTTGTTGTAAGTGTTAAATTGTTAATTTTTTGTTTAATTTTATTCATTATTCGTTTTTTAACCTGTAAAAAAATATCAAATTCATAGGTTGTAAAAAAGAAATCTGTCATTAAAAATTAAACAAATCAATTTATGAAAAAAGCATTACTAAAATTAATTTTGGGATCTGCTGTATTTTTGTTGATGCCTTTTGAAGGTTTTTCACAAAATATATTCAGTGGTGAGCCCGTTCAGGTTGTTGGTTCTTTCAATGGTTATACCACAACTCCTTATAGCTCAGATTATAGAACTACTACTTACAGAAGAATTTCAACCTCTTCAGGTTTTCCTAATGATGGACGAGGACAATGGTCAACTACAATTAATGTTCAAAATTCAGGAGGAGATGTTACTCCTATTAATATGACCGGAGGTGGTGGAAATGGTTTTTTGTTTATTTCCGGTCCTTCCTCAAATCGTTTTCAGAATAAATGGGTTTTTAGTGGTGTTGGTTCGGCAGGATTAAATGCGATTAACAATATCTCAGCTTTTAACAGTGGTAACGATATGGGGTTGAATATGAGTAATACGGGTTATTATACGTTTATATTCAATGATGTGGGTTACACCCAAACTAATGCAAAATTTTATGTAGGTCATACAGTTAATGCTCCTGTTACAGTTGCTAACGGAGGAGTAACTTTTTCCAATAGTCAACCTGTAATTTCTATTACTACAGGAGCGACACCTTCTATAGGTGAAAATATTTATGTTAGATACAGAGTTGCTACTAATGATTTTACTTCTGGAACTTCTGTAGTTCAGGCAACCGGTTCAGGAACTACTTGGACGGCAACTTTACCTATGCAGACTTGTGGTAGTATTGTTTATTACTATATTTATACAAGTACAAGAACATTATCGCAAATTAATGCAGATAGTGAGTCAGATAGAACTTTATCTGCTTTGAGATATGCAGATAATTCAGGTTCAAACTATTCATTTATGGTTAGTCCAACTCCAACAGCCGGAATTACAAATAACAGTGGAACTACTTTGCTGTCATGTGAACAGTCAAGTATAAACGTTTTAGCAACAGGTGGATCAACTTATCTTTGGGATGGAGGAACAACGCCTAATAGTGCGTCAAATACATTTAGTTCTGCAGGTACATATAATGTAACGGTTACTGCAACAAATGGTTGTACAAATTCTACATCGATTACTATAACAGGAGTTGTGACGCCTCAAACCAATTGGTATATTGATGAAGATGGTGACGGCTATGGTTCAAATGCTATAGCTCCTGTTTTAGCTTGTTCCAATCCTAATCCGGAAATTTATGTAGCGATAAATGGAGATTGCGATGATAATAATGTTTTAGTTCGTCCTGGAGCAATAGAAGTTTGCTGGAATAATATTGATGATAATTGTGATGGTAATATGTCTGAAAGTTGTTCTCCGGTAGTTGTAAATATGGCTACAGTAAATAATACTGTTTTGCCATCATTTGCAATAGCTGTAGCAGCTTATCCTTATGCTTATGCAGGAGCAGAAACTATTGAATATCGTTTTTCGATAAAAAATAATCAAACAAATATTACGGAAGAAGTTATTTCATCAACAAGATTTGTAACCATACCGGTTAATTTAAGAAATTATAATATTTCATATGAGATAAAAGCTTCTGCAGTTATCAATGGAGAATCTGTGCCTTATGCCGGAAATACAATTACAATTTTGAGCCCTTTAGTGCCTACAGCAAAATTGTCTTCAACCAATTGTAATTCAATACTAACTAATTTGAATGCAACAATATCATCAACAGCTGCTTTTGGAGCTCTGAATTACACATTTAGAATCCGACTAACTAGTGATAATGGGGAAACACCAAATTATGCTTATACAAATCCATCTGCTTCAAGATTTACTACGACAAATGCATTTGTTGGATTTCCTTTGCAATATTCAACAAGTTATAGCGTAGCAGTACAATATACTTTTACAGATGCTGTTACTGGATTGCTTACATCATCAGGTTATGGAGAAGAATGTACAATTACAACGCCTAGTATTCCTGTAATAGGTTTGACAAATACATTTTGTGGACAAACGGTTTCAAGAATGGGAGAAACAATAACAGCGACACCTGCTACAGGAGCATTACAATATGAATTCCGTATTCGTTTGACCAGTGATAACGGAATTAATCCTACTTATTATTTTACAGCACCAAGCACTAGTCGTTTTTCATCTTTATCGGCTTTTCAAGGCATTTCATTGTCTTATGTTACTCAGTATTCTATATCTGTACGTTATAAGTTTTTATTTAACAGTGTTGAAACTTGGTCTCCTTTTGGGCCTGAGTGTGCTATTACAACACCAATTTTTCCTGAGACAGAAATCCATCCGTCACAATGTGGTTTAACTGGTGTAGCGTTGGATCAAACATTCAACATCATTCCTTATCCCGGATTTCCATTATATAGAGTTACATTGTTTGAGCAAGTTGGAGAAAATCTAATTTCTGTAGGGTCTATAACCAGAAATGTGGCAAACTTCAAACTGAATATGTTTACTGGAGCTCAGTTAGAAAAAAATTATACTATAGCTGTTTCAGTACAAACAAGTGGACAGTTCAGACAAGATGGTAAAAGTTGTGATATTTCTACAGTAACCTCTTCATCATCACTTATGCGTACTGTTGAGAAGCCATTTTCAGTAGTTTCATATCCAAATCCTTTCAATAGTGGATTTAATTTGGACGTTTCAACTTTAGACTCAAAATCATTAGTAACCATTAAAATTTATGATATGATTGGTCGTGTTGTTGAACAAAAGGAGCTAAGTTCTGTTGATGTTCAAGAGCACTCTTTTGGGTTTGATTTGCCTGCCGGAGTATTTAGTGTTGTTGTTTCTCAGCAATCAGAAACTAGAACTTTAAGAGTTGTAAAAAGATAGCGAAATAACATTTAGTAAGAAAAACCCTCAAGTAATTGAGGGTTTTTTTATCGATAAAAAGCGATAAAAATCGGTAAGGTGTTTTGTTGATAATCATTAACAATTAGTTAATGTGAATTTGAGGATTTCCAAAAAATATCTTATAATTTTGTAAATGTCAAAGTTTAAAACAAACAAATATGAGAAAAAAATTATTTAAAAATTTACAGAAATCATGGCTTTTGGTTGTGATGTTTTTGTTTTCAATTACGAGTTGGGGGCAAGTAGCTTTATCAGAAGGAGGTAATTATACTGAAACATTTGATGGAATTGGTTCGGGTTTACCTACGGGTTGGGCTGTTTATAATGGTGTCAGTGCAACCGCTAATGGTACTTCGCAAAGTGTTACAACAACAAAAACAGCTTGGGGAGACAGTTCCAATGCTTTTAAAAATTTTGCATCTGCAGATAACTTAACTTCTGGTGCTTCTTCTACAATACAGTCTAATTCTACAGATCGAGTTATAGGTGTTAAACAAGGTACTTCTGGATCTGCGATACCGGTTGCTTTTGAATGTACATTAGAAAATACAAGTGGATTTCAAAATTTTAATTTAACATTTAAACTTCAGTCTTTAGTTGCAGCAAACCCTCGCATTGCAACATGGTATGTACAATATAAGATTGGAACAGGAAATTGGATTACAATTACGACAAGTCCCGAATCTTTGACAACAGGAAATAAGTTTTCGAATGATAATATTAGTGTAGATTTTGGAAGTTTATTAGATGATAAAAATTCTAATGTTAAAATTAGAGTTTACACTATCACAGCAGCAGGAAGTGGTAATGGAGCTGTATCAGCTATTGACGATTTTGTATTGACATATGAAACAGCTTCGTCAACTCAAGTAGCTACGCCGACATTTAGTTTCTCAGGAACGCCTGTTGCAACAGATACGTATTCAAACAGTACAAATGCTACTTTAGCTACAACAACAAGTGGTGCTACTATTTATTACACAACAGATGGAAGTGACCCAACTACATCATCAACAGTTTATAGTGCTCCTTTTACAGTATCAGCAACAACAACTATTAAGGCATTCGCAACAGCAAGTGGTTTAGATAATAGTGCTATAGCTACTAAGACAGTTACTATAGTTTATCCACCTGCAAATGATTTGTGCTCGGGAGCTGTAGAACTTTTTACAAATGCTGTGGCAACTAATGGGACTTTGTTAAATGCAACGATTACTTCTCCATTTTCAGTTGATATTAGTGATGTTTGGTATAAAATCACTCCAACGTTTAATGAAACTTATACTATTACTACAACGGGTTTTTCAGGAGATGTGGATGTTTATCTTTATAGCCAAAGTAATGCATGTCCTACATCGGCGACTTATATTTCTAGAGCGTGGACAACTAGTAATCCAGAAGTGGTTAGTACTGCTTTGTCTGCAGGGGTAACCTATTTTATAAGAGTAGTGGCAGCTGATGCTGCAGCACAAAACTCATTTAATATTAGAGTAACGGCAACTGTACCTGTTCCAACTATAACAGCAGGTGCACCTGCTGTTATGACAGCGGTTGTTGGAGGAACACCTGCGACACAAAGTATTAACGTTAGTGGAACAAATTTAGAAGGAAATATTTCAGTAGACTTAACTGGGTCTTCATATTTCTCAGTCTCACCAAGTTCATTCACAACTTCTGGAGGGAATTTAGAGGTTACTTATGTACCAACAGTTGCCGGATCTCATTCTGCAACAGTAACTTTATCAAGTGCTAATGCAACTAATGTAGTTTTGACATTAAATGGAACAGCAACATTAGCAACGCCATCAGCTACAGTAGCTACAGTAGTTGCTTGTGATAACTTTACAGCAAATTGGAATGCTGTGGTGGGTGCTGAAGGTTATGAGTTGGATGTTTACAAGAAAAATACAAGCCTTAATGAAACTCCTACTGAGTTATTGAATAATCCTACTACAGGAAATCCTCCAACAGCGCCTACAGGATGGACATATACAAATATAGCAACAGCTAATGGTTATCTCAAAATGGTTCAGACTAGTAGTGGTGGTGGAGCGCCAACGATTATTTCGCAGGTTGTTGATGTAACAAATTATACAACATTAAGATTAAATGCTAGAATTGCGACATTTGGAAGTCCATCTGAAGCCCAAAGAACGGTTACTATTTCTATTTCTACTAATAATGGAGTGAATTGGACACCAGTAGGAACACGAGCACGTAGCTCTAATGATAGTAATTATGAAACGATGATTGAAGTTAATTTAGATGCTTATGTAGGTTATTCTCAAGTTAGGTTCAAGATTGAAGCATTAAGTGCTAATACTTCTGTGGGTGCAAGGCTTCAAGATATAGTTTTAAGTGGTATACAAAGCGTTACTGTTAATCTTCCAATAGTTGGCTCTCCGTTTTCTATAGAAGCACCTACAACATCTTACCAAGTGACTAATTTAGAGTCGGAAACAACTTATCATTATGTAATTAGAGCTACTGGTAACGCTGTAACTTCTGCAAATTCAAATGAAATTACGCAAGCTACAGATGAAGCTCAATTATTCTATGTTGATGCAGATGGTGATGGTTATGGATCGAATGCAATAGCGCCGATTTCTGCTTGTTCTAATCCTAATCCGGAACTTTACGTTTCTATAAGTGGGGACTGTAATGACAATAATATTTTGGTAAATCCAGGCGCAACGGAAGTTTGTTGGAATGGTATAGATGATAATTGTGATGGAGTTCAATCAGAAGGATGTTCACCTGTTGTAGTTAACATGGCTACGTTGAATAATAGTGTATTGGCATCATTTTCTACAGGGGTTTC
>VFQU01000380.1_pt1 | contig 41667 bp, 34 predicted proteins | sample 3512311 | NCBI WGS metagenome assembly VFQU01 (sample SAMN10412377, study PRJNA504923) | tailings metagenome | isolation source: Relicate 3 Philex TSF3 active mining site | place: Philippines: Tuba, Benguet | collected 2017-08-29
AGAATACGGTTCAGTTCGCGGAGGTCGGCACGTTGGGTAGCGGCGTGGATGAGGCCGAAGAGGGCTTCGGTATCCACCTGGATTTCGCGGTAAAGAATGCGGCGGGCAATGGCAATCGAGAGGCGCACCACTTGTTCTTCGCTTTCGGCGAGGAAGCGCTGGCGGACAGTGGCGATGTCCTCAATGGACTGCGCCATGCGTTTGAGCCAGGGCTCGACTTCGGTCTGGAGCAGGGCTTGCGCCCTCGACTCAGCGTCGGCGCGGGCGCGCTGCACGGCTTGTTCGAGCTCACGCTGGTGTTGTTGCTGCAGTTGTTGCAGGCGGGCCTCGTAGTCGATTTCCGGCTTCTTGGGCGGCGGCGCAGCGGCCGGGGGAGATGATGGGTTTGCCTCGGGAAATACCGGAGCAGGAGGCGGCGGCTGACCGTGGTACTCGAGCTGCCAGGGGCTCATGCCAACCTGACCAGCCTCGGCGAAGGAGAAAATGCGCGACATGCGGCCGGCGGGGGCCGGGGTGCGCGATTTCTCCTCGCCGGGACCGTTAGTTGACATACTGCTCGCCGACGGCTCCCTTCAGGTTGATGACGCCTTCGTTTTCGAGCTGACGGAGGACGGTGATGATCTGCTGCTGGGCACCTTCGACTTCGCGGATCTTGACGGGGCCCATCGCTTCCATATCTTCCTTGAGCATTTCGGCGCCGCGCTGGCTCATGGCGCTGAGGAAGTGATCGCGGAGCTTTTCGCTGGTGCCTTTGAGGGCGACAGTGAGGAGCTTCCGATCGATGCGGGAGAGGAGTTCCTTGATGCCGATTTCGTCGATCATGAGCATGTCCTCGAAGACAAACATCAACTGGCGGATATTCTGCGTCAACTGCGGGTTGAGCATTTCGAGGGACTCGAGGATTTCCTTGCTGGTGCCGGAATCGAGGCGATTGAACATTTCGGCCACGGCCTGGACGCCGCCGCTCGATTCGCGGCTGAAGTCGCCGATTTCCTTGAGCTTGAGGCCGATGATGTTGGCGATCTTGCCGATGATGTCGGGAGAAATCTGTTCGAGACTGGCCATGCGATGGGCCACGTCGGCACGGATTTCCATGGGCAGCGCGTAAAGCAGACCGGCGGCCTGATTGGGGTTGAGGTGGGACAGGATGAGCGCGATGGTTTGCGGGTGTTCGTTGTGAATGAACTTGGCCAACTGAGTGGGGTCCGCCTTCTGTAGCGCGTCGAAGCTGAGATTTTCCCCACCCAGTTGCTTGAGCAGCCGATCGAGAATGCGCTTGGCTTCATCAGGACCGAAGGCTTCGATGAGCACCTTGCGGGCATAGTCGACACCACCCTTGAGTACATACTGGTGGGCGATGGTCATCTGGTAGAACTCGGCAAGGACGCCTTCGGCCTGTTCAGCGGTGACGGAGCTGGCGCGGGCCAGTTCCTGACCGATACGCTGGACTTCGGCTTCATCCATTTCGCGGAGCACAGAGGCCGTGATTTCGGGACCAAGGATGATGAGCAGGATGGCGCACTTCTTGGCGCCGGGAAGATTCACCCGAAAATTGGGCTCTTCGGGAATAATGTCAGATATCTTGGGCGCGGGAGCCGCTTCCGCGGCGGGTAGTTCAGGCATTAGCGTTCTCTCTCACGATCGGCGTAGAGCCAGCTACGAAGGATCTGGGCAATCATGACCGGGTCTTTCTGCGCTTCTTCTGAAATGTGTTGCTGGAGAATCTTGCCCTTCTGGGTGGTGACCTCGGGCATCTTGAGCTTGGCCAGTTCTTTCTGCTCGAGGCGGCGCTGCAGTTCCTGCTGCTCAGCAAGACGTTCTTCGAGCGAGCGGCCATCATCTTCACCGAGTTGGGCGCGTACAGCAGCGAGGGGATCCTCTTCCGCCAGCAGGGCAGCGCCTTCTCCGCCCTCAAGGGCAGTGGCGGCGGTACCGGCGGCCACAACGACTTTCTTCTTCTTGCGCTTCTTCAGGAACCAGAAGGCAGCAAAGCCGATGGCGCCGACCAGGACAGCCACAGCCAGGATGACCGCCAGCAGCACAGCGGGATCCTGCAAGGGAGCGGGCAGGAATTTACGAAGGAATTCCGGAATTTCAAAGAGGGGTTTGGGTGGGGCCGGAGCCACCGGGGCGGCCGGCGGTGGGATGCGCAGGGTGGCATCAAAGGGCAGGCTCTCGACGATTACCTGGTCACCCCGATCCGGTACGAGACCAACGGCAGCCGCCACAACGTCCTTGATGGTTTTGATCTTCTCCGGCGACGGGGTATCGAAGACGCGTTTGGCCTGCGGTCCGACACCTTCCCAGCGCATGCCTTGATCGAGCAGAACGGAGAGGGACACGCGCTTGACTTGGCCCTGGGGAATACGAGTGCGGCGAATGGAGCGGCTGGCCTGGTAGTTGGTGCTTTCCGTCTTGCGCTGGGCACCGGTGGAGGAGGAAGCTGGACGGGAGGTGGGCCGGGGGAGCGAACTGGGAGTGCCGGGAACGCCGCTGGCGAGCGACAGACCCGAGAGGTCTTCGGTTTTCTGCTCGGAGGTGACGACCGATTTTTCGGGATCGTAGATTTCTTCGCTGGCCTCGGCGCTGGTGATGTCGCAATCGACAGTGACGCTGGCGCGGTAGCGATCTTCGCCGAGCAGAGGAGTCAGCGTGGAGTTCACCTTGGTGAGCAGGTCGCGTTCGAGCTTCTGCCGGTATTCGAGGAGGATTTCGGGGAACTCTTCCTCGGGATTGTGCGCCTTGCGCGGGCGATTGAGCAGTGCGCCGGTGTGATCGATGATCGAGACCTGATCGGGGGTCAGACCTTCCACCGCGGAGGAGAGAAGGAAGACAACCGACTGGATGGAGACCGGGGAGAGGCGGCGGCCCTGGCGCAATTTCAGCACGACGCTGGCCTTGGCGGGTTGGCGGTTATCCACAAAGATGGAGTGTTTGGCGAAAGTGAGATGGACGCGCGCCTGCTCGACTTCCGCGAGGCCGGCGACGGTGCGCTCGAGTTCGCCTTCGAGAGCACGCTGGTAGTTGACCTGTTCAGCAAACTCGGTGAGGGCGAAGTTGGTTTTGTCGAAGATTTCAAAGCCGATGCGACCGCTGCGGGGGATGCCCTCGGCGGCGAGTTCCAGGCGGAGTTCATTCAGGCGGGCTGACCGGACGTAGACGCTGGCGCCGTCTTCGCCAATCCGGTATTCGACATTTTTCTCCTTCAGCCGGTTGGTGAGCTGACCAGCGTCTTCGGGCGCCATTTCGCGGAACAGCAATTTGTAGTCCTGCTGCTGGCGCTGGTCCACAAACCAGTAGAGGCCACCAAGCACGGCAACCAGCGCCACACCAAGGGAAATCTTCTGGCGCTGGGAGAGTTGACTGAGGAGTTGCCGAATCTGATTCAAGGCTTTGTGTGCTCCGCTACGCTACGCTAGGGCAGGCATCAAACCTGCATCCGCATGATTTCCTGATAAGCCTGCATGACTTTGTTACGGAGTTCGAGAGCGAGCTCAAAGGTGAGGTCCGCTTTCTGCATGCTGAGGGCTACCTGGTGGATGTCGGTCTGCTCGCCGTTGAGGAATGCCTGGATTTGTTGTTCGGCCACCTGGCGCGGGGCCTTGACCTGATCGATGGCGTTCTGAAAAACCGACTGGAAGCTGGACTCGTTGACGGCGGCCGGGCTAAGTGGCGCAACGGGTTGCACCATGGAGACGGGAGAGGAAAGAGCTTTGAAAGCGATAGGGTCCATGGTTAGCCTCGCATCAGGTCAATCGATTTGGAAATCATGTCCTTGACGGCATTCATGGCCGTCACGTTCGCGCCAAAGGAACGATTGGCGTTCATCAGGTCCGCCATTTCCTCGATGGGGCTGAAATTGGGGAAGGAGACGTAGCCCTTTTCATCGGCGTCGGGATGGCCGGGGAGATAGCGCTTGATGGGGTCACGATCATCGATCTGCACCTCGCTGATGGCGACGCCAGTGACCGGGGCTTCGGTGGAGGACTGGAAGGCCGAGGAGAAAGGGTGGGTAACGGTTGCGGACTGGAAAACGGCGTCCTGACGGCGGTAAAAGCCGCCTTCCTCGGTACGGGTAGTTTCGGAGTTGGCGATGTTCTGGGCGAGCAGTTCGGTACGGTAGCGCTGGACGCTCATACCAGAAGCGCTGACGCTAAGGCTGTGGAAGAGGCTCATTAGCCACGGCCCTCCTTGATGGCGAGGCGCATTTCACGGGCTTCGGAACGGATCACCTGGCTGAGAAAGTTGAAGCGGAGGGCGTTTTCACTGAGCAGGCGCATTTCCCGGTCCATACTGACGTTGTTGCCATCGGGCTTCGTCTTGAGACCCTCGGCTTCGATCACATTGGGAGTGCCACCCTCGGCGAGGGATTGGAACTCGAATTGAAAGTCAATATCTTTGGTGCGGTAGCCGGGGGTGTCCACATTGGCGACGTTGGCGGCCACCAGTTTCTGCCGCTGGGCGAGCAGATCCATATAGTGCGTAACCCGTTGCGTGATGGGATCGAACATACGCAGAGGATGTATGCAAATGAGGGGCCAAAGTGGATCACGCTGCTTGGGAGGGCCACCAGGAAGAGCCAGTGACGAGATTTTGTCAGGGATTGACGGGATCTTGGAAGGCAGTGGTAAGTTCGGCAGCCATTTCGAGGGCTGTTCCAATTTGAATCAAGGGACCGTGGCCAATCCCCGGACACCAGGTGGCCGTTTCCTCCCAGCGGTTTCGATTCTGCACCAGGTCGGGCCAAAACGGGAAGAGACGGCACTGGACGGGCTTGGCCGGGTGGATGGAGCAACCGGCGTCAGTAAGGAACTGGCATTGCCGGCCGCGGGGCTTGCGGAGGCGGCGGAGGTGGCGGGTGCGGTAGACGTAGCGGGATTCGAATTCTTCGGGAGTCAGTCGCAGGAAGCGGGCCGCGCGCTGCACATCGGCAGCGGTGAGGTAGACGTATCCGGATACTTCACAGCAGCGGCGGCAACCGGGCTGGCAAGTGAAGCGGAGACCAGACTCAGGCGGCGGCATAAGGGCCGAAGCGGGCGAGAACCCGGTCAGACTCGTCGAGGTTTTCGGTGACGAAGATTTCGTAGCGCTCCCCACCGGGGGCGACACGGACGATGACGTGGCCGCGGGAGGCGGCGATCTGCTCGGCGCGCTTGAGGGTGATGCGGATTTCGGGCTTAAGCGCGGTGGTGAAGACATCGCGCGGACCGGGGTAGAGAGCGGGGTTGAGCATATTGTGGAGAGCGGGCATGGTGGGATGGGCGGAATCCCAGGCGTGCAGGATGAAGGCGCGGGGGCGCAGCGTGCGGACCACGTCAGGGCCGGTGGAATCGAGATAACCGTGGTGGCTGACGAGGGCGACATCCACCGCGCCCGCAGCCCGGGCAGCCGCCAGTTCCACATTGCGCCAGGCGGGCTCGCCGTAGGAGGAACCGTCGCAGATATCGCCCCCGTGGTAGTAATCGAAGGCGCCATAGCGAATACGGATGGCGGCGGAGCACATGTTCTCGGAGGGGTATTGAGCGGGGGTCAGCGTGTTGAGCGCGGGAAAAGTGTCGCGGGCCTTGACGCCTTCGCCAGTCCAGACGCGGCCATTGGCCGCGATATTGCGGACCTCGAAGGCGGGATAGCGAGAGGCTTCGCGGAGGGCCCCGAATTGGGTGTGGGAGCCGACGTCGAAGGCCTCAACGCGAGTGCCGCGCGCGGCGGCGGCCTGGACGAAGGCGCGGTAGTTGCGCGTGGCGGAGTCGTTGAGTGGAGCGGGGTAGTTGTAATGGGGGAAGCCCCGGTCAACGATATGGGCGATGGGGAGGGCTTCGGCAATATCGGTGACACCGGAGAGCAGATAGTCGCCACGGGAAGACTTGGGGAGACCGGGGACAATGGCGCCCATGTGGTCGCTGTGGAAGTGGGTGAGGAAGAAGTGATCGAGAGAGTCGCGATTGGCTTGCTGGAGATGGCGGCGGGCATAACGAGCCATCCATTCGCCGGGGCGGCGAGAATTGTCCGGATATGGGGGCACGAAGTACTTCAGCTGGTCGCCGGAGGGCATCTGGCCACCGGCGTCGATCATGAGGGTGGTGCCGTCGGGGGCGATGACGAGAGTGCAATTGCCGCGGCCAGTGGAGATGTGGTGGAGGTCGAGGTAGCCGGGCTGCCAGGGTGGCAGGTTAGCTGGAGCCTGTGCCAGCAAGGGGCTGGCGGCGAGGCTGGCGAGAAAGGAGCGGCGAGTAGCAGACATGCAGACACCATTAGAACGCAGGTGGCGGGTGCCGCTAAACTGGAAGTTTCCTCATGAGTAACCGCATCCAGGACTGGGTCAACACACGCCGCGAACAATTGCTGGAAGAATTGTTTGAACTGATACGGATTCCCAGTGTGTCCACACTGCCCGAACATGCGACGGATGTACGCCGGGCGGCGGAGTTCACCGCGGAGAAGCTGCGGGCGGCGGGGCTGGAGAACGTCGAGGTGATCGAGACGGAGGGCCATCCGCTGGTGTACGCGGACTGGCTGCATGCACCGGGTAAACCAACGGTATTGAGCTACGGGCATTATGATGTGCAGCCAGCGGATCCGCTGGAATTGTGGGAGTCCCCGCCCTTTGAACCCGAGGTGCGCAACGGGAACATTTACGCGCGCGGGGCGGTGGATGACAAAGGGCAGTTCTACATGCACATCAAGGCCGTGGAGGCGTTGATGCAGTTGCGGGGCGGGCTGCCGGTGAACCTGAAAGTGCTGATTGAGGGTGAAGAAGAAATCGGGGGGAAGTCGATTTCCCGCTATGTGCCGGAGCATCGCGAGAAACTGCGGGCGGACGTGGCGCTGGTGAGCGATACGGCGCTCTATGCCGACGGGTTGCCGACGCTGTGCGTGGGCTTGCGCGGGCTGGTTTATCTGGAGATACACGCGCGGGGACCGATGCGGGATCTGCATTCGGGCCTGTATGGTGGAGCGGCGCCGAACGCCGTGTACGGGCTGGTGGAGTTGCTGGCGAAGATGAAGGATGCCGAGGGGCGGATACAGATTCCCGGCATTTACGATGATGTAGCCGAGCCGGCGGAGGCGGAGCTGGCCAGTTGGCGCAGCCTGCCCTTCAGCGAGGAAGCGATGTTGCGCGACGAGGTGGGTTCGAGCTGTCTGACGGGTGAGCCGGACCGGATGGTGCTGGAGCGGGTATGGTCGAGGCCGACGCTGGAGGTGCACGGCATTGCCGGTGGCTTCACGGGAGCGGGCGCCAAGACAGTGATTCCCGCGACAGCGACAGCCAAGGTGTCGTTGCGACTGGTGCCGCGGCAGGACCCGCGCAAAGTGGTGGAAGCCGTGAAGGCCTTTGTAGCGGCCCATGCGCCGCAAGGAGTGGAGTGTGAGGTGAAGGTGTTGTCGCAGGGCCCAGGGTTGCTAGTAGACCCGCAGCACCCGGCCATGGATGTGGCGGCGCGCGCCTTTGCCGAGACGATGGGACGGGGGACGGTGTTCATCCGGTCGGGTGGATCGATTCCGATTGTGGGCGAATTCCATGAGTACTTGGGTGTTCCAACGGTACTGATGGGCTTCGGCCTGCCAGATGATGGCCTGCATTCGCCCAACGAAAAATACAAGCTCGAGAACTACTATCTGGGCATTGAAACGATTGCGCGGTTTCTGGAACTGTACGGAGAGGAACAGGCCTGACGCCGGCTGATTCCATGCGCGGAGCCGAATCCGCGGCGGCTGTTTCCCAGGGCGTCGTGCGCTCGGCTTCGATCATGAGCGTGGCGGTGGCGCTATCGCGCGTCTCGGGGCTGGTGCGGGAGATGGTGATGAGCCGGCTCTTTGGTTCGACCATGCCGGTGGATGCGTTTCGGATTGGCTTTCAGATTCCCAACCTGACGCGCGATCTGTTTGCGGAAGGGGCGCTATCGAGCGCCTTTGTCCCAGCGTTCACCGAAACGCTGCAGAACAAGGGCAAGGCCGAAGCAGCGCGACTGGCGAATCTGGTGAGCACGACGCTGATACTGGTGGTGGGATTGATCTGCGCGCTGGGAGCAATCTACAGCAGCCAGCTGGTGGACCTGGCGTCCCCGGGATTCCGGCAAACGCCAGGCAAGGCGGAACTGGCTGGGCAACTGACGCGCATCATGTTTCCGTTTTTGCTGCTGGTGGCACTGGCGGCACAGGCGATGGGGATATTGAATTCCTTGCGGCAGTTTGCCGTCCCGGCGCTCTCTTCCACGTGCTTCAACATTGGCAGCGTGGTGGTGGGGCTGGTGCTGGGTCCGTGGCTGGGGCCGAGCCTGGGCATCAGTGCGATTGAGGGAATGGCGTGGGGTGTGCTGGCGGGAGGCGCCATGCAGTTGGGTTTTCAAATGCCAGCGCTGTGGCGGGCGGGGTTTCGCTTTCAGCCCGCGATTGATTTTCGCGACCCGGCGCTGCGGCGCATTCTGGTGCTGATGGGACCGGCCATTCTCGGCAATGCGGCAACGCAGATCAATGTGCTGGTGAACTCCAACATCGCGAGCACGATTCACGATGCCGTGCGAGGAGCGGATGGCCCGGTGAGCTGGTTGAATTACGCGTTCCGGTTCATGCAATTGCCGCTTGGTCTGTTCGGGGTAGCAATCGCGAGCGCGACGTTGCCAGCCATCTCACGCAGTGCAGCGGCGGAAAACTGGGAGGAGTTCCGGCGGACCCTGTCGCGTTCGTTGGGGCTTGTGTTTCTGCTGACGATTCCGAGTTCCGTGGGGTTGGTGCTGGTGGGCCGGGCGATGATCGGGGCGGTGTACCAGGGAGGGAAGTTTGACACCTACGATACGCAGCAGACGGGGATGGCGCTGTCGTGCTTTGCGATGGGTCTGGCTGGGTATGCGGCGCTGAAGGTGCTGAGCCCGGCATTCTACGCGCTGAAGGACGCGCGCACGCCGATGATGGTGTCGCTCGGCAGCGTGGTGGTGAACTATGGGCTGGCGCGCACCATGGTGGATGTATTCGGGATGGGACATGCGGGGCTGGCCATCTCAACTTCCGGGATTGCGCTGTTCAGTTCCGTGACGCTGTTCCTGCTGATGCGGCGGCGGATGAACGGGTTGTACGGGCGGCTATTGTGGAGTAGCCTGTCAAAGGCGGTGCTGGCGGCGCTGGGTATGGCGGTGGTGGTTTGGTGGATTGGCAGCTGGACGGCGCACTGGCCCTTTGTGGCGCAACTGGCGGTGGCGATTCCAGCTGGGGCGGTGGCGTTCTATCTGGCGGCGCGCCTGTTGGGGGTGGAGGAATTGGCGATGGCCACGGACGCCGTGGCGGGCCCCTTGAAGCGCCGTTTGCCCTTTTTGCGTGGTAAGGTGTAGCTACTTCATGGCTCAGGAAATTGAACTCGCGCTGAGACTGCAGCGCATGGACCGGCAACTGGTGCAACTCGAGGCCGAGATACGCGGCTTGCCGAAGAAGATCGCCGAACTGGAAAAGCAACTCGAAGGGCATGAGCGGAAGCTTGAAGCAGACCGGGCGGCCCTGGCAGCGAACCAAATGGAATTGCGGCGGTTGAACGGGGTGATGGAGGACAACCGGACCAAGATTGCGAAGCTGAAGAAGCAGATCATGCAAGCCACAACGCCGGAACAACTGGCGGCCTTCCAGCATGAAATCGCTTTCTGCGAACAGCAGATCGAGGGGAGCGAAGCGGATTCGATGCGGGCGCTGGAAGAGGCCGAGGTTCTCGGCGAGAAGGTGGCGAAGGCCGAAGCGGCGCTGGAAGCCGAAAGGCTGAAAGTGGCAGAACAGAAGGCCGAAGCGCAGCGGGTGAGTGAGGAAGACCGCAAGAAGGGTGTGCGGATTTATCGCGAGCGTCAGCAGTTGGCCAAGGAAGTACCCGCGAAACTGCTGGAACAGTATGAGCGCATACGCAAGCGGAACAAGGACGGAATTGTGGTGGCCGAGTGCACCGAAGGCATCTGTTCCAGTTGCATGATGACGATACGGCCGGCGCTGCTGCAGCAGATACGGCAGGAGCGTGAACGTCTGTTTCTTTGTGAGTCGTGTCAGCGGATGCTGCACTACAACCCGCCGCAGCCAGCCTAGACGAAAACGAGTTCCTCACCCCAACAGAGAGGCAGCATGAGGCTGGAACAACCCTCGAAGCGCGTGAATGTCTGCGTCCAGTCTTCGCGGTGCGGAACAGTGTGGGCCATTTCGTTTTCATGACCGGGAAGAGTGATGACGGGTTTCACGCCATCCACGAGGCGAAGGGGGGAATTGGTCCAGCAATTGGGTAGCAGGGCATCCACGCGATGGGTCTTGTGGACTACGTCGAGCCAGGTAAAGTCATCGTCGTTGGATTGATCACCGGTATGCAGCACGGTGGGGCCATCGGGCGGGCGCAGGCAGTAGCAGTTGTTGATGACCGTCTTGCCCTGATGACCAGGGAAGACAGTGACCTTCAGGCGGCCCACGGTGTGCTCGATGGTGGTGCTGCGCTCCAGAACGATGAGTTGCTTCTGGAGTTCTGGCAGGTTGCGGAAGACATCGGCGGGCGCGACGACGGGTTTGTTGCGGGCGAGAAATCGGCGGGCTACTTCGGGGTCGGCGTGATCGTTATGCCAGTGACTGATGAAGAGGGCGTCGGCGGAATCGGCGAAGAGATCGAGCGAGGCGTCGTCCATGCGGAAGCCCGGGTTGCCGGGAGGGCCGCCAACGAGGTCAATGGCCGTGCGGGTGGTGGGGGTTTCGAGAAACCAGCCCTGGTCGTAGAGACGAATGATGCGGCGTCCGGGGAAACGGGTGGCGGCCCGCTTGGCGCAGGCGGCCATGCGGCTGCGGTACCAGGCATGGATGAGCGGCTTGGCCGGAGCGGATTCGATGTGGAGAATGTCATCGAGGCGGATGAGGGCGGCGCGGTGCAGGGCGGCCTCGGGTGGGGTGAGGCGGCCAGCGAGAAGTTGATAGCGGGGAACGCGGGCCAGCATATCTTCGACCCAAGCGAGGGAACGCTCGATCCATTCGTCGGGGGCATCCTTGAGTTCCGGTGCGGTGAGGGCACGGCGCGGAGAAGAGAGATAGCTCTGAGCGAAGAGCGGCAAGGGAAGGTGAAGCAGAGCGCGACGGGAAAGGGAGGGAGACATTCAAGGGCAATCTAACATGGAGAGTTGGAGGAAGAACATGAAATCCGGTTTCGAACAGATGAAAGTTTTGGTGACAGGTGCGGCTGGGGGAATTGGCAGCGCTACGGCGCGCCTGCTGCAGCAGGAGGGAGCCCGTGTGTGGGGAGCAGACAGGGCTGGGTTTAGTATCGACGGAGTCAAGGCCATAGCGGCGGATCTGACGCGGCGCGAAGCGATCGAGGAGATTCTGGAACAGATGGGAGAAGTGGATGTGGCGGTGCTGAATGCGGGCATCAGCCGGCCTGGGGATTTGGGAGAAGTGAAGCCGGAAGATTGGGAAGCCGTGATCGGCATCAACCTGAGCGCGGTGTTCTTTCAATTGCAGGCCGCGGCGCGGCGTATGAAGGCAAAGGGGAGCGGGGCGATTGTACTGACGGCGTCCACCAACTCGTTTGATGGAGAGGCGGGGCTGATTGCGTACAACGCTTCGAAGGCGGGCCTGCTGGGCGTACTGCACACAGCGGCGAATGAGTTGGGGCCATATGGAATACGGGTGAACGCAGTATGCCCTGGCTTGATTGAGACGCCGCTGACGCGCGAGTGGTTTGCGCAGGAGAGCGTGATTCGACCATACTTTGCAAACATTCCCCTGGGCCGCGGAGGACAACCAGAAGAAGTGGCCGAGGCGATTGCGTTTCTGGCTTCGCCGCGAGCCAGCTTCATCACGGGGACGGCGCTGGTGGTGGATGGTGGACAAATGGCGGCCAAGTTTGGGACGTGGGAGAAACTGCCGGCCAGGTTTGAGGGCAAGCAGTGGCGGCTGGAGGATTCGATATCCTAGGCGGAAAAGCGCCGTGGAACACGACATCACATTGGTACTGGAGGATTGGGCGAAGGGAGACAAGAGTGCGCTGGACCGCCTGGCGCCGCTGGTCTACCCGCAACTGCGGCAACTGGCGCAATCGTTCTTGCGACGGGAGCGGGTGGGACACACGCTGGGGGCCACCGGACTGGTGAATGAGCTGTTTCTGAAGCTGATGGCGCGCAAGTCGGCGCAGTTTGAGAACCGGCGGCACTTCTATGCGCTGGCCGCCAAGCTGATGCGGTTGGCGCTGATTGACTATGCGCGAGGTCATGGGGCGGAGAAGCGGGGAGGAGATGCAGTAGCCGTGCCGCTGCACGGGGAGATTCCCTGGGTGGATGCCAGCAGTGCGCAGATGCTGGACCTCGACCGGGCGCTGGGAGAACTGGGGGAGTTGGACGCCGAGCAGGCGGAGATGTTCGAAGTGCGTTTCCTGTTGGGTTGCACGAGTGAAGAAACGGCCGAGTTGTTCGGGGTGTCGAAATCGTCAGTGGAGCGGAGAGTACGAATGGCGCGGGGTTGGCTTTTTCAAAGGCTCACTGAAGGGGAACGGGGCGTGAATTCGCCATAGAGGATATGACGCCACAGGAGCGCTGGCAGCGCGTGCAGGAACTGGCCGAGCAGGCGGAAGCGTACAGGACAGTGGAGCGGGAAGAGTTTCTGCTGGCGTCGGAACCCGATGCGGCTATACGCACCGAAGTGCTGTTTCTGGTAGCGAGCCTGGCGCGGGAAGCGCAGGCAGGAAGCGGAGAGGCTCGCACGCCGCCCAGGCGCCGGAGCGAGCCGGATTGGATTGGGCCATACCGGGTTCGGGGAGTCCTGGGGCAAGGTGGGATGGGGGTGGTGTACGCGGCCGAAATTGAGAAGGCGGGTACGGTGCGGCCGGTGGCCGTGAAAGTGATTCAGCGGCAGTGGGCCGGACGGGAACAAGCGGAACGATTCGCACGGGAGCAACGCATTCTGGCGAGGTTGGACCATCCCGGCATCACCCGGCTATTCGATACCGGAGTGACAGAAGAGGGTGAGCCCTATCTGGTGATGGAAAAGATTGAGGGCGAGCCGCTGGACCGCTATTGTGATGGCCGCATGCTGACTATGGAGCAGCGGCTGCGGCTCGTGGTGCAGGTGTGCCGGGCCGTGGAGGAGGCGCACCGCAATTTGATCGTGCATCTGGACCTGAAGCCTTCGAACATACTGGTGACCAAAGGCGGACAGGTAAAGCTGTTGGACTTCGGCACAGCGAAACTGCTTGAAGGTGAAGCGGCGTTGACGACAACGAAACAGTTAACCCCGATGTATGCGAGCCCGGAACAGTTGCGGGGGGAACCGGTCTCGATTGCCTGCGACATCTACAGCCTGGGGCTGATTCTGTATGAGCAGTTGAGTGGGGCGTGGCCCTTTGGGCCAAAGGATTCCATGATGTCGGTGGCAGCGCGCGCCGTGGGCAGTACAGATACGCGACCGCTGGTGAAGGCGGTGACTGAGGAAAACGCGCGCAAACGGGGCATGCGGACGGAACGACTGCGGGAACGACTGCGAGGCGATCTGGAGGCGATTGTGGCCAAGGCGCTGGCGGCCCGGCCAGGAGATCGCTACGGGAATGCGGGACTGCTGGCGCAAGACCTTGAGAATTATCTGGCGCAGCGGCCCATCGAGGCGCGGCGGCAAACCACGCTTTACCGGATGGGCAAGTATGTGGCGCGGCATCGCGGCGCGGTAAGCCTGACAGCCGTGCTGGTATTGGGAATTGTCCTCGCAGCAGCCTATGCCTTCTGGCAACAGCGGCAGGCGGTGGTGGCGGGGCGAAGAGCACTGGCAACAGCGCAGTTCTTAAACTGGATGATCCAGACGGCGAACCCCATCAACGGCGGGGCGACCAACCGTACGGTCAGGGACATGATTGAGCGAGCGCGGCCACGACTGGACAAGGGGCTGCGTGAGTATCCGGAAGTTTTTGCGCCGCTAGCCAGCAACTTTGGAGATTTCCTTGTGAATGCGGGCCGGCCAGAAGCGGGTATGGACTGGCTGCGGCAAGCAGTGGCCCGGGCGCGGCAGTTGAATGAGCCAGCGCAACTGGCCATGGCGCTGGCCGCCTATGTTGTGCCTTTGGCCAATGCCGGCCAATGCGAGGAAGCCTTGACAGTGGAAAAGGAATTGAAGGCGTTGCTGCCAAGAGCAGAGCGCCGCTTGCGGGACGCGGACCTGGTAGTGCTGCATACAGCCCTTGCGTACCCTGAGGAGGCGTGTGAGCTGGATTCAGCCGCCTCATTGCGTTCCATGGAGAAGGCTTACGCCTATGGGCAAAAGATTCCCAACGACAGCCTCGAAACAGACTACCCAGCGCGGCTATTCAAGGGTGTGCTGGCGGCAAACTATGTATCCAGTCTGCGGGATGGGCAGCGGGTGACGGAGGCCAGGCAGGTACTGACCGAGGCGCTGCGGTTGATTGAGCAGGAACCGGACGCGGCGCCGGTCCGGATCGCTTTATTGCGGCTCAGGTCCACGATTGAGGCAGAGGAAGGGGATTATGCTGCCTCGGCGGCGACGCTTAAAGAGCAATTGCCGCTGGCGAGTGAGTCGTTGCCCCCGATGGAGTTCGTGCGGCTGCACAGCGTGCTGGCTGTGAGACTGGCTTCAGCGGGTTTGAGTGAACAGGCCCTAGCGGAAATACAGGAGGCGGCGAGGATCACCGAAGAGCAACGGGCTGAGTTGGGGCAGGCGGCTCACATTCCGTACATTGACACCGCAGTGGCTGCGGCGTTGATTGGCGAGTGGACGCTTTGCCTGGAGCATGCGGGAAGGGCCGGGGAGATTTCGGGGGGACAGATTGCAGCGGGTCAGCGGGTGAACTACGATTCCGCGCGGGGCATCTGCCTGGTGCAAAGTGGGAACGTGACCGAAGGGTTGCCGCTAGTGCGGGCAATCATCCAGTCCCAGAAGGTGGCCGAGAATCCTGACCGGCCTTTGGGCAAGGCACTACGGGCAGCAGAGCGGGTGGGCGCCAATTCAGTGGCGCCTTAACGGTAGGGCAGCAAGCTGGGCTTTTCACCCTCGATGCAACGATAGCTACACTGGGTGTCGAGCGGGCCATGCTCATCGGTGCGTCCGTTCGGCCAATCAATGACAAGTTTGTCAATGCGGGTGGCCTTACCGACTCCGAAAGTGAGGGTACGCTCTGACGAAGAAAGATAGCTGGAAGCACCGCGAACCAGGCGCATCTGCTGACCGCTGGCATCCCAGATGCGAACGCGGGCGCCAATGGCGTCGCGATTCGACTGGCGGCCTTCGAGAGAGAAGCGGACGGAGCGGTTGCCGTTGGTGAGATCGTTGCGGTACAGGTAAGCCGGGCCCGCGTTGGTGGTGATCAGGAGATCCAGATCGCCGTCGCGGTCAAAATCACCCCAGGCAGCCCCGCGGCCAATCTTGGGGGCGGCGAATGCAGATCCCGCCAGACTGGCGATATCGGTGAAGTTGCCGCGGCCGTCGTTGCGCAAGAGGCTGGGTGGCTGCGCATGAGTGGCGCCGCGGGGAAGGTTGCGGGCTGTTGCGTCAAGGTGGCCGTTGACGGCGAGTATGTCGAGGTGACCATCGAGGTCGATGTCGAGAAAACCACAGGCAAAGCCGAGGCGGTTGCGGGTGGCCACACCGACGCCATTCGCTGGGGCACGATCCGTGAAGCCGCCGGAGGAAGGTTCGTAAAGGCCCATCATCTCGTTGTCGAAATTGGTGACAATGATGCTTTCGCGGCCCGTGCGGCGGTAGTCGCCAGCGTCTGTACCCATGCCAGCACGGGCGCGGCCATCTTCGCTGAAGGCCACACCGGCGCGGACGGCCTGCTCTTTGAAGGTGAAGTCGTGATTGTTGCGGTACAGCTTGTTGGGCTGGGTATCGTTGGCAACAAAGATGTCGGGCCAGCCATCGTCATCGAAATCGAGCATGGTGACACCGAGTGACTTGGAGGAAGCATCAAAAAGCCCGCTGCGGGCCGTAGCGTCTTCGAAGGTGCCGTTGCCGCGATTGCGGAAGAGCCAGTTGGTGGCGCCGCGGTAAGCCTCGGGGGTGCAGTAGGACTTGGCCTTGCCATCCGAACTGCAGAAAACGTCGAGTTCCGGTGACCAGCGGACGTAGTTGCAGACGAGGAGATCGAGGTGGCCGCTGCGGTCGACATCGAGCCACATGGCCGAGGTGGAGAAGCCTTCGCGGCCCGCGAGGCCAGCCTGGCGGGTAACGTCAAGAAAGGCCCCCTTGCCGTTGTTGCGCAAGAGGCGGCTTTGGCCAAGGCAAGTGAGGTAAAGGTCTGGGAAGCCATCGTTGTCGTAATCGCCAACGGCCACGCCGAAGGCGTAGATTTCCAGGTCGAGCCCGGCTTGACGCGTGACATCGCTGAAGGTGCCATCCCGATTGTTGCGATAGAGGCGGGGGGTGGAACGGGCGCGGCGGTGGCCAGGCCAATCGCAGCCGTTGAGCAACAGAATGTCGAGCCAGCCATCGGCGTCGTAGTCCAGAAAGGCGCAGCCGGGTCCCATGGTTTCAGGAAGGAACTTGGCGCCATAAGCACCGCTGTTGTGGCGGAACTGCAGGCCAGCGGCAGTGGTGACATCAGTCAACTGGAAGCCAGGCCCCGCGGCGGCCCAAGCCAGTGCAGGCGCCGTCAGCAGATGGCGGCGGCTGATCATGACAGGGACACAAGCCCGTGGCGGATGGCGTGGACAACGAGTTCGGCGGTATTGTGTATGCCCAGCGCGTCCATGATGTTGGCCCGGTGAACGGCGATGGTGTTGGCGCTGAGACCGAGCGCATGGGCAATTTCCTTATTGGACTGGCCGGCCACAATCAAATGGAGAACTTCGAGTTCGCGAGTACTGAGAGGGCGCTTGCCGGGTGCGGGGGGAGCGGCAGCGAGCCGCGGGTCAGCCAGCCAGCCGCCACGCTCGAGTTGCTTGATGGCGGTGACAAGTTCGAGGTCAAGCGCGTTCTTGAGCAGGTAGCCGCAGGCGCCGGCTTCCTGTGCCTGACGAACATAGGTGGGCTCGGAATGCATGCTGAGGATGAGTACCTTCAGGTCCGGTAGAAGGGAAAGCAGCTTGCGCGTGGTGAGCGCGCCATTCTCACCCGGCAAAGCGTAATCGAGAACGACAACATCCGGGGTGTAACGCTGAGACAGTTCCAAGGCCTCGGCGCTGTCGGTAGCTTCCCCAACGACTTCAATCTCGGGGTCATCTTCAATCAGGCGGCGGAAGCCGCGGCGCACGAGTGTATGGTCATCCACGAGCAGAACGCGTAGTCTGGTCATCACTTTCTCCGTAGCACTGACATTGCACTGTAATCATTGTGCCGTCTTTCGATGAGTCGATCGAAAGACGCGCATTCAAAAGCGCGGCGCGCTCGCGCATGGCCGCGAGGCCAATGCCCCTGGCAGCTCCAGCGGGAATGCCCGGCCCTTGATCCTGCACCTGCAATTGGAACTGGCCCGCGCGCGACTGCCAGCGCACTGCGGCTTGCGTCACCCGCGCATGGCGCGCGACGTTGCTCAGGGCTTCCTGCACGATACGGTAGAGGTGGATGGCGCGGGAAGGGGTGAAGTGGGGCGCCTCGCCCTGCTTCTCGTAATCGATCCGGATGCCATGCTGACGTTGATAGGTGGCCAGATACCATTCGAGCGCCGCCACGAAGCCCTGCTCTTCGAGAATGACTGGCTGCAGCGATTGCGAAAGGGCGCGTACCTTTTCAAGGGCTTCCTGCACCGTTTGGTTGATCTCGCGGGTTTCCTGTTCGAACTGGGAATCTGGAGCGAGGCGGCGGGCCCGCGCCAGCATGGCTCCCAGCGCGGTGAGGATCTGGCCAAACTCGTCATGCAGATCACGGCTGAGCAAGCGCAGGGTTTCTTCCTGGTTGGCGATCAGTTCACGTGCGAGCCGTTGACGGCTCTCCGAAAGCCTGGCGATTTCGTGGATGTGGCGGCGGTTTGCCCGTACTTGCAGGAAGGTGATTGCGGCAATCAGCAGGGCGGCCAGCAGGAGAAAGCGATAGAGGTTTCGCTCAATGCCGGCGTAGATGGCGGCAATCTCCGCAGCGGCCCGTTCATCCGCCTCGACGTTGTCTACCAGCAGGCGCGCCACGAGGGCCTTGAGAGCTTCCTGTCGCGGGAGAAGCGTTGCCTGAATGAAGGCGCGGGCTCGTTGCTCTTCCTGATTGGCAGCCCAGGTGAAAACCTGGTCGAGGGCCGTCCAGAACTGCTGGAAGGTCGAGGCGAGATACTGCGATTGCTGTGGGTCTCGCAGATTGCCGGTGAGTGACTGCTCGCGCTGAACGGCATCCTCGAGATTCTCCCGCGTGCGCTCAAGTTGAGCCTGCCAGGCAAGCAGAGGATACTCAGCGGCCGGGTCACTCATGTCGCGCAAGGCGAAGGTGAGTGAATTGAGTTCACTCTGGATGCGGATGAGTTGGAGTGAGGCCTTGCGATTCCGTTCCACCGTGTTGCGTTGAACTTCACGCAGTTGGTCAATCGCGCGGAGAGTATAGGCAGCGTAAGCGGCCAATATCACAAGCGTGATGAGAGCGCCCAGGGCCAGTCTGGCCGTGGGAGTGAAAGACTTCCAGAAGGGCAAATCTCAGCTTCGCAAAACTAGGCGTCGCGCTGGGGGCGTTGCAGCGGCACCGTATCGAAGTAGCCGTACAGGGCAGGCAGCACAAGCAGAGTCAAGGCGGTGGAAGTAATGAGACCGCCAATGACCACAATGGCCAGTGGGCGTTGGACTTCCGAGCCCGGGCCAGTGGCGAAGAGGAACGGAATCAAGCCCAGCGCCGCCACGCTAGCCGTCATCATGACCGGCCGGAAACGCATGAGTGCGCCTTCGCGAATTGCTTCGGCCCGGCCCATGCCACCTTCCTCCCGAAGACCACGGATGTAGCTGACGAGCACAACGCCGTTGAGCACCGCGATGCCCCAGAGCGCAATGAAGCCGACGGAGGCTGGCACAGAAAGATACTCGCCCGTGAAGTAAAGAGCGGCCACACCGCCGATGGAGGCGAAGGGCAGAACGAGAATGATGAGCGTGGAAAGGCGGAGGCTGCGGAAGAGCAGGAAGAGCAGGAAGAAGATAGCGCCAATGGTGATGGGAACAATGAAGGTCAAATGCTTGAGTGCGCGTTCCATGTTTTGGAACTGGCCACCCCACTCAAAGTAATAGCCGGGTGGGAGAGGCACTTGAGCCTTGACCTTGGCCTGAAGTTCCTCCACAAAGCCGCCGAGGTCACGATCCTTTACGTTGATGCCGACGACAATGCGGCGCTTGCTCATTTCCCGTTTGATCTGGCTGGCGCCCTCTACGAGTTCGATCTTCGCCAAACTTCCCAAGGGTACGGCACTTCCGCTGGGGGAACTCAGCAGGATCGCCCGGATGTCAGAGATGTTGTCGCGCAGCGATTCCGGATAGCGCACAACCGCCTGAAAGCGTCGCTCGCCTTCGTAGATTTCCGTGGCGGCGCGGCCACCGACAGCGGCCTCAATGGCATCGTTAACGTCACTGGTGTTGAGACCGTGCCGCGCGATGGCCTGGCGGTCAATCGTGGCGGAAATGTTGTACTGGCCAAGAATCTTTTCGATCTTTGTATCGCCAGCTCCCCGGACAGTGGCCGCTATGCGCGCCAGGTCATCGGCCTTTTCCATGAGGGTGCGCAGGTCGTCACCGAAAATTTTGACAGCGATGTCGGCGCGTACGCCCGTAACCATTTCGTCGACTCGATCGGAGATGGGCTGGGCCATGACGAGCGTAATGCCGGGGATGACCGCCAATGCCTCTCGAATGTTCTCAGCGATCGCATCTTGCGTGAGCGTCTTGCGTTCGGCCAAGGGCAAAAGGGAGACCATCATGTCGTTTTCATTGAAGCCGGCAGGGTCTACAGGGGATTCCCCACGACCAATGCGAGAAACAATGGAGCCCACTCCCGGAAGGTCCTTGACAATGTTCATGACCCGCATTTCCATTTCAATGGATTCCTGCAGGGAAATATTCGGTACGCGGTCCACGGCTGGCGACACCACACCTTCTTTCATTTCCGGGATGAAGGAGGTACCCAGGTAAGGGAACAGGGACATGGTGGCAAAAAAGATCACCAGCGACAAAGCAATGGTGATCTTCGGCCGACTGGTAGTCAAGCCGAGCAGGAAGTAGTAGGGGCGCTTGAGCCAGCGCACGAGCCAGGTGTCGTGCTCGCTGCCGCCCTTCAGCAGGAAGAGGGAGAGCACAGGCGAAAGCGTCAAGGAAAGGATCAGCGAAATGCCCAGGGCAATGGCGATGGTGAGGGCCAATGGAGCGAACATCTTGCCTTCCATACCCTCGAGCGTCATCAAGGGCAGGAAGACGAGAATGATGATGCAGATACCGAAGACTACCGGAGTCGCCACTTCGTAAACCGCTTCACTAACAACCTTGAAGCGATCTTCCTTGCTGGCATGGCCAAGCCGACCGTAGACGTTCTCCACCACTACGACTGAGCCGTCAATCATGAGGCCAATGGCGATGGCCAAGCCGCCCAGCGACATGAGGTTGGCTGACATGCCGTAATGATTCATGACGACGAATGTCAAGGCGGGAGTCAGCACCAGCGTGCTGACCACGATAATGCTGGAACGAAGATCCCCGAGAAAGAGGAACAGGATGATGACAACGAGGATGATGCCTTCCAGCAATACGCGGCTCACTGTATTGAGCGCCGCATCCACCAATTCCGAACGATCGTAATAGGGAACCAGTTTGAGACCATCGGGCAACATATTGTTGTTGTTGATGTCGTCCACCCGGTTCTTGATACGCGTCACGATTTCCTTGGCGTTGCCGCCCGCCACCATCATGACGATGCCGCCCACCGATTCGGTGTAGCCGCCCTTCACCATGGCGCCATAACGCACTTCTTCGCCGATCTTCACATCGGCGACGTCGCGGATAAACACGGGTGTGGAGCCGACTTCCTTGAGAACGATGTTGCGGATGTCATCAATGGACTGGATCAGGCCCACGCTGCGGACCAGGAACATTTCTGGCCCTTGGGGGAGAATACCGCCGCTCGAGTTGGCATTGTTGCGGCTCAGCGCCACTTGCACATCATGGATGGTGATGCCGTGGTAGCGCAGGCGAATCGGATCGACCAAAACCTGGTATTGCTTGACGTAGCCGCCGGTGGAGTTGATTTCTACGACACCAGGAATGGAACGGAGCAGTGGGCGCGCTACCCAGTCCTGAATAATGCGGCGCTCGATCAACTGCTGCTTGGTGAGCGCCTTCTTGCCATCATCGGGATGCTCAATGGTGTACTGATACACCTCACTGAGTGCAGAGGAAACCGGGCCGAGAACGGGTTGGACATTCTGCGGCAGACGGCTACGGACATCATCCATGCGCTCGGAAACGATCTGCCGCGCAAAATACACAGGGGTCTCATCAGTGAAAACCAGGGTAATGATCGATAATCCTGGCTTGTTCAGCGAGCGCAATTCCACCAGTCCAGGCAGACCCGTCATGCCAATTTCCAGAGGGATCGTAACCAGACGCTCGACTTCATCGGGAGACCGGCCGGAAACTTCCGTGGCGATCTGCACCTGAACGTTTGTTACGTCGGGGAAGGCATCTACGGAAAGCTTACGCGTGGCGTCAGCGCCGAAAAAGAGGGCAATTACCGCAAGGACGATGACCACGATGCGCTGCTCAAGAGCAGTGCGAACCAGAGCATTCCACATCCTGCGCTATTCCCCTTCACTCGCCTGAACAAGCAACTTGCGGCGTTCGTTGTTCAGGTGGAACGCGCCATCCAGGACGATCTTGCGTCCGACCGGCAGTGGTTTGAGTAACACCCGCATTTCTTCAAACTCCTCGCCCAACTCCACCTGCTCCAGGCGAAAGGTACCAGCAGCCTGCTCAACAAAGACGAACTCGGCATTTCCTTCGCGCACAATCGCCTGAATGGGGATCAACTGGCGCCGGGTCGGCTGCTCCTTCAGAAACATGGTGGCCAGCATAGCGGGTTTGTAGTCCCCTTTGGGATTCGACAGGTCCATGCGGACCTCTACCGTTCGCGTTTCCGGACTCACCGTAGACCCCACAAAACTCAACTTCCCGGTGAGCTTTCGCCCCGGAAAAGTGGAGAGTTCAGCGTCCACCGACTGTCCGACACGCAGCAAGCTTGCTTCTTGCTCGGGCACTTTAGCGACCACCCAAAGCTGGGATAGGTCGGCAATTTCAAAAATCGTATCCGAGGGCTGCATCATTTGCCCCAGTGTGGTGAAATGCTCAATCACCGTGCCCGCAATGGGCGCCACAACCCGAGTGACAGAATTGATCGTGCGAGTACGGCGTAACTCATCAATCGCTTCGTTGGTCATCCCTAGCAATAACAACTGGTCACGCGAAGCATCCAGTTCCGCTTTGGCCTCGGAGAGCTCTGCTTCCCGGCGCTGCAATTCGGCTTGGCCGATCACATCGGCTTTCAATAATTGCTGTGCCCGCTCTACTGCACGCTGGTTGAGGGTAAGCGCGGAGAGCGCCTTCAGATAGCCCAATTGCGCTTCCGATAGCGCGGTGCTGTTGATGGTGGCCAGGGCTTCCCCCTTCGCCACCACATCTCCTTCGTGGGCCAGCAGCGATACGATCCGGCCAATGACCGGAGTACCCACACGAGTCATGCGGTGATGGTTGATCTCGAGGCGAGCCGAAACACTGAAGGAAAAACTGACGGCCCGCTCTTCGGCCTCACCCAGCTTCAAGTCCTTGAGCAGTGTCTCGTTCGGCGAAATGGCCATTGGGTCTGCCGCCGTCTGAGGCTTCGGGGCTACCGTGGGGCTGGCTGTTTTCCCTTCCCCGCCGCAACCGCACAGCGCCAAAGACAGTACTACTCCAACAGGTCCCGCTATTGTCAATCTCAAGGGATGTTCCTCCTCATGTCCAGGGCGCGTAATTCCAGTAGATCAATCAAGGCTGCCTGACGGTCATACTGAGCGTTCAAATAGTCCAAGCGCACGGTACGCAATACTCGCTGTGCGTCGAGAACCTCCAGAATGCCGCGCTCACCAAGCCGGTAGGCTGCTTCCGCAGCGCGAACTGCTTCATTGGCTTCGCGCAACAGGCCATCCTGAAAAGCAGCAAGTTGTTGGCTGGCCACATCGTACCGGGCATAGGCACCATCAATGGCCGAAAGAAATTCGAGCTCGCGGCTTTGCGCCAAGGCGCTGGCGCGACGCACTTCCGCAGTGGCTTCGGCGATTTCTCCATCGCGGCGGTACCAGACCGGCAAGGGAATGCTGACCCCGAAGCGATAGCTGGGGCTGTCAGGCGGTTGTTCTAGTTCACCAATGATGGCTGGCTGCGGACGGCGCTGAGCAATTTCATACTGAACGCGGGCCTCTGATTTGCGAATCTCCGACCGCATGTAAGCCATGGCCGGGTGGTTGGCGAGAGCCTGTTGCCGGAGTTCTTCGAGTGGTGGCAAGGTAACGGTTTCATCCAGCTTTCCCGATACTTCGAGATCAGCCGGAAGCACCGAGCCTACACTGGCGCGTAACTGTGTAAGTGCGGAGATGTACTGAAGGCGGGCACTGTTGGCCGCACTGCGGGCGGTAACCAATTCCGCATCGGCACGAATCAGTTCCAGCCGGCCCGCTTCGCCCACATCCACACGCACTTGTATGCGCCGCCGCAGATCTTCCACCAGACGAAGGTTTTCGGTCTGGATCTGAATCTCATCCTTGCGACGCAAAACCTGGAAAAACGAACGCCGCACGGTGGAAAGCACGCTGAGACGAGTACCGGCCAGCAGGTTTTCAATCGTTTCCCGGTTTCGCTTGGCGAGTTCAATACGAGTGGGCCGCAGCAAACCCAGTTCGAGAGGCTGGCTGAAGGTAAAGAATTGGGAGTAGCCCGATACGTTGCCCGGGACACGGATAGTCTGAGCGCCAGTGATGCCACTGATCGTCGGGTTGGGGTAAGCCCGGGCAGATCGCAAGCCGCCTTGAGCTCCCTCGATTTGGGCCATGCCAGCCCGCAAGAGCGGATGATACTCCTCCGCCATTGTCAATCACTGCTCAAGGGTTACAGGCGTTGCCGAAAAGACCGGAAAGGCCGAAATGAAAAAGAGCGCCGCTAGCAATTGGGCAAGCGGGACAGAAAGTTTGCCCATCGACAATTAGGATAGCTCAATCTCGACAGGCTACCAGTTCCAGGCGACTTCGATAGTGTTCCTGAAGCGATGTACCGTCCAACTGAAAGCGCAGTGGTACGTAGGGATTTCCCGGGTTGGGATCGAAATGCTGCCGGCTGACAAACAGACAGTCCAGTCCTTGCTGGTGCATGGTTTGCAGCGCTTGCGCGCTGAGAGAGTAGCCCGCAATGGCGTCACCGCGATAGATCTGATCCAGCAGGGGGAAGCGCATGGCCTTCCTTCCGGTATAAAGCGAAAGCACGGGGTCATCCACCGCAAAGAAAGTTTTTCCGGGTGGCAGATTTTGCCGGATCCATTCGTAGGCTGCCAATCTACCGGGCTGAAAGCCCCGTTCCAGCGTGAACACGGCCACCCCTTCGTGGTGCCAGCGATGGGTACCCTGACGAAACATCGCCACCGGCAGCAAGGCGAGGCCGAAGCCGAGCACCATTGCAACACCGCGGTCCGCCCTGCCTTTTCTCCAGGCCAGGCCCAGCAGATGCAAAAGGTTGGCCAACTCCTCACCCCAGGCCAGCAGCAGAACAGGCAGAAGGGGCAGCAAGGTGCGGGAATCTGGAGGGAAATACCAGCACAGGCTCATGACGAGGCTCAGGGTTACATAAAGTCCTCCGGCGAGCGATTCTCGGCGGCGCAGCAATCGCACCAACCCCGCAACCACCGCTGCCGCAACCAGCAGACGCGCCCCGGCCGCCAGCAGACCATTGCCAGCATCGAGCAGCGCCAGACGAGCAAGGGTACGCAAGAGAGCATCCAACTGGCCATACACATGAGCAGGCAATTGGTTGAGCGGCACCATGGCCAGTTGATAAGCGAAGTAGTCGGTGTAGTACTGTTCCACCAACGTAGTCGCGGGAATGCGAGCACTGCGGCTCCAAACCATCCAACTGCCCACCGCCAGCAACATCGCGCCTGCCTGCCAGGCAGCGGTACGCCACCGGCGGGCCCAAACTTCACCGGCACAGAGACCAGCAAACAAAGGCAGAGCGGCCGTTCGTAACCAGAAACCCAGGCTTGCGCACACCCAACTGCCTGCCCCCGGCGCCAGCACCAGCGCCCATACGGCCAGAGCGGCGAAGGGCAGATCACTCATCAGCCGCGTAGCCGCGAGTTGCGTATCGGGATGCACGGCCACGATGATCGCCAGCAGCAAAGTCCAAGGCCGGGGCCAGCCCAGACGATGGGCCAGGGCGTAAGACCCTGCCACCAGCACCGGCAACCAGATCCACGTCAGCCACAATGCCCGGCCCGCCGCAACCGGTACCGTCACATCGCCGGCCCAGGCTAGCGACAACCACGCCGGATACAGCGGCGGATACTTTGTCTGAGCCGGCTCTCCAGGCAGGCTGCCCAGCCGGTAGCCTTCACCACGAGCAAGTCCGCGAGCCGTCTCCAGATAGATGGCGTCGTCATGAAAGCTCCCCAAGTGCGGCACGTCACGCGCCTGCCAGGCCAGATAGGCCGCAGGTAGCAGCGCCAGGCCGAGGAGCAGGCTCGTGAAGACATGAGATTTCATAAATTGGCGTTTTCGCTATAGCGAAGAAAAGGCGAATATGCTACAACGAGGATACCCCCTTGAGGAGTTGTTTGTTGTATGCCGTTTACTCCCCTCCGCAATCATTCCTTCTACTCACTGCTCGATAGTACACTCTCACCGGCCGGACTGGTGGAGCAAGCAGTGCTGGCCGGGTATACCAGTCTGGCGCTCACCGATACGGACACGCTCGGTGGAGCGGTCTTGTTCTACAAAGCCGCGCAGGAGGCGGGATTGCAGGCAATCCTGGGCAGTGAGGTGAGTCTGACGCAGAATGCGCGGCTAACCTTGCTGGTGGAGAACGCGGAAGGCTATCGCAATCTTTGCCGGTTACTGAGTACTCGCGCCCGCCAGCACACGCGCTTCCAGGATCAGCCCGGGTTTACGGCAGAAGATTTGGCCCGTCACGCGCGGGGGCTGATTTGTCTGGCTGGCACCGATGCCGATCCGAACTGTGATCTTTACCGGGAGATCTATGGCCGCAATCTGGCTTTTGCCTTGAGTGCTCACAATGAGGACGATGCTCGGCGCTCCCGCATCCTGTTGAACGCCGCAAGACGGCTACGAGTGCCCACCGTGGTGGCGCCCAGCGTGCATCATGCGCGAAGAGATACCAGTGAGGCATTGCGCTGGGAAGTGCTGGCCAGCATGCGGACACTGACGTTGATGGGGCAGGAACATGCGAGTAAGCGCCCTGCAGGCCAGTATCACTTCCCTGCCCCGGCTGAAATAGAAACGCAGTTCGGCGAGTTGCGGCAGTCCCTCGATAACACGCAGGCAATTGCGGAACGCTGCCGTTTTGACTTTTCGCTAGGGGACATCCGTTTCCCTCGCTACAACAGCACACGCCCGGCAATGGAAGAGTTACGGGCACTGGCGGAGACAGGTCTTTATGCGCGTTACGGTGAGACGCCGTCAGCCGAAGCATGTTCCCGTTTGCAGCATGAGTTGAGCATCATCGCGGACGTGGGCTATGCGGAGTACTTCCTGATCTTCGCGGACATTGTCCGGTGGGCCAATGCCCGGGGCATTGCCACGCTAGCCCGAGGGTCGGCAGCAGGCAGTCTGGTTTGCTATGTGCTGGGGATTGGGAACATCTGTCCATTTCGCTTCAACCTCTGCTTTGAGCGTTTTCTGAACCGCGAACGCATGCAGTTTCAAAAGCTGGCGGACATTGACCTGGACTTGCCGTGGGACAAGCGCGAAGAGGTAGTGCGCTATGTTTTCGACAAGTACGGCGAAGACCATGTGGCGATGATCGGCGCTTACAACACCTTTCAGGGCCGCGCCGCGATTGCCGATATTGCCAAAGCCTACGGCATACCGGAACGGGAGATTCGCCGTTTTACCGAATATATTCCACACTTTTCCGGTAACGCAGTGATGGCCGTACAGACGAATCCGGAATGCGCCCATCTGCCTGTGCACGAAGAGCCGTATCGGACGATTCTGGGCATGGCCGGACAGTTTGATGGGATACCGCGCCACCGCACCATGCACCCGTGCGGTCTGGTCATTGGCGATACCCCGATTGCCGATCTGCTACCGCTCTTCCGCAGCGCCAAGAATCTGCTGACCACGCATTACGCCATGGATGATGTGGAAGAACTGGGCCTGCTCAAAATGGATCTGCTGGGGCAGGCGGGACTGAGCGTACTGCGTGAGGCCCGTGAAAACATACAACTCAACACAGGTCAGGCCCCTGAGCCTGTAGATGAACAGGACCCGGCAACCTGGGACAAGATTTCTCAAGGAGAATCAAGGGGGGTCTTCCACATTGAAAGCCCGAATATGGTGAATCTGTTGGTGCTCACGAACTGCCGTGACATCGACTGCCTGACGGCGATTGAATCCGTGATCCGCCCGGGAGCCGCCAATGAAGGACGTAAAGCCATGTTTGCCCGGCGGCATCAGGGCCTGGAAGCCATTACCTATGCACATCCATCATTGGAGCCCCTGCTGGCGGACACCTATGGCTTGCTGGTTTACGAGGAGCATATTCTGCTGGTGGCCAATGGGTTCGCCGGCATGAACTGGGGCCGTGCGGATACGCTGCGCCGGTTGTTGGTCAAGAACCGTGACTTTGCGCGCATTGAACTGATGGGCGAGGAGTTTCGGGAGTGTGCCCGCAGGCGTGGGCATTCCTCGGGAGAGATTGAAGCCGTCTGGAGCATGCTGCGCGAGTTTGCGGGCTATATGTTCAACAAAGCGCACTCAGCAGCCTATGCCGTAGAGGCCTTCGAGGGAGCGTTTCTCAAGATGCGCTACCCAGTGGAATTTCTGGCCGCAGTGCTCACCTGCCGGCGTGGCTTCTACGCTCAAATCGTTTACGTGCTCGAGGCATTGCGCAACGGGGCACAATTCCAACCACCCTGTCTGCATCAGAGCGCGGCCGAAAGATTCACGGTACAAGGCAACGCGATTCGCTTGCCGCTGAATCAGATTCAGGGCTTGAGTGAGGTCTTTCGGCAGCGCCTGGTCCACGGTCGTCCGTTTCAGGATGCCGGAGACTTTTTTCGCCGGACACAACCCAGTCAGTCAGAATGGCTCGCGTTGTTGAGAACCGGTGCGCTCGACTGCCTGCAAGAAACACGCAGCCGTCTGTTCTGGCGCCTGTCGCGGATGAGCCTGCGAGGAGGACCGCAGGCCAACCCGCTGTTCACCGCCAGTGAGCCGGATTTCTCCGGTCATGGGGCAAACCTTCAAGGAGAGGCGGAACTGCTGGGCTTCCCCGTATCGGCGCATCCGCTGGAGTATTACGCGCCCACACTTCGGTGGCAGGACTTCACAGCAGCGCGTGAACTGCGCGATTCCCCCCAACGATTCTTTGGCCGCAAGGTCCACGTGGCCGGTATGATTGTCGCGGATCGAATTCACCCCACCTCAAGGGGCCCGATGAAGTTCGTCACCCTCGCTGACCCGACAGGCTTTCTCGAGGTCAGTCTGTTCGCCTCCGCGTATCAGCAGTATGGTCATTTGACCACTCGTCCTGTAATTGCGGTCGAAGCTTTGGCGGAAGCCTTCGACAACCAGCGTGGCGTACAACTCAACGGGCAGCGCGTTTGGCTCGCCGCCACACACCCAGCCCCGCAAACGACACTCCCATCAGCAGAACGGTCGCCGGCTCTGGCGTTTCCGCAGTCGGGGTGACGGGATCACGCGGGAACAGGAAAGTGTGATTGTCGGTTTCGAAACCTGTATCGGTGCCATCGTTAAAAAATACGATGCGGTTGAATACCGTCCCACCACTGGCAGAGAAATTGAAGAAGGCATACTTTTCTCCCGCGTTCTGTCCGGTGTTGGGATTACCACTGTAAGCAGCGGATAAACCGCCCATCACGTCGGAAGTACGGAAACTGGCGAGCAAGGTACTGCCGTTGAAAAACCGTAGTTCGTTCTTGGCATCTCCAGCTCCCCAGTACAACCCAAAGTAGGTTTGCGGTGAGAAGAGATTCAACTCATAGCTGGTGTTGCCACTTTGCGCGCCAACCTCAAGATAGCGAGTTTGGCCAGCCCCGCCCCAGGCGTTAGGCTCCGATACGCTCATGCTGCCGCTGTAGACTCCCAAGGGAGCGAAGTATGCCGAAAGAGGCCCGACGGGCAGCACATCAAAAGTCTCAACAATGGTGTTCGCCAAAGTTGTCTGCTGCACGCCGGGCGCCTCCACACTGAAGGTAATCGCGCCCTGCAGAAGCATGGCGCCGGTTATCAAACCCAAACAAATCAGTCTCATGCAATCAGTTTTACGGCGGGACCTGGAGTCATCCAGAACCGCGAATACTGCAACAACTGGAAAAAGTAAGGGATACTCCTTTAGGCCAGAAGGATAAAAGAGAACCATTACCCGAATCCTGTCGTGAAGGCTCTGCTCCCTCAGATTTGAATGCAAACAGTCAGATCGCGACCGGGCACACCGGCGGCGGAAGAGGGAACATTCAGAATGTCCAGTGCTAGCACGGCGCCAGCGGGCAGCGGCATTCTGTTGAATCCGCTAACACTGGCAGATGTGAAACTCCCACTCTCGATAACCAGTTCACGATATGGCTGACCATCCAGCTTGAGCAACAGTTCAATCACCCCACCGGCAGGCGCTTCCTGAACAAAAGCAAAAATATCCCGGACGACAGTTTGCCGCTCCAGGACAATACTGTTCCCGGCATTTGCTTCAATCGCCAGATATCCATGCACATTCAACAGAATTTGCCCACCTGACAAGGTACGCAAACCCTGGTCAGTAGACCCCGTCAGAAGAGCTTCACCCCGCTCGCTGGGGCCGATGCGATTGTAAAGAACCAGATCCGCGGCGGCAAGACGAACATTCGGCGAGCGAAACACGTGACGATAGCCCACAGCAGCGGCTGACCGAAAATAGCCTGGAATGAAGCTGAGCAGCTGTTCCTGACGGTTTAGCAGATAAACCGGAACGCCCGCCGGATGGGCGGCAGGAGTACTGCCGTACAATGCGCGGGTGAGCGTTACCTGATTCTCAGACTGGTTGACCGCGGTCACTTCAGCGATTTCTTCGCCGAATTGCAAGAGTCGCCCCGGGGCAATACCAGACCAATTGCCCGTCACTGTCACCGCGGTGTCCTGGTCAGTGATTGCCGCCCCGATTTCCAGTTCGGTTGGCGCACTCAATTCATCCCAGTAAAGGATACCTAGCTGCCCCGCATAAATGGTCCCCACCTGATCCAGATTCGGAAAGCTGATTCCCTCGAGAGCAAGGGTGCCCCCCTCTACCAATGAAACCGAAAAGAATGGCGCTGGCGGTTCCGCTGTATCCACCGTGACGGTGGAGCCGACGCCGACTTGCCAGATCAGGCTTGGGGCAATGGCAGCATCCAACTCACGGCCATCTCTGGACACCGAACGCAGGCTCACCTCAAAACTGCTTGTTGGCGATAACGGTAAGCCGACCGTAACGATGTCCGTTTCTGACTCAGCGCCGAAGTGCCAACCGGCGCTGACGATAGCCAAATTGCTGGTGACCGCCGGCGGGAGATCCCATGAACGGTCCACCTGAATGACGTTTTCATCGTGGGAGACAATTCCCCGTTCCTGAACGCGACCCTGGACATCACGCACTACTACTTTTTGGCCAACCCACCGATTCGGAGTCAGGTTCAAGTTGGTTCCGCTGACACTTGTGGCCGTCCAACCCGTTACGGGCTGAAACACTTGATGGATCTGTCGGTACCATGCGTGTACCTTGACATAGTTACCATCGGGTGGCAGAACGGTGTGCACAGCAAGTCCGTCATCGACGAAGGTCTCGCTCACAGGAACGCCCGCCGCAATACGCAACAACTGTTGGGGTGAAGACCCACGGTACACGTTGAACGACACGGCATCAGGAGGCATGCTAAGCCCACGCAACTCAACACGGTAACCGCTGCCACTACCGGCAATGCGCACCGGGACAAGACTCGAAAGGCCGCTTTCGCGGCCTTCGGCATCGATTGCACTGAACCCATAAAAGTAAGCGCTGGGCTTGAGTCCGCCAGGCCACTCTTCGACCTGAAAGCGGAACCGGACCAAAGGTATGCCGGTTGAAGACACTTCCTCCACTGATGGACGCACGAAAGGAATCGTGAGCAGCACGCTTCGAGAACCTTCACTATCCACCGCCAATTTCTCGCTGGCATTGAATTGAATCTGGCCGTCGGAAATTATGGTCCCGCAAACCGCCCGGGCAGACGAGTTGCGCCAAGCGTAAATGCGGGTGCGATCGTAGCGAATACTGGCCTGATCGGAGTACCAATGATCCTGGTGCAGCTGAGCCACAATTGATACCTGGTGGAGGTCCGGAGACACTTCAGTATCAATTACGCGAAACAGCGTTCGGTCAAATCCATAACGAACGTGACTGACACTGATTAAGTCCCCCGGACGAATATGAAGCCCCTTCATGGTCGTCTGCAATTCCAGAAACACATTGCCGCTGATGGCCTTGTTGAGCCAGGTCTGGCAGATACGCTGTGCCTGGGGAAAATTTGGTACACCAACTACAGGCAAGGCTTGAGCCACTTCATGACGCCGCAATTGCACATCATCCACGTCGGCGATTGAGATGCTGTCCTGACGAAACTCGTTCAGCGCATCCTGTATTTCAAAGTGCACCCGGTTAGGCACTTCGTTGCTGGGCCGGGAATAAACCTTCAGACGGCTATTGAGACGAGCATCGAGCAAGATATTTCCTTCCGAGAGAATCCCATCGCCAAATTCATAAACAGGCCAACCGCCCCCTATGGGTTCCGTAGCATTGGATCCCGCAATGGCGGCAGGGTGTTGTTGGGCCAGAGTGGCTTCTGGACGCAAGGCAAGCTTACCGTCGGAAGTGAAGTGAATCTGGAGCAAACTGCCGAGACGGATGGACCGTAACAGTTCGCCAACACTGTAACGGCGGCGGAGAATCAGATTCTGTTCAAACCTTTTCACTTGTACAGGCTGTCCATTGGCATCAAAGGCGTCAACCAATTCGTCGCAATAGGCAGCCGCAGCAACAAAACTGGGAAGATCAAGTTCCGCCAGCTTCCAGCCAGTGCGCCGCAGGATATCGCACACGATCCAGGCTGGGTTGCTGGACCATTTGTAATCCGCCAAAGCGCCATCCGCGTCCAGTACTGGCAAGCGTAACCCCTTGAGCAGCACCTCCACCTTGGGGGCGCGTTTCCCATCATTAATCCGATTGGGCAGCACAAGATTCAAATAAGCCATGCTTCCGTACGGGTCGCCGACAGGCGTACCGGCCCCATCAGTAAAGCCGAGATTCAAGGCGCCATTCCGATTGCCCAAGCTGACGACGTTGAACCAGCCGGTAGCAGTCATGTTTTGCCCATCGATACCTTGTGGGATTTCATAGCCATCCGCAACCACCTGCACGATTTGCTCAATCTCACCCAAGCCCAGCAGTACTTCACAGCGCGTAAGGTTCCCGTCATTCCGGGCAAAGATTACGGGTGCCTGTAACCAGCCTTCCCCATAAACCGCTGGCACGACATCATTGTAACGAGTATCCAATTGAACCAGATTAGAAAGACGGCCTGAGCTTTCACCATGGCCGCGCACTTGAATGCTCGGCGGAACAAACTCAATGCCGCTGAACCGGTGCGTGGGATTTCCGCCACTGTCAGCGGAAAACATGCCACGAGTTTGGCAGTCTCGCCGCGTATAGCTGCAGGATGTAAAGGGGCTGCCATCATTCAGGTTGCCAACTCCACCAGGGACATCGGGCGAATACCCGCACCGGAAGAGACCGGAATACCGCCCCTCCTCCCCAAGACTGATCGATAGTTCCCGCTCAGCCTGGTTTTTGGGAAACGTCCATGCACATTGTTTCTGACTCCGAAGAGGAGGAAACTGGGATCTCACCGCACTGAGGCGATTCAAGATCCGAATCGACACGGCCTCGTCCGATACGGAGCGCATGGTATCCAGCAATCCGCTCATCAATACGGTGCTGGTTTGACCAACTCCATTCTCCATAACAGTCGCAAACACCTTTGCTCGCGCACCAGTTAACCGTCCGGTCTGAAAAAGTTGAACGACGGCACCATCCTGATCAGCCAAATCGAGGGTAATCGCACCGGAGCTTTCGCTCGTGACTTCATGGGTAAATTTCCAGGCGCGGCTATACGGAGTTAGAAGTCGTGGTTCATAGGTGTGTCCTGCCAGCTCACATTGATGGCTTCCCCAACGCAACACCGCGCCATCAGCCAACGTCACCTCTAACAGGACAGCAGTGACCGGAACAGTTGAGAATTCCTTTGCTTCCCAAATCGTCATATTCTTTGTTCTCCCTGCACTTCGATCTTCAATCCGCGCCGAGCAGCACTGGTCGCAAATCCCACAATTGGTTGCTCTACGAGTCGTGCTGCGGTGAATATTCCACTTTGGTCACCGGTGGCAACATAGCCCTGTGGCTTGAAACCGATTTCCAGTTGCGGCGAACTGACAATCAGCTGTGAACCCGGCAGTATCTCAATTGCAATTCGCGTGACACTAGCCATATTGGTGGGTTGTTCCAGAATCGAAACCCGTTTGGGCGTAGACACTTCGAACATTTCGCTTTTTTCTGCGCCGGGTGTGCCGGCCTGCAAAACAAAGGTCTGTAGCCCAGTCCAGGCAGCCCACAGGCTGAAGCACGAAACATAATTTCGAGGTAGATTCACCAGTTGTTCGATTCGTTGGACAATTGGCGTGGAGTTGGTGAGTATCCAGCACGTTTTTCCGGAAATAAACTCAATAGGACCGATTTCCAAGCCGGGGCTTTTTACCCAAGCCGCGCCATTTAGGTCTTCCGAATGCCGCAGCAGATTGCCAAGAGGATCCGGAAAGACGAACTCTTTCGCGCCACGATCAATTGCCTGCAGAAACCCATTGAAACGATCTTGCTCACTGCTCGAAAGCTGGCTATAGTTTAGCCGCCATCGGTACTGGCGCCAGTTATCCAATGTGGAAATGAGCTGGTTGCCATCTGGGAACACGGCCCTGGGTATATTGCGTTGAATGGAGAGTTGAACGGGTGCTTGCGCAATAAGCCCCGTATCCAACACAGGAAAGTACATCGGTTCAACGGGCATTCTCTACCTCCACGCTGGCCATCCATCGGAAATTCACGTCACACTGCAGGATGAAAGGTGAGGAACCAAGACGGCAGGACTCCCACTGCGTTCCCGTCCAAGGATCGGTAAAGTCGAACACTCCGTCCGCGGGCATAGACTCTACAAAGGTGCGTAACTTCATGGCTTCTTCGCTCAACAGATTCCGATAGCGGAGCCGCCAGACTAGCTTGGCCCCTGCAGAATTACGAATCGCTTGACGCTTCAATCCGCCAAGCCAATACTCTGAGTGGCTGGGAGTTTCGAGTTTGTCCGCCCAGTCCTGGGCCGTCACTCCTGATTGCAATAGGGGAAACTGCATCTCACAATTCCCCCAATTCGCTGTTTATCTCGTGATTGGAAAGCATGGCCTGACGTACGGCCTGCGCAATGTCGCCGCTACGCTCCAAGATAGAACGCGCATCCAAAGCCTGAATTGATATTTGAACAGGCGGAACTCCCGTGCCACTTGAGGTGGCCGCACCAAAGGCATCACGGCGAATTCCGGCCATTTCTCCATTGGCTGAAACTACTGCAGACCGCTCCAGCAACGCTCCCGCAAGGGGGCTGAATCGTTCCAGGGGAGCCGGCGCAATCTCATTGCGTTGATTGAAGAGCCGCAATACACCCGAGATCACTGGACTCAGAAACAAGCGGTTCAACCCGTTCGTGGCCAGAGACATAGCAGGTTGGATATCGCCGGCAAAGCTGGAACGACTCTCTTCCCCTCGCGGTGGAACAACGCGAAACTGTGGCGTCAACTCCTCGCCGCTGCGACTTCCCTCCAGGTTGTTGACTGAGGGTGCAACATCCATTTGTGAAACCGCCTGCGGCCGGATCTGCATCTGATCCATGAATTGCATCAGAACTTCGCGCAGACCACTCACCTGCCTGGGGCGGCGATCATTTTGTTGAATTGACATAAGCTTTTCTCCATTCGTTTTCGATCACCAACAGCGCCTCAAAGTCCAAAGCAATCATGTCGAGAGACTTCAACTGGATCCCGGATCGGCAAATTGCTGCAAGATCCAACCAGTAGAGCGTTTCACCATCCAATTCACTTTCCGGACAATGGAAAACCACCGTTTCACCGCACGACCACACAGGAGTATCTCGAGGAGGCAGTGCTAACAGCTTGCAGGCGCGGGACTCTTCCAACCTTTGACTTCGGCAGCGGCCGCACTCCCAACGGTTGGCACCATTTACATAATGGAAGGCGGCAATTATTTTTTTCGCTGAACGCCGGATAACGACATCTGTTCACTGCATAGCGCTACCACTTCACAACAGAAATCAGCCGGCGCATCGGACAGAAGCCACTCAATCAAATCGTCGTTGACCTGGCGCATGCCATCAGCATCTTCAATCGCGAGCCACACATAACGAAGAATTAGCTTGCTGAGATCTACCTCCAACTGATTGATGGAGGCCAGAGTTTGACCATCTCGCTCCGATTGCGCTGCGAGGAATTGCAACTTCTGAATACACTCAAAGCTCTGTTGTGTAAATCGCAGTCGTTCGTTGAGCGATATTCTCTTTACGTGAATGCGAATTCCAGCTTCCGTCCGACTGCCGTATGCACGAGTGAATTCCATGTGCATGCTACTTCATGGCCAGAAAGATTTCGTCATTGACCCCGCCGATGGCCATTCCGCTCGAAAACCGCCAAACTAGTCGCGCCTTGGAATCGTCGAATTCAGGAGTCGGGAACAGAACGGATGGCAAATATGCGGCAAATAGAGACCCCGGCTGATTCCCCATTTGAATCATCACTGAAACAGGTTCATTGCGGGACGCCTTGTCATAAATGTAACGACTCATTTCATCGGTACGCTGATACACAGAGATGCTCACTGTTACCTTGCGCTTGCCGGGCACGAAATTTTTCGTTTCATAGCAACCAAACTCGTTGCTGCGCGCCTCGACATTGTTGTCGATTTCAATCTCGGCTGCTGTGAGTGCACATAAGCGCCCGTCTTGCTGGCCGATAAGGACCTGGCCTAAATGGCCCGGAATCGGCTGGCTCCAATTGGTGCTATGCGCTACAGGAGCAGTCGGAAACAACTGGCCTTCCGGATAATTACTCGCAATATTGTCAAACATTTTTTGCGCATAGCCATAAGCTTCCATTTCGAGAAACTCATTGTTAACCCCAATTTTCAACCGATCCACAACAGCTCCCTTGAAAAGACGCTTGACAGCGTTGCTCGGAGCCCACTCGTCGAGAATGGCTAAACGCTGAGGAACATCCCCAGGCTGCCAGGTCAAACACGTCTCCAGAATGGCGCCCGGCCCAATCCCTATGCTGAATGGCGCATTCAATTGGTAATCGCTTTGCGAGAGAACAGCTTCGATAAATCGAATTTCTCCTCCATAGCCAAGCGCAGACCCAATACCAAGATTCGAACCGCTTGCCAAAGACACCTGATTACCAGCAGCAGCAATCACCTCAACAGCTGTGGTTTCGACTGCTGAATTCCATAAAGCACTTTCCGTTAAAGCACTGACCGCATTTCTTCCTTCGCCAGACCAACCCGTGCCGTAGTACTTCATGAAAAACTGATGCGTTTCCCGTACAGGGCCTGTTACCGCCATTCGACTGCGCAAGCCATTCTTGTCCTCTCGCAACAACTGCTCCCGCTCAGACCGATATTCGAACTGCAAAGCCGGAGCCAACTCAGCTGTTGTCATTTCCAAAAGATCATTCGAATCTGATTCCCGGCGGACAAAGATTCGATTGGACGCACTCTGTATGTACTCAATACTCATTTCGCCTCCTAATAGGCATACACTTCAAATTTGATTTCCGCGCTCTGCACATAACCCATCCCACCGGTGCCACTGGGATTTACTGTCACTGCCCATCCCCCCGCATAGTGCAGCCCTTCGGCCCATTTCCCTTCATTCCTGAAAAGCACATCACAAATGGCCTCCACATAGTCGGCCAACTGCTCGTGAGCCGTATGGCTATGCTCATGACTGCTAATCACTTGTATTGCTAGCTGCATCAGCGACTGCTTATCGCCGCACTTCTGTTCACGCAACTGCTTTGATTTCTCTACAGCAATACTTATGACGGGAACACGACGCCGTGGAGGCCATTCCACGGCCTTCGGCGACATCAGCACACCTCTTAACTCAAATTCTGCCGGGAACGCCATCATTCCACTGCCGGCGCGAATTTGCCCTAAACTCAAATTCAGTCCCGTCTCACCAACTAATACTTCTTTGCAGGCCTCTATAGCGGCTTTCCAGTTCTGCATGGTTCATCTCCAAATTGCTTTGTCAGCAAGCCAAAACAATTGTGCTTCTTGCCCGAATTCTGGTGCAGCCGGAGAGTTCGCCTGCGGCAAATCTGCCGTCACTGTAATGGTTTCGTTGTCGCTTAAAGGACTTCCATTTGCTAGCTTCAAATGGCTTTCCTCAGCCCCGATGTACAAATTCCACCCTGAGGCTCCTGGCAAGAGCTTCACTGGTCCAATCAGGAAGGAGTGACTGTCCGATACGTCCAGAACAAATAATTCGCTTGCCCCGCTGAGTTCGCCAGCAGCACTCACAAATGCGATACGAGCGCGCAATACTCGCGATATACCCGGACTCTCAACGGACTGCAATGATGGAACATCCGGAGCGGGCAGCGGATTGTTTACGTAGCCTATACCAGTTGCCAGCAAATGGCGCTTTGCTTGATCACCCAGTAGCACAAATTTTTTGGCCTGTTCGGCGTGAGCTGCATTGACAGCAACGGCGGCGAGATCAGAGTAAAATAATTCAAGCGTCTTGAAGGCATGCCACCTACGCAGTTCGGGACCCACTACTATTTTTCTTAAGTGACTACGCGCTGCGCTGGGAGATTGCTGAAAATGTACTATCAGTAGTTCTAGGAGTTCACTTTCTAGGATCTCCTGCGCAAGACGCGACTTCCCAAGAAGGTCTGCATGGGTATCGTCTAATAGCACTGAGAGCTTACTGTCGTACTTCATCCAGTCTGACACTTCGCTCGTTCGTTTATCTGTTAATAAACCCATAATGGTTTCTCCTGTAGACAGACATAGGCCGCGGCTTTTGATGCCGCGGCCTATTCTTTGCTAATCGATCAGACTAACTACGGATCTGAACGCCGTGATTGTTCCGCAGAATCGCAGTGCCGTAAAGAATGTCAACAGTGAACTGCTGCGACAATGTATCCGGTTGGTAACTCATCACCACCCGGACACCAAAATTGCCAAGTTCAGCATATTCGGCAATCGCACCAGTTCCAGGCAACGGCTGCGGAAGCCGCCGAATGGCCAAGCCGAGAGCATTCTTGGCAAATGCAAGATTGAACGTCGTGGCCGGGACTCCTGTTTTCCGGACAAACTGGGACCGAAACACATAAAAATCTTTCAGTCGGCCAATGTTGCCATCAATGAGCGCCTTCAAACCAGCTTCGCCAGCCCGCGAGTACTCGCTGAATCGGGGATTCTGCCGCAACACCGAGTAGCTTGACGCGTCAACAACCAGGTACTTCTGGGCACTGGCTGGAACCTTCGCATTGAACAAGGCCGTTTCGGCGAGATCTACGGATTCCTCCGTAATGGGAGTGCCTTGTGAACCAATTGGCGCATTCGCATTGAAGCTGTTCGCCAAACCCAGCAAATCCGTCTCCACCTTTTCAGCCAGTGCCACTATGGCCGGTTCCATATACATCTTCAACAGATCCGGAGTTGCCACGACCTTGGTCACATCAGGAATTTGAAAAGTCGCCTCGGCATGAGTGTTCAGAACAATCTGAGCATTTCCCAGACTGGGATTCTGGGGTGTGACAGTACCCCCTTCTGCAATATTGTTCGCCGTAAGGGCCGGAGGCACCGGTACATTTACAGTGTCACCAGCTTTGGCGAGTGATGGCTCAAAATCACGGTTCACGAGATTGCCCATCACTAGATTTCCCATCAACGCGGGAAGGGCATCAGCAGCTACAAGCTTAACAATGGCATTTGCCAAATTTGAAGAAGTAATAAAAGACATATTTTTTCCTTTCGTTAATCGATCATCAAACCTGCAACGCGGGCGATTTCTTGCCTCACTTTTGCAAGTTCTTCTTGCGACATGCCTGGCCGGATAGACTCCAATTCCAGCCCGACATTGTTATTGGGCCGGCGGCTTACCGCTTGCCCTCCGGTACCAGAAACATTGCGCGCTGGCAACAGCTCCGGATTCTCTTCAACAAAGTGTTTGAGATATTCTTCAATCGGTAAAGCACCCTTTGTACTGCGGGCGCTATATCTGCCAGTTGCATCCTTCTGCACATCATCTTTAATGGCACGAAATGCTAACTCGATTTTCGTCACTCCTAATTTTTGAAGCTCACTCTTTATGAAGCTGGCCGTTTCTACTTGTTCAGCTCGTTCTTTGGCGCGGCGATTCTCTTCTACTAGATCTCTAAGTTGTCGCTCCATTTCTTCTCGCTGCCGTCGCTCTTCTGCCAGCTCTGCTCGATAGACCGGTTCCTGTTGCTTTACTTGGGCGGTGTGAAACTCTCGCACTACATCTTCAATGAGTCTTTTCAGGTTTCCGGCGCCGCTTTCGGGATTCGCATCGCTACTTTTAGAATCGTTCATCGTGTTATACATCGCTTTCCTCAATTTCTTGAGCTATGGCTTGCTTTGTTGCTTCATTGGCATCGGCCATGAATCGCAGTGCCAGTTTTTTGTGCAACTGTTTTTTTAAGGTTGTGGAATTAATATTCAGCTTTAGTAACTGTTCGACCTCCAGCACTTCTGCTTGGAGGTCGCCGACATCAAATTCATCTAAACCACTAATGGCCAGAACAACGTCCTCGTTTCGAATTTGAGCCAGCATTCCAAGAAGCTTTTTGATGTTGTCTTTGGCGGTTTCGCCTAGGCCGCGTAATACCTCCTGAGTGATGTAGTTGTCTGCTTTCTTGCTTTCGGCACTCAGTCCTTGATTACCATTCAGCCATCCGCGCGATTGACCGGCCAAATAGCATGTGCGGTAAAGCTCTTCCTGTAGTCGATGTAGGTTCTCCATTGCAATTCGATACACGTTTCCCTCTGGCTCTGTCCAACCAAACTTGTCTTCGGGATCGAGATGAATGTAGTACGACTCGCCAATTGTGGACTTCCACTCTCGTTTGCTGTAAATCACTGGAGTGGCATATAACGCCATTCCTAATGACCAAGCCAATGAATTGGTCTTGTTGTAATGCTCCAACTGAAGATGGGCGGACTTGTTCATAAGCCACATCCCATCGCTTAGACTTATCGAAATGAAGGGTAGAATTCCCTTCTGTGTACCGGCATGGGGACCTCTCTTTAGAATTCGAGGTGCGCCTTGCTCACTTGAATCGATTTCAATGGTGATAAACTCTTCAGTTGTGTAGATCGTAAATCTATCGGTTTCCAATGACCTGCCTGCACTATTCGTTGATGCACCGTTGTCATGTCGGATCACCAGCATATTGATGTTTCCACTATCGTCGTGTGACCAATTGACAACATCTAGTGGATGATGAGCAATAAGATAGCCGCAGTCAAGTCCCAATTGTACTTCCTCACTTCTGCTTTTGGCTTGGTAATTGGAAGCTGGGAAATCAATTTGTACGTAGGTTTTTCCGAATACAAGCGCTTCAATCATACGGCTGCGCATAAAGCTCGACAAGGATGTATGCTTTGCGTCGCAGTTATGGAGAAATGAATAGAAGTATCGCCTGGTTGATTCTAATGAGGCTTCTGCCGTAATGATAGGTTCGCGATGGAATAGAGTTGAGGCGTACCAGTCAATAATGGACCCTATGTGGTTTTCATAGAACGATCGGCTTAATCTTTCTTGATATACTTCGTTCGGTTCGCGATGGCGCCTGTACAGGTATTTGGATGCATGTGCCTTGAATATTGCGCCGCCACTGTAGAGATGTTCGTACATGGATAGAGTTGGAAGCCACCCTGTGTAGTCTTTGTGCGGCTTTGTGATTTCAAATAGAGATTCCATTGGTTTGCCTGCGCTTTTTGGTATGAATGTCAAATGAGCTCTGACAACAGGTTTGCAAGGTTTGGAATTTCGGCGGCGCCTGATACTTGCAAACCGTTGATTCATTGAGTGATAAAGATTTTTCGCTAGCGTGAACTAATCCTATTGGCTATCTTGATTTAGTGCGTTCAAATCAGTTGAGGATGAGGGAGACGTTTGGCGTGTGACCGCAGATTGCGGATTTAGTCTGAACTGAATGGCGGACCGACGGCGGGGGGAGAACTCAAGGTGTTCGAGGTGGTTCGTCTCGCGAGATGGATTTGGAATTTTCGGCTCTGCGCAGGAATGTGAAGTGATGCGGTAAATTGCGGAGGAATGACAGAGCGGGAGTTTAGCCGGATCTTGGGATGGCCTGGGTAC
>VFQU01000381.1_pt1 | contig 41625 bp, 41 predicted proteins | sample 3512311 | NCBI WGS metagenome assembly VFQU01 (sample SAMN10412377, study PRJNA504923) | tailings metagenome | isolation source: Relicate 3 Philex TSF3 active mining site | place: Philippines: Tuba, Benguet | collected 2017-08-29
GAAAATTATATCTTAATCGCCCGTCCCTCGTGTCCAACCGACGGGGTCCACTTCATGGCTTGCATTAGATCTTGGGGAAAATGCGGGCGAGTGTCGATCTTTGGACGAGCCTCAGTGAATTCGCCACGACGAGCAAGGTCGCGCCAGTGTCGGCAAGGATCGCAAGCCAAAGGCTCGCATAGCCCGAAATTGTGAGCAGCAGGAAGATCAGTTTCAGACCGAGCGAAAACGTGATGTTGAACTTGATGATCCGGAGCGTTTGCCGGCCGACAACGACTGCCGCGGCAACCTCGGCAAGGTCATCGCGCATCAGTGCGATGTCAGATGTTTCGATGGCGGCGTCGCTCCCCGCTCCACCCATCGAGATGCCGACAGAAGCGGCCGCCATCGCAGGCGCATCATTAACGCCGTCGCCCACCATACCTACGATCCCATACTCAGCCCGCAGGGCCTGGACTGCAGCAACCTTGTCGTCTGGCAGCAGGTCCCCGCGCGCCTCATCAATCCCAACACCTGCAGCAATGCGCTCTACCGTGCGCTGATTGTCTCCGCTCAGCATCACCACCTTTTCGACTCCGACCCGATGCAATTCTTTGATCGCCGCGCCCGCGTTTGAGCGAATTACGTCTCCGACCGCGATGATTCCGAGCGCGTCTCCGGCGCAAAGATCGTGGCGACGATGACCGACGATCACAACCGACCTACCGGAACATTCGATCTCATTTAGTGCAGCCTCGATGGCCGGCGCGCAGATCCCGAGTTCCGCCGCAAAACGACGGTTTCCCACAAAGTAGTCGTCCCCATCGATCGTGCCTTCGGCACCTCTCCCGGATCTGTTTTGATAGTTGAGCGCGCGTGAGAACGTTACACCCAGTTCGTCGGCATGTCGCACGATTGCCTGCGCAATGGGATGCGATGAGTGCGCATCGAGGGCGGCGGCCACTCGCAACACGGAATCGACAGTCGTTCCGAATGCGACAATCTCCTCCACTTTGGGGCGACCCACCGTCACGGTGCCTGTCTTATCAAAAGCGACGGCCCGTAGCCGCGCGAGAGTCTCCAAATGCTCGCCGCCTTTGACCAGCACACCGCGCCGCGCCAAAGCGGTCAGACCCGCCACGACGCTGACTGGAGTTGAGATAACCAGCGCGCACGGGCACGCGATGATCAGGAGCACGCAAGCACGATACAGCCAAATCATCCAATCCCCGTCCCAAAGAAGCGGGGGCACGACAAATACCAGCAGGGCGCCTAACGTTACTGCTGGCGTATAGTAGCGAGCGAACGAGTCGACGAAGCGCTGGCTTGGCGCCTTCTGTTTCTGAGCCTCGGCGACCAGTCGGATGATTCGAGACAGCGTGGAATTGCCGGCTTCTTTGGTGGCCGCGATTTCCAGCGCGCCCTCGCAGTTTATTGAGCCCGCGAATACGGCTGCGCCCACAGACTTCGGGACCGGCAACGACTCCCCGGTAATCGGCGCTTGGTTCACATTCGATTCTCCGGCCACCACCATTCCGTCCACCGGGATAGCCATTCCCGATTTAACCGCGACTGTATCGCCGACGCGCACGCGCTCTACGGCGACTTCCACGTATTCGCGTCCCTGCTTTACCAGGGCTTTCTTGGGCGTCAGGTTAAGAAGCGCCTCGACAGCTCGCTTCGACCGCCCCTCCGCCCAGCGCTCCAGCCACTCCGCAACCCCGAAGAGAAACACCACCGTTGCTCCTTCGACCCATTCGCCGACAACAGCCGCCCCCGAGACGGCCACGAGCATCAAGAGGTTGATATCCGGTCGGAGCCGCAAGAGCGCGCGCCACGCTTTCGGAAGCAAGAACCATCCGCCAGCAGCGATGCCGCAGATGGCCCCTGTCCGGACGAGGACCGGCGATAGCAGATCAAACCATTGACCGACTATTCCGGCTGCAACAAAGACGCCCGAGCCCGCCAGCGACAGCGTTTCTGCAACATGCCTGTCTTCGGAGGAACGACAATCGCCGCACCGTCGATCAGTGTCGTGGGCAGCCATGAGCAATCAATGGTCGTCGCAGATACAGGCGTATTCGGCCTTCTTGCACTCGCTGCATTCCGCGAGGTTCAGGTTGATGCGGAAGTTCTGCGGTTTGGCGCCGGCCTTTTCGCGCACCTGCATGACGACGCGATACGGTTCACCCGCGGGAAGCGGTTCGGTTGAGACGAGGCCCGTTTCGGTTTTCCGCATCTCCAGAGGCATTTTGCCGGAAGCAGTCTCGGCGGTGATTGAGACGACTTGGTCGAGAATCGGCGTGGGCTTCAGGGCCGCGTCGTAGAACGTGACCTCAACCCTGCGGTCGTTCGTCACGAAAAACTCGGCCTGGTGCGGCTCGGTGGAGACGAGTCGCCCGCCTTTGGGGCCGGCGACGATCTTTTCGGCATGGAGCGCAGCGGCCGAAAGGCCAACCGCGAGGGTTGCGAGGAGGAGGTTTCGTAGTGTTTTCATGGATGGGATTGAAAGGGCTTCTTTGCGTCTGTTTCGTGAGCGCGGACCTCGATGCGCGCGGTGGCTGGCGGTAACGTGGGCAGCGGAATCTCAAATTCGCCGACGCCGCGCATCCGCCGATGTTCCGGCAACTGGGCGGGAGTGAATTGGGCGACCTCGCGACCGATTTCCCTTCCGCTTGCGTCGGAAAACACCGCGTCGAGGTGAGTCGTTGTCGTGTCGTCTGCCTCGGGGCGGCGGATGACGTAGCCGCGAAGGAAGAGCCCCCTATCTGGAGCGCGATCAAACCAGAGCTTATCGACGCGGACTTGGGTCGAACTCGCGACCGATAGTTCGATGTGGGCGAGCTCGGGAGGTGGCCGAAACGGCACCGTGCAGCCGGTGAACGCAAGAGCGACACAGCAAAGGGCGAAGAGTTGGGTTTTCATTTGGTAGAGGGACGGACATGGGCTGATTCGATCCAGTCGTAGAGCACCGGCAGCACGATGAGCGTGAGGAAGGTCGATGTGATCACCCCGCCGATGACGACGGTCGCGAGCGGGCGCTGCACCTCTGCGCCCAGTCCACTGGAGATGGCCATTGGCACGAAACCCATCGACGCAACGAGTGCTGTCATGATTTTCGGCCTGAGACGTGTCAGCGTGCCTTCGATGACCGCGGTTCGCACATCGCGGCCTTCGGAGCGGAGTTGGTTGACGAAGCTGAGCAGCATGATGCCGTTCAGCACTGCGATGCCCGACAAGGCGATGAACCCGACCGCAGCGGAAATGGTGAATGGCATGTCACGCCACCAGAGGGCCGCGACGCCCCCCGTTGCCGCGAGAGGAACACACAGGAACACGAGCAGCGCCTGCCTCGCACTGCCGAAGCTCAGGTAGATCAGTCCGAAGATCAGGGCCAACGCCGCGGGAACGACGATCGCGAGGCGCGCTTTTGCCGCCTGCATGTTCTCGAATTGGCCGCCGAACTCCCAGTAGTAACCCGCGGGCAGTTTCAACTGGGCTCGGAGTTTCTGCTGCGCCTCCGTCACGAATCCCGCCGTGTCGCGGCCACGCACATTGATGAGGATCGCGACCCTTCGCCGAGTGTCTTCGCGCGCGATGGATCCGACCCGATCCACGATATTGATGTCGGCCACTCGCGACAGGGGAACTTGAATGCCCTCGTTGGTGGTGATCGGCAATTGCCCCAATGAGGCAAGGTCGAGACGCCGATCCTCAGCCAGGCGCACCACCACTTCAGTGCGGATGCTCCCGTCAATGAGGAGCCCGGCGTCCTCTCCGGCCAGCGCGGTGGCAATGACGGCATTGATGTCGTCCGAATGTAGCCCCAGCCGACGCAACTGGTCGCGCTTCGGCTTGATCTCGACCGTCGGCACCCGGCCCAGGGCGTCGAATTCCACATCTCCTCCGCCGGGGATGTCGCGAAGGATTTCGCGGGCTTGGGCCGCCAGCCCTTCCATCACCTCGAATTCTTCGCCGTAAATCTTCAGGGACAGATCGGCGCGAGCTCCGGCCATGATTTCGTTGAATCGCATCTGCACCGGCTGCGTGAAGAGATACGTCTGGCCGGGCACCAGCGACACGAGTTCCCGGCGCATCAGCTCGGTGAGCTCCGCCTTGGAGATCGGGCGGCCATTCACCTTCCGCCAGGTATCCCGCGGATGAAAGAACACGTAAGTATCCGCCGTGTTCGGACCCATTGGGTCCATGGCGATCTCCGACGTGCCAATTCGGGCGAAGATGTGAGTGATCTCGGGGAATTTCTCCCGCAACAGCCGCTCCGAGCGACGCTGCAATTCAACCGATGACGCCAGGTTCACGCTGTTGCCGCGGATCATCTGGATGGAAATGGCCCCTTCATCCAGCTGCGGAATAAACTCCGCGCCCAACCGACTGAACAGCCATCCCGAGCCGGCGAAAAGCAGCAGTGCCGCCACGACAACCGCCCAGCGCATCTTAAAGGCTGCGGCAAGCAGCGGCGAGTAGATCGCCTTGGCGCCTCGCACCAGCAGTCCGTCGGTCTCCCGAATCCGTCCGCTTAGAAACCACGAACTCAAAACGGGCATGAGCGTCAGCGCGAGAATGAGCGCGCCGATCAACGCCAACATCACCGTCATCGCCATCGGCCGGAACATTTTCCCTTCGATTCCCGTTAGAGCGAGAATGGGGACGTAGACCAACGTGATGATCAAAACGCCGAAGAACATGGGGCGAGCGACCTCGCGTGCGGACTTCCGCACCTCGGCGAAGCGTTCCTCCTTGCTGAGCAACCGGCCGAGCTCCCGCTGCTTCTCGGCAACGTGGCGCATGATGTTTTCGACCATGACGATCGCGCCATCGACGATCAGACCGAAATCGATCGCACCGAGACTCATCAGATTCGCGCTGATTTTTCCCTGCACCATTCCGGTCAGCATGAACAGGAACGACAGCGGAATCGCCAACGTGACGATCAGCGCGGCGCGCCAGTTCCCGAGCAGGGCGAAGAGAATCGCGCCGACGAGGATCGCGCCCTCAAACAGGTTCACCTCCACCGTGCGGATCGTGGCGTCCACCAGATCGGACCGGTCGTAGGTGATCTTGATTTCCACGCCTGCCGGCAGCTTTTCCTGAATCTGACGCAGCCGCTCCACCGCGGCGTGGGCCACGAGACGGGAGTTCTCTCCGGCCAGCATGATGGCTGCTCCGGTGACGGTCTCCTCGCCGTCCTTGGTCGAGGCGCCGGTTCTGACCGCCGATCCGATGCTCACCTCCGCGAGGTCTCCGACCGTCAGCGGCTGCGGTGCCGCCCCCGCGAATTTCACGGGAAGTCCGGCGATATCGGCAAGTGACGAGGCGCGCGTGTCCGCCCGCACGACGATCGCTTCACCCCCGAGTTCGAGGATTCCGCCACCCGCGTTTTCGGTGCCATTGCGGATCACCGCGGCGAGATCCGAAAAGCTCACTCCCGCTTCCCGAAGTCGCTCCGGGTTCGGTTCGATGACGATCTGTTTCTCGTAGCCGCCGATGGCGTTCACTTCGGCCACTCCTGGCGCGGAGCGCAGCAGCGGCTTGATCTGGAAATCATGAATCAGCCGCAGCTGGCGGAGCTGATCGATTCGATCCGCGGGCTTTTCCGCGTTCGCCGCATAGTCCACCGAGTAGTAAACGATTTCGCCCAATCCGGTGCTCACCGGCGCCAGCACCGGCACCGCGCCCGCGGGCAGATCGTTTCGCACATTCGCGAGGCGCTCGGTCACGAGCTGCCGGAGCCGGTAAATATCGACGCCATCCTCGAACGTCATGGTCACCTGCGAAAGCCCGAACTTCGAGAGCGAGCGCAACTCGGTCATTGCGGGTAGTCCTGCCATCTCCCGTTCGATAAGAACGGTCACGAGTGCCTCGATTTCGTCCGGTGCCAGAGCGTTCACCGGCGTGTTGACCTGCACTTGCGGGTTGGTGATGTCCGGCACCGCGTCGATCGGCACGCGGAAGGCGGACCATGTCCCCGCGGCGACGAGCAGCAAGGATACGAAGACGATCAAGCCACGCTTACGCAGCGAAAAGTCGATGATGTGCTCGAGCATCAATGCCCGTCGGCGCAGCCGACGCCTCCGTTGGTCGCTTGCAGCTCCGCGAGCCACAAATGTTGCACCGCGGAAATGGCGATCACGTCGCCCTCGTAGAGCCCATCTTCGACCGAGTAAAAACCGTCCCTGCGAGCGCCGACCTTCACCGCCGTGCGGAGCAGGCGACCGCTGTTCTTCACAAAGACGAAGTCGCCTTTGACCGTGCGCAGCAACGCATCAGCGGGAAGCCTGCCGTCGAATTCGGCCGTGCGAAGTCCGATGAACTCAGCCGCCGCGGGAGTGACTTCGAGTCCGCGCCCGTCCTTGAACGAGCAAGCCGCGACGCCTTCGGGGGCGTGGGCGTCGTTTTCGGCGGCGCCGGACCGGCTGCAAGCCATCTGAGTGAGTGCAAGCGCCACGATCGCGGCGGTAAGAAATAGGGTTTTCATGGGACGAATTAGTCGATGGTTTCCACCGCTTTGAAATTGGTGCCGGTGAGTAACTGCAGCTTCAGCCCCGCTTCGATGGCCTCGCGCTGCGTGTCGATGAGAGCCTCCACGGCGTCGAGGTAGCTGGATTGGAGCTCGATGTAGGTCGCGACGGGCACGGCACCGAGCCGGTAGTGGCGGTCGGCCAGAGCCGCGGACTCTCGGAATTGAGAGATCGCGCCCGCGGACCAGCGCTGCACTTCGGCCGATTTGGCGCCGAACTCGTCGGCCGCGGCCATCACCTCTCGCTCAAGCTCGCGCTCGGCCAAAGCCAGGACCGCTTCAGCCTGCCGCTGCTTCGCTTTAGCCACGTCGACGGCCGCGCGGGATTTCGCCGTGAAGGGAAGCGGAACCGAGACACCGACGCCGTAGGTTGACTCCTGCTCGCCCGCCCGCGAACGGGAGACGTAAGGACTCACCGTGATCGACGGACGCCGTTCGCTCTGTGCCAGTCGCACGGCGAAGCCTTGCTGTTCGAGTTCGAGCCGGCGCGCGCGATACTCGAAGTTTCGTTCGCGCGCTGCAGGTATCAGTTCGGAGTAATCGGGCGCTCGCCCGAATGCGAAGCGGTTGGCTCGCGTTTGAATGGGCGTGTCGAGTGGAACGCCGCGCAGCTGATTGAGCTCAACGAGCGCACGCTTCGCTTCGAGCTCCGCTGCGGTGGCTCGCCGTTGCAAAGCCAGTTCGCCCGCTTCGATCACTCTCGTTTCGAGAAGCGGGGTGATTCCGGCCGGGTCACGTGCGAGGAACGTCTCCTTGAGGGCGGCGAATCGGTCGGCGACTTCGCGGATGGCCGCAGCTTTCTCGGCCGCGCCATAAAGGCCGTAGGCGAGCGTGAAAGCCCGCGCAGCAAGAGCCGCGCGGAAACGTTCTAGGCCAAGCTCTGCCAGTTCCACGTCGCTGTTCGCGATGGCCTTTCGCAGGGCGATGCGGCCAGGCCAATCGAAGGTCTGACTGACGGAGACAGCCCACGCGGTGCCTTCGCCCTCAAGGACTGCGGAGCTGTCCCGGAGTCGCCGTCGCCCGATATCGAGTGACAGCACGGGAGCCTCCCGAGATTCCGCGATCCGGGCGGCGCCGCGGGATGCGTCGAGTTCGGCTTGGTAAAACTTCAGCTCAGGATTTGAGCCGACGATTTGCTCGACGACCGCTGGAAGGGAGACGGCGTCGGTGGGAAGATTCGGTGCCGTGCCGGCGTTGACTGCGGCGGCAGTGGCAAGCGGCAGGAGATAGGTGGTAAGGCGAATGGAAGTCATGACGAAGAAACGTTGGTTTGGGGCCGCCCAAAGCGGCCAAAAGCACGCGCACAGCGCGCACGAACGGAAATCCCCTCTGCTCCCGCAGGAGCTCGAGCGGGTTAAACCAACGACGGAGCCCGGGCTGGCAGCGCCAACCGATGCTCAAAGCTCCACTCCGGGAGCCAACTGATCGACGACGCGAGGTGCTGTCGATAAGCCTCTGTCTTCGCCACAACTGCTTCGACTTGGTTCAGGGGAACCAAGCAGATGAAGCAGGAGCAGGCGAGGAGCGCGGCGGCCTTCACGAGGGTGCTCGCGCCAGTGAAAACAAATCCCGACTCAAGCGATTCGCAGTCATCGACGGCGCAGTGCTCCGCAGTCGCGACATCGGTCGAACAGCATCCCTCGAGATCGAACCAGCCCGCGCCTTCCATAGCGCAGTGCGACGTTGCTGGAAACCAGAGCAACAGCAGCACCCACATAGCTACGGAACGAAAACTGATCACGAGCGTGGGACATTCCGCAATAATGCCGGTTTGTCAAGAACCCCCGATTCGCTCAACCGCTCCGGGATCGTATTTCTACCAGAACTGCTGCCCACCGCACCAGTGCGAGCTGCCTTTCGGTCAGAACCAGCCTCGAACACCAACGACGAGTGCCGTTTGCCAGCCATGCTGACCTGCTCGCCGTGCTGCCCCGGCGCTGGCACCAACGCGCCTGTGCCACTCCACCCCAACATAGGGAGAAAATTGGCGACTGATGTCATAGCGTAGGCGCACGCCGAGATCCAAGTCGTTCAGCCCCTCACCGAGAAAGCCCCCATCATGCTCCTCCTCGGCAGTATCAAGCCTGAGAGCGATCCGCGGCTGCAACACGAGACGTTGCGTGACGAGCAAGTCGTATGTGGTGACGAACTCGAAGGAGAGTTCGCCATCATCGCTCAGCGCAAAGGTTGGCTCGACCTCGAATCGATAGGGAGCCAGACCTTCGAGGCCGATCACAACGTGACCCCGCGTGCTGCGCTCAGGGCCGCTGTAGGCGCGGTCGATGCGGACTCCGGCCTGGATGTCCCAGAACGGGCTTATCAGTCGACTGTAGAGCGCTTGGACCTCGAGTTCACCCGAGCGTGGGCGCTCGGTGAGTTGTTCCCCTTCGAGCTTCCACCAAAACCTGTGGAAGTCTCCTCCAACCCATCCTTCTGTGTCCAAAACTGCGGCGTCGCCCATGTCGCCACTCCGAAATTCAGCACGCTGGACAAACACCGCCCAATGAGTGAGCGAGTCGTTGACCGCGGGCTCCCATCCCGGTGGGAGTGGTCGGCCGAGCCCCAAAGCAGTGTCAGTAGGAACAGTTCGCTGGTGAACATGCTGTCCGAAACCAGTCAGGCCCGCCGCAAACGCGAACAGCGCGACGCAAGATTGAAGAGGAGAAAGGTTCATCTCGTTTAGGCGACGGAGAAGACGCGAAACATTCCGGCCTCCATGTGATACTGGAGGTGGCAGTGAAAGGCCCAGTCGCCCGGTGCGTCCGCGGTGACGAGCACGGATATCTTTTCGCCCGGCTTGACTGTGACCGTGTGTTTCAAAGGCGGTATGCCATCGCCTCCGTGCTCAAGCTCCATGAACATGCCGTGCAGATGCAGCGGATGCTCCATCATGGTATGGTTGATGAACGTCACGCGCACCCGCTCGCCCAATCTCAAACGCACGGGCTCTGACTCGGAAAACTTCTTTCCGTCGAAGCCCCAGACGAATCGTTCCATGTTACCGGTCACATTAAGCACGATCTCGCGTTGAACCTCCGGCATCTCGCGATGGTCCAGCGCTGCGAGATCCCGGTAAACCAAGACTCGTCGACCGTCCTCGCCCAGTCCGGTGCCTGGCTCGCCAGCACGGTTCATCGGCATCATTGCCATCATGCTGTTGGATGGCCCAAAGACGTTTTTCGGCATCGGCATTTCGCCGTGGCCGGCAGTGGCGTGAGAGCTATTCTTCTGCCCGCCGGAGGAAGTCGCCACACCCTCGTGACCAGCGTGCTCGCCGGATGAAGTCTGCGACCCGGCGGCCATGTTCATTCCTCCGTGGTTCTCGTGGCCTGATTGTTCGGTCGCTGGCGCACCGGAAGCACTCGCCTCTTGCTGTGCCATGTCACCCATTCCCATGTCCGCCATGGTCCGCAATGGGCGCTTCCGTCGTTCCGGAATGTCGGGCAACATGCCCTCGCGTGGCGCCAGCACTCCAAGGGCGAAACCACTTCGATCCGTCGTCTCCGCAAAGATCGCGTAAGCGCGCGCTTCGGACGGCTCCACCAACACATCGTAAGTCTCCGCCGCTCCCATGCGGAACTCTTCCACTTCGACGGGGGTCACATGTTGTCCGTCCGCCTGAACCACAGTCATCTTCAAGCCAGGCATGCGCACGTCGTAGTGGGTCGTGGCCGCCGAGTTGATGAAACGCAGGCGGACGCGTTCACCAGGTTGAAAGAGCCCGCTCCACGGTTCGATGGAAGCGCGGCCGTTAAGCAAAAAGGTGAAGTGCGCGCCGGTGAGGTCCGCGATATCCGTCGGGTCCATCCGCATGCGTGACCAACTCGCCCAATCCGAAAACGTCTTCCGCGCGCCTTGCTCTTTTGCGAGCGCCATGAGTTCGACGAGCGTCTGGCGCTGTTGATTGCTGAAGTTGCTTTGCTTTTTCAGCTTCGAGAAAAGCCGATGCGGATCGGTGAAGGTCCAATCCGACAACACCACGATGTGCTCCCGGTCGTATGAGAACGGTTCGGGTCGCGCCGGATCGATGACCATGGGGCCGTAAACGCCAAGCTGCTCCTGCATGCCCGAATGGCTGTGATACCAATAGGTGCCGTATTGTCGGAGCGGAAACCGGTAAATGAACGTTTCGCCGGGATCGATGCCCTTGAAGGTGACGCCGGGCACGCCGTCCATATCATTCGGAAGCAGTATCCCGTGCCAGTGGATCGACGCACGCTCCGCGAGGCGGTTGGTCACGCGCAATTCAACCTCTTGCCCTTCACGAAAGCGAAGAAGCGGCGCGGGCAGAGTTCCATTCACCGTTATCGCGTTCGCACCTCGCCCCGCAATTGGGAGGAAAGTCCGATCAATCACGAGATTGACTCGTTCAAGTTCCCTCGCCGCGTCCAGCGCTGAATTTCCTTGGACCGTGCTGTGGGCGTGCTGAGCCCACGCCGGATTTACCCGGGCAAGTGCAGCGACCGCGCCGACAGCACCAAGCGAGCGCAGGAATTCCCTGCGGGAGGTGCGTGGATTCATGGTTCTCGCAGTTAAACGCGCATAATAATCCAGCCCCTCACATCAGCAATCCCGGACGGCAGCTCCGGAAATACACTCACCCGCGCATCAGGGCCGCGCGAAGCCGTCTCCACCCCACGCCCATTTGGCGTTCGGGCGCACACTAACCAAAGGCTTCGATGAAATATGCGATCACCAACAAGCAGGAGCCGAGAAAGCCAAGGACGGACAACGACGCGCTTTCAGTGACCTCCTCAATCAGGCCGCGCTTTCGGAAATCGTGGTGAAGCTCATCGAGGCGCTTGGCGAGAGAGTTCATGAAGAGCCGGTCGCCACGCTCCTTCCTCTCCTCTGCGCTGAGCGTGTCAAACGGAGCTGATACATCAAAACGAATCTGGGCTTGCGCAACTTTGTCGATCTGCCGTCGCGCGATCCGCGTGCGGATCGCGGCGATTGTGGCGACGAACAACAACGTAGCCGATCCGATTCCATTCAACAGGGCAGCAATGGCTTCTGGTTTCATTGGATATCATTCGCCGAAACCCGACTCGGATCGCCTTCTCTGTAGGCGTGATCGCCATGCCCCATCGGCGTGGCCCGTGGCTCTGCTTTTTCTGACTCACAGCACTCGCAGACTTCCTCGGACTGGGGTTTCGCATCGGCGTGATGCCCCTTCTTCTTCAAGTGGGAGCCGTGCCACAGCAGCATCGGCACCATCATGACCATGCAGCCGGACAACGTCATTGTGGCGACGAAGGCGAGTAACGAACGGATGAGCAATTTCATTCTTCTTGGGAGTCTTGGGGTGAGCAGTCGGGGTGAGATTTCTTGTCATGCGTCGGTTGACGACGCTTCAGGTGCGCCTCTAGCGCTCTGATGCGCCGCCACACGGCTTCTTGAAACCCTGCGGAAAAAGTGGGCGTAATAACCCACGAGCTGAGGAGTTCCGACAGTGACCTTGCTGCTTTCATGGACGTATTGGTTGGGGTTGTCAGGGGTCACGCCACTTAAGGTCATCTAGCAATTCATCGACGATGGTTCGCGGTTTCTCCCCTCTCGCGAAGCGCGCCGGGGCGCGCTGGAAAAGATCCAGGCACACGGGGCAGCAAAGCGAGAAGTGCTTTCCATCCAAATGGACATGCGCGGCGCCGGAATTCCCCGTGAGCTCTTTGCCGCAGACGGCGCACACTTCGTCCGATGGCTGATTGGGGTTCATGGGTTCTACCGGCACCGCGTGCGAGAGAGCGTTACATGTGCTGGATCTTGGCCATCTCGACCTCGTGCTCCTTCTTCTCGATCTCGACGAAGATCTCGCTCAGCTCGCTCCAGGTCTTCTTCTTGGGCTTGGGGCCCTTGATCCACTGGACCTGACGCCCACGCCACAGGGAGTAGATGGCCGGCACAATCTCGAGCGTGAGGATGGTCGAGGTAACCAGGCCCCCGATCATCGGTGCGGCGATGCGCTGAATGGCCTCGGCCCCAGCGCCGTGGGACCAGAGCGCCGGCACTAACCCCAGCGTGATCATGCATACCGTCATCAGCTTCGGGCGAACCCGTTGCACGGCACCATAGGTGATGGCCTCGAAGAGATCGTGCTGGTTGTTCATCTTTCCGGCCTTTTGGTAGGCATGGAACGCTTCATCGAGATAGATGATCATCACCGTGCCCGTCTGTGCGGCCAGGCCCGAGAGCGCGATGATTCCAACCCAGACGGCGATGCTAAGGTTGTAGTCCATCATCCACAGGAACCACACGCTGCCAGTCATCGCGAAGGGAATAGACAAGAGAATGATGAGCGTCTCGGGGATGCTCTTGAAATTCATGTAGAGCAGGACAAAAATCAGCGCCAGAGTGATGGGAATCACGACCTTGAGCCGTTCCTTCACCCGCAGCATGTATTCGTATTGTCCGGTCCATTCGATGCGATAGCCCGAGGGAAGCAGCCCCGCCTTCTCTATTTTCTCCCGGACCACCTGCTTTGCCTCCGCAACGTAGCCGCCGATATCCCGACCTGTCATGTCGATATAGACCCAGCCGGTGAGCGCGCCGTTTTCGTTTTTGATGAGCGGCGCGCCGGTGGTCGTCTTGATCTCGACCAACTGCCCGAGGGGTATCTGCGCGGTCTTTGTAGCTGTCGTCGGCGCGGAGGGCACCATCGCGGCACCGTCACCACTCTCCGGGGCCATCGCGGCTTGGGCGACCGGGACGAGCACTCGCTTCAATTTCTCAACATCATCGCGCAGCTCGCGACTGTAGCGGACATTGATGCTGTAGCGTTCGCGTCCTTCAATCGTCTTATCGACCGCCATGCCGCCGATGGCCGTTTCGACCAGCATCAGCACGTCCTCGACATTGAGTCCATAGCGCGCGATTGCTCTGCGATCGGGCACGATATCGAGGTAAAGGCCACCCGTGGTCCGCTCGGAGAACACGCTGCGGGTGCCGGCGACCTGGCGGAGCGTGGACTCCAGATGTTCGCCCAGCTTTCCGATCTCCGTGAGATCAGTGCCGAATATCTTCACCCCGATAGGAGTGCGAACGCCGGTCGATAGCATGTCGATGCGCGCTTTGATCGGCATGGTCCAGGCGTTCACCTGTCCGGGGATCTGCAAGGCCTCATCCATTTGCTGCACCAGTTCGTCTTTCGTCAGCGGCCGCTCCTCCGGCCAGATCTTGCGCAAGCCCGCCTTGGTCCAATCGGGAGCCCAGCTCGAATACCAACGTTCCTGCGCCACTTTTCGCCATTCGTCCTGTGGCTTCAATTGCACGACACTCTCAAACATTTCGAGAGGAGCGGGATCGGTGGCGGTCTCGGACCGGCCCGCCTTGCCATGGACGCTCACCACCTCCGGGAAAGATTTGATCACCTTGTCCTGAATCTGCATCAGGCGGGTAGCTTCGGTGACCGACACGGTTGGGAGCGTGGTCGGCATGTAGAGGATGGTGCCTTCTTCGATCGGCGGCATGAACTCCGAGCCTAGTTTCGTGAAGACCGGCACCGAGGATCCCACTGCGACCAGCGCGATCGTGATGGACAGAACCCGCCGCGTCATCAGCGCGCTCACCCACGGATAGTAGAGGCGGTGAATGAAGCGGCTGATTGGATGGCGGTGCTCAGGGATAACCTTCGCTCCGGTCATCAAGACAATTAGGGCCGGGCCAATCGTCACTGAAAGGAACGCAGCCCAGGCCATTGTGAACGTCTTTGTGTAAGCCAGCGGCTTGAACAGCCGGCCTTCTTGCGCCTCCAGGGTGAATACCGGCATGAAGCTGACCGTAATTACCAGCAACGCGAAGAAGAGCGGCTTACCCAGCTGTTTGCAGGCTGCGATGATGATTTCCTGCCGTTGTCGTCGGTTCAGTCCCGCCGGAGCATGCTCCAGCTTTTTGTGGACGTTTTCCACCATTACTACCGCCTCGTCGGTAATAACGCCGATCGAGATCGCGATACCCGCGAGCGACATGATGTTCGCGGTCAGCCCCATGAAATACATCGGGATGAACGCCAGCGCGACAGCGATCGGCAGGGTGACGATCGCTCGCGCGGCACCACCAAAGTCCAGCAAGAAGATGATGATCACCAGCGCGACGATGATGGACTCTTCAATGATAGTCCGCGTGAGCGTCTCGATGGCCCGGTTAATCAGATCGGAGCGATCATAAGTAGTCACGATTTCGACCCCCGGAGGAAGCGAGCCCTTCACGTCTTCGAGCTTCGCTTTAATTCGGTCAATAACCTGCAGCACGTTTTGGCCAAAGCGCACCACGACGATGCCGCCGACGGCCTCGCCTTCGCCGTTGAGATCACCTGCGCCGCGGCGCATCTCCGGTCCTAGTTGGATATTCTGCGCAACATCGCGCAAAAGCACTGGATTGCCGTTCGCGTCGGAGCCGACCACGACGAGCCGGAGATCCTCCAGCGACTTCACGTAGCCGTGACCGCGCACGACGTAAGTCGTCCCGTTCCGCTCCACTTCACGACCGCCAACATCGTTGTTCGAGCTGCGGATCGCCGAAACGATACGGCTGATGGGAATGTTGTAGGCCAGTAGCTTGTTGGGATCGATCTCGACCTGATACTGTTTCTGAAACCCGCCAAAAGTGGCCACCTCCGCAACGCCCTCCACGCTTTGAATCCAATACCGCAGGTGCCAATCTTGGAATGAACGTAGCTGAGCTAGGTCATTCTTTCCCGACTTGTCCACGAGCGCATATTGGAAACCCCAGCCGACGCCGGTCGCGTCCGGCCCCAGCGTCGGCGTAACGCCGTTCGGGAGAGCACCGGTGAGCGACTGCATGTATTCAAGGACACGTGATCGCGCCCAATAGATATCGGTCCCGTCCTTGAACACCACGTAGACGAAGGAGTATCCGAAGAACGAGTAGCCGCGCACCACGCGCACCTGTGGCGCGCTGATCAGCTTCGTCACGATTGGATAGGTGATTTGATCTTCGACCAGATTCGGGCTGCGCCCTTCCCACTGGGTGAAGACGATCACCTGCACGTCCGAGAGGTCCGGAATGGCATCCAACGGAGTGTTCTTCATCGTATAGATGCCGCCGGCGAACAGTGCGCCGACCATCATGAACACGGTGAACTTGTTTCGTGCGCTCCACTCGATGATCCGCTCGATGAGCGAATCCTTGTGCGGAGTGTATTGGACAGGAGAATCGTTCATCTCGGGGTGTGCTTAGTGGTTGTGTCCGCCCGCGGCACCCATGCCGGAAATGGCCGCCTTGAGCTGGCTTTCCGAATCGATCAGGAAGAGGGCTCGCGCCACCACCTTCTCCCCTTCGCTGAGGCCCGAAATGACCTGGTAGAAGTCATCGGTCTTCGCGCCGATTCTTACCTCCCTGGGTTCAAGATGGTTGTCCTCCCGGACGACGAAGGCCACATGGCGAACGCCGGTATCGATCAGGGAGCTTGCCGGCACAGTGAGCACATCGCCGAAGTTGGCCTCCAGTTCGACGTTCGCCCACATTTGCGGACGAAGGTCGAGCTCCGGGTTTTCAATCTCTATGCGCACCTCGACGCGCCGCGTCTGCGGCTCGATGTGCGGGTAAACGAACGAGACCTTGCTTTCGATCGTGCGATTCCCCAGGTAAGGAAACGTCACGCTGGCCGATTGGCCCTCTTTGAGAAGCGGCGCCTCGAACTCGAACACATAGGCGCGCACCCAAAGATGCGACAAATCCGCGATCTCGTAGAGCGTGTCGCCGGGCATGAATGACTTTCCCTGAATGGCATTTTTGACCACCACATGCCCCGACACCGGCGCACGAACGAGAACCTCGTCCCTGGGTTGTCCGGTCTGCTCCAATTCGCGAATCTCCTCTTCGCCGATTTCCCAGAGTGCGAGCCGACGGCGGGAGGATTCGACCAATCGCTTAGCGGATTCCAGCTGCGTCGATTCCGGCCGGTCCTTGAGTTGCACGTAACGCTGATACGCGAGCAGATACTCGCTCTCAGCCGAGAGCAGTTCAGGACTGTAAACCGTGAACAATGGCTCGCCCTGCTCGACGCGTTGTCCGGTGAAGTTCACCTTCAATTCGCGCACCCAGCCGCCGAAACGTGGGGCGATTCGGGCGAGCCGCGTCTCGTCGTGCTCGAGGGTCGCGGTCGTGCGGATTGGCTGAGCGAGCGTGCGGACCTGCACCAATTCAGTCGTGAGTCCGATCAACTGCTGTTTCTCCGGTGAAATCGATATCGCGATGCGTCCCGGGACGGCGGCGTGCTCGGGATGTGAGTTGCTTTTTCTTAACGACTCCTCAGTCACCTGCTCCAAGTCCATCCCGCACTTTGGGCAGCTACCGGGTTTGTCGCTCACGACCTCCGGGTGCATGGGGCAAGTGTATTGGCCCACCTTGGCGGTCGTCACCAGTTTCGGCGACGACTCAACCTTGGGGGCCGCGCCGTCCTTAATCGGGACGAGCTTCATGTTGCAGATCGGGCAGTCTCCCGGTTTGTCGCTCACGTAAGTCGGGTGCATCGGGCAGTGATACTTCTGCGCCGTGGCATGGGCTTCGTGACCCGATTTGCTGCAACCCGCCACTCCAAGTCCAAGCAGGAGCAGCGGCATGAGAGCGATGAGGATGAATGAGCGCATAAACTGGGTTCTCCGTCAGTTGTTTGGAAATCCGGCGAGCGGCGAGCCCGAGGGCTGATTGCCAGCCACGAGCAGGGATAGCTCGGCAATCGCGAGTTCGCGTTGAGCCTTCGCCTCGATGAGTTTCAGCTCGAAATCGAGCCGCGTCTTCCAGGCATCTAGCAGGTCGAAAAAGCTGACCTGGCCGGAGAGATATCCCGCGCGGGCAACCTCGAGCGACTGCTTTGCCTTCGGCAACAGCGCGTCCTCCAGCAGCGTCAGGTTTCGAGTGGATTCCCGGAGCATGAACGATTTTTCGGCCAGTTCGACGGCGAGCATGATTTGCTCGCCCGCCAACCTTGCTTCGCCCGCACTCTTGCTCGCCTGAGCTGCCGCGATCTCGGCCGCGATCTTATCCTTCCAGATCGGCAAGCTCATCCCAAACGTCGGACGCGCCATGATCGGCGAGGCTTTTACGTCGGCCTCCAAGCCGACGGCAAAGTCCGGGATTCGCGAGCGTCGTGCCAGCTGCATTGAGGCCTCGGCCGCCTTTACATCCGCCTCCATCGCCTTGAGTCTCGGATTCTGCCGCAATGCCAGCTCCCAGAGATGGTCGGGGTTCATCTCCAGGGGCGTCGTCTCGAATTGCGCCGGAATCGCAGGATCCGCGGCCATGCGCTGCAGGCCCAGTGCCGCCTTGTAGGCCGCGAGCAGCGCGCTACGTGAATCCTCGAGATTCGTGATTTCCGTGGACATCTGGTCCTGCTCGATCTGCGCGCGCAACACGTCCTGAAGCGTGACCTTGCCGAGTTCGTTCTGGCGGCGGGCAATCTGCTCAAGGTCGCCGACGAGTTCGAGGGTTTCTCGGTTCACGCTGATTTTGGCGTCGAGGAAATACAGCTGGTAGTAGGCGCGCTTGAAGGCGAAGGCGACCTGCTGGATCTCCACCGCGAGCGCGTGAAACTTCACCTGCGCCTCGGCACCGGCCATTTGTCCGGCGAGTTTCAGCTTCTTGGGACCGGGAAGGTCGAACATCAATCCCGGCATCGCCGCCTCGATCATATCCGTGATGTCGGCCTGAAACGAAAATTGCGGATCTGGGAGCGACCGTTCGATGGTGATCCTCTCGACTGCTTTCACCCAGTCGAAATATGCCGCTCGCACGCGAGGGTTGTTGAGCGCAGCGAACCGAAGCGCATCTGCATGCGTGGAGGATGTGGTGAGCGGGCTTAAGACGGTCGTCGGCGCCTCCGGAGAGAGCCTCTCAGCTACCCGAGAGACGGTGTCACGCGTCTCTTTTTCGCCGGGGGCCGGGATTCCAACGCAGCCAGTGAGCACGAGCGCCGCCATTCCCACGGCGGCGCAACCGCCATGGAGCCTGTAACGAGTGATTTTCATGGGCTTATTTCTTGTCGTGCTCGCAGGGTTCGCCGGCCGCCATCGCTTCCTTGCTCATCCCGCAGCTGCCACATCCGCCATCGCTGGCTTTCTTTGCGGGGGCGGTGTATTGCGCCTTTTCGGCCGCAGTGAGATGGCCAATCGGCGGATGTCCGGCAGGTAACGCACGGGCAACACGGTCAAGCTCCGTGCCGCACTTCAGCATCGAAGAGCCAAAGAACGGGTTTCTTGCCACAGACTCAGCCTGGAGCCACCGGCCGGTGCCGATCTCCGGCGCCATCTTGCACTCGAACACACGAAGATTGGCTGCGCGCACCAGTTTGCGCTCTCGTAAAGCATCAGCAACGGCGGTGCTGAAGCGCACGTAGTCCTTGCGTGCTTCTTTGATATCCGCGCGCACGGGCAACGGATCGACAAGATCGGTTGCCAGTTGGGCCGCCAACGGGGAATCGATGTCGGCCAAGTCATGATAAGCTCCACGCACCGAGCCCTGCAGCGCCTTGTAGCCGGCTAAATCGTCGCTGGCCAGAGCGGCACCCGCCTTGCTCATGGAAACGCCAAGCGTCTTCAGAGCCTCGGCAGAGAGGCCCTGCGCAATAGTAGGCCCTGGCCCTGCCGCGGGCTTCGAGGCCGTATCCAAACCCTCGTGGGCATGCTGCGCGAAAGCGCGAGTGAACAGAGCGAGCGCAAGTGCGCAGGAATGCAACGTGAGTGATGATTTCATCTGGGAAGCGTTGAGAAATTATTAGGCCCGACGGCTTCCGCACCACGCGGCGAATGCAATCCATCCACGTGGCACTGGGACACAGGCAGCGCGGAGATGCACGTGTTGCGGAGTGGAGTTCATCGCTGGTGCGGATAGCCGGCGGGAAAGGGGGAGTCGCGGTGGTGGACGTAGCGTTGACCTGTATGTGGCGTGAGTTCCACACTCTGCCCCTGATTTGCCACCGCGACTCCGAGTATCACTGTGGTGCTGCGGCGGGAGAGACACAGCACCCAGCTTCAAGGCAAGTCGGACAGGTGACCTGCATATTGTCCGTGATCTTGCCCTTGAAATTAGTGATGGAGCCATCGCACTTGGTGCATTTGTGTTTTGCACCGACCTCAACCATGTCCGGCATGCCTTTGCCCATCGGCGCACGGTAGCGAGGCTCACGCAACTTGACGGTCTTGCACGCCGCACACGCCATCTTCTCTTTTGCGACGTTGGTGGCGATGACGGCTTGGGCGGTCTGGGCAACAGTCTTCGGTGTAAGCCGTCTGAAGAATTCTGGTGGTGGCCCTGCTTGCGCAGTCACGGCAGAAGCGAGTGCGGCCAGGGCGACCAGTTTATAGAGCACTTTTGTCTTCATGGGTTCGAGTGGGTTCATCGGCTAACCTACGCTACTGGTTAAACGCAGTGGTGCCGATAACCCCCGACGAAACCTTTGCCATTTCCTCCGCATATTTTGCTCTCTGGACCTCCCAGCCATTAGCTGAACGGCGCCCGAGGCGACGGGAGCCAATATGCGCGCAGAAATTTCACGAGAAAGAGCAGGGCCGAACGAGGTCGGTTCCGTTACAGGATAGGTGAAGCAAATCCTCTCTTTCTTGGTCGTCCTGCTCGTCGGTCTGATGGCACCACCCTCTCTGGCCGCTGTGCTGCGCGATCAAGACAATCAGTTTCTGGAGCGCTACGAGATGGTGCGAGCGCGGCTCGCAGACGATGACTTGGAAGGCGCGCGCGATGCAGCTTCCAAAATCACCGACCGCGCCGCCGCATCGATGATTTCACGCGCTGATTCGCTGAACACCGCTCGCATGGGATTCAAGAAGCTGAGCACCGATGCTATCGCTCTGGGGAGCAAGCAGCCGGGCTTCGTCGTGTTTCGTTGTCCAATGGTGGAGGCTGATTGGCTGCAGAGAACCCCGCAGGTATCGAATCCGTATCTGGGAAGGAAGATGCCGACGTGCGGCCAACCAAAATAATTTACCCATGAAAAACATCGTTCGTTGCTCTCTCGCTCTCGCGCTCTTAGCGCTTAGTGGCTGCATGTGCCTTCCTGGCAATTCGTCCCACGATGGCCACGGGGCGACCATTCCCGCCGACCACTCGAACCACAGTTCGCGAGGGTCGTGCGCTCTTGATGTGAGCCATTCCGAAATCCAGCCAACCTGAACGCCAGGGGCTGGTGGTGTGCATCGCTCCGGCGGGGAGCGCACAATCAACCACAGTCAAGATTACTGCCGGACGCGGACTGCGTCAGGAAACCACTCTGCTCGACCCGGCTCCCGCGTCCCCCCAGTTTTCCCAGACAGGGATCGCGCGCCCCCAACCAGTGATGTCCCGGGCAACTGGCGCGCAGGGAAACCTATCGACGGTGAGAACATTCAGCGCTAATCGCGTAAGCAGGCGGTGTGAATTTCGATCATATCAGAGCCTGGATCAAAGCGGAGATAATCGGAGTTCACGAAGAACGTGACGCGGATGAACGACTGCGAGTCCTCGTGGTCGACGATGATGTCGAAATTCTCACCGTGTTTGCACGAGCAATACATGAAATCGGGCACACGGTCACAGTTGCCAGATCCGGAAATTCGGCTGGGCGCATTCTGCGAGAACGCGCGGTGGACCTCTTGATCACTGACATCATCATGCCTGATGGAGATGGCGCAACGCTGATAAGCGAAGCCCAACGGTTACAGCCACGCATGAAAATCATCGCGATCTCCGGCGGTGGCTTCGTCCTTGGCGCCACAGACTGCACAGAATGGGCACGGCGTAGCGGCGCGGATTTGTGCATCGTCAAACCCGTCTCGCCCTCGCAGCTACGGGCAGCTATCCAATCGCTGCGCTCGCTCCACCCCTGCGGCCATTCTCGATTTGAACCGCCAACTCACGGACAGCACACGTAAGTCGCGCCGGACCATATCCCGGAGGTTCTCAGGCTTTGAATAACCGCTACAAATCAGCACCGCAACATCGGGCGAGATCTTCCTGATCTCCAGAACGGTTAGAATCCCGGGGGCACCCACGCCGCCAAGGCTCGCCACCAGTAAGTCCACGGTCTGCGTCCGAGCCATACTCAATGCTTCAAAGCCACTTCGCGCAAGCAGCACCGCGTGCCCCATTTCTTGGAACGCGACTTGATACAGCATCGCCATCAAAATGTTTTGCTCGCACACAACGACGTTCAGGGGCCGAGCAGGCATACGGGAGGTGCGAGGTTAAACGATGATGATCGACCAATCACTCAACCTACGCCCGTTATTGAAAATCCGTGAGGTTTACTGCCAACCGCTTCGTTTAATAATGAACAGTGAGAACCATGGTATTCTTCGCGGCTGGATTGCTGGCATTCGGTTTGCCGGACCATGGGAACGCCGCGTCTGGTTCAGCCAAGCGTCCGGAGCAACTCGAGGCCGAAGACTTGCCAACGAGTGGACCGAATCTTGCGCGACCCAACGGCGGATGGATTAACGCGCAAATGGTGGGAACCCGTCTGATCCTACGCTTCTTTGATGGCGACAAGCGCCCGCTGGAGCCAAACGTAGCGCGAGGTTTTGCACTGTTCCGTTACTCCTCTAAGAATCCCGAGCGCGCGACGCTCCACCGCGAAGGTGACACCCTCGCGTCGACGGCGACAGTCCGCCCGCCGCACAATTTCCTCGTCCTCCTGCGGCTATTCAATGAATCGAGCGAGCAGCCGATCGAATCGTATAGCTTCAGGTATCCCTAGCTCGTGTGCTTTCGATTTCAATTCTCCTATGAAACATATCAAAATTTGGTTTCTTGTCATCACGCTGCTGACACTCAGCGGCTGCATGTCCAGCCCCGCCAGTTCCGGCGACGGCTATCGTGCCCCATTCCCGTCGGGTCACGCCGGCCATCGCCACTGAGGGGCGCTCACCAAGGTAAAACACGGCGTCGGGTCGAAAAACCCGGGCTCAGCGGCCCGGGCTTTTGCGTTTGTGCGATCGATCAGTCGCGATGCTTGCGGCAGATGTCATACCACTCACATAACCAGTCCGACATTTGCTCTATCTCGGCGAGCTGCACGACTTCGATTTCCTCGCACATTTCGAGCAACTCCTCGTGATATGCACGCTCCTGGCATTGGCGCGCCCGGACGACGGCCTTGCGATGGTGCTTGATCATGGTCTCCATGAACTCGATCTCGAACTCGGCTCCGGACAGCGCAGCGAGCTTTTCCATCTCCTTCTGCATGCCCGGTGTCATCTCGGGTTCGTGCTCGATGCCATACCACTCCGAAAGCCATTCTTGCATGGTAACGATCTCTTCCATTTGCGCTTCGCGGATCTCTTCGCACATCGCACGCAACTCAGAATGCACCGCGCGATCGACGCAGAGTTCCGCCATCATGACTGCCATGGCGTGGTGATCGATCATTTCGGTAAGAAACCTGATCTCGTAGTTTTGCTGGCTGCGCGTGGGCGCCGGGCCGGCGGCGAAGGCCGTCGCCCCGAACACGAACGTGCAAAGCAGGACCGCCGCGCGGAAAAATGCGGAATGCTGGATCATGGTAAGTCCTCCATGGTTCATTAGCGGTTGGTGCGGCCCGATCCCGCGCCAGCCATTTCGCGACACGCCTCGGCGCAACGGCGACACGCCTCGGCGCATTCCCGGCAGTGCTCCATGTGCTGGTGCCGCGCGCACTCTTCACCGCAGGCATCACAGATTTCAGCGCAGAGCTGGCAAATCCGTTCGGCAAATTCGGAGTCGGCAGCCATCTCCCGCTCCGCAAGCGCGCAAATCGCGGCGCAGGTGCGATCGAGTCGGATGCACCGTTCCATGTCCTTGACGTTTTCCTCGCTCAAGCAGGCCGTTGCACAGTGTTCGCACGCTACGGTGCATTCGTGACAAGCCTCGATACAGTGTTCGTATTTCTTGTGAGCCATTTGATTCTCCTGTTAAGGGTTGAAGTTGAGCGCTCACCTTAACACCGCGACGCGCAGGCGAAGCATCAGGAGAAGACAGGCACGCCTGGCCGAGATGCTGAACCACCGGCCGTCAAGCGCACACCTCCTCCGCCACTGGACCGAACTCCCACGTTTAGAGCAGAAGCGCAATTGTGCGGGCAGTCCCTTGTCCCTTCGTTGAAAGCCTTTCCATCCCTCGCGAATCAGCCGCGCGCCGAACGCATCAAAATATCGGTGTCTGCAGCCAACAGCTGCAACCTAGCCACTATTTCACATCGATGATGCAGTTAACGCTGCCGTGAGGATTCGGAATCCACTCGAGGGCTTCGGCATCAGGAACCCAACGTCCGTCCACCACGAAGAGATATTCGTAGCGTCCAGGGGGGAGAGGCAACGCGGTGGCCCATTTGCCATCTGGCTGTCGCGTCAGTAAGTGCGATTGAGGGTTCCAGTCGTTGAAGGATCCAGCGAGCGCTACGGCACGTGCCGATGAATTGACGTGCGTGAACGTAATTTTTCGGGGAGTCGCTTTTTTCATGGTGATCAACAGTGAAACGTGGATCTGCGTATGGGGCACTGCGCATTCGCTGCACAAAGCTGCGCAAAAAATCGCTGGACGCTGTTTTGTCAGCGCAGCCTCACAGGACTCCTAACGCACCTGCGGCTTCCGCTCTGGATTCGGACATTCTCCGATGCGCGCTTCGGGATTATCGCCTACGGCGCCCGTGCGGGGGTGGCGTTGACGTGCCGTTTCACAGCAACCCCCGTGAACACGCCATTAGCAGAGCCCACCACACCTGAACAACAAGCCATCGCCAAGCAACCCAAAGCACTCCTCGGTCGGTTGCTGTTCGATCTAGCCAACCACGCCCTTCCTCTGCGACCGCTGTTCGCACCGCTCGGGAGGCGTTGCAAACCCGAAACCCTCATCGGAAGAGCTGGAATGCTGCGTCTGCCCAACGGGGCCCGGGTAAAGCTGGCAAGCATCGCGAACAACTACCTGAGTTTTCAGCTATTTTGGCACGGGGCTTACTTCTACGAGCCGCTAACATCAGCTCTGGTTGAAACGCTCACCAGGAGGCCGTGCGTGTTCGTGGACGTGGGGGCGAATGTCGGCTATTATTCGCTGTTGGTGGCGTCAGGCGGCAACGAAGCCCGAGTGCTCGCGATCGAGCCGAATCCCAAGATAAGCGCACTGCTGCGTCGTAATGTCGAAGCCAACCGGCTACCGATCGAAACGTTCGATCTCGCGCTTTCAGAACGGTCCGGCAGCGCCCGCCTCTTCATAGCAAAATCCGACCACAGTGCTACGCTTGCCTCAGACTTCGAGGCGGCATTCGTAGGGGACATTGAAGTGCCGACCGAGTGCTTGGACACGTTTCTCGAAAAGCACGCACCCCGCGGTCACTGCGTGATCAAGATCGACGTGGAAGGGCATGAAGAAAAGGTGCTGCTCGGAGCGACAAGGACGCTGACCGATCGCAATCCGGATATCATCATTGAGGCATCCAGACCACAGAAGAACAGCCCGCTTAATTGGCTAAGCGGTCTCGGCTATCGCGCATATTCGATCACCGACGAAGGGCTCCGCTGGACCCTTGACTGGTCGCCCACGGTTCGGGACGGCTTGGTTTTCCTAAATTTGTTCCTCTCCAAGCGCGCGCCCGCGGAGGTGGAGACATTGTCGGAAGCGGTAAAACTTCGCGCCGCCAGCGTTGACCTAAGGAAGTCGAGCAAACTCGCCGATCCTGTCGTGCTGAAGCGCGCGGCAATGTTGGCCTGAGCCAGTCCCGGACACGGAGAAGAGTTGCGGCGGAACGTGCGTGCGTTCCGCCGCATCTATCATGCTAGGCGCTTATGCATCAGTCCTGTCCAGGATGCCCCATCTGGCACTTTGCTCCAACCCATGTGCTGATAGAAACCGATCGCGTGCCGGTTCTCCGGGACGACTCCAAGATGGATTTCTCGATAGCCCAGTTCGCGCGACAGTTGCTCGCCGGCGCCCAGCAAGGCCTTGCCGACGCCATGCCCATGAAACGCCGGGTCGGTGGCCAAATACTGGATACCGAACGAGCGGGGCTCGGGCGCCACTTCGGTTCCGGCAGTTCGTTCGCGTCGGCGCCTGAAAGGCTGGCTGAGGAGCTCCCGGATCAACCGCACACCGACGACAATCCGATCGCGGAACATGGGCTCGCGAAGTAGCCGCGGGTTGAGCGCGATTCGCCAGGCCACAAAGACGAAGTTGTGTCGGAGAAACGTTCTATCGCTTTGGCGACGGATCCCGACGAAGCAGAATCCGATGAGGCGATCGTCGACAAACGCGCCAATGGCTTTCGCGCCTTCGTCGTAGTGCATCAGGGAATAATAATAGCGCCGCAAGGCCTCCAAGCCTAGTTTGGCCATTGCGGTGCGAGGAAAGGCACGCGAGTGAACGCGAGCCACTTGAGGCAGGTCTTCTGACGTAAGGAAGCGTAGGTTCATCGGAGGAAGTAAACTGGTGATCTGACGATTTCGTCAGCAGCTTCGCTGGCTGCACCCGCAGCCCAGCACTTACCGTTCGGATCCGTCTGAACGGACCCGCGGTCTTACCATTTACTTTTCCGATGGCGGTGCGTTGGCCTGAACCAATCGGCTTACAATCTGCGCGGTCAGAGATGCGACTCCAGGCGGTCCGGTCGCCTGAACGCCGCCGCTGTCCTTAGGCGTGAGAAGCTCCGTCGTCCACCCCCGCGCCACTGCGACCCACAGCCATTCCCCTTCCGGGGTAGCGGCGACCGAAATCTCTCCGGGCGGTGCGATCGCAAACGATCCGAATTCCTCGCAGCTACAAGTGTGATCCGCTTTCTGATGCTCGGTGTCGGCTTGTGCAACGGCGCGCGCTTCGGACTGCCCGCGATTTGGCAAAGGAAATTGCAGGACTCCGCTGACGCAGACGGTCACAAGATACAACCATATGGCAGCGCCAGCTAGGTAGGCGAAGACGCCTCGGAGGTTGGCTTTGGCGGTTGCCATCGGGACACTCTACCACAGCAACGCGCGCCGAGCACTCCGGTGCCGCCCGCTTAAGCGCGTCAGGCCCTCCCCGGACTCCTGCTGCTTCAATCGGCGAAGAGAGATTGCCGAAGGAGTTTTCTCGCCCGATAGACTCTGGCTTCGACCGCCTTCACCGACAGCCCAAGCACAACGCCCGCTTCTTCGTGGGACATCTCTTCCATCACGGTCAGCAGAAAGGCCGCCTTGAGCTCTTCTGGAAGATCGTCGATGGCTGCTTGGGCCAACTCCAGCTGTTCGGATCGCACCGCCTTCAGGCCCGGATCGCTTAAGGTTGAAGATGCCGCCGTGTTGGCGGCGGACTCCCAAGGCTCCCGCAGCGCCTCACGCTTCACGTGCTTGTTGCGCGAATGATCGCGCACGAGGTTCAACGCGATGTGGTGCAGCCATGTGCCGAATTTTGCCTGCGGCTGGAACGTCGCGATTTTGAAGTAGGCGCGGACAAACGCCTCTTGCGCGATGTCGCGCGCAGTCGTTTCGCTGCGAGTGTAGCGGTAAAGAAAGCGAAACAGCGGCTCCCGGTGCCGCGCCATCAATTCGACCAACGCAGATTCATCCCCGTCCTTTAGCGCTTGGACGAATTCAAGGTCAGGATCCTGCGCCATGGCTGCGGCTAATGGGACTCCTGCGAGAGCGCATCGGCCGTCAGCTTCAGCAGCTTGTCGTATTGCTCGGGTGTCAGAGCGGTTCGCATCTCGAAAACGTGCTCGAGCGTCAGTTGCTGCAGTTCCGCCTGGGCCACGTGGATCTTTTGAACGGCTTCCTCGACCTTTGGCGACTTGGCTTTGCCCTCGAGAATGGCTTGGGCGAGCTCGGCGTTTGCCGCCCGCAAGCGCGCCAGCAGAATCGTGCGCTGTTCGTTGAACCGCTTCTCCGTGATCGCAATGGCCTGCTCCTGCTCCGGTGTGACATTGAGCTGCCGATGCACCCACGAGTGGGCATCTTCAGCAACGTGGCTTCGGCGCATCCACATTTCTGTCAGCGCCGTCGACCCTGCGGCGACGGCGACGACGGCAAGCAGGAATAGGGTGGTTCGAGCTCGAGCGGTCATCGCCGTGCGAGAAGCGTCAGCGGCAAGTGCCGTGGCGTGGCGGAAAACACGTCCAGTCCCAAGGCCTCGGCATCCGTCATGGGCGGGCGCGGTGCGACGAATGCGGTGGTAAGGCCGATGATAACCGCTGCTGCCGCCGCCGCGGCCATTACGCGGGGATTTTCCCATGCGGTCCACCACTTCACCGTCTGCTGCCGTAAGCGAATTTCACGCAGCACCGCCTCGTCGAAGCCTGGACCCACCGGGGGGACAGGAACGGCTTTCAGGGCTGAGATGATTTGGGAAAGGTTATGATGCATGTGGAGGGCCGTTCTTTCTGCTAAATAACATTACCGAGGAGTCTTTCGATGGCAACGCTGGCTTCGAGAAACTGCTGGAGCGCTGCCAGTCGTTGCTCACGGGTGTCGAGCAAAGCTCTCTGCGCCTCCAAGAGCTGAAGGAAGGTCGCTTGACCTTGGTCGAATGCAGCCTGACTTCGCTGCACCACTTCCATTGCGGCGGGCAGCACGCTGCTCTCCAGCGTTTGAATCTCGTTCCGAGCGGAGGCGAGTGTGGCGAAGCGTGAGCTAAGGTCGGCTTTCAGCCGGATAGTAGCGCTCAATTTTTGATGCTCTACCTGTCGCGCCCTTGCCCGGGCTGCGGCGACCGCAGAATCGTATCGGTTATGGACGAACAAAGGAACCTCGATCCCCACCACTGCCGTCGCATTTTCGTCCTTGCGCAGGAATCTCACGCCGGCGCTAAGCCCGATATCTCGGGTCGAGCGCTGTTTCTCGACTTCCGTTTCCGCCCGTCGCCTTTCGGCTTCGGCATCGAACAGCTGAATCTCGGGAGAGGCGTCGAGCTTTACCTGTAACATCTCAAGGTCGCCCGCCCAAGGAGCACCGAGGCTACTTGGGGTGACGACGCTCACGGCCGCTAAATCTTCGTCTGGCCCGCCTACCCATTGGGCGACAAGAGCCTTCTTGGCCGCCTCTAACGCCTTGGCCGCCGCTGAGGCCTTGGACCTCGCAGACGCAATCTCCAGATTTGCTCGCGAGACTTCCACTCCCGTCGCTTGCCCTGCCGCGTGCAACCGTTGTGTCGATTGCGCAATGCGCATCGCGAGCGCGACCGCGTCTTCCGCCAAGGCCGCCTGTTCCTGTGCGACGAACAAGGCATTGTAGGCGTTGGCCACCCGCTCGCGAAGGTCGGCGATTCTGATTTTGTATTCCGCCTCGGCCACCGGTCCCGCGGCTGCCGCAGCTCGCCGCGCCACCGCTCGCTTCTGGCGACGAACAATGTCCTGCCGCAATCTCACCGTCAGCTCCCCATCGTCAAACCCACGGTAAGGCCGGCGTGCTCCGAAGTTCTCCAGCTCGGTATCGAGCACCGGATTCGGTAGACGCCCCGCCTGATCGACCGTTCCGTCAATCGCAGCGCGCTCCTCCTCCCACACCAGCCCTTCGGGAGTGGCGGATAAAGCGCGCTGCCACGCAGTCTCGAGGGAGATCGGCTGCGCAAATGCGAGGGCGCATCCTGTCAGGGTCAGAGCGATCGTGCAGAGTTTGCGTGGCGCGAGCATTTGCATGGGAAACCCGGCAGATCGCTTCAGTGATGCTTGTGCTCCGCCGGCTTTTCTGCCGCGGGCGCCTTCGCAGGCCGTATCGATCCGCAAGTGAGCATCGACTTTCCGAAGTAGGGATTTCCTACCTTCGGAGACGCTTGAACCCAATCGCCGCCGCCGCCCTTCACCATCGGACAGTGAGCGAGAAACAATCCGTCATGATCCGTAGCGACCTTCACCGCGCGCTTGCTGAGTTGCTTGAAAGATTCGCGAGCTGACGGCAAAGAGCCGGCACCTGCGAGCGCTTCGGCATTTTGGTCTTCCTTGATCGCACCCGCGGCTGACTTGGCCGCGGCGAGATCGTCAGCCGCCAACGCGACCCGGATGCTCTCGTAGTTCCGGAGGAATTCCATGTCGGCTGCCTCGTGCGAGGCTCCGCTACCAGCTTGATGGGCCGAAGCCGAAATGGCGGCGGCAATGGCCGCGAGAACGATGTGTGATTTGAGTAGTTTCATGCGATTGAATCTGATTTGACGGCCCTCAGCAGTGTGATCGTGCCGCACGGTGTTGAAAATTGCTCCGTGGTCTCAACCGATTTGAATCCCGCCTCGCGCACGAGCAGGGGCAATTCACCACTCGCGTGATCCCGCGTCGGGCTGAACCCGTCAAGGATACGCACCGAAAGGAACGCCGCTTCCATGAGCAAACTCGACGGCTTGCCCCAATCGGCGATGTGAAGCTGGCCCTTGGGGCGAACCACGCGGTGCATCTCCTGCAACGCTTTGATTTTTCCGGCACGCTCCAAGTGGTGCAGAAACAAACTGCAGCTGACCTTGGAAAAACTGTCGCTCTCGAAGGGGAGCTGATCAGCGAGAGCCCGCACGAGCCGGACTTTCGACCGGTAGAGCGCCACCTTAGCGTGCGCACGCTGCAGAATCCGATTGTCGCCGTCGATTCCCACAAGATCGACGTGCTGAGTTACTGCAGCGATGTCGCTGAGAAACGTCCCGGTGCCGCATCCCACGTCCAGGACCGTCTCCCCGGGCACCAGCTTCATTTGTGCGAGCAGAGCCTTCCTGAAGGTCCTCTCACGCGTGGTCCAGCTGACAACCGGATCATACCAGCCCGTGAGAAAATCGAAGGCCAACGCCGGAACATACCGTTCGCTCTTCATCTGCTATTTCGCCTTCGGCGGATTGCGGGACGAACTGTGCGTCTGGATAATCTGCCATCGACCAGCAGTCTTCTTCAGCACGCTCGTTGCCACGCCCTTGCGTTCGATTACGCGATTGTCCGCCTTGAGCACGATCTTGTAGAGGTAAGTTTCGACGGCAAAGGCATACGGCAGATCAATCCGCACGTCCGCCTTGTAGTCCCGGAACGAAAATTCCGCGAACTCTGCGAGTTCGGGGCCGATATGATGCTCAAGATAATTCGCGAAGGTGCCTTCCACGCCGCCTGACTCGAATACTTGGGAATCTGCCGAAAAGAGCTGACCCAATTGTGACACATCCAATTTTTCGAGACCGCGCTTGTAGGCCGCGAGAACAGCTTTCACTGCGTCATCGTCGTTCGTTGGGAGAGGCTGCTCGAGCGGAGCAGCCGGTTTGGGGGAGCTAACGGACGCGCCTCCCAATTGCGCTTGGAGTAGCTTAAAGGCCGCGGCCAGCTTTTTGGTCTCGGTGTCCGCCTTCTTCTGCTGCGCGGTGTCGGCGGCTTCGTGAACGCTATCCGCAAGCAGTAAGACCTGTTTCACCGCCGCCTCGAATCGGCGCCTTTGTTCCGCGCCCAAACCATCAGCGTGGGTCGCGATTTGCTTCAACGCCGCGGCCAGGAGGTCGGTTTGCTCGTGGACTCCATCAAGTTGCTTGGCGCCTACGAGAGATTCGATTCGGGACACCGCGGCCGCCGCGATCTCGGCCGGGTTCTGGACCGCAAACTCGGTCGGGCCTTGGTGCGGCTTGTCATCGTGGGCCAGCAAGGCCGTGCTAGTCACCAGCGCGAGCGAAACCAGCAAGAGGACGTTTCGGGGGAATGAGATAATGTGCATAGCGTGGAAGGTCTACGTTCAACGAGAAAAGCCGGCCGAACCCTCATTTGTTCAGGGAAAACGAACTAACAAATGAGGGAGTAAGACAGCGCTGTCGTTCCACAGGTGGCATGAATACCCATCACCTCAATCGGGTAGCCACGTGGGGGTGGCGAGCGCTGGTCGGACTCGGCTTAACCCTCTTCATGGCGAGCTGCGCTTCCACCAATCAGGTGATATCGGGTGGGCGCGTAGTTCCGGTAACGCGCGGCGCAGTTGCCGAGATGAAGGTCGACAAACTTTGGGTGCAAGAGACTGATCAGGGATTAGTGCTGAATGGCTACATGCTACGTTCGCCCGGTGCGCCGAAAGGCGCATCGGGCCACGTGGATGTGGTGCAATTCGACGCGAACGGCGGGATTGTGGAGATCACCCATGTCCCAGTCTCGGAATGGAGGAAGCAGCCCCGCCTCCGCTCCAGTCTTGCGAGCTTTCGGGTCGCCCTGGACAGACTGGCTGAATCAACGGCCCGTATTGAGGTGATACCGCAACTGGGAGCACACCGCAGCTAATTGCTCGATCCGCTGAGGGGAAGTTCGCGTCGGCTCGTTTAACAACCCCATGCCACGCGATTTCTGGCGCTCGGTCGCCTTCACTTCATTGGTAGCTCTTGCGCTGTCCTCCCCAGCGCTCACGGCGCACGAGGGCCACGATCACGGACCAAAGCTCGGGGAAGCGGCCGCGATCGGGCCCGTCACGCTGTCGCCCCAAGCCCGGCAGAACTTAGGAGTCGAGACCGTTGAGGCTTCAATTTCCGAGATCCGGAAGACCACTGGCCTGCTGGCGCGCGTTCAGTCTCTACCGGAGCGCACCGCGCGCCTGTCCGCAAGGATCGAAGGCCAAGTCAGCGAGATCTACGTCAAATTGGGCCAGAAAGTGAGGACTGGAGATGCGCTGCTGAAGCTCACCCCGCGCGCCATCGACACGCCCGCGGTCCTTCTTCGGGCACCCATCGATGGTGTAATCATGGCCCAAAATGCCTCGGTCGGCTTTCCATTCACACCCGAGACGGTGCTGGTCGAGGTTTCCGACCTGAGCCAAGTGCTGGTGCGCGGCGTCGCCTACGAAAATGCCGATCTCTCCTCCATACAGGAAGGCACCGCCGTGACCGTGAGGCTCGACTTCTTCGGTGCGGAAACGTTTACGGGACACGTCGAACGAATTGCTCCCGCACTTGATCCCGAAACGCGCACCTTTGAAATCTACGCGTTGGTCGACAACCAAGGCCTTCGGCTAAAGCCGAACCTGCAGGGAACGATGGCAGTTGGGGTCGGCGAACCATCAGTCGGCATCCTGCTGCCATCGCGGGCAGTGCTGGGAGGACTCGGAAACTTCTTCATCTTCGTGGAAACCGAAGAAAACACGTTTGAGCGGCGCACCGTCGTGACAGGAATCCGGGGCGGAAACGACGTGGAAATCGTCGAGGGAGTCCTGCCGGGCGACCGCGTCGTCGTGCGCGGCAACTACCAACTCCAGTTCGCCGCGCCCAAAACCGGCGAGGCTCCCGCGGCGCCGGGCACGCACACGCACGCCGACGGCTCCACTCACAAGCACTGAGGCGAAGGCGTCATGTTCGACCGCATCATTCGATTCTCCCTGCGCAACCGGCTCTTTGTCGTCGCGTTCGCCGCGCTGCTGGTCGCTTACGGCGGCTATGTGCTGGCGAAGCTGCCGGTCGACGTGTTCCCCGACTTGAACCGCCCGACCGTCACGATCTTCACCGAAGCCGAGGGACTCGCCCCGGAGGAAGTGGAATCGCTGGTCACTTTCCCGATCGAATCGGCGATGAACGGCGCCACCGGTGTGCAGCGCGTGCGCTCGGCCTCGACCATCGGACTGTCGATCGTCTGGGTCGAGTTCGACTGGAAACAGGACGTTTACCTCGCGCGGCAGATCGTGACGGAAAAGCTCCAGCAGGTCACGGAGCGGCTTCCAGCCGAGACACGCCCCGTGCTCGGGCCCATCTCGTCGATCATGGGCGAGATCATGCTGGTGGGGTTGACGAGCGACGCGCCGGCGGTGAACAGCATGGAACTCCGCTCCATCGCCGATTGGGGCCTGCGGCAGCGGCTGCTTTCGCTGCCGGGCATTTCTCAAATCACCGTCATCGGCGGCGACGTGAAGCAATATCAGGTGCTGGCCTCGCCCGAAAAACTCCGCGCCCACGGGGTTTCCCTCCACGATCTCGAGGAGGCCGTGACGAACACCAACGTCAACTCGACGGGCGGTTTCATTCTGCGCGACTACGAGGAGAGCCTGGTCCGCAACCTCGGCCGCATCACCGGCCTCGATGACCTCGCCAATGCCATCGTCCCCGGCACCCCCCACCAAGCCCCGCCGCTCCCGCTCAAACAGGTCGCCGAGATCCGGCTGGGCGGACCGCTGGCAAAGCGCGGCGACGCCGGCATCGACGGGCGGCCGGCCGTCATTCTCTCGATCCAGAAACAGCCCGGCGCCGACACAGTGGAACTCACCAAGCGCATCGAAGCGGAGCTGGCGGCGATTCAGCGCACCCTGCCCCAAGGCGTGCAAATCCACGGCGAGATCTTCCGGCAGAGCCAGTTCATCGAACATGCCGTGCGCAACGTCGAGATCGCCCTGCGCGACGGCGCACTGCTCGTCGTCGTCGTGCTGTTCATCTTCCTTCTGAATTTCCGGACCACCTTCATCACGCTCACCGCGATTCCGGTATCGATTCTCGTGACGGCCATCGTGTTTCACTACTTTGGTCTGTCGATCAACACGATGACGCTCGGCGGTCTCGCCGTCGCGATCGGCGAACTGGTCGACGACGCGATCGTCGACGTGGAGAATGTGTTTCGGCGTTTGCGGGAGAATCGCCAGCGGGCGGAGCCGCTTCCCGCACTCGAAGTCGTCTTCGCGGCGTCGAGCGAAGTCCGCAATTCCATCGTCTTCGCGACGGTGATCGTCGTGCTGGTTTTCATCCCGCTATTCGCCTTGGGCGGAATTGAGGGCCGGATCTTCGCGCCGCTCGGCGTGGCTTACATCGTCTCGATCGTGGCCTCCCTCTTCGTTTCGCTGACGCTCACTCCGGCTCTCGCGTCCTACCTGCTGCCGAAAATGAAGCGCATGCACGAGGAGAAGGACGGCTGGCTGGTGCGTCAGATCAAGCGCATGGAGGAACGATTGCTCAGGTGGGCGCTGCCGCGCTCTTGGCTGATCTTCGCCGTCGTCGCGGCGCTCCTGATCGGGGCGATGGTCAAGGTGCCGTTCTTCGGGCGCGAGTTCCTCCCTCCGTTCAACGAAGGCAGCGTGACCATCAACCTCGTGACCGTGCCCGGCACCTCGCTGGCCGAATCCACCCGTATCGGAGCGCTCGCGGAAACCCTGATCAAGGGTGTTAAGGAGGTTAAGCAGACCGGACGCCGCACCGGACGCGCCGAACTGGACGACCACGCGGAAGGCGTTCACTCTTCCGAAATCGAAGTCGAACTCACCGCGTCGGAGCGCCGCCGTGAGGAGATCCTGAACGATATCCGCGCGCGCCTCGATTCGATCCCGGGCATTGGCGTGAACATCGGACAGCCGATCTCCCACCGCATCGACCACCTGCTCTCCGGTGTCCGGGCGCAAATCGCGATCAAGATCTTCGGCGAGGACCTCACCACGCTCCGCACCAAGGCGGAGGAGTTGCGCGCCTTGATGTCCAAAGTTCCCGGTGTCGTCGACCTTCAGGTCGAGCAGCAGGTGCTCGTGCCGCAAACCCACATCCGGCTGGATCGAGAGCAAGCGGCCAAATACGGAGCGATGATCGGCGAAGTGGCGCAGATGAGCGAACTCGCACTCCAGGGGAAGACGATTTCGCAGGTGCTCGAAGGCCAGAAAACCTTCGATGTCGTGCTGCGCCTGGAGGACGCAGCGCGAAACTCGCCCGACGCGATCGCCGCCATACCCGTCGATACGACGACGGGAGGACTGGTTCCGCTCGGGCTCCTCGCCACCGTCGAGGAGGCCAAAGGGCCGAACATCATCATGCGTGAAGGCGTCCAGCGACGAATCGTCGTGCAGGCAAACGTGTCCGGCCGCGATCTCGTGGCGGTGGTCGCCGACATCCAGCGCGCCGCGGGGGAAAACTTGAAACTGCCGGCCGGCTATTACCTGACGTTCGGCGGCCAGTTCGAGAGCCAAGCCAGCGCGACCCGTCTGATTGCGTTCCTCAGCCTCTTCTCGGTGGCGGGAATGTTCCTCGTTCTCTACGCGCATTTCCGCAGCACGATGTTCGCCCTTCAAATCATGCTGAACATCCCGTTCGCCCTCATCGGCTCGGTCATCGGCGTCTGGCTTTCCGGCGGCGTGCTTTCCATCGCCACACTGGTCGGGTTCATCACGCTCACCGGCATCGCCGCGCGCAACGGCATCATGATGATCTCCCATTACCTTCACCTGATGGAGCACGAGGGCGAGAAGTTTGACCTGCACATGATTATTCGCGGCACCCAGGAGCGGCTCGTGCCCGTGCTCATGACCGCCCTCACCGCCGCGCTGGCGCTCGTGCCGCTGATCCTCGCCGCCGGGGAACCCGGCCGCGAAATCCTTCACCCGGTCGCCGTCGTCATCTTCAGCGGCATCTTCTCCAGCACGCTGCTCGACCTGCTCGTTACTCCCTTGGTGTTTTGGAAGTTCGGCCGCAAAAGTGTAGCACGCCTTCTGCCGCACGCCATCCCGTCGCGGTCTTAACTTTACGGCGCCGCACCACTTCCTCCGGAACTACCGACGGGACGGGTCGGCACCGGGGGTCCAACCGGCTTCGGACGGTAATCGCGCCCATCGATGCAGGCGTCGTAAAAGGCCCGATCGAATCTGAACCAGTCGGTCCCATTCACGCCACGCCGGTTGATCACTGTGGGGCTATCCGGAAAGGCGCACACCAACTTGATCCAGCGTCCTTGGCTCACAGCAATATCACGGACTTCCTTGGCGACCTCGGAAAGGTCCTGATCTTGGCTAAAGATTACGGCCACGTCGTAAGCTCGCTTGTATGCCAAACTGGTGATTTCCAGCGCAATCCTGACATCGATACCCTTCTCTTGGCCGGCCAGAAAGGCGTAGGTGCCAAACCCCGGCACCTGCACCGTCTGATTCCGATAACGCAGGTCTCGAGTGTAAGTGTAAACCCCTTCTCGACCCATCTGCGCGCACTTCGCGGTCCAAAAGTGGTGCCAAAACAGGTCGTCGGTCACCGTCGGGACACCGGTGTAGAAACAGGCCCTCGCCAAGTTCCAGCCACTCTGGGCGCAGACTTTCTCAGCGAGCGCCTTCACATCGTAATTCGGGTAGGGATACCCGAAGGCAGTTTTCACGGACCTGAACAGGTTCTGCCCGTCCACGAAAGCAAACACCCGTTTAACCGACGGTTCCAGGGGCATAAAAAATAACCCCGCTCAAGGCCTTGCGGCGTGTCGAGCGGGGAGCAGATAAAATTGGACTGAGCTGAAACGAAACAATTCCGGCCCGGCTGTCAAGTGCCTCGTTAAATCGGCCTGCGAGGCAGAGATTTAAGCCAAATGACGCCACAGGTGGAGTTTTGTTCCGCACAATCACCGTTTGGCCCCACGGCACCACGATGGTCAAGTCCGCGGTCGCGACTGTCAATCGCAATGACCGGGCGCGGCCCTGCGAATGGCTTTTTCACGAACAGCGATGGAGGCGGAAGCATTTCCCACAATAACAACACGCAGCCGCTATGCTCCAAGCGGGGTGGGACAGCGCCCGTCCTATCCCGACGCTATACTGCGACGATGACGACCTGCGACGAGTTCCGACAGGCACCACCACCTCATTGCGCCGCGCTGCCGACGACGGGCAGCCATGGGACATGCTTAGCGACGAACTCCGCGGGGCCAAGACGAGGCACACCTGGCGCGGCGGAGAGCGCCCCGACGAGCTACGACGATTGCCTTGCGATCTGCGAATTAGCCGCGGGACGGGAGCGCAGATGCGGCGTGAATCAAGCGCGCGAGGCGGCGGGCGTGATCAGCAGTTCCGTCCCAAGCGGCCGCCACGGCTTCGAGGACCGGCTTGCATGTCTTGGGGTCGGGCGAAACGACAAATTCGGCCCAATAAATACCTGCATATTTGCATACCTGCTTCATCTTGGGAGAAAGAGTGTGCCCGGCCGGGCTCAGTAGCCGGCTAACCGTTGATTGGTGGACCCGCAACCCCCGTGTCTTGAGCCAAGTTGCTAGGTCTTCCTGCCTCGTCAGCCCCAATTCGTCCATCCGGGTCCTCAGCGCCTCAATCAGTTCCCTTTTGCGGATACGCATGCTTATTGTTATTGCATATCTGCATTGAAAGTAAAGACTCCACTTAGGCTCGGACTTCCGTCAGCCTTCCCTCGTCGACCTCCTGCCGTGCTCCAGGTGGTCCGGGGCCAGATAAAACGCGCACAAACTCGACCAGCGTCATGACCCCCATCAACCCCTCCGGCCTGTGGAAAAAGCGCCTCGGCGACTGGGTTATCAATCCCTACGTCGGCTGCGAGCACGCCTGTTTCCACTGCTACTGCCCCGCCATGCCCGGCGTGAAGTTCAACAACAACGGCCACAAGCAACGCGAATGGGGTAAGTATCTGCTCCCGAAGACCGGCATCGTCGAAGCACTGGATGAGCAGCTCAAGCGGTTCACCCCCGACAAAGCGAAGGTAACCGAATGGGGCGACGGCTGGGTGTTGATGTCCTTTCTCACGGACTGCTACACGCCGAGTGAAGCGAAGTTCAAGCTGACGCGGCGCTGCCTGCAGAAGCTGCTCGAAGCCGGTCACAAGGTCCGTCTCCAGACCCGCTCGGCCCTCGTCGAACGCGATTTCGACATCATCAAGGCACACCGTTCCCAAGTGCTCCTTGGCACTTCGCTGCCCTACCTCGACGACGCGCTCGCCCGCACGCTTGAGCCTCGCGCCACGTCGCCGACGCGGCGTTTGAAGATGATGCAGAAGGCCCGCGAAGCGGACATCGACGTTTATGTCTGCGTGGCCCCGTTCATGCCCTTCCACGATCGCAAGGTGATCAGCCAGGTCCTCAAGGCGATTGATGATCTCGAGCCGAAGGAGATCTTCTGCGAGGTGCTGAATCCGAAGGGCGACAACATCGCCATGATGCGCGAGGCGCTGGAGCCCGATTTCCCGGAGTATGCAGCGCGTATGAAAGCCTACTCTGCTGAATACTGGGCCAAGTTCACGTGGAACGTTCTGTCGTTCGGTCTCACCAAGGATTCGCGGTTCATTCCGTGGCCCGACACTCAGCGGTTCTGGCGCACGCACCTCGATGCGAAACAGGTCAAACTGCTCGACGCCTATCTTCCGCCAAAAGACCTTGCTGACGCCATTCCTGCGTGATGATTTCGGCGGAGCGCGCGAGATCTCTGCACGCGTCGACATGGCGTGCGGAATCCGCGCGACAAAAGATCCGGAGATACTTTGAGGCGCTTGGCCTCCCTGGCCACGCCGGATCGGACGAAATATATGACCGTCTGGAGGCTAAGTTCGGGAAGGAACTCGCGGAGTTTGAGGACGCCGTGTCGGACCGCGAAGCTGGGCGCAAAAGGCCGGACGTTTACGAGATAAAGAACACCTCGCTGGAGTTCAGTCTGCTTACGGGCGCTGCATTTCGGGGACTGCTGCACCAGGCAGTAATGCGCTGGATCGCCGAGCAGCAATGGTCCCCTCTTCGAGTTCTCGATATCGGATGCGACAACGGAATTCTCACGTGCTTCTATGCGCTTCTTTGGCCGAACGCACAGATTACAGGCATCGATATCTGCTCCACGGGAATCGACCGCGCCCGCGAACTCGCGACTCTCCTCGGGCTGCCGAACGTGCGCTTCGAGATTGCTTCAATTGACCAGCTTGGCACCCCGTCGGCTTCCAGCTTCGACCTCATTCTTACCACTACAGTTCTCCACGAGTCCGGACTGTTCGCCGAACTAAATCCTAAATCCGGCTTCTTGGATGAGGCGCTCACACCTGCACGGCCTCCTTCCGCTCACAAGGCCTTCAACGACATTTCACGGATGCTCACGCCTAACGGGACGTGGCTAGGCGCGGAGGTCATAACCACGCCCCACTTGTTGTGGCGGTGGATCAAAAGCCTAGAGCACGTCAACCTGTCGATCCTCCCGGCGAGCTCTGCGCGCGTGAAATTCGGAGAGGAGCTACTGAGCATAATCGCAGCGCGGCGGGGGCCCGGCGACATCGTATCGTCGAAGTGGGCAGCAGGCTTCTGGATGCGGGGCTCGATCAGCGAATACGTCCCAGGGATGCGCATGCCGGTGAAACTCTCGGGGCTCGCCGCTCAAGTCTTCTTTGAGTCCATTCCAGAGAAGCGCATGCTCGCAGTAGCTCGCCGATGGGCCCCTCAGGCGGAAGCTGACGCCAGGGAATGCGAGAGAATCGAACTGTGGAGCAATCGCGACCTGGTGGTCATCTTTAGGATCAACTGTGCCCTGGGGCTTGAGATGTATGTTCTCGAAATACGCGAGATGGACAACGCCCGCTCAAACTGGGAATCAGTCGCCACGAGCTTCCAAACATCGGGATGTAGGTTCGAGAGGCGAATTGACCTCTGAGTTCGATTGCGACAGCAACGACGCGGGCCACCTCGACCAAGCTACACTCTCCCATTTGATCCATGAGCTCCTCGCCGGGCGGCAAGCCGTCCAGCTTCTCGTGGTCCGGCTGGCAAGACGGCCTTTTCCCGTCGCTGGCGGACCATAGCAGCAAGAAACTCGATCTACTGCGGGACTACATCGTCCTCTACTTGCGCATCGTCTGCCAGAACGTGCATGGCAAGGAGTCGCAGCCGATAAATTTCGTCGACGGGTTCGCCGGCGGAGGCCTCTACGATGGCGGACATCTCGGTTCGCCGCTTGTCCTGTTGCGGGCCGTTGAGGAAGCGGAAGCGATCATAAACCAGGGCAGAACGAAAAAGATCACGCTCACGCCTACCTACTACTTCATCGAAAAGAGCACGGACGCGTTCGCGTGCCTCGAATCGACGCTGAAAGAGCAAGGCTACGGGCACGAAATTGGCAAGGCGATCAAGCTGATCCGGGGCGACTTCACGGCGAACGCGATGGCTGTCGCCGATGATATCTGCCGGAGGCACCCGCGCGGCGGCGGACGCACTATCTTCTTCCTCGATCAATGCGGTTACGTTCAGGTATCTCCGAAACTGATCGCGGCCGTGCATGAACGGCTCAGTCGGAAGTCTGAATTCATCGTCAATTTCGCGATCGATTGGCTGACCGACTTTCTTTCTCACGACACGGGTTACGAGCAGATCCTCACCAGTCTGGACATTGACCGACACGTCAATCTGTCCGAGCTGATCAGCCTGAAGAAAAATCTGCCTGACTGGCGCTACATAGTTGAGGCGAAGATCGGAGAAGCGCTGCGAGCTGCCAGCGGTCTCCCGTTTTTCTCGCCGTTCTACATCGAGCCAGAGGATAACCATCGTGGATATTGGCTGCTGCACCTTGCTCCTGTCGCACGGGCGCGAGCAGCTATGACCACCGTCCACTGGAAGACGGCAAACCGTTCTCGCCACTACGGTCCACGCGGGCTCGGCATCCTGCACTACAAGCCGGAGCTAGACCGATCCCTTTATTTGGACGGCATGACGTTCAACGACACCACGCGAAAGGAATGCGCAGACCTCCTGGCCGAGGACCTTCCGCGAACGATCCGTGATCGATTTGCCGACGGCATCTCCGCCAAGGCGCTGGAGGAGTATTGCACAAACCGAACGGTTGCCGACTTCGAGATGTTCACGGCTGCGATCTGGAGGCTGGTGGATGACCAGGCGCTGCGGGTCACAAGTCCATCCGGCAAACTGAAGCGAGGTCGGACGCTCGCGCCGAATGACCAAATCATCTTCAATACGCAGATGCCCCTGTTTTCTCTTCCGCCAGTGAAGGCCCGCAGCGCATGAAATTCTTCCCCCTTCCATCGGCGATCGATCGGCCTTGGACGGGCCCGCTCTCCACGATCGATGGACTGCCCCTGCGGGACAGCGGTGCATGGATCGAAGAGAAGCATCGAAATCTGGCTTACTTCTCCTCGATGTTCGCCACCGCTATGAAGCCAACGCCTCACAAGCGTGGTTGGTCCTCGCGCGTCTATCTCGAGTTTTTTTCCGGACCGGGGAAATGCCACGTCCGGGAAACACAGAGCGAAGAGCTTGGCTCACCCTTGCGCATCATCGACGAGGAGTTTACGCGATTCATCTTCATCGACATCGACACGCGGGCGGCGCGTGCGCTTGAACGCCGATTGGCTTCCCACCCCAACGCACACAAGGTCGAGATTTGGAATGGGGACTGCGCGGAGGTGATCGATCGCCTCAATTTTAGCCGTGACGGATTGACGTTCACATTCGTCGACCCGACGGGAATATCTGAAGTGGACCCCGAAAGTTGGACAGCGGGGGACGGTCCCCATAAACCAAGAAA
>VFQU01000382.1_pt1 | contig 41616 bp, 32 predicted proteins | sample 3512311 | NCBI WGS metagenome assembly VFQU01 (sample SAMN10412377, study PRJNA504923) | tailings metagenome | isolation source: Relicate 3 Philex TSF3 active mining site | place: Philippines: Tuba, Benguet | collected 2017-08-29
ATTTAAGTGCGATCGATGTCTTAGCAACTCGGCTGTGGTTCGATCGTAAAGTGTCTGTTCCTCTACCCTCGAATGCTTGCTTTGGGTTTGATAACACAACAGGCTGGACATTCTTTGATCTGAATGCGCTGCATGACGAATGGAAAGATCAGCCTGGTAGTGTGATTGAAGCAGATTTTTATCATGCGAATCAACTGCTGCCGATGAGTGATGCAGACATTGTTGCGAAAGTGCATCGCGATCTAGCAACTTGTGTCCCTGAGTTTCGGACTGCGAAAGTAATTGATAGTAGTGTGATTCGACTCTCGAAAGCCGTGACGCACTTCGCTCCTGGAAGCTATCAGTCGATGCTTTCGGGAACGACGAGCATCGCGAATCTCTTGATGAGTGGCGATTGGATTATTACTCGGCATGGGTCTTGGTCACAGGAAAAAGCGTATGTGACTGGGCTTGAGGCTGCGAATCGAGTGATTGAGCAGTTCAGAATGGGTTCACCTGCACCGATTATTCCAGTTGAACCTGATGAACCTCATATCGATATTGCTCGCACCACAAACCGGATGCTGAGAGACTGGGCAAGTCGCGTTCTTCCATCGCTCTGGTTACCTTGACGCAAGAGTAAACCTTAAGAGACTTGTAGGATTAGCGCGATCGCACATAAGGTTCAGTATAATTGCAGCTTCGGAAGCAGCAAGGGTTCGAGAGATTGTCGCGGGGAGCAATCGCCTGAGTGTTGAACATCCGAGTAGCTCGCTCGTCAACCCTACAAAATCCTGAGGAGCATTATGCTCACGCTATTAGGCATTCCCCGCTTCGAGCAATATGTCTTGAATATGGCATTGGTTCATTTGTGCGATCGCGAAAGTCATGTGGGATATCTCACACGTCAGCTTAATGCAACGGATGGATCTGTGCAGCAAATTACAATTTACCTGCCGCATCCAGAGCAGCAATATGATGGCATGACTCTAGAGGCAGGCTTGACCCAAGGCTACAACATTGAAGTCGAAGCCATTCTCGATCGCAGTCAAATTTGTTATGGAATTCCCAACGGCGCACAGTTTGTTCGAGTCTTGCGGCAAAAAGGAATCGATCAAGGGTTTCAGCTTGCTGCGATCGGGTTATTTATTCGTCCTCTGGCGATTCTGAAGCTCGACATGATTCTGAATATTGAAGCTGCGGAATATCAAACGATCGCAGTTCGGCATCCTGTGATTCGAGATTATCCGAGTGATTGGGAGCAAAAGCTGAATCAGTTTCTTCAGCGAGAGATTGCGAGTGAAGCTTTGCCGAATTTAGCAGGGTATGTCGATCGAGCAATGAACTCAGACTATACTCCTCCAAATTGGGCACAGATTTCCAAGGCTTAACGACTTAGACAGAACATTTCTACATGCCTTCCTACCGTGCCTATCCAATTTCATCGCCTGATGTTTACACGGTAGGTTGTCTTGCATCTGATTTGAGGTGTGAAATCTGGGAACGCCCCCTAAGTTCCCCAGAATGCAGGACTTTGAGAATCCAAAACGCTTTGGCTTGAAGTCCACCAAATTTGGGGGATTTAGGGGGCACGACAGACTGTGTCTTTCACGATCAATTTAGGAATGCTATCGCTTTTCTAGAAAGCTAGCTCATCTCGAATGTCGCGATCGCCCTTCAGACACATCTGAGGGCGATTTTTGTGGCTTAGCACTTGCCGCCGAGTCTGTCTCTTAGGCGTTCTGGTCTAACCAAGCTGTCAACTCTTCGATCTGCGTGAAATCTAATAATGCTTCACCTAATTCTTCGAGTTGCTCGATCGACAATGCCTCAACCTGGGCAGTTGTTTCTGGTGAAAGGGCACCGACTCGACGGGCGAGTTGTTTTAAGATCAGCGATCGACCTTCTTCTTGTCGCCCTTCCTGTTTTCCTCGCTGTTCTCCCAACCGTTCCCCTTCTCGCAAAATCTCCTGATACCAGGGTGACTCTCGCAATACTGCCATATCCCACCTCATGATTTGCCGAACAACTTCACTTCCCAACACAAAACTAGCAAAAAATGCCAGTAATGATTCCAATTCCACCAATTGCTGATCCCCGCGCAATTGATTCAAGGCTCGCTGTACCACTGTAGTCTCCCCACCATTCTTCAACACAGGCACAAACGGTAAGAGCGCATTCAGCGATTGCTCAAAGACGATCGAGGCTTCTATTTCCCATAGATTAATGACCTGGTAATCTTGCCGCGACTGTAGCCCCATGAAGTTGGATTCGTAGCGATCGAGAATCGTGACGGTCGAGGCAGGGGGCAAGATGTTGATTAAGACTGGATAGGTCGGGAGACTGTATTTCTCTTCAGCGAGGGCTGCATAGGCTCGCATTCGCACAGGCAACTTGTCGTTGTAGCGCAACTGCAACTCATTGAGAATCAGAAACTCTCCCTGAGTGGGGCTGTAAGCTTTAACCAAAACATCATTTTCTCGGCTGACCCACTGAAAATCAGATCCGAGGATTTCTTGAGCCATCACATCGGGTTGCTGAGTCACCCATTGCACCCAGGCAGTCGGTGCCAGACTAATAAGACGTTTACCACCAATATCAGCTTTTTTGACCACGGACTATTTTAGAGAGTAGTTCAAAGAGTCTATCAGCTTTTGATTGATGTATAGCTTGACTGCTGAAAACTATGGCGGCAGCACCAGCGATAACCTCAGCTTCCGCCGCTAACTTCCCATCTCTCAAACTTATGCTTGCTTGCCACTTTCACCTTTAATCACAGCAGAAGCAATCAAATGTGCGAGTCGCAAAGGTTCAGGAACATGCCCTCGATCCGTGACTCGCGTGAGAACTTTTGCTGTAATTTCTGGAGTTGCACCACAAACTTGAAAGACAAACGGATGAGCTTCGTAGATTGTTCCGGCACGAGCAATCATGGCTAATCGACGTTCCGGGTCAGGAAGTCGTTTCAAAGCATATTCTACTTTTTCGAGTTTGGGATAGCGGCGCATCACGCTCACACAAGGAAGCGCGATCGCGTTCGATAAAGTCGGCAAATCCACAATATTAAACCCGCCCAGCGAAATCCCATCGAGCAAAACAATGTGCAGTTGCGGTAAAAATTTGCTGTTGAGTAAAACCTTTGTGATTGTCTCAGTCGCATCCCACCCATCCGGTTGAATCTCACTCCAAACCATTCCCTCGAATCGAGTACCCGCACAGACCACTCCAGCGATCTGCACAGGATTCTCAGATTTACGAATAAAAGGCGCATCGTCAAAGCCGATCGCGCGAATTAAACGATTTTGTTCGAGTAGAGTTTCGAGATTCATCGATCGAGGTATCACAGATTGTTTTTATCTTACTTGGGTTGTTTCTGACCCTCCCCACCAACTGCCCAGTATGATCTATGATTTTGACGGTTCAATTACACGAATTTATGAATTCTCGTCATCTGGAAATTTTTCTCGATATTGCCACCGAAGCAGCGCTTTCCGCTGGAGCAATCTTGCAACAGTATTGGGGGAATCTCCAAGAGATCCGGGAGAAAGGACGACCGGGAGATTTAGTCACAGAGGCAGATAAAGCGGCGGAAGATGCAGTTTTAGCAGTCTTGAAGCGGCATGTGCCCGATCATCCGATTTTGGCAGAAGAGTCCGGGCAAATGGGCGATCGACAAAGCGAATTCCTTTGGGCGATCGACCCACTCGATGGCACGACGAATTATGCTCATCAATATCCCTTTGTGGCGGTTTCAGTCGGGTTGTTGATTGAAGGTGTGCCGCAAGTTGGAGTCGTGTATAACCCGATCCATCAAGAGCTATTTCGAGCCGCAAAGGGATTAGGCGCGACTCAAAATCGGAAACCCATTCAGGTGTCTCAGACCCAAGAATTAGACCGGAGCCTGCTAGTCACAGGATTTGCTTACGATCGCCGTCAAACTTCGGATACGAACTATGCTGAGTTTTGTCATTTGACCCACTTAACTCAAGGCGTGCGTCGCGATGGAGCGGCAGCGTTGGATTTAGCGTATGTGGCTTGTGGGCGATTGGATGGATACTGGGAGCGGGGATTGTCAATGTGGGATATGGCAGCGGGAGTTGTATTAGTTGAAGAAGCGGGGGGACTCGTGACAGCTTACGACCAGTCGCCTGTGCAACTTGAGACCGGAAGAATTTTGGCGACGAACGGCAAGATTCATCAGCAGCTAAGTCATGAATTGAGCCAAGTCAAGCCCATCTAAATTTAGGCACTCAATTGAGATTGACGAAGCACTGCTGTTTGAGTTGTGAATGCTCAAATGAATGGGGAGTAGAGAGCCACTAAAGGAACAATTCCCTACTCCCTACTCCCCACTTCACAACGGGTCTAAGGCTGCTATAGATGTTTTAACTCATTCGATCGAGCAGTTCATTGCCCCTCTGATGCAACCTGTGCAAAAAATTCCGCACCTGTCATATTGTGCGTTTCATTTGCAAAAGAGTAGTAGTCGGGCTTTTCGTCAATAAAAATCTGATGCTCGAAGTATAGATCCTCTGCATCATCAAACAGTCCCACAGGAATAAAGTATTGTTGATTCTGCTTCAATCGGTAAAAGAGGTGAGTACCACAGTTTCGACAAAAGCCGCGTTCTGCCCAGTCGGAGGATTGATAAATGCTAATATCTTCAGTGCCTTCAAAGTTGACCTCGCTTTCACAGTCGATCACAAGTAAAGCGCTTCCACCCCACTTCCTGCACATCCTACAGTGGCACGCTCCAATCTGATGACTCATCTTCGTCGTAGATAAGCTGACAGCTTGGCATAAGCAGCGACCTTGGGCAACATTTGACATCTGCACTACTCCGGTTTTGTCCTCAAATTGCTCAACAATCCTATCGAACAAATTTACTAATTTGTTCGATGTTTTCAAGAATCTTTATGATGATGCTCGGTTTTGCCTTCTAGTAAAATTTGTCTCAGATTGCAGATGAGCCGTCTTTTCGCTGACTCACCAGCACTTTATCCACACGATTGCCATCCATGTCCATCACTTCAAACCGCAGAGTGTTCCACTCAAAATGTTCTGCAGAAACCGGAATATGTCCTAATCGCGTGATCACAAAGCCGCCCAGACTGTGATACTGATGATCGTCTTGGGGTAGATCTTCTAGGTCGAAGAGGTCTTTGAATTCTTCGATCGACAACATTCCATCCAGTAACCAGGAACCATCTTCACGCTGCACCGCTTGCGGATTCTCGACATGCTCAGACGGCAAATCACCGACGATCGCTTCCATAATGTCATTCAGCGTGACTAATCCTTGAATCGCGCCATATTCATCGACGACAAAGGTCATGTGCTGTCCTGACTTCTTAAATAGCTCTAAAACTTTTAGAGCATGAGTGTTCTCAGGAATAAACAAGGGGGCACTGGAAGCAGTAGTGAAATTGATCGATTCACCCGTGCTAGAGCGAGTGAAGAGTTCTTTCACTTTCACAACTCCCAAAACTGTATCTAAATCTCCCTGACAGACAGGAAAACGTGAGTACACACTGTTGTTGATTCGCGCTAAATTTTCCGTATCTGGCAGGTTCACATCAAGCCATACAATCTGTCGGCGGTGGGTCATCAATGCGCCTACTATCAGATCATCTAGCTCAAACACTCGTTCAACAATTTCTTGCTCTGCCTCGTGAAACGTACCTGCTCGGGTTCCTTGGCTGATTAAAACCTGAATTTCTGCTTCAGTGATGGGTGGCTCTTCCGAAGGTCTGACTCCTAAAAGCCGCATCAAGGTATCGCTGGACAAACTGAGCAAAGATACGATCGGGGCAGCGAACTTTGAGAGCGATCGCATTGGCTTTGCAACATTTATAGCAATTTGCTCGGGTGCATTGAGCGCCAGTTGTTTCGGTACGAGTTCTCCGATTACGAGGGAAAGATAGGTGATGCAAGCGACAACAATACCGAGCGCTAATCCCTGGCTGTACGGTGCAACGGCAGGAATCGTTCGCAGCACTTCAGCGAGCTTTTCAGACAGAGTGGCTCCCCCAAATGCACCTGCAAAAATCCCCACAAGTGTAATTCCGATTTGCACAGTTGCGAGGAAGCGATTGGGCGATTCTGCTAGGGCAAGTGCTGTTCTTGCTTTGGTGTCTCCGTTCTCGGCGCGCTGCTGAAGTCGAATCTTGTTAGCCGATACGATCGCAATTTCTGACATTGCGAAGATACCGTTTGCAAAGATCAGCACCAGGATAATGAGGATTTCAAAGACGACGGAGTTCATAGGGAGCAAGCCACTATAGGTATCAACTCTAATCAATATATTCTCACTGGAAGAGTTTGTCGCCTTTTCGCGCGCATCAGTTGCTCAGCCGGATTGCTCTAACTGCGATTTCCCGTTGTCAAATTCAGACTTGCGATAGATAGTCCACCTCACAAGTCAGTTCCTACCCAAATCGTTTCAATTTGTATCGTCTGTCTCAGCTTTGTGTAACTCCGCAATGCTGTTTCAATGGATATGAACTATCTGCGATTGAGCTTTTCGATCGCCTGTGCGGCTGTTCCAGCTCGTCTAAATTGAGAGAGCGCAACGGCTGCCTCAGCTCTGCTGACAGCTTTTTGCGGCTCATAGCGGGATCTCGCCCCGTAGACGCGCTCAAAATTCCTTCCACTCGCAGCATTGCCCAAATCAAAAGCAATATGGGTGAGGTAACGCTCACTCATGCGATCGACATCCTGAAATCCTTTAGTTCGCTGAATGAAGTTCCGCAAGCTTTCGGCTGAACGGCTGCTATTGCCACTACCGCGAGAATCAACAGGCGATTTGAGGACAATCATCTCTTCACGGGTTAAGACCGCATCTGGTCGAAATGTCCCATCTTCATATCCCGCTAGAAATCCTGCATCATAAGCCGCTTGAATGTACCGAAAAGCAGGATGGGAGGGGGAAACATCCCGAAAGGCAGAACGAGATCGATCCGGCAGGCGAATCAGCGTCGGTTTGCGAACGTTGTGCGTTTGCAAGGCATTGTAAGACTTGACTAACCAAGTGATAAACTCAGCCCGTGTAATCGAAGATCGGGGTCGAAACCCACCAGAAGCGGGTTCGAGAACGCCTAATTGGGCAAGTTGGCGAATTTCAGTTTCGCCATCAACACCGCTAATATCTGTAAAGGCTAAGATTTGAGGCTGGATGCGTACAGATTGATTCAGATGAAGCAGAGATGGAGCGGCGATCGCAGTCTCGGTCTGTACCAGAGGAACTAGCATTGAGCAGACAGAGCCAAACACAGCGATCGTAGTTATGAAAGATTTCATCGTATTTCTCCAAATCAACATTGGCTAGACTCTCAAAGTCAAATTGGCAGTCGTGTTAGGGTCAAGCTATTGTCTTGAGTAACTGCCACAGTCATTTCATAGGATTGATCGGTATGAATTATGCTGATCTCGGCTTATTGGATATATCAAAGATCGACTTGGACCTTAGATCCTCCGGAAATTTCTGCTGAAGAAGACGGCGAATTTATCGTCAAGGCATGATCAGCGAAATTGTGTCTTTTTTGTCTTTAAGGATCTTTTCAAATTAAGATTTGCAAGGGATATTCCTATCGCTAGGTCAGTTTGTGCCCAAGTCTTGTAGATTTGTCTCGTCTGTCTCGGCGTTTTATAACTACACCCCATCCTTCGCAGAATCCTTATGGCTACCCTTTCCAGCGAACTTGAAAGATTTTTCTTTGACAACGATCGTTGGCAGCAACCTGACGCTAGCGAACTCATTGCTCACTCCTCAAATCCTCCAACCGATCACCGTTCTAGCGATGTCAAAGTTACTTTGAACGACATTCTTGACCTCGCAGGAGAGCGTACTTTTGGGTTTCTCTTTGTGCTGCTGTCGTTTCCATCTGCTCTCCCGATTCCGGCTCCAGGCTATTCGGTTCCTTTTGGAATTGCGATGTTGCTATTAGCTGTACAGTTGCTAGCTGGACGAGATCAACCTTGGTTTCCCAACAGTTGGCAGAATCATGGCTTTGCATTAAAGCAAGTTCGCCAAGTCCTCAAAGTAGGATTGCCTTGGCTACGACGGATTGAATCGATTTCTCGTCCGCGCTTGACTCAGGTTTGTACCAGTCTTCCTGGTCGCACAGTCATTGGCTTAGCAATCTCTCTGATGTCAATTTCGATGATGATTCCTATTCCCGGCACCAATACACTGCCAGCGATGGGGATCTTTGTCACGGGCTTTGGCTTGCTAGATGATGACGGAGCCATTAGTCTCGGTGGACTCGTTCTCTGCGTGTGTGGGTTTATTCTGTCGTCTTCGATTTTGCTCGCGATCGCGTTTGGTGGCACGAGTCTCCTCGATATGATCAAAGGTGCATTAGGGCGTTAAGTTTTAGAAATTCATGCTTCTTCTGATTTAGCAGCAATTTTTTAATAGAAATTGATGCACCATCGCTGGAAGTTCTGCTTAAAATCAGAAACGGACGGGGCGATTCGATATTTGTAGAAAGACAAACCAAGAGGTCAACATGGCTGCAAATCAAATCAAATCGTTTGCCCAAACCGCGAAAACGAATGCTGAACTCCAAGAAAAACTGAAAACCTGTGAGCGGGCAAAAGAACTAGTCGCGCTCAGTCAGGAATACGGGTTTGCTTTTGCGGAAGAAGAGCTTTATCCGCCCAATGAACCGCAATTTGATCCCGAACAGTTACATCCAAAGCTAGTAAAAGCACTACTTCGGTAGAGAACTGGACACAATGGCAGAGAGGCAACTCTCTGCCATTGTTAGCATGAAATTTTGATGGATTTAGTAGATGAGTACTAGGGTGCTTCTTCGTTCATAAATCTCTACTCTCTCTGTTGAGACGGTTTTGACTGGACGCGCTAGTGTAGTAGAACACGGTATTGGAGGCAAATAGGCTCAAATGGCTACAAAGCAGCAATTTAACAGCTTTGAGGAATTACTGACGGGTTCAGAGACACCGATTCTTGTAGACTTCTACGCGACTTGGTGCGGTCCTTGCCAAATGATGTCAGGGTTTCTCGATCTCGCAAAAGACGATTTAGACGGCACAGTAAAAATCGTTAAGATCGATGTAGATAAGTATCCTGAAATCGCTAGTCAGTACAGCATCACAGCATTACCCACCCTGGTTTTATTCAAGGAATCCCAGCCAGTCGATAAGATCGAAGGTGTGATTCGACCGAATCAACTCGTCGATCGCGTCCGGACGTTCCTCTAGAATCTCAGTTCGTACTCTAGTACGGCTTGGTTTTGACCAGAGAGGTCTGTTGAGCCTCGGAACAGGAAATTGTCGTTAATGCGGTAACGAAGACCGAATTGAGTGGGTTCATCCGCAGTCAGCACTCGCAATACTGATGCAGAAAGATTGCGAGTGATATCCACTCCCACCTCCGCGGCTAATCCAAGACTCGATTCTCGTCGCTCTTCATTTCTCAATAACGTGGGAAACAATCGAAAATCGCTGAGTCCGATCGCATTGCCAATAAAGCCTTGAATATTCGTTAACAACGCTGAGCCTGCTAGGTTAGCAATTCCTAACGGACTATCTCCCCGTCCAAGCGTATTGACAAATCCACCGCCAATCAGTGAAACAATCTCACTCGTGCTTCGGCTAGGACTACTCGTGAGTTCTAGATTCTGAAAGATTTGGCTAGCAGGTCCTGTCACATTCGCTTGAACTCGTACAGTTCGGAATGCGCCGAGACTCGAAGCAAAGAGTGAATCGTCTGTAAATTCTGCGGTTCCAGGTGTGGCGATGCGACTGCGCGTTACTTCTGGTACAGAAGCAATTAACCGAATATTCAGAATCGGATCTAGCCCGCGATCGCGCTCAAACACCGCCGTTTGAGGATAGCCTCGCTCTAATACAAATTGCGTTGTAAACAGATTCACTTGTCCACTTCTCAGGCGCACTGTTCCTTCCGGTCTGAGAGCATTCAGCGTGCCATTGACGCTCAAGGTTCCAGTTGCCAGAAAATTAATCAAGGGGGCGCTGACAATTTGCAGGCGATTGCCTAAGACAATGTTTAAGTTTCTGAAGGTTAGATTTGTCTGATTGTCCGGCTGACTAGGACTCGCAGGTGGTTGAGCAGAACTCGCAGCATTATCTGGGAGTTGAACCTGTCCATTTGCCAGTTCAACTTGTCCACCAATTTCGGGTGCAAAGGCAGTTCCGGTGACTGTGATATTACCCGACACTCCGCCTTGATACAGTCCTTTACGATTGATGGCTAAGCGATCGAGGACTAATTGCAACGGATTTTCTGGATCAGCACTACTCTCTAGAAAAATCGGTAAGGTTCCTTTGGCAATCAGTTGTCCTTGGTTGAACTGTCCTTGCAAACTGTCGATCGTCAAGCGATCGCCATTCAGTTGAATATTGCCTGTTAAGCCTGTAATTGGCTCTTGCAGCGCAGTTGCTTCGATTGTGGCATCGGCAACCTGAATTGATCCAATGACTCTCGGACGCAGCAAGGTTCCACTGACATTCAGTTGGACGGTTCCTTGTCCCCCTCGCCAGGCAAGCTGTGGAACAAAGACATTCAGCACGGCTAAGCCTTCATTTTTGACATTGACATTCAGGCTGATATCACTACTATCAGGGCGAACACTATCGGGTAAGAACTGGTACGGAAAACTGCCTTCAATCAAAATCGGCTCAGTCGCAACTAAGCCAATGTTGCTGCCAAAGCTCAGTCGAGAGTTGGTATAGCTAAAGTTGCCAACCGCAGATTCAACTGTTTTGCCGTTGAGGAAACCATCTGTGACTTGAATTTGTCCAACTGCCGAGGGATTTGTCCGCGATCCACTGACGGTGACACTGGCATTGAGATTGCCATCAATCCCGAGCGGCAGCGGGTAGAACGGTTCAATCGCCGCGATCGGTAAGTTGCGTGCTTCCAACTGTCCGAACTGCGTTTCGCCCCCAAACTGCCCGGTTAGATTGATTTGAGAATCCCCAGATTGAATTCTTAAAGGCTCTAGAGTGACAATGCCATTGTCGAGCCTGCCGAGGGCAATCACACTCTCCGCTTTGAGTACGCGATCGTTGATCGGTTGCAGCTTGCCCTCTGTCACGGTCAAGAATGAGGGATAAGGGCGGAATTCAACCGCTTGTGCTCTGAGATCAAAATCGGCTTGAACGCCTTGATCCAGGGAAGCTGCAATTTTAATCGTTCCACCGAAGTTTCCGCGTAGATCAGCGATTTGAGGAATGCGATTGTTCTGAATGGCTTGAGCGTTGAGCTTCAATAGCTCGTTGATTTCAGCAAAGCGGCGCAGTTGATCGAACAAAGGAGCTTGAGGATTGCCAACGGGCACAGGGTTCAGAGCAGATGCGCGATCGTAACTTGGAGGCTGTGCGCCCCGTGTAAAATCTTGCAGATCGAAGAACTGTAAGCCACCGAGTACATCTTCGATTCTGCCTTGGGCAATGGCAATTTCACCATTAAATCTCGGTTGAGTTCTCAAGTCTACATTGCCGGAAATTCTGTACTGACTTTCTCCTCTCGTCAGCACGGTCTCGCTAAATTCAAAGACATTATTGCGATTGACAAACGTTGTTGCAGCTACATCGGTTTGGAAAGAGCCGAGCCGGAAGTTCTGAATCGAGGCCCTCCCATTCAAGACGCGCAATTGGTCGAGATCAATGTTGAGTGTTCCCGCTAAAGTTCCACCGATGCCACCATAAGGCGCGAGATTGACTCCAGGTAGAACAAGTCCAGTGATCGGAAATTGATTAATCGCAACTTGGAAAACATTGCCAACGGTCTTTCCGGCTAAGGTCGATGCCCCGCGCTGAACATTGAGCGATCGCGGTCGGAAGGTGGGATCTAAATCCAATGCAATTTGATCTTGAATGCCTGCTACTTTGAGATCAAAGCCTCTGGGTAACAGATTTAATGTTCCTCTGAGCAATGGATCGAACGTAATCCCATTCAGCGAAAAGTTTTTGACTGCAACATTGCTCACCACGTTTGGACTATCCGGCGTGCCCGTAATTCGTCCGACTAAATCGATTGCACCCGTCAGTTGCGTCACAGGCGGACGGGGAATTGGCAGATTAGACAGCGCATAGTTCGTGGCTCGAATGTTCAAATCCAAGCCTGTGATTTGAGGAGTTCCCTGCACATTTGCCAGAATCGTGCCATTTGCACGAAATCCTGGAGCCGTTGCTTGGGGAATGTTAAGCTTCTGACCATCCCAGTTGACTTGCGCCACGAGCGGCTGATCAATCAATGAAATGCCTTGAGACAATCTCACTTGTCCATCCGCGCGAATTGCATCGGGACGCAGATCGTTGATCAATCCTGCAACTCTGACATTCCCACTTAGATCTCCTCGCAGATCTGGTGAAAACTGTCTCAGTGCAATGCCCGCAATCTGAGTGTCTGCCTGCCATCGTCCCGCGATCGCATTAAAGTCAGCATTGATAAAACTATTCCCATTGGTCAGTCGAGCTTGTCCCTGTGCCTGAATATTTTCTGGGCTAACATTCGTTAATGATCCAGCAAGCTGAGCATTTCCATTAATGACACCCTGAATCTGAGGCGAAAACTGGCTTGCTTGCACATTCGAGGCTTGTACAGTTCCCTGCCAACGTCCATTCAACGTGCGACCTTGAGCCGTGACGGTTCCGCCTGCGACTTGGAACACGGCATTGCGGACAATCGTATTGCCGCCGGTCACGACCACTTCACCCACGCCTGGATAAGTGGCTTCGGGGGCTTGAAACTGAGCGATCGTCTGCACTTGATCTAAGCGTCCAATCACCTGCCCACGGGCATTCACCCGTCCAACTGTGATCGGTAAAGTTCCAGAATTATAGAGTTTCGCGATCGCATCTCCAGGAAGATTGCGAGCTTGATAATTGACGGCGATCGACTGGGGTGCATTTAGATCCAGCGCACCACTTGCCACGACTTCTCCGCCGACTTCGGGAATCGCTCGAATGTTATTCAGAGCGAGATTCAGAGTTTTGCTATCTAGACGAAAATCAGTGCTTGCTTGTGTGAGATTAATGCGATCGACGCTGGCGATTTTCGTTGTTCTCGCTCGACCTGTAATCACGGGAGCGTCAATGGCTCCTGTCACTTTTACTTCTGCGGTTGCTTCACCAGCCGCCGCAAAAGGCAGTTCGACGTTGAACGTGTCAAAGAAATCTGCAATGCTCACTGCCTTTACATTCGCAGCAACATTGAAGCCTTTCTCAGTATCGATTTTGCCGTTCCCTGTAATTGGAATTTTTCCAAGTTGAGAGGTGACTTGCTCAAGTGTGATTAAGGTGTCATCGATCTGTAAGTTTCCGGCTGACTTTGCAAACGCTTGAGGCAGTTGTGGAATCTGAACGGTCACATCTTTGAAACTAGCGCTGCCTTTGACGATCGTGCGCTGATCGGGTCGGATCTGAACATTGACCGCCCCATTTGCTCGACCTTGCGGTAAATTAATCGGAAGTTTGACTAAGCGATCGATCTCCGTGACTGAAAAATTCTGCCCTCGAATGTCGAGATTAGAATTCAAGCCGTTTTTGACAATGGTTTCGCCTTTGATATCAAACTCGCCACCTTTTGTCGATTTGCCATCTAAGTCATAAGCAATCCGACGACTGTTATCAAAGAAATTCGCCACGCCTTCGACTTGCGTCAATGTGACGGGAATTCTTTGCTGACGAGCTTTTGGAAATGGATCAAGTTCTACATTGGCATCTTTGAAGCGAATTCTCTGAAGCTCAGTTTTGATAAATCCTTCTTCTTCCTGGGCTTTGATCTGAGTTTTAACCCAGGCTCCATCTTTCTCCTGATCCAAGTACACATCCGGCTGAACTAAGGTAATATCCAAGTTCAATTTGCGAGCCAACAAGACTTGCAGCAAATTAAATCCGACTTGTACCTGATCGACTGAGGCGCGATCGCGATCATTTTTCGTGGCTGGAATCGAGCTTTTGCCAAACTGTAATCCGGTGAGTGACCAGCGCTCAACTCGTCCTAATTCCACCGGACGATCGAGCAATTCACTCAAGTTATTCTGAACGAGCGGCGCAAGATCTTCTTGTACAAATTTTGACCCATACCAAATTCCGTACGCAATTCCGACTGCACCCAGAACTGCGATCGGGAGTCCGACTCGTCCAAGCAGCGTGAGCCACAACCGGCGACGGGCAGGAGATTGGGGGCGATTATTTGGATCAGGGGCTTGAGTCATCGGCTCGAACAGAGATAGAAAGCCAATCTATAGTTACCACACCTCAAGAAACTCTGGTGCAAATAATTTGACAGAATCTCTTGCTACTGTCTGGCTTCGGGCTGATCGGAATGAACGCTCGTACTCTATCACTTCTGATGGATTGATGAGGATCTTGCACGTTAGGGGAGTGGAGAGTCGGGGAAATGGCGCTCCATCCCTACCCGAATCTACGACTGCTACACACGTTCATCTTTTTTCTTGACAACTCGAAGTCATTCCGAGTACGATTTAAGAGTAAAGTTAATAACCGCTAGGAAAAAAGTTATGGCATTCGTCGATCGCTCAGGGCAAAAAGTTCCAGATGTCACGTTCCGCACTCGGGAGGATAATGAGTGGGTCAGCGTGACCACTCACGAGTTATTTGCAGGAAAAACCGTGATTGTGTTCTCACTTCCCGGAGCTTTCACCCCAACCTGTTCATCTACGCACGTTCCTGGCTATAACGAACTGGCAAAAGTGTTCAAAGCGAATGGAGTCGATGACATTGTATGCATCTCTGTCAATGATGCATTTGTCATGAATGAATGGTGCAAAGATCAAAACGCAGACTACATTCGGATGATTCCGGATGGGAACGGCGAATTCACAGATGGCATGGGCATGTTGGTCGATAAAAGCGACCTGGGATTTGGGAAGAGATCCTGGCGGTATTCCATGCTGGTGAAAGATGGCACGATCGAGAAAATGTTCATCGAACCCGAAGAACCGGGCGATCCATTCAAAGTATCGGATGCCGACACGATGCTGAAGTACATCAATGAAACAGCCGAGAAGCCCAAAGCAATTTCACTGTTTACTAAAATTGGTTGTCCGTTCTGTGCAAAAGCGAAGCAGATGCTCAGCGATCGCGGATTCGACTACGAAGAAATTGTTTTAGGGCGCGATGCTAGCCCTCGGACTTTACGAGCAGTCACGGGTGCTTCAACGGTTCCGCAAGTCTTCGTTGAAGGCAACTTGATTGGGGGGTCTGAAGATCTAGCAGCTTATTTAGGCGCGAACTAAGCCATTGCGGTTTCAAGAAATGACAGGACTCGGTAAAGTGATGAACTACAATCGAGTCCTGTCATTTTTTGATCAAATTCATGCGTCAAAGTAGAACTTGGAAGACATTTGCGATTTTTTCGCTATTGGGGGTTGTCCTCAGTTGGCTGGTGAGTTGTGGCGGAGGTACGCCAAATGCGGGGACTTCAGCCACAGGGCAAATTGATTTTTGGACAATGCAACTGAGTCCGCAGTTTGATGACTATTTCAAATCTTTGTTTGCAAAGTTTGAACAGGAAAATCCTGGCGTTAAAGTTCGCTGGACAGATGTGCCTTGGGCAGAAATGGAGCGAAAAATTTTAACGTCGGTTGCGGCAAAGACGGCTCCGGATGTTGTCAATCTCAATCCTGGATTTGCCTCACAGCTTGCTGAGCGCAATGCCTGGATGACGCTTGATGAGAAGATTCCAGCCGATGTAAAAAATCAATATTTTCCTGGAATTTGGCAAGCGAGCACCTTAAATGGCAAAACGTTTGGGATTCCTTGGTATCTGACGACGCGCGTTGCCATTTACAACACGGATCTGCTGAAAAAAGCAGGCATTACAAAACCGCCTGCGACTTACGCTGAACTTGCACAAGCCGCAAAGCAGATCAAAGAGAAAACTGGAAAATACGCCTTTTTCGCAACCGTTGTTCCTAGTGATTCTGGTGAAGTGATGGAATCCTTTGTGCAAATGGGAGTGAAGCTGGTTGATGACCAGGGCAAAGCAGCTTTTAATTCGCCTCAAGGGAAAGCGGCGTTTCAGTATTGGGTGGATCTCTATCAGAATGGCTTGATGCCGAAAGAAGTGTTAACCGAAGGGCATCGTCATGCGATCGATCTCTATCAACAAGGCAATACGGCGATTTTGGCATCGGGAGCCGAATTTTTGAAATCGATCGCGAAAAATGCCCCGACGATCGCGCAAGCTTCAGAATCTGCGCCTCAAATCACAGGCGATACGCGCAAGAAAAATGTAGCGGTGATGAATGTCGCGATTCCCAGGGATACCGATCAACCCGATGCGGCGTTGAAGTTTGCACTGTTTCTGACCAATAATGCCAATCAGCTTGAATTTGCCAAAGCGGCGAATGTGTTGCCTTCGACTGTAAAAGCAGCCGAAGATCCTTATTTCACAAAATTACCTGAGAATGCAACTGGCATCGACAAAGCTAGAGTCGTGAGTGCTGGACAACTCAAAGAAGCAGAAGTCCTGATTCCTGTGATTAAGAACATCAAGACTTTGCAGCAAACCATTTACGAAAATCTGCAAGCAGCAATGCTGAAGCAGAAGACCGTTGATCAAGCTTTGAGTGATGCAGCTCAGACTTGGAATGCTCGATCGTAAACAGAACTTTTTCAATCAATTTCCAGCAATGGGATGAACCCGCTTAGGCGGGTTTTGTTTTACGCATGAATCAAGTGATCTAAGGTCTGCAACAGGACTTGCTCGTTGTATGGTTTGGAGAAATAAGCCGCCGCACCAAGCTGATTCGCGAGCTGACGATGCTTATCTCCACTTCGAGAAGTCAGCATCGTCACCGGGATATGATTGAACTTCTGATTTGCTTTTAATTTTGTCAGTAACCCAAATCCATCTAACCTGGGCATCTCAATATCACAGACAATCGCTTGCACGGCTAAACCTGCTTCTAATCGCTCGATCGCATCTTGTCCGTCTTTCGCTTCTTCGACTTGATAGCCCGATCGAGAAAGCGTCAATGCTAGGAATCGTCGCACATTAATCGAATCATCGACCACGAGAACACTTGGCAAAGTCGGCAAAGAAACGCTGGAAGCCGCACTCAATAAGGCAGGTAAAGAAGGTTGGCTAGGCGGAGCCGTAACCTGATATAAGAACTCTGGAACATTCACCAACGGCACCACGCGCCCATCGCCCAAGATTGCACAACCATTAAAGCCATAAGGCAGAGGTAAGAGGTTGGAAAGCGATCGTACAGTGACTTCTTGATCCGTCCAACAGCGATCGACTTGTAGCGCTGTCAGTTTTCCGCCTTGCTGGATGATGACGACACTTTCAGAGTGCAGCAGAGGAGGTGTTTCATAGCTATGCCGAGCACGAATACAGTTGAAGTTCAGATGTCGCTGGAGTCGAATTAGAGAAATCGGCTGCCCCTGATACTCGATCGCTTCGCCAATTCCAGTTTGAATCACCTGCTCTGGTTCAAAGATCGTAACTTCAGCAATCGCTTCACTCGGAATTGCTAGCAACATGCCATGACTTTCCGCAAGGACTACGCGCACAGTGGAGAGCGTCGCTGGAACAGATAGTGTAAAGGTTGTGCCGACTCCGACTTGAGTATTAATCGTAATCTCGCCCCGAATCTGTTGCAGATGTGTGCGAACAACATCCATGCCGACCCCGCGCCCGGATAGTTCAGTGACACGATCGCTCGTACTAAACCCAGGCTCAAAGATCAGAGACAGTAATTCTGTTTCACTCGCAACTTCAAGGAGAGCCGGATCGAGTCCGATCTGAGCCGCGCGATCGCGAATTTTGTCGATCGCAATACCTTCACCATCATCTCGAACTGTAATCAACGTCCGATTGCCTTGCTGCATGGCTTGAATCTCAATTCGACCTTCTGGAGATTTACCTCGCTCAATTCGAGCTTCCGGCGTTTCAATTCCATGATCGAAGGCATTTCGCAGCAGATGCAGTAAAGGATCTTGCAGCGTTTCGATCACACTGCGATCGAGCAAAATCGACTCTCCTGTGATCGTCAATTTTGCCTGCTTGCCATATTCCACACACCAGTCATGCAAGGCTCGCGGAAAGCGATCGACCAATTCTGCTAAAGGTCGCATCTTCAGGCGTGTAAACCCAGATTGCAGTTGCTTTGAGGATTTTGTTAAATTTCGAGCATTCTGCTCAGTCTCGTCTAAGCCTAAACTGAGATCATCTGCAACTTCCTGCAATTGCACAATCGTTTCGATGACTTGCTGAGAGAGCAAATGAATGTCTGTGTATTGATCCATTTCTAGCCGATCAAACTCTGTGAGTAGCGAACTACTTCTCACAGATGCAACGGCAACAGGGGCGTTTGTCAAAGCAACAGAATCGTAAACGGTTCTTAGCTCATAATTGACATGCTGTAACGTCTGAAGTCGTTGAGATAACTGGCGGATTAGACCTCGGAGTCGTTTCAAATTCAGATCCAGCCCGTTGCGATCGATTGTCAATTCACCAAACAAATCTTGTAAATGATTCAACTGACGCAGTGAAACTCTCACAGTGGTGTTGGGGTCTTCCACGTCAGCCGTTGCCGAAATCGTTTGTACAACTTGTGCAGGTATCGTTGGATTAATTTCAACTGCATCCATTTCCAGAGGAATCTGATCAAGCTGCCCTGCTAAAATTAAAACCTGCGCACGTCGCCAAGTTTGCAGTGCAGCCCGTGTAACAAAAATGAGTAAATCATTTGAAGCGGTAGCAATCTGTTGCTCGATCGTGTCACAAAGCTGACTAAAATCATGCAACTGCAACATCTCGCCTAATCCGCCTAGCTCTTGTGCGAGTAAGGTTGCTTCTTCGCGCAGGCAAGACTGATTCGGGCTGTCAAGGACAGTCTCAAGACGCTGAAGGCATTCTTCGACTTCTGTTTCAAACAGCAAAGGAACTAAGTCTTGATTGTTCTCCATCGACAAAACGGATGCAGCCGTTTCATCTTGAGGATCGCCTAAACGCGATCGCAGTGCTGTGAAAATTGGCTCAACTTCTTTACTAATCCAAGTTGGATTAATTGCTTCACCATAGCGCTCAAAATCAACAATCTGATAGAGACAGCTTACAGCCAGCAGCAACAAGTGCCCAGTTTCCGCATCTGGTAAGGTACTATCGTTGATCTTAAAGACTTTCAGCGCATCTTCTAGATGATGCGCTAGCTCGCTGAGTAACTTAAAGCCCATCATTGCGGCTCCTCCTTTGAGCGAGTGCGTGACTCGGAGTGCCGCATTGATAGTCGTCGCATTGCTCGTCTGAGAAATTTCTAAAATCGAAGCTTCCAAGCTCGTAATATATTCTTGTGCTTCATCTAGAAACTGCCGCCGGATTTCGTTTTCCTTTTCGTTTGGCATAGGTCAAGATTGAAAGTTGGATGTGGGTTTGAAAATTTAGGTTCTCGAAATGTCTAGGAGTTCAGTCAGGTGAATCAGGCTCAACTTGACAAACAACTAGTTCACCTTAAATGTCCCAACCGATTGTTGAAGTTCTTGAGCAATGTCTACCGTCTTCCGCAGTGAATTTGACACCTCAACTGACGAATCAGAAGTCCGCTCTGCAATCTGAGCAATATCCTGCATCAAATTCGTAATCGTATGAGACGTTTCAACCTGGGAAACCGTCGCCGTTGAGATAGACTGCACCAACTGATCAATCTGATGCGAGACAGAGACAATCTGTTCTAGACTTTGCTTCGCGTTTTCGACATAGTGCGTCACCTCAACGACCTGAGATGTTCCCTCTTCCATCGCTTCGACGACATCATTCGTTTCTCTTTGAATCCCTGCAACTAACTGTTCAATCTCATGAGTTGCGTCCGCTGCCCGTGCGGCTAGCGCCGCGACTTCTTCCGCGATCGCTGCAAATCCCTGGCTGTCATCGCCCGCTCGTGCTGCTTCAATTCCAGCATTAATCGCAAGTAAGTTCGTCTGAACCGTGATTTGATTAATCAACGAGACCGCTTTAGAAATCTGCTGCGAAGATTCTCCCAACCGTTTGACTTTCTTAGCCGTATCTCCGATCGTATGCCGCAATCCTAAGGTTTGCTGTACCGTCAACTCCATTGCAGTTCCACCTGTTTCTGCGGTCACGGCTGCCGTTCGACTGACTTCTGCAGCTTTCTGCGCACTTTGAGCCACCGCTTCGATCGATTCCATCATTTTCTGCACCGATTGAACAGTTGCCGAGGTTTCCTCCGCCTGTTTCAGCGCATCATGCGCCAACTCGCGCACGGCATATTCGTGGCTCCCGAGTGAAGAATTGACCTGGAGCGACGCTTCTTTCACTTGCCCGACTAAATGCTGGAGGTTCTCCACGATCGAGTTAAAGAAGTCTGCCACCGTCCCAATCTCGCCCGTTGTCACATCCGCCCGCACAGTCAAATCTCCCATGGCCGCCCGCTCTACATGGCGCAGCAGTTGCAGGAGTTGAGTTTGTAAGGCTTCTTGAGTTTGCTGACGTTCTTCTGCTAGGGCTTGAATACTTGTCACTCGCTGCTGCTGCTCGGTGAGCTTTACTTGCTCCAGCGCATTGCCTAAATGCACTGCAATCTGAGTGAACAAGTTAATTTCCCAAGACTCCCAGTAGTGCGGAGCCGTGCAATGATGCCCAACTAATAGCCCGATCAAATTGCCATCGACAACCATTGGAGCAACAATGTTAGCTTTCACCTGGAACGCTTCCAACTGCCCGCGATAGCACGGGTCGAGATCTGCATCTGTGATATTCGAGATCGTTTGCACATGCCCTTTCCGATACTTCTCGATGAAATGCTCTGCAAAACAGGGATCTGTAATCTGAGTGCCTAAGGCTGCGGAAAACTCTAACCCAACAGATTCGGCGACAATTCGACCTTTCCAGTGCTCATCAAATAAGTAGACAATTGAGCGATCGACATCAATGAGCTTGCGAACTTCATTGACCCCCGCTTGCATAATCAAATTGAAGTCTAAAGTCTTGCGAATATTGAAAGTTGCTTCATTCAATCGCTGCAAGTTCTGTGAGGTCTGCGTTTGTTCAAAGATCAGCTTTTGCAGTTGCCCTGCCATGTAATTGATATTGCTCCCGAGCAAGGTAATCTCGTCATCACCAACCATTCGCAGTCGCGTATCGAGTTGCCCTTGCCCAATGCGCTGCACAGCTTTTGCAACTGACACAATTCGACGAGTGAGGCGATTTGCTAGGATCATTGCAATCCAACCGACAATCACAGTTACAATCACGCTACTCGTCGCTAAAGCAATGAGCAGAGTTTTACGGCTCTTAAAGGCATTCTCAACGTTGTTCCCGAGTACCAAATGCCAGTTTAGTTCCGGCAGATTGTCTAACTTTGTCCAAGGACTATACGTGAAAATGTACGCTCCTTGAGATTCACTCACCGATCTTGTATTCACTTTTGCCGCAGATGCAATCTGCGAAAATTCAGGAAATATGGCGGGCGCTTCTTGATTAAAGCGCTCTGGACGCGAGGTGAGAATGACTCGATTTGTCGCTGGATCAATGATGCTGTATTCTCGCCCAATCAGCGTGTAGGTCACGAGATGGTCAGACATTTTCTCGAGTGGTAAGGTCGCCCGCACAATCCCGATTGTTCTTCCGGTCTGAGTATCTCGCACTGGAGCTGTGAGAAAGACTTCAGTGCGTTTTCCATCCGCGCTTATCATCGGTTGACTAATTCCAGCACGGTTATTGCGAATGGCTTCTTGAAAGTAAGCTTGACCGATTTGATTGGAATTTGAGCGATCGCCCGCTTGCACAAGCACATTGCCATCGAGATCAAAGATGGCAACATCGCTGTAGTTGCCATAGGCTTGAGCGATGCGGGTGAGGGCAGCATTCCTATCTGCTTGGCTGGTTGCATTCCGGGGAGTAGTTTCGCTCAGCAATGGGAAGTTTGCCAACGCTTGAACTTCTGCATAGCGCTGTGACATGTATCGACTGATCAAATCGCTCAGTCGAGTTGCAGCTAATTGCTGTGCGCCAGTCACTTGCTGTGTGATTGCGTGATCCGCAAGAACGTAATTAATCGCGCCCATCGTCGCAATCGGAACTGTACTGAGTACAACCGCTAAGAGTGCAGTTCTCTGCTTTAAGCTCATGCGATTGAGCCAGTCGGGCAAGGCGCGACGCGATTGCAATCGCGCAGCATCCGCCATTGTATAGGCAGATTGAGTCGGGAACACTCTTGAATTTGTAGAAGACAATTGATCAACCATGAGTCAAGTAAGTATCTTGGGGAGAACGTGAATCGGGCAATATTGTTGAAGCTTGATGGTTTAAGCTTGAGGCTGAAAGTTCGGCGACTGAACGATCGCTTCAGCATCCAAGACAAATAACACTTCCTGTTTTTGCAACACACACCCGCTTAAGTAATGTGAGAATCTTGCAGTTGCATGACTGAGTGAAGGCTGGATATCGGCAGCGGGAAACCAGATGGAGCCATGAATGTGTTGAACGGCGATCGCAAAAGAGGTAGAACCGACCCGCAGAATTAGCAAATCCTGTGCGGATACTGGAGAATGAATCGGGGCAGGAATTCCGCCAACATCGAGTAGATTCGCCAGATCAATCACCCACATCACCTGTCCCTGACGATGCATCAGTCCCAGCACATAAGATGGCATATCAGGCATAGGGGTGAGTTGTTGCAGCGATCGAGAAATCGCTTCTCGCACATAAGTCATTGGAACGACAACAGAAATCTTTGCACCCAAATCAAATTTGAGATACATCTGCCCCAAGCGATCTGGGATTGGGCGCAGAGTAATTGCTGAACTTTGCATGTCTTCAGCCTCCTACAGATTGAACAGCACGGATAAACTGGTCACGGGTGAATGGTTTCGTGATGTAGACATCTGCGCCCTGCTTCATCCCCCAAAGTCGATCGATATCTTGGTTTTTGGAAGTGCAAATAATGATTGGGACATCTTCGGTTACGGGATGTTTTTTGAGTGCCCGACAGAGTGCAAAGCCGCTCATTCCGGGCATGACGACATCCGTCACGACAACATCAGGCTTCTGTTCTGCAACTTTGTCGAGTGCTTCTTTGGCACTCACAGCCTCAATCACGATGTAACCGCTTTCTTGTAAGTAGTGGCTGAGAAGCTCACGTTCTGACGGGGTATCTTCGACAATTAAAACTGTACTCATCATCGGTTAGTAAAGCCTAGGCGGGGTAAAGGTGGGAGTAGGGAGTAGAGAGGTGGGGAGTGGGGAGGTGGGGAGATGCTTCCTGTATTTCTCTCTATCCTCTTGTTGGAAGATACTGAGCTACAGTTTGAAGTAGGTCAGCTTGCGTAAACGGTTTTGTTAAATATCCAGACGCTCCCACTAATTTGGCTCTGGCTCGATCGATGAATCCAGTGTGTCCAGTCACCATGATGATCGGGGTTGCTTGAAAACCGGGATGTCGTCTCAACATCGAACAAAGCTCATATCCATCTAAGTTCGGCATCCCTACATCTAAGAGAATCAGATCCGGCTTCTGCCGCATGATTTGCATGACGGCTTTGAGAGGATCATGAATCATGAAGACCGTAAACTGCTCGTCAAGATAGCTTTGGATCGCTTGCAAAATTGAGGGGCTATCATCAATGCAAATGATTTTGTACGATCGTGTACAGGCTTGAACAGGCTTTGAGGGAACTTCTAAAGTCTGAATCGGACGCTCCATCACTGGGGCAACAGCAACTGTTCGATCTCCAAGTGTTCGATCGCCAACTGCTCGATCGCGGACTATCGTTGCCGTTGTTTTAGCAGGCTGATACCGTTGTGCAAGGAGCGGCAAAAGCTCAATTCGGCAAAGCTCTGGATAGGGATCAAACTCTGCACGTTCAATGACTTGAGTTTCACCTTCATACAGCATCAAAAATCCGGTGAGCACTTCTTGAGCCAACTGCTTGATCAACTGTTGGGCTTCACTGATCGATAGATATTGTTGTTCGACTAATCTTAAAATCGCTTGATAATCCGGGCTAATCCGACTGTGATTAGTGAGCGGCTTACGATCGAACAAAGCACGAACCTGCGATCGTACTGCACCGCCTAGGGTGGGAATATGCTGACTCAACCGCCCCAAATGCCGATCTAGTCTTTCAAATGGGCTAAGAGAACTGGTGGCAAAGGTCAGTTCGCCTTCACTGAAGTAGATTGACCAGTCCGCAATACTGGTTTCGACTTTCAAGCATCCCGTCAAACGCTGATGAATGAGACGAAGCAGTAATCGGTGAGGATGCAGGCTGGGATAAGATTTGACCATGGCGCTGAATCACAACTTCAAGGATTTTTCATCTTTTTCGCCCTAGATTTGAATGCATGGCAAGTTTGAGCCTGATCTCAGGACTCTGAAACCACATATTCTTAGGCGAGTGGAAGTGCAACCCTGTTTTAGATTCGTTTGAGTTAATCTAAGCCCCTGATATTGCCGCAACAGCGATCGATCAAAATTCTGATTGATTAGGATAAGCGATAGATGCTGGTACACACGACTTAACTTATTTAAGAGCTTACTGGTATTTACGGAGAATGACAACCTTCTTAAGAGAATCTTGAAGATATGATTTAGCGGGAACGCTCAACTTTTCTCTAGCTGCGTATCTTCTAAAACCTAAGTCTCATCGCATTTTCGAGAGCTAGAGGTTAAATTTTCTGCGAAAGCGATCGCTTTTGATACCAATTTTCCTGGCTGATATTTCAGTATTTACCCTGATAAAAATCTACGTAGAAACACGGTGTTCGATTATGAGAACTTTATTAACGACAGCATCAACTCCAGCCCTCGGTTTTTTCTGCTTCTTCAAAATTCAGATCTCACCCTGTTGATCCCAATAATCTGACTCTTGATAGATGTCGCTTTTTTGTCTCCCCGAAAACTCCCCGAATTCTCCCCCGCAATTTCACCCGAATTGAGTATTCTGAATTCAGAGAAATCTGGGAAATCTCTTTGCGTTCAAACGGCGCAAGAGCTTCGGTCGCTGGGAAAGGGAAGCGCTGCACTCTCCGTGAATGAGGAAATTGCAGTCGCAAACTAAATCAACCGAAGTTTCTCACCTGTTCGTAACGAGTTTCGCTTGATTCGTTGCGAGCAGGTTTTTTATGTCAAGGCTTGCCCTCCCTTCACCGCTCGCTATTTCAACTCTGACCATGTTTGAAGAAAAATATCACGGCTGGCTCATTGAGATTTTGACTGACGCAGAGGGGTACATCTTCAATTGCTGGCTTCCCGGCTGTCGTTTGGCGGTCAGCGATCGCCAAAATTACCCCACGCTGTTTTCGGCTCGCACGGCTGCCAAACGTCGCGCTGATCGCGAATCTGTGAAGTGGGCGTTGCAGCATTGTTATCAGACTTATCGTCAAGGCAACCTGAATTCCGAAGAGTTTCAGACTCTCGAGGAATTAATCAACCAAACCTTGTTGCCCAATTTGGAAGCTAACCTTGAGCAGAGGGTCTAACTCGCGTTCGATCGCTACAATAAGATCTGTCTTTTTTGGTTAGTCGATATTTTGAGCGCTACTTCTTCCCCTAAAATCGTTCTCGTCGATGGTCATTCGCTGGCATTTCGCGCCTATTATGCGTTTGCGAAAGGTCGCGATGGTGGATTGCGAACAAAATCTGGCATTCCGACGAGTGTATCTTACGGCTTTCTCAAAGCCTTGCTCGAAACGGTGGAAGCAGAAAAGCCGGATTATCTAGCGATCGCGTTTGATTTAGGGGGCGCAACGTATCGCCATGATGCAGACGAGACTTACAAAGCGGGTCGTCCTGAAACGCCGGAAGACTTTAAGCCAGATCTGGATAATCTCCAAGAAGTTTTGAAGGCGATGAATTTACCGATCGTCGTTGTCCCCGGATACGAAGCGGATGACGTAATCGGAACGATGGCGCGGCGAGCCAGTCAAGAAGGCTTCGACGTGAAGATTTTGAGTGGCGATCGAGATTTGTTTCAACTGGTTGATCCAGACGAAAAAGTCAAGATCTTATATATGAGTACAAGTTATGGCAAAGGTGCGCCGCCTCCGAAAGAATTTGGAGTAGAAGAGGTGAAACTCAAGCTAGGGGTTTTGCCTTCTCAGGTCGTAGATTTCAAAGCGCTTTGTGGCGATACATCCGATAACATCCCTGGTGTAAAAGGGATTGGAGAGAAAACGGCAAGTCAGTTACTCAAAACATATGGATCATTAGAAAATGTCTACGCCTCGATCGAGGAAATCAAAGGTGCAGTCAGAAAGAAATTAGAAGAAGGAATCGATGCCGCGCGGCATTCTCAATGGATGGCGCAAATTCACTTAGATGTTCCCCTAGAAATTGATCCGGCTGATTGTAAACTTCAGGGATTCGATGAAGAAACACTCCTGCCATTAATTGAACGATTAGAATTCAAATCGTTTTATAACAAGATCGAGAAATGGAAGCGACAACTCAGTGGCGAATTGAGTACAACAGAAAGTGCAGCAAAATCAGCAACGAATACACCTGTTGTTAAACAATATACAGATGAGGATGTATGGTTTTTCAGCGCAGAAGATACGGCAAATGCTGAAAAGTTTGAATTAGTCGAGATTACTCCACAAATTATTGATACAGAAGCGAAACTAAAAGAACTCGTCGATCGCTTAAAAACGACAAAAGAAACGATCGCTTGGGATACTGAAACGACCGATCTTGATCCGATCAAAGCTGATTTAGTGGGAATTGGGTGCTGTTGGGGTGCAGAATCCGATGCGATGGCTTACATTCCGATCGGTCATATCGAAGGCACAAATCTCGATAAAGCGATCGTGCTCGAAGCGCTGCGTTCCATTCTTGAAGACGTGAAATATCCGAAGTCATTCCAGAATGCAAAATTCGATCGCTTAGTGTTTCGCTTTCAAGGAATCGAACTGGCTGGTGTTGTGTTCGACACAATGTTAGCCAGCTATGTTCTTAATCCTGAAGCGAGTCATAAACTTAGCGATCTCGGATATCGCAATTTAGGAATTCATGCAAAAGAATATACTGATCTCGTTCCCAAAGGTAAAACCATTGCTGACATTGCCATTCCTGCGGTTGCAGACTATTGCGGAATGGATGTTTATACTGTGTTTCGATTAGTTCCGCTTCTGCGATCGGAACTTGAAGCAATTCCTGCTCTCTACAAGCTGCTTTTAGAAATTGAACAGCCTTTAGAGCCTGTTTTAGCTGAGATGGAAGCGACCGGGGTGAGAATCGATCGAGATTATCTGGTTCAATTTTCAAAAGCCTTAGAGACAGAACTAGCTGCGATCGAAGAACGCGCCTATGCCTCGGCAAATCAGAAATTTAGTCTCGGTTCTCCGAAACAATTGAGTGAGCTGTTATTTGAAAAACTAGGACTCGATAAAAAGAAATCTCGCAAAACGAAAACAGGGTATTCTACCGATGCTGCAACCCTGGAGAAATTACAAGGCGATCATCCCGTAGTCGATGCGATCGTTGAACATCGCACCTTATCAAAACTGAAATCAACCTATGTCGATGCGCTGCCAAATTTGATCAATCCGAAGACCGATCGCGTTCACACTGATTTCAATCAGGCAGTCACTTCTACAGGTCGGCTATCCTCGTCTGATCCTAACTTGCAGAACATTCCGATTCGGACAGCATTTAGTCGCCAAATCCGTAAGGCGTTCATTCCTGAAGACGGGTGGCTTATGGTTGCGGCAGACTATTCTCAAATCGAGTTGAGAATTTTAGCGCATCTGAGCCAAGAGCCTGTCTTGCTGGAGACCTATCGCAACAATGAAGATGTTCACTCTCTCACTGCTCGACTATTAATGGAGAAAGATGAAATCTCCTCAGAAGAACGGCGGCTCGGAAAGATTATTAACTTCGGCGTGATTTACGGCATGGGAGCGCAGCGATTTGCGCGAGAAGCAGGCGTTCCAACCTCTCAGGCGAAGACCTTTATTGAACGATTTAACGATCGCTATTCCCGCGTTTTCGAGTATTTGCAGCAGATGCAACGAGAAGCGATCGCCAATGGCTATGTTGAAACGATCAAAGGGCGACGACGCTATTTTAATTTCACGTCTGAGTCACTTCTCAAACTGCGGGGCACATCACCTGACACGATTAAACTCGATCAGATCAAACTGCGTGACCAATTTGAAGCTCAAGCTCTCAGAGCCGCTGCAAATGCACCGATTCAAGGGTCTAGCGCTGACATCATCAAAATTGCAATGGCGAACTTACATGAAGTGTTGAAAGCTTATCCAGCGAGATTGCTCTTGCAAGTACATGATGAATTGGTGTTTGAAGTCGAACCGGATGCTTGGCAAGAATTACAGCCCAAAATTAAGTCTGTAATGGAAAATGCCGTTTCGTTGAGCGTGCCTTTAGTGGTTGATATTCGATCAGGCAATAACTGGATGGAAACAAAATAATTACCTGTATCCTCGACGTGTTTAAAGCTGCGATGAAGAAAAAGTGTGCGATCTCATCTCTAATTTCGATCAGATTAACAACTGGCACATTTTAGCTTGACCTTAGAAGTTAGATTCTAGGGTCAATTTCCAATTTGACCCCCAAATTCCCGCAAGTAACCCTGTTCCAAAATTAGAAGTAGCACATATGCCAAAAGATAGAGTTTACTTTCCTTTTACATTAACCCCCGTGCATCCACCGCAATATTGATCACACTGTTGCTCAGTACATTGTCAACGAACTCTAAATCCATAAGTCTGTACGAGCAATCCTCTAATCAGGTTTTTATTGTGTTCCTTTCCTCATTGAGTCTTACCTTATTCGGACTCAGGCAAGTTTTCACAGTTGTCTAATCGGCGATCGAGCTTATCGCCCCAGGAAACCAATCTTCGTCAGATCTCAATGCGAGGTCAAATTTGGCATGAGGTTGCTTTCTGCATATTGTCATTCAAGGAAAATCAACATGATTATTCGCTCAGTTGACCATCTGAATCAAATACTGCAAGCAAACCAAGCCGCCTTCGGTGGACGCTTCCAAACTCAACTCACAACTCGATCGAACCTCACCCCGGTTCCATCCCAATCCAGCAGTCCTCCCCCTCTGCAACCCGCTCCTCCTGCCCCTGTTCAATCCACCAATGCAGGCTTTGGTGCATTTGAACAACAGGTTTTCGATCTGACCAATCAACAACGGGCACAGTTTGGCTTAGCTCCTTTGAGCCTCAATCTCACCCTGAATGATGTGGCTGAAAAACATAGCCAAGACATGGCAGGCAATAACTATTTCAGCCATCAAGGTCGCGACGGCTCCCAACCTTGGGATCGTATGCGGGCAGGAGGCTACAACTATTCCAGAGCCGCAGAAAACATCGCATTTGGGCAGCCGACTGCTCAAGATGTTGTTACAGCTTGGATGAATAGCCCCGGACACCGCCAAAACATTCTCGACCCCAATCTCCAAGAAATCGGAGTGGGCTACTACGACGGTTACTGGACGCAAAACTTTGGGACGGCAATGAGGCTCTCATAAAATTGTGACTCTCATAAAATTGTGACTCTCATCAACCTGGCGGATTCCATGCGCTAGGTTGATGTTCCAATCGGGTTGAAGTCAGATCTCCAAGTTCTCCCAGACCTTGGAGATTTGACCTACGATCGAACCGAACAGATTACAATTAAGTAACAAAGACTTAGATAGTCGTGAGTTATGTCACTGTCATCCGCCCAACTTCCACCCGCACTCGATCGTATTGTGCAACGTCTCGCTCGATCGACCGATCCGAAACGCAAATACGAACTTTTGATCACTCTGGCACAACGCCTCAAACCGTTTCCAGAAGCGGAAAAAACACCAGAAAATAAAGTCGCTGGCTGTGCCTCTCAAGTCTTTGTCGTTGCGAATTTAGAAGATGACAAAATTCAATTTCAGGGAGACTCAGACTCGCAATTAGTCAAAGGCTTAGTGGCCCTCTTAGTGGAAGGTTTAAGTGGTTTAACCCCGCAAGAAGTTATCGATCTTTCACCTGACTTTATCAAAGCAACTGGACTTGATGTGAGCCTGACCCCCTCTCGCGCCAATGGTTTCTACAACATTCTCGCGAAGATGAAACAGAAATCGCAAGGGTTGATGAACTGATTAAATTTGAGCGATCGCTCCCTTTTTAAGGTCGCTGAAACTCTAATGTTGCGGCATTTCTGGCAATGTTCTCGAATGCAGCATTGTGTTATTGTTGCCGCTAAGCAAAATCTTGCCAGAAATCGATCGCTCTTCTACAATTCAGTGCTAAAGCGCGCTTGTTGAATCCGTTGGAATATTATCAGCCTACTATCCCCGATTTACCCATTCATCCTATGCGAGCGCGTCGTCAGCGGCGTAGTTCTGATCTCAATCACATTCGAGATCACGATCGTGCCGCTCACGATTGGTATCGCTTTGTATTATCATTTCCGCCACATTTAGTTCAGAAACACCTCAAAGATTTTGCGATTCAACCCGATCAAACCGTACTTGATCCCTTCTGTGGAACGGGCACAACTGTCGTCGAATGCAAAAAATTAGGCATTCCCAGTGTCGGAGTTGAAGCGAATAAAATGGCGTGGTTCGCGGGAACTACAAAAGTGAATTGGCATATGGAAGCCGATCGCTTAATGGCTCACGCCACTCAAATTGCAGAACTCGCCCATGCCAATCTGGATCAACCGTTACGCACGTTAGACGAAGAGCGATCGCAGTTACTCCTGAAAAATTCCATCAGCGAATTGCCTTTGCACAAAGCCTTAGTTTTACTCGATCAATTAGAGCAACATCGGGATGAAAACTGCGATCGCTACGAAAAACTCGCTCTGGCAAAAATTCTGGTCTATTCGGTGAGCAATTTAAAATTTGCCCCAGAAGTCAGTGTTGGAAAATACAAACAAGATGCGCCCGTGATCGAACTGTGGCTGAATGAAATGCAGCAAATTTCAAGAGATTTGCAACATCTTCACCCATTGAAAGAGATTCCTGCAACCGTTCACCATGCCGACTCGCGCAGCTTATTGCAAGTTTTAGAGCCGAACTCGATCGATGCTGTGATCACGTCGCCCCCGTATCCGAATGAGAAGGATTACACTCGTGCTACCCGTTTAGAATCGGTCGTCTTGGGATTTCTGCAAACGAAAATCGACCTACGATCGATGAAACAGGGGTTAATGCGATCGAACTCGCGCGGCGTTTACCGAACCGATGACGATGATCACTGGGTCGCGAACCATCCAGAAATTCAGCGCATCGCAGCCGAAATCGAAGCCAAACGAATTGAACTCAAAAAAACTAGCGGTTTTGAGCGGCAATACGCCCGAGCGACAAAACTCTATTTCGGCGGAATGGCAAGACATTTAGCAGACTTGCGGCAAGCCTTGCGACCGGGAGCACAACTTGCTTACGTCGTCGGGGATCAAGCCTCTTACTTTCGAGTGATGATTCGCACCGGAGAGCTGATTGCAGACCTAGCCAAATCCCTCGGCTATGAAGTCATCGATATTGAGCTGTTCCGAACCCGCTTGGCAACTGCGACCAAAGAGCAATTGCGAGAAGAAGTCGTCTTACTCAAATGGAACGGGAGCGAATCGCAGTATTAAAAAACCAGCGATCGTACATCCGATTGAAAATCCTAATAGCTTAAATTTTCCTTTCAAATCACCCTCAATGACGACGCTGAAAATCAAACTCGCGATCGTCATCAAACTCCCCAAGATCGTTGCTACTCCCCCGATCCAGGCTAAAATCAGCCACCCGATAATCATAAGCCCCTCCCTAGATGTACGGTTATCTCTGCAATTATTACCCCAGTGGCGGATGGTTATTTTGTCAAATGCTTGTTATCTTTTTTAATATCAAGTGTAGGATTTGAAACTGAGTCAGGGAATCCTCGAAGAATCATCCGGTTCGTTCAGGATAAACTACCTTGACAAAAGGGACATGTCATCCTGTAATTGGTCTACTCTCTTTCATTTGGAGTGTATTACGTATGAGTCAACCTGTAGAACTTTCATTGGAACAACAATTCAGCATTCGGTCGTTCGAGACCCAGGTGCAGCAAATGAGCCGTGAACAGGCTCAAGAGTTCCTCGTCCAGTTGTATGAGCAAATGCTGATGCGCGAAGCGATGTATCGTCACTTCCTGAAACAGCAATGGGGCTTAGAACCCGGCTCACCAATGCTCTAGTCTCCGCTTTCGTCGCGCGAGCGACCTCGAACTTTTGCTTTGTTCTCAAACGCAGAAAAGAGCAGGGGTGTGGGGCGTTCAAGCAAAACCCTTCCTGATATTTCGCTTCACTCGATTCAGTTTGTAAAATCTCACGACCTTCACACGAACTGCCAACTTCCAAATCATCAGTGCTTATCAGGCACACAGGAAGATAGCCTGCCTGATGATTTGAAAAAATGTGCCGCGTTATTGTCGTTTGGGGCAGAGTCTTAAGCGGTTTGATCACGCCTTTCCTAAAGAGCGCTTAAGGCACTGGCGATTTTTTCGACCTTCTCCATTTCTGTCAGCGCATTGCGGAAAGCTTCTTGAACCTAGTCTGTTACAGCGTTAGATGGCTAGGACAAGTTGATTGCTATTTCCCTTCAGGCAAAGCACGTTGGATTTGAGCTAGCTTGAGCACTAGCACCCTTTGCCTGTTGTGCAGCATTGAAATTATTTCATGGTTTTGTGGGTAGTGCTACTCAACATACTCAATAAGTGTATCTAACGTGAATTTGGGATAAGGGATTTCGCCCCTGTGCCGATGCGAATAGAATTCGCGGCTAGACAAACGAAGTCCACCGTCGTGGACTAATTTTTGAAGAGGGCTGTGAGTGCGCGGCGGCGCACTTTGTCTGTTTAGGCGCGAATTCCATTCGCCAGCCGCCCAAACATTAACCCGAACTGACGTTATCTGTCGGGCAGAGTTGTGCGATCGTCTAGAAGCAATCCGCAGTCTAACGTTTGATTGCTTTAGCTCGATCGCTGATATTCCTGCCAAGCTTGTACGAGATTTCCTTGCATCAATCCTGCTACAGCATTGAGCGATCGTAGTTCTTTCAAAGCTGGATTGAGCGCGATCGCTGGGTTCAAGGCTTTCTGAGCCGCTGACGCTCGGAAGTCATACAAATTCACGAAAGCAAGATAAGCATAAGCGATCGGGTTCTTTGCATCTAATTGCGTAATCCGCTCAAATGTCTCGATCGCAGGTTGAACGCGGCGTTTGAGGACATTGGCGAGTGCTAATCCATAGGCAAACTCAAGATTATCTGGCTCTTGATTGAAGCGGTATTCGAGAATCTGTCGAGCCTGCGTTACATAGTCCTGAACCGGATCATATTGATTGAGTTGACCCACTTTCTCAAAGATACGATCGAGTGCTTTGATGCCCTGCGGCATCGTTGTGGCAAGTGAGCGCAGTTGAGTCACAAAATCTAACTCTGGAGCTTCAGTCGTCGCAGTCGGAGCAATCGTTAAGCGAATGTCGGGAACATCGATCGCATAAGTCGCTTTCGTTTCACGGTTTAGATAAGCGGCAGTTAACGTGTAGGTTCCTTGAGCATTGGGAGGCGGTAAAGCCGCAAGCCGTTCTGTAATTTGCAAAGCTGCCTGCTCAGGATGCGAACTCGGTTGTAGGTTGCCAAGCGCGATCGCATGGTCATGGAACCAACGTGTCGCAGGCGGATTTGCAGCAGTCGTCGCATCGTCTGAAACTCGATTCCAAGTGAGTAACAGTAAGCCAGAGCGGAGCTGTTTCCAAGACCCTGACCAACGGTAGGTTACAGGCATCGGTTTTCCAGGAGCCGCTTGATTCGGAATCCGGATTTGTTCGAGTTTGACTTGCTGGATCGGTTGGGGATGGGGAGCAACGCGGATCGGCGCAATCGCTCGGCGGTAAAGTTGAAGTTGAGTTTGATCCGGGAGCTTCCAAATTCGATGCAATTGGAAATCTGGGTTTTCAGCGATCGCAGTATTTAAAGCAGCATACGCTTGAGGTCGTCGAATTGCTCCTGAAGCACCGTCTTTCGTGACATACCAATTCAGCGATCGTGCATCTTGTTCGACCTGTTTCACATTCGTTCCGACTTGCCGCCCGTACACTTGAAAGTTTCTCAGCGTGCCTTGATAGTTGAGATTGTGCTGATTAAATTCTGGTAGCGAAGGCAAAACTCCGATCGTCGTGACTAAAGCAGGGTCAGCTTCAATCACAGCATTCACGACATCCGCTTGATGCCAATCGCTCGCGAGTACTGCATGACGTGCATGAGGAAGTTGCAGAAATTTCGGGCTGAGTTCGAGCGGCAATAAGCTGAACATCATCAAAATGCTAGAAAGCGCGATCGCACCCCAGCGGAAAATCTTTAAGCGATCGGGAAAGAGCAGCAAGCCTTGAGCGAGCAAAATCGCTAATACGGGCAGTAAAGGTGTGATATAGCGATCGTCTTTATTCACATTCAACGAACAGAGCAGATAAGCGCCGATCAAAAAGATCAACAACCAACGCACCGACTGAAACCAAGCCTGATAAATTTCTCGTCTGTAACCTCTGCGCCCCATACCTCGATAGTCCAGAGTTTTGAGCCAGCGCCCTTCGACTTGCGACCATTGTTGTTCGATCACCGATCGCTTCCAATACAGAAGCAATCCCGCGATTCCCGCCGCAAATAAAGGCACAGACACTAAACCCGGCAGCGCTTTGAAGTAATAAATCCAAGCTTCAATACTCGTTAAAGCAGGATCACCTTCTGCGATCGCACTATCAACGGTTGCTCGTTTTCCCGCAGTCAGAATAATTAACCAATTCGTGCGATACCACGGTAAACAGATTGCAATGGCGATCGCAATTCCCACTGCTAACTGAATGAATCGTCGCCAAGCTCTTTTCCGAAGGGAAACAACACTCAGCCACACAATCGGAGTGAATAAGAAAAATAGTGCGGGTTGTTTCGTTAACAAGGAAAGCCCAAACGAAACCCCAAATCCTGCTGCATACAACCACGATCGCAAAGCAGAAATTTGAGGTAATGGGAAAGACTGCACGATCGCAATCGATTGAGTCACAGAAACAACGCTGGGCTGAGTCACGACTTGAGATTGCTGATCCGCAACCGGGCGAACCGTATCCGTCGCCCAAAGCGTTAATAGAAAAAATGTCAGTGTAACGATCGCACTCAGTGGAAAATCGATCAAGTAATCCAATCGGATTACAGACAATCCTGGTAGCAATAAGCACAGTGTTGTTGCCCATCGGGCGACTTGGAGATTAAAGAGTCGAAGGCTCAATCCATAAACGGATGCGAGTAGAATCGCACTAAACAATGAATTGACTAACGTAGATTGCGTTTCCCCGGTGCCAAATATCTGAATAAAAGGAGTAGTGATTAAATATACAAGCGGTGGAATCTTAGAAGTCAAAAGCCAAACGCTTGTCCACCACTCTTGCGAAAACCAGCTTGGTTGCTGGAAGGCTCGCCAGAAATTCATTGCACCCGTTAAATACTCAGCTTGATCCCACGCTGGAACCGATCGATCAACCCAAAACCAAACGCGATCGACGACAAAGCCGATTGCCCAGACCGTGACCACGATCGGAATTCCATTTCTCCAAGCCGAAGATTGCTGTTTTGCGAACACTCACACCTATCCCAATTCTCTAAAATGTATAGCTCATTTTGATGTGCGGAATTCCTGCTTCTTCAAATTCCTCTCCTTCAGGAATGAATCCAAGTTTTCGATAGAACTCAACCACTGCACTTTGAGCATGAATTTGCACAGTCGCGATATTTTTGTTAGCCAAAAATTCTAAAACGGTTTCGACAATTTGGCGACCAACTCCGTATTTTCTTAATTCAGGTAAAACGGCTAATCGTTCCATTTTTGCAGTTTGGGGAGAGAGAAATCGAATTCTTGATGTTCCGACTGCATCTTGTCCAACCCAGGCTAAAAAGTGTACGGCATCTGCGTCTAATCCATCAAATTCTAGTGCGGCATCTACGCCTTGTTCGATTTGAAAAACACGTATCCGAATGCTTTGAATTGCCTCAAAATCGCGCCGAAAATCCGCGACTTTAATCGTAGGCTGAGCGGGAGAGCGTTCGAGTATCATATGTCAACTCAATTTGAACGTAGCATTTTCTCACGATGAGACGACTTCTTCTCGCCATTTTCCCCGGAATTGCATTCTTTGCAACCGTATCACCTGCTAACGCTGCCAACCCGGATCATTTACAGCGGTTACTGAAGACAAATCAGTGTCCAAATTGTGACTTGAGTAACGCTGATCTCACAGACGCAAATTTATTCGGTGCAAATTTAGTCAATGCGAACCTCAAAGGCGCAATTTTAAAAGGTGCGAATCTTGGCTCGGCAAACTTTAGCGATGCCGACTTAAGTGGTGCAAATTTGCAGCAGGCTTATCTCGATCGAGCAACCCTCGAAAATGCCAATCTCACGCAGGCTAATTTGACCCAAGCCTATTTGAAGAATGCAACGACCACAGGTGTGCAAATTCGAGGTGCGACTCTGCGCGGTGCAAAACTTCAGAATGCTGATTTGATTGGTGTGAACTTACAGGGTGCAGATTTAAGCGAGACAAATCTCAGTGGCGTGTTCTTCAGTGGATTTCGATCGATCCGAAGCACTGCAATCCCCTTCTTTGGGTCTACGTACTCTCCTGCAATGTTTACTGCCTTAATTTGCCAGAATGCACCTTTCCCCAGTCCTGAGAAGGAGAACGAAGAGTTTCGGCGGCTTGGGCTAGAATTTGTGCCTGCAAATTTGGTTGGGAGCAATCTCGCTGGAGCAAATCTTGCGGGTGCAGTCTTAATTCGGGGCAATTTGACCAATGCAAATCTCACGGGCGCAAACCTCAGGGATGCTTGTTTGATTCAAGGAAATTTGAGAGGAGCAGTGCTCGATCGTGCTGATTTACAATCTGCCTTATTAAAAGCCGCAATTCTAGAAGGGGCGAGCCTAAAAGAGACCCGCAATGCCAATTTAGCCGAGGCATTTCAAAACGAAACCGATGCCCGACAAAAGGAAGCCGAAGCCCAGACGCTTCCGAATGTACAAGCGATGATGCGCGCCCAGCAAGCTTACTTGCTGGAACATACCAAATTTGCTACTAAAGTTGACGAGTTACAGTTGGGATTAGAAGACTCTGAGCAATATGCCTATCGGGTCTTTTCTCAGGGCGATCGCACTCGTTTATCGGTCGTTGCTGCGGTTCCCAAAGCGGGCGGCTTCAAAACTTATATCGGTTTAGTCTCGACTTCCCGTGGCTCGCAGGAAAAGGTATCGATGACTCGTCTTTGTGTCAGTCAAGAAGCGAAGCCAGTTCTACCCAAGTTGCCTTTGAATGTGCCAAACAATCAGCCTGCCGCTTGCCCAACTGGGTTTCAAGCCATCAAGTAAACAACTGGATTAACGGTGGAGTCGGGCAAGTTGCCCGACTTCAAGGATTTCAGCGCTAGAATCGATCGCGTTGCGCTTCAACGTCACAATGCTAGAATCACTTCTCTCCACGACCTTATGGCTCTCGCGTCCGACGGTTGCCCAGGCTCCTGTACGCCAACCCACTTCTGAAGAGATCTACCAAGCGTGCACCCAAAATCGAGCTGAGACTCTGCCTAATCCCTTTGTCGATGTTTCTCCTCAAGATTGGGCATATAAAGCAGTTCTGACCATGCACTACTGCGGAGCTTTCCGAAAAGCTGCTCCGAGAAGTCTATTTGAGCAACCTGCTCAACCGAAATCCTCAACTTCGCAATAGCGTGATATCCTATCGCAGTCGATCATCACGCCCCCTATGATTGTTGAACAGCCCTCTTTGTTTACCAACGCTGATTGGTCAAACGAATCTGCCTCACGTGAGCATTTAAACCTCAGCGAGTCTGTGCTCAAAGACTGGAAACAGAGAATTTTCAACTATCAAACGGCTCTGACTCCCCAACAGCAAGTCTCACTCTTTGAGTCGATCGAAACTGATCCGTACGCGATCGACCCATTCAAACTTCCCCAACAAAACACCCAATTTTGGCGACAAAAAGCCGAAGATCAAGGCGTTGCAGCCCTCTATTTCGTGATTGATTACGAACTTCCGATCGTTCTCTATGTCGGTGAAACCATCAAATCGAATCAGCGGTGGAAAGGCGAACACGACTGCAAACGCTACTTACTCAACTATCGGCAAGCCCACTACGACTATCAACTCCCCTCCTCACTCGGCATCGCCTTCTGGTCAAATGCTCCTGTCAAAACCCGCGATCGCCAAAAACTCGAACTCGCCCTGATCCAGCGCTGGCGTTCTCCCTTCAACAAAGAGAACTGGACAATGTGGGGGACACCTTTCACTTATGGCAAGCAATAAGTTCGAGAAAAATTCATTTACAAGAAAATCCGATTGTCTGCTACCTAAGACACTACTCATTGTTCAAGTCTCTTGATACGATCAGAACTTTAAAACCCGACTCGGTGCGAAGTGTCTATGGTCAGTCAGCCCAAACGTTCAACGCCACGTCCGATCGTTCTCACATCTCATCCCGCCAAATTTTCTAAATCGATCGCCATCCACTGGGGCGAAGCCGATCCGATCAAACGCGGTGCAATTATTGGCACACTCACCACGGCTGCCCACCGTAATGTGATCGGAACGCATTCTGGCTCTTATGCCGTCTATCGTGCTCTCGCTGTCGCCAGTGGCAAACTCGATGCCAACCATCGCGCTGATTTAACGAATACGGCTCCGGCTGCCTTGCTTCACGCCCATCCAGCCTGGTCAGATCCCGATAAAATTGTCTCGCTCGACCCTTTTGGGGCAATTGTCGGAGAAGTCTATCGCGATCTCTATGAGCAAGGCTACGACATCAAACCGACGATCGCAATTACCAAAGCGCACATCAACATGCCAGAACTGCAAGACGCGATCGCCAAAGGTCGCCTGCAAGAAGATGGCGAAATCATGAAAAAAGGCGGCGATTTAGTCGTAACTAAAGCCGCGATCGAGCCAGTTTGGTATCTTCCCGGACTGGCAAAACGCCTGCACGTTGAAGAAAGCCTCTTACGTCGCACCTTATTTGAGCAAACGGGCGGCATGTTCCCTGAACTGATTACCCGTCCCGATATCAAAGTCTTCTTGCCCCCAATCGGTGGCATCACCGTCTATATTGTGGGCGATCCTGACGCGATTACTGACCCTAATCGATCGCTTACCGTCCGCGTTCACGACGAATGCAATGGCTCGGATGTCTTCGGGTCTGATATTTGTACCTGTCGCCCTTATCTGGTTCACGGCATCGAAGAATGTGTGCAAACTGCTCAACAAGGTGGCGCAGGCATTATCGTTTATCTGCGTAAGGAAGGACGTGCCCTCGGCGAAGTCACTAAATTCTTGGTTTACAACGCTCGGAAACGTCAAGAAGGCGGCGATCGCGCGGATGCTTACTTCACCCGCACCGAATGTGTGGCAGGCGTTCAGGATATGCGATTCCAAGAACTCATGCCGGATGTGCTGCACTGGTTAGGGATTACGCGCATCGATCGCTTTATTTCGATGAGCGATATGAAACACGATGCTGTGACGCGATCGGGCATTGAAATTGTGACGCGCGTGCCGATTCCAGAAGAATTGATTCCGGCGGATGCCATGGTCGAAATCGAGGCGAAAAAAGCGGCAGGATACTACACCGAAAGTGAAGTGCTCACCGAAGAAGCCTTAGCTGAGATTAAAGGACGAGGACTGAGTGACTAATCGAGTTGAATATTTGCGATCGCCCACCGCGATTCGAGAGCGCTGCAACGAACTCTTCGAGCTAGCCCAGGCTGATCAACTCCCTTATTTTCGAGTCGATCTGACGCAGCTTGATGCCGTTGCCGATTACGTGATCGCGGTGATTCGCGAACATTATCCTGATTTGGATGTGCCGTTTCATAGTCGATGGCGACATTTTGAAGTCGGCAATATTCCTCGCGTCCGTCAGCTTGAACAGGCGATCGAATCACGGTCTAAAATCGAGCAAGCAAAAGCAAAATTCGATCTCGTGATTCCGAGCGTGTTGCTTGATGCAGGCGCAGGCGATCGCTGGAAATATCATGAAGCCACGACTCAGAAAACTTGGGCGCGATCCGAAGGTTTAGCGATCGCGTCGTTTGATGCATTCTGCCAAGGTGCTTTCTCGAAGCATCCTTATCAAGCGGATGCAACAGCCCTGAAGCAGATTACACCTGAGCAGATCGGCGCTTTTTTTCAAGTCAGTTCTGAAAATCCGCTGGTGGGCTTGGAAGGACGATCCGCGCTCCTGCAAAAATTGGGACAGACGATCGAACAATCCCCCGATCTGTTTGGTGATGTGCCTCGTCCTGGCAATCTGGTTAATTATCTCATCGCTCACGCTGACCAAGGACAGCTTTCTGCGGTCGTTGTGTTGAATGCCGTTCTGATTGGATTGGGTGAAATCTGGTCAGGGAGATTATCGATCGAGGGCGTGAACTTAGGGGACGTGTGGAAACATTCGTCTTTATCAGGGGATCAACTCATTCCGTTTCACAAGCTCTCGCAATGGTTGACCTATTCTCTACTCGAACCCTTGCAAGATTTAGGACTGAAAATCATTGATCTTGATCAAATGACTGGGCTTCCCGAATACCGAAATGGTGGCTTATGTCTCGATCTGGGGCTACTTCAACTCAAAGATCCCAAACTGGCAGAGATTCCCCATGCTGCCGATTCCGAGTTGATTGTTGAATGGCGAGCTTTAACCGTGTGTTTACTCGATCGAATTGCCGCCACGATTCGCAAAAAGCTTGGTTTAACGCCTGAGTCTCTCCCACTCGTCAAAGTTCTGCAAGGCGGAACCTGGACAGCCGGACGCAAAATTGCCGCTGTTCTTCGCCCCGGTGGAGCTCCCCCCATTCAAATTTCTAGTGACGGAACTGTTTTTTGACTATGGCTGAAAATTTAACGATCATCGAGCATCCCTTAGTTCAGCACAAACTTAGTTTGATGCGACGAGAAACGACCAGCACAGCAAAATTTCGATCGCTGATGACCGAAATCAGCATGTTACTGGCTTACGAAGTCACTCGCGACTTACCGCTGCGCTACGAAACGATTCAAACTCCCATGGCTGAAATGGAAGCTCCCGTCTTAGCTGCCGACAAAAAATTAGTCGTCGTCTCGATTATGCGAGCAGGGCAAGGCATCCTCGATGGCATTCTGCAATTAATTCCCTCGGCAAGAGTTGGGCATGTCGGAATCTATCGCGAACCGCATTCGCTTGTGCCGATCGAATATTATTTCAAAGTGCCTGACGATACCGAAGAGCGCGATATGTTGGTCGTTGATCCGATGATGGCAACGGGCAATTCTGCGATCGCTGCTGTCGATCGTCTCAAACAAACCAATCCCAGATCGATCAAATTTCTCTGCATTTTGGCAGCCCCTGAAGGAATTCGACATTTTCAAGAGCATCATCCTGAAATTCCCATCTATACAGCCGCGATCGATCAAGGATTAGATGAACATGGATATATTATTCCGGGACTTGGGGATGCAGGCGATCGTTTATTCGGCACAAAGTGATATGATAGTAGCGATGCAATTCGGCGGCATCGCCAAGTGGTAAGGCAGAGGTCTGCAAAACCTCCACCCCCAGTTCGAATCTGGGTGCCGCCTT
>VFQU01000383.1_pt1 | contig 41599 bp, 35 predicted proteins | sample 3512311 | NCBI WGS metagenome assembly VFQU01 (sample SAMN10412377, study PRJNA504923) | tailings metagenome | isolation source: Relicate 3 Philex TSF3 active mining site | place: Philippines: Tuba, Benguet | collected 2017-08-29
ATTCGGGATTCGGGATTCGGGATTCGGGATTCGGGATTCGGGATTCGGGATTCGGATCAGAGCGTGGCGCGGTGCGGCGTGACTGCCAAGCCACAGCTTGACCGGGGAGCTTGAGTGCCCCGGGTGCGGGGTCAGCTGTCCTTTTGGAGTCTCGGCGTGGCGTACCCGCGTAGAGCCGGTTCTCCTGGAGGCGGGGCGAGGACCCTGCGGTCCAGCGACTGAGGCAAGTCGCGGCGAAGCCGCCGTGCCTTGGGCCAGAAGGCCTTCGCTCGGGCGATGCGCCCATGCACCGATGGAAGCATGCGCGGCTACTCCACCGAAGGCCGCGAACGAATCCCGAATCCCAGCTCCCGAATCCCAGCTCCAAGGAGCACCGTCAGGTGCTCTCCGGAGCCTCCAGTTGATCCAGGAAATCCACGCCGCGGCGCAGGTGCGGGATCACGATCGAGCCGCCGACCACCAGCGCCACCGAGAAGGTCTCGAAGAACTCCTCGCGGTTGACGCCGGCTTCCTTGCACTGGGCGATGTGGTAGCTGATGCAGTCGTCGCAGCGCAGCACCATCGAGGCGACCAGACCCAGCAGCTCCTTGGTCTTGTGGTCGAGCGCGCCGTCCTTGTAGGTCTGGGTGTCGAGCGCGAAGAAGCGGCGCACCACCTGGTTGTCCTCGGACAGGATGCGCTCGTTCATGCGCTTGCGGAAATCGGTGAACTCCTGCACGCGGCTGCTCATGCGCCTGCCTCCAGCAGCGGCGCCAGGCCGCCGGCGCGGTCCAGCGCCACCATGTCGTCGAAGCCACCGATGTGCTGGCCGTTGATGAAGATCTGCGGCACCGAGGTGCGGCCGGTCTTCTCGACGATTTCCTTACGCAAGGCCGGGTCGAGATCGACGCGGATCTCCTCCCAGCTCTGGCCGCGCTGTTTCAGGAAGTTCTTGGCCGCCACGCAATAGGGGCAGACGGCCGTGCTGTAGATCTTGATGTCGGGCATTCCAGTTCCTTGGGGCGGGCCGCGGGCAGGCGCTGCGCCGCGGCGATTTCTCGAGCCTGCATAGGGTGGGTCCTGCCCCGGCGAAACTCAACGATGGGGCAAAGGATTGTGGATTCGGGATTCGCCAGATCATGCCGCGGCGGGAGTCGATGCCGCGCATGGGGTGGAACCTGGCCCACCATGCGTCCAACACGCGCCGGCCTCGATTGGATTCGGGATCCGTCGGGGCAGAGCGCTGCGGAAGTCCATGCCGCGCATAGGGTGGGCCCTGGCCCACCATGGGCTCGAACCCTGCCCCGGTGCGCAAGCACCGGGGCAATCAACAAGGCGGACCGAGGCGAGCGTGGAGCCCATGGTGGGCCAGGGCCCACCCTATGTGCCGTGTCTCCGAACTTCCCATGCCGCGGTGGTCCAGGACCCACCCTGCTGGTTCATGGGGTCCATGCCCCGGCGGCGGATCTCACCCCTGCAGCGCACGCAGGGTGATGGCCGGCGGCGTGCTGACCACGCGGCGCGTGGCGGCAAGCCCGGTCACCAGCACGGCCAGTACGCCAGCGCCGAAGCCTGCGGCCACATGGCCCCAATCGGGCGCGAAGGGCAGCTCGAACACGATGTCCGCGACCAGCGCGGTCAGCCCGGTCGCCGCGAGTGCGGCGATGCCGCCCGCGATAACACCAATGGCCAGGAACTCGCTGGCCTGGGCAAGCCGCAGCTGCAGGCCGCGCGCACCCAGCACGCGCATCACCCCGCCTTCGAGCAGGCGCTCGTCCTGGCTGCTGGTCACCGCCGCCACCAGCACCAGCAGGCCCGCGCCCAAGGTGAAGAAGAACACGTACTCCACCGCCAGCGTGGCCTGCCGCGCGGTGCGCTGGACCTGCTCGATGATGGCGTCGACGTCGATCACCGAGACATTGGGGAAGCGCCCGACGAGCGCGCGGGTGAACTCGACATCGCCCCTGGGTACGTTGACCGCGGTGATGTAGCTGGCCGCCGAGTCCTTCAGCGCCGGCGCGTTGGCGATCACGAAGAAGTTCGGCCGGAAGCCCTCCCAGGTGACCTCGCGCAGGCTGGTGATCTCGGCCTCGAACACGCGGCCGGCGACGTCGAAGGCGATGCGGTCGCCCAGCGACCAGCCCAGCGTTTCGGCGATGCCCTGCTCCACCGAGACTTCAGGCGTGGTGCCGTTCGGATCCCAGGCGCGGCCGGCGACGATCGGATTGCCGTCCTGGGCCAGATCCTGCGCCCAGCTCAGGTTGAACTCGCGCTCGGCCAGCCGGCGCGCGCGCTGACCGCGCTCGGCATAGCTCTCGCCGGTCACCGCCTCGCCGTTGTGCTGCACCAGGCGCCCGCGCACCATCGGCAGCAGGCCCGGCGCTTCGATGCCGCGCGCCTGCATGACCTCGAGCGCGCCCTCGACCTGGTCGGCCTGCACGCCGACCACGAAACGATTCGGCGCGTCCTCGGGGATCGCCTGCTGCCAGCGGTCGAGCAGCTGTCCGCGCACCTGGCCCAGCATCAGCAGCACCATCAGGCCCAAGCCCAGCGCGCTGATCTGCGCCACGCTCACCGCCGCGCGCCGCGAGACGTTGGCCAGCCCATAGCGCCAGACCCCGCGAAGACGCCCGCGCACCCGCTTGAGTACCGCCACCAGCGCCAGCGCCAGCAGGGCCAGCACGATGAAGGTGCCGAGCATGCCGCCGAGCATGGCCGCGCCGAGCTTGACCGAGCCAGCCTTCCACCACAGCAGCGCGGCGAGTGCGCCCAGACCCAACAGCGACACCGCAACCGCGCTGGCCTCGACGCCGCCCAGGTCACGCCGAAGCACGCGCAGCGCCGGCACCCGGCGCAGGGCCAGCACCGGCGGCGCGGCAAAGGCGAACAGCACGATCAGGCCCACGGCCAGACCCTGCGCCAGCGGCAGCAGGCCGGGGGCGGGCACCGACAGGCCGAGCACCTGCGCCAGCCAGGCGGTGACGCCGGCCTGCAGGCCGTAGCCGATCAGGGCGCCGACGATGCTGCCCATGAGCCCCAGGAACAGCAGCTCGCCGAGCTGGACCACCACGATCGCGCGCTGGTCGGCGCCAAGGCAGCGCAGCACCGCGCAGGCATCGAGATGACGCGCGCTGTGACGGCGCGCGGCCATGGCCACGGCGATCGCCGACAGCACCACGGCCACCAGGGCGGCCAGGCCGAGAAAGCGGTCGGCGCGCTCCAGCGCGTTGCGCAGTTCGGGGCGCGCGTCCTGCACCGTTTCCAGCCGCTGGCCGCGGCCAAGGTCCTCGCGCTGCGCGCGGATCCAGCTCGACACCGCCGAGGCATCGCCGGCCACCGCGAAGCGGTAGCTGATGCGGCTGCCGACCTGCACCAAGCCGGTGGCTTCCAGGTCGGCCAGGTTGATCGAGACTTTGGGCGCCACGTTGAAGTAGTCGAGTGCGGCGTCGGGCTCCTGCGCGATCAGGGCCGACAGGCGCAGCTCGCTGCTGCCGATCTTCAGCGTGTCGCCGATACCGACCTGCAGGGCCTCCGCACCGGCGCGGGTGATCCAGACTTCGCCGCGCTCGGGGATGCCGTCGGCGGCGTACTCACGCCCTTGCGCGTCGATCAGCAGGAACTCGCCGCGCAGCGGATAGCCCTCGGACAGCGCGCGGATGTCGGACAGGCGCAGCGCCTCGCCGGCGCGGACCATGCTCGGAAAGCCCTGGGTCTCGGCGACCTGCAGGCCGAGTTCGGCGGCCAGCGCGCGCGGGCCCTCGCCGATCGGCTGGTCGGCGCGCAGCACGGCGTCACCGCCGAGCAGACGGTTGGCCTCCATCGCCAGCGCGCGCTCGGCGCGGTCAGTGAGCGCCGCGACCGCGGTGACGCCGGCCACCGCCAGCATCAGCGCCGCCAGCAGCACGCGCACCTCGCCCGAGGCGAGGTCGCGGCGGGTGAAGCGCCAGGCGAGCTTGAGCAGCCTCATGCCAGCAGCCGCCCGGCGTCGATGCGCAGCACGCGGCCGCAGCGCGCGGCCAGCTTGGGGTCATGGGTGACCAGCACTAGCGTGGTGCCGCTGCCGGCATTCATCTCGAACAGCAGCTCGACCACCGACTCGCCGGTCTTGGTGTCGAGATTGCCGGTGGGCTCGTCGGCGAACAGCACCGCCGGCCGGGTGACGAAGGCGCGGGCCAGTGCCACGCGCTGCTGCTCGCCGCCCGAGAGCTGGCGCGGGTAGTGGGTGAGGCGCTCGGACAGGCCAACCCGGCGCAGGATCTCGCGGGCCTGTCCTTCCGCGTCCTTCGCGCCCGACAGCTCCAGCGGGAGCATCACGTTCTCCAGTGCGGTCAGCGAGGGCAGCAGCTGGAAGCTCTGGAAGACGAAGCCGACATGGCGCCCGCGCACCGCGGCGCGGCCGTCCTCGTCGAGCTTGGACAGCGGCTCGCCGGCCAGTTCGACCTCGCCCGAGGAGGGCGTGTCCAGCCCGGCCAGCAGGGACAGCAGGGTCGACTTGCCTGAACCCGAAGCGCCGACAATCGCGACGGTTTCACCCGCCTTGATCGAGAAACTGACGTCCTCAAGTATGGTCAGCGGCCCGGTCGGCAGCTGCACCCGCTTGCCCAGGGCCTGCGCACGCAGCGCCTCGCGCGTCGAAGCCGTCCCACTGCCTGCGCCCTCGCGGCGCGGCTCGCTCGATCCATCCATCACGGGAACTCCATGTCTTTGATCCTGCAAACCCGCGCAGCCTCACCCAGCCGATCTGAACGTGGCGTCATCACATTCGTGGTGATGCTGCTGGCCCTGCTGCTGTCCGCGGTCGTCACGGCCCAGAACCCCGCGCCCAAGCGCACCGTGCTGGTGGTCGGCGACTCGCTCTCGGCCGCCTACAACCTGTCCAAGGAGCAGGGCTGGGTGCACCTCATGGGTGAGAAGCTGGCCCAGGCACACCCCGGCTGGACCGTGGTGAACGCCAGCATCAGCGGCGAGACCACCGCCGGCGGCGCGGCGCGCATCGAGGCCGATCTCAAGGCCCATGAACCTGCGATCGTGATCATCGAACTCGGCGCCAACGACGGCCTGCGCGGCCTCGACCTGAGTCAGGCCCGCGCCAACCTGACCCGAATGATCACCGCCAGCCAGGCCGCCGGCGCCCGGGTGCTGCTGATCGGCATGCACATCCCGCCGAACTACGGCCCGGACTACACGCAGGCCTTCCACGGCATGTTCGCCGAGCTCGCTGAAGCCCACGGCACTGCTCTCTTGCCTTTCCTGCTGGAGCCCATCGCCACCGACCGCGAGGCCTTCCTGCCGGACAACCTGCACCCGACGGCCGAGGCGCAGCCGCGGCTGCTGGCGCATGTCTGGCCGCAGGTGGAGGCGCTGGTGAAGTCGAGCGCTGAAGGGACTTGATCTCTGGCGGGCGAACCAGAGCCTGTCTCCCCTTGTGGGAGAGGGCGCGGGGGAGAGGGGGCAAACGCCCCGCGAGGCCTGCCCCCCTCTCCCCAACCCCTACCTTCGCTTCGCTCGGGCTCATCGGGCCTCAAGCTCCCATCGGGAGCTTGATCACGGCCCGCTTCGCTCCCCAAGGGGAGAGGAGCTTGACGCGCGGTCCGTGCGCCCAATCCCAGCCACCCGACGCTACTATCGCCATCCCTACCGCACAGCCCCGGCAATGACCAAACCCCACGCCGAACTTCGCCGCGCGCTTGGCAGCTTCGCCACCGGCGTCACCATCGTCACCGCGCGCGATCCCGGCGCCGACGGAGTGGCGGCCCACGATGTGGGCCTGACGGTCAACAGCTTTTCCTCGGTCTCGCTGGAGCCGCCGCTGGTGCAGTGGTGCATCGCCCGGCGCGCGGCCTCGTTCGAGGCCTTCCAGCGCGCCAGCCACTATGCGGTGCACATCCTCGGCGCGGATCAGCGCGAGCTGTCGCAGCGCTTCGCCACCCACGGCATCGACCGCTTCGCCGGGCTCGCGCTGGAACGCGGGCCGGCCGGGCTGCCCCTGCTGTCGGGCAGCGTGACCCGCTTCGTCTGCCGCATCGTCGAGCGCTATGCCGGCGGGGACCACGTGATCCTGCTGGCCGAGGTCGAGGGCTTCGAGACCAGCGAGGCCGAGCCCCTGCTGTACCTGCGCGGCGCCTACCGGCGCTTCGCGCAGGACTGACGTGCCGGCGAGTGCAAAGCGCGGCGCGTATCTCGCGATCGCGCTGGGCCTGGCCTCGGCCCTGTTCTTCAGCGCCACCTATGTGCTGAACCGCGCGGCGGCCAACGGCGAGGGCGACTGGCTGTGGACAGCCTGCCTGCGCTACCTGATCACCCTGCCGCTGATGCTGCCGCTGATGGTTTGGCAGGGCGGCATGGCGCCGGTGTGGGCGAGCATTCGTCGCAGCCCGGGGCCGTGGCTGCTGTGGAGCGGCATCGGTTTCGGGCTGTTCTATGTCTGCCTAGCCTGGGCGGCCTCGACCGGACCGTCCTGGCTGATCGCCGGCAGCTTCCAGCTGACCGTGGTGGCGGGAATGCTGTGCGCGCCGCTGCTGTATCGCGACTCGAGAGCACGCGTGCCGCGGGCGGTGTTCGCGGTCGCGCTGGCGATGATCGGCGGCGTGCTGTTGATGCAGTTCGATGCCGCCGGCGGCGCCCTGCGCCTCGCCGACTGGATCGCGCTCGGCGTGGTCGGGGTCTCGGCCTTCGCCTACCCGCTGGGCAACCGCGGCCTGCTGCTGCATCTCGAGAAGACCGGCGAGCGCTTGAACGCCACCCAGCGCGTGTTCGGCATGACGCTGGCCAGCCAGCCGCTGTGGTTCGCCATCGCTGCGGTCGCGTTTGCACGCAGCGGCGCGCCGCCCGCGGAGCAGGTCTGGCTGGCCGGCGGCGTCGCCCTGTTCGCCGGCATCATCGCCACCGTGCTGTTCTTCGAGGCCACCGGCCGCGTGCAGGACCAGCCGGGCGCGCTGGGGGCGGTGGAAGCGATGCAGGCCGCCGAGATCGTCTTCGCCTCGGTGCTGGGCGCCCTGCTGTTCGCCGAAGCCCTGCCCGGCGCGACGGCCTGGACCGGGGCGGCGATCGTGATGGCCGGCATCGTTGCCCTCGGCCTGCTGGCCGGGCGCGAAGCTGCGGGGCGCGAAGCCGCACTCAAGGCCCTGCGCTCCGACCGCGGCGGCTGAGGCGGTGCTGGCCTGCGGGGCCATCAGTCGATACGCGAGACCACCACGCGATCACGACCGCCGCGCTTGGCGGCATACAGCGCGGCATCGGCGCGCACCAGCAGCTGCTCGTGTCCGCTGAGCCCCTCTTCGGAAGCGAGGCCGATGCTGATGGTGAGCCGCAGGTTCGGATCAATCTCGTCGAAGCGCTCGGCGGCAAAGGCCGCGCGCAGGCGCTCGCAGACGCGCTCGGCGTCCTCCAGCCGCGCCTGCGGCAGCAGCAGGGCGAACTCCTCGCCGCCCCAGCGCGCCACCACGTCCATGCCGCGGCTCTGGCGCTTCATCAGTTGGGCGAGACGGACGATGACGACGTCGCCCGCTGCGTGGCTGTAGGTGTCGTTGACCTGCTTGAAGCGATCGATGTCGATCATCGCCAGACACAGCGGCGTGCCCATGCGGCGCGCACGGTTGAACTCGCGCGCGGCGGTCTCGTCGAAGGCGCGACGATTGGCCAGACCGGTGAGCGCGTCCTCGCGCGCCTGCCGCTCGAAAGCCTCCGCCTGATCGCGCAGCTGCGCCATCAGGCGAGTCTTTTCCGCATCCGCGGCGAGGAGCCGCTCGGTGGACGCCCGCAGCTCGGCGGTCTTGCGCTCCACCGCCTGCTGCAGGCTCTCCGCCCGCGCCCGCAGGGCACGCACCCGCAGTCGGTAGATGCCGAAGGCGGCGGCGAGCAGAAGCACGCCCAGCAGCGCCTGCAGCGAAGGACGCTGCCACGGGTGCGGAAGGATCTCGAACTCGAAGCTGGCCTCGGGCGAATCCCAGGCGGTGCCGGCGTAAGCGGCCTGGGCACGCAGTCGATAGCTGCCCGGCGCCAGGTTGGTGTACTCGACCGCGTGCAGCCGACCGCGCTCGACCCAATCCGTGTCGAAGCCCTCGAGGCGGTAGCGGTAGCTGATGCGCTCCGGCATGACGAAGCCCAGGCCGGCCACGCTGAAGTCGATGCGGCTGGTGCCCGGCGGCAGCTGGGCAGGTCGGTCGAGCGGCAACTCGCGGCCCTCGGCGGCGACGCGCTCGAGCACGGTCGGCAGGGGCTGCGCGGTGCTTTCCGCGAGCCGCTCGCGGCGGATGCGGACGGCACCGATCGCAGTACCCAGCCAGACATTGCCCTCCACGTCGACGGCCGCGGGCGGGCTGCCCGTATTGCACTGGCTGCTGGCCATGCCATGGGATTCGTCGAACAGGTCCGCACGCACGCGGGGCAGACGCCCGCGCAGCACGGCCAGGGCCTCGTCGCGACGGATGCGCGCCGCGCCGCGATTGCTGGACAGCCAGAAGTGCCCCTGGCCGTCATCCAGCGCATAGAAGACTTTCTCCATCGGCAGGCCCTGCGCCGGGCCGAGCAGGTCCAGAGCCTTCTCGTCCGGGCTCAGGCGGAGCAGTCCGCGGTCACTGGCCACCCACAGGGCGCCGTCCTCGGGATCGGCATGGAAGGCGAACACCGAGCGTGCGTCCGCCGGAAGCGCCGGCCCGGCACGCAGCTCGCGGCCATCGGCCACCACGTCCATGCCGCGCGTGGTGCCCACCCATACCCGCCCGTCGGGCAGGGCGAACAGGGTGTTGATGAAGTCGCCGGCAGGCCCCGGGGGCAAGGTTCTGACCTGTTCCGCGCCGGGTTCGAGCACGGCGAGGCCGCCGATCGTGCCGATCCACAGCGCACCCGCCGAGTCGACGGCGATGGCGCGGACCTGGTTGTAGGGCAGGCCCCGGCTGGTGTCGATCGACTCGACCACGCGGCCCTCGCGCAGTCGCAACAGCCCGCGATCGAAGCTGCCGACCAGCAGGCTGCCGTCGCGATCTTCGGCCAGGCTCAGCACCGAGACCTCGCGCAGCCGCGGATCGTCCCCGGCGGAAACGATGCGGCCGTCGAGCAGGCGATTGAGCCCTCGCCCGGTGCCGATCCAGAGGCTGCCATCGCGTCCGCGCAGCAGCGCCCTCACGAAGTTGTCGCTGAGCCCTTGGGCATCGGTAAACGTTGAAAAAGGGGCGGCGCCCAGCCGCATGAGCCCGCCGTTGGTCGCCGTCCACAGCGCACCGTCGCGGTCGAGCAGCAGGGACAAAACACGGCTGTTGGGCAGGCCCTCGGCGGTTCCCAAGGTCTGCAGTTCGCCATCCTGCAGGCGGCCGAGGCCATCGACCGACAGGCCCACCCACAGCGCGCCATCCGGCCCCTCGGCCATGCGGAACACGCCGCGGCCGCTCAGCCGCGGATGCAGGGACTCGAAGCCCTCTGCGTAGTCGGCGCTGCGGGTGCGGAACGCCCCGCGCGCGGTCGACAGCAGCAGGCGGCCCTGACTGTCGAGATTGAGTCCCAGCACGGCCGGGTTGCCCCCGGCTTCGGCGTAGCGCACTTCGACCGCATACTCGCCCTCGACGCGCACGAGGCCGCCGGAGGTGCCGGCGAACACGCGGCCCTGCCGATCCATGACCAACTCGAACACGCTGTCGCCCAGCATGCCCTGCGCCCGCCCGTAGGCCTGCCGATGCCCGTCCGGATCGATGCGCAGCAGACCGCCCCCCTCCTGGCCGACCCACAGACGTCCGGCGCGGTCGAGCAGGAGGGCGTTGACGAAAGCATCCGCGGGCTCAAGCCGCGACCACTCGCCGCGGTAGTAGCGCAAGAGGTCACCACGCACGCCCCCCACCCACAGCCCGCCCTCATGGTCGAGATGCAGGCTGCGCATGGCGACATCCTGCAGTGGCGGCAGCTGTTCGCGGCCGAACAGCTTGAATTCGCGGCCGTTGTAGCGGGCCAGCCCTTCCCAGGTCGCGAGCCAGAGGTAGCCGTCAGGGGTCTGCGCCAATGCGTTGATGGAGTTGTGCGGCAGGCCTTCCCGCGTGGTCCAGGTGCGCTTCGACAGCTCGTGCAGGGCGCTGCGGACCGGAGGCGCGGCGGCGGGCAGCGATGCGTCAGAAGTCTGCGCGTGGACGCAGGGAACCGCAGCGGCAAAACCCAGCAGCAGGGCGAGCACACAGGCGAGCAGCGGCACCGCACCCATCCGGCGGCGCATGGGCAATCGCGAAGGCCGTCCCCGCCCGGGCATCACGGCGCTGCCCCGGGACCACCCGCATGCAGCCGGAGCCCCCGGATCGACCTCGGGGGCCGAAGGGCGCACCACTGCGACCCGGCGCTCACCGGCCCGCCTCCGCGGAAATGCGGCGCGACCTTTCAGGCCTCACGGGTGAACACATAGACCGTCGCGGGCGGCACGTTCCACAAGGCCACGCCGGCGCGGCGCACCTGCAGGCCCAACGCGCGCTGGACATCCTTCCCGACCGGGCAGGTCGGCCCGTAGGTGAACTGGATGAAGCGACCCTCCGGGCGCATGCAGTCGAAGGCCGAGGCCACGATCGCCTGCTGGGTGGCCCGACTCATCGAGAGGAGACCCAGACCGGACACCACGGCATCAGCCGGGCCGCCCTCGGCGAACCCGCTGCGCTCGGCCAGCGTCGGCAGCTCGCGCGCATCGCCACAGGCGACGTGCGCGCCCGGAAATCGCTGGGCCAGATGCTGGTGCAGTTCCTCGTTGAGTTCGACGACCATCAGCTCGGACTCGCGCACCCCGTGGTTCAACAGGGCCGCGGTGAAGACCCCTGTGCCACCGCCGAGCTCGATGACGCGCTGTGCGCCGGCGGGCAGCTCGGCCAGCATCAGCCGCGCCAGCTGGGCGCCGGAGGGCGAAATCGCCGCGGTGGCCAGCGGATTGCGCAGCCACTGCCGGAAAAAGGTCCAGTGGTCGGTGCGCGCGGGCCCGCGCAGGGGTGAATGGCGCTGGTTCGACATCGATCTCCTCCCGGATCTCTGCGGCGGCCCTGTCCATGGGCAGGCCGGGCGCCGAGTATGACCGAAGCGTGAACATCGCCGCCACGGTAGGCCGTGGGCGGCAGTGCAGCGCCTCGATCAGCGGATCCAGAAGGCCCGGTGGATCTTCGGGTCGCGGGCGAAATCCGGAGGCACCGACGCCGCACCAATCTCCTCGACCTGGAAGTCGGCCTCGATCCCGGCATCCATGCGGAAGCGCCGGAAGTTGTTGGAGAAGAGCAGCTGGCCGCCGGGGGCGAGCCGGTCCATGCACAGACGGATCAGGCGCGCGTGGTCGCGCTGCATGTCGAAGTCAGCGGCGCGCGCGGAGTTCGAGAACGTCGGCGGGTCGCAGAAGATCAGCTCGAAGCGCTCGCGGTTTTGCGCGAGCCAGGCCAGCACATCGGCCTGGATCAGGCGATGGCGCTCGCCGGTGTAGCCGTTCATGCCGAGGTTGCGCGCGGCCCACTCCAGGTAGGTCGCCGACAGATCGACACTGGTGGTCGAGGCCGCTCCGCCCGCCGCCGCATGCACGCTGGCCACGCCGGTGTAGCAGAACAGGTTGAGCACGCGCTTGCCGCGCGCCTGCTGGCGGATCAGCCGCCGCGCCGGGCGGTGGTCGAGGAACAGGCCGGTGTCGAGGTAGTCGAACAGATTGACCTGCAGCTTCAGCCCATCCTCCTCGACCGGCAGCCAGTGGCCGCGCAGGTCCTGCTTCTGGTAGCGCGTGCTGCGGGTCTGCGGGGCGCGGGTCTTGAGCGCGATGCGCGCGCGCGGCAGCTCGAACACCGCCATCGCCGCCTGCAGCAGTTCGGACAGGCGACGCCGGGTGGTTTCTTCCGGGATCTCCCGCGGGGCCTGGTATTCCTGCACGTGCAGCCAGACGCCGCGGTCCTCGGCCGGAGCGCTGTCGGCCGCGGTGTAGACGTCGATCGCCGCCGAGTATTCCGGCAGGTCGGCGTCGTAGGCGCGGTAGCAGCTGACCCCTTCGCGCTTCAGCCAGGGCGCCAGCTTCTTCAGGTTCTTGCGCAGCCGGTTGGCGACCATCTCGGCGCCGGCCGTGAGCTCCTTTGGCTGCGCCGGGGCCCGCTCGGGCTGCTCGGCCACCGCCGCGAAGCGCAGCAATGAGCAAGCGATGGCGCCGTTATAGAGCGCATAGCGCTTCTCGGCGCGCAGGCCGATCGCCTGGCCCGGCGCCTCGTCAGCCACGATGAAGCCCGCCGCCCAGTCGCGGCAGGGTCCGCGCAGCAGCGCACCCAGCGCGCGGTACAGGCCGGGATCCGCGGCGAGGCGCGCGTCATAGGGCGGATTGCTCACCACCAGCCCCTTCGGCGCCGGAGCCTCGGTGATCTCCTCCAGAGCGCGCACCTCGAAGCGGATGCAGGCCGAGACGCCGGCCACCGAGGCATTCGCACGCGCCGCTTCGATCACCCGGCGGTCGGCATCGGAGCCGAAGAAGCGCAGCGTCAGCGACTCGCGGCCGATCCGCGCGCGCGCGCGGGCCTCGTCCAGCAGGCCCTGCCAGAGCGCGGCATCGAAACCCAGCCAGCCGAGGAAACCGTAGTAGTCGCGCTCCAGGCCTGGCGCGATATCGGCGGCCATGCGCGCGCCTTCGATCAGCAGGGTGCCGCTGCCGCAGAGTGGATCGAACAGGGCCTGCTCCTGCATGCGCTGAGGCCAGCCGGCACGGATCAGCACCGCGCAGGCGAGGTTCTCCTTGATTGGCGCGGCGCCCTGCTCCAGCCGCCAGCCGCGCCGATGCAGGGCGTCGCCAGAGAGGTCGATGGACACGGTGGCGCGGTCGCGCTTGACGAACAGGTTGATGCGCAGATCCGGCTGCTCGGTGTCGACCGAAGGCCGCTGGCCGCTGGCCTGACGGAACTGGTCGACGACGGCGTCCTTGGTCTTTTGCTCGGCATAGCGCGCGTGCTTCAGCTGCGACTGCACGAGGCTGGCATCGACCGCCAGCGTGCCGTCGGCGCGCAGATGCGCGCTCCAGTCGATGGCCTGCACGCCCGAGTACAGCGCCTCTTCATCGGCGCAGGCGAAATCGGCGATTGGCAGCAGCACGCGGCTTGCCAGCCGCGACCACAGGCAGGCGCGGTAGGCGATGCTGATCGGGCCTTCGAAATAGACGCCGGCCAGGGCCTCGCGCACGCCGTCGGCACCCAGCGCCGTCAGCTCATCAACCAGCAGGTATTCCAGACCCTTGGGGCAGGTCGCGAAGTAGCGGCGGCTCTCGGTCTCGCTCACGACAGTCGCTCCAGAAAGCGTGCGAAGGCCTGCGCGCCGTAGTCGACGTGCTCGGCGAGACGGTGGCTGTCGTCGACGAGCGTCAGCTCATCGCAGCGCGACGCTGCCCAGGCCACCACGTCCGCCGCGGGAATCAGCTCGTCGCGCCAGCCGTGCAGGATCGACGTCGGCACGCGCGCCGCCTCCAGATCGCGATAGCCGGCAATGCGCACCGGCGGCGCCAGCAGGAACAGACCGCGCACATCGACCTCCAGCGAGGCGAGCGCCGAGATAAAGCCCCCCATGCTGGAGCCCGCAAGCACCAGCGGCCCGCATCCTGCGGATACGGCCGAGCGGCAGCGCTCGACGAGGCGCGCCAGCCGATCCGGCACGCGCGCGAGGTCGCGGGTGGCGTCGAGGTCCAGATAATCGGGTCGCTCGCTGGTCCAGCCCAGCGCCTCGGCAGCGGCTGCCAGCGCGGTGACCTTGGTGGCCTGCGGGCCGCTCTCCAGCCCGTGCGAGAGGATGACGTGGCCGCGAGGGCTCATGCGGGTTCCAGCGCCCTGCGGCGGGCAGTCTAAACGGGCGCGGATGGTAGCATGCAGCCCGCTTCCGGCCTTGCGGAGCGCGCCCTGGAACGCTGTCGATGACCCCCGAACTGCCCCCGTTCGATCCCGCCTGGCATGTCGCTCCGCTCGCCTATGTCGAGCAGCTCGAGGCACGCCCGATCGAGGCCATCGCGCTGGTGGTGATCCACTGCACCGAGCTGCCGGACTTGGCCGAAGCGCGCGTCGCCGGCGAGCGCGTGCTCTACCCCAGCGGCACCGGCAACAGCGGCCATTTCTACATCGACCGCGACGGACAGGTGCACGTGTGGGTGCCGGTCGAGCGTGTCGCCCACCACGTGCGCGGCCACAACGCGCGCTCGGTCGGCATCGAGCTGGTCAACCGCGGGCGCTATCCGGACTGGCTGGCCAGCGGCAGCCAGCAGATGGACGAGCCCTATACGACCGAGCAGATCAGCGCCCTGCGCACGCTGCTGCGCGAGCTGCGGGCGCGCCTGCCGAACCTGCGCGAGATCGCCGGCCACGAGGACCTCGACACCGAGCAGGTGCCGGCCAGCGACGATCCGACCCGCCTCGTGTTCCGCAAGCGCGATCCGGGTCCGCTGTTCCCGTGGAGCGAGGTGCTGGCCGATCTGCCGCTCGTGCGCACCGCCGCCCCTGCCGGGCCGGGCTGAACGGGGGCTCCAAAGGCGCGGCCGTATACTGCGCGCCCCCTCCCCCGCAGCGCGTCCCATGCATCCCCTGGTTTCGGAACTGATCGACCTGCTCCGCCTGGAGCGCCTTGAAGTCAACCTGTTCCGCGGCGAAAGCCGTGACATCGGCACCCGTCGCGTCTTCGGCGGGCAGGTGCTGGGCCAGGCGATGTCAGCGGCGCAGCAGACGGTCACCGCCGAGCGCGCCCTGCACTCGCTGCACGCCTATTTCCTGCGTGCCGGCGACATCGAGCACCCGATCGTCTACCAGGTCGAGAACTCGCGCGATGGCGGCAGCTTCTCTGTGCGCCGGGTCACGGCGATCCAGCACGGCCAGCCGATCTTCGTCGCCTCGGCCAGCTTCCATCGCCCCGAGACCGGCGTGAACCACCAGATCTCGGCACCCGACGTTCCGAAGCCCGAGGACATCGACCCGCCGGCGCCGATCGCGGCCGAAGCGCTGGCCCAGCTGCCGGCGATCACCCAGCGGTGGCTCACCCGCAGCGGGCCCTTCGAGTTTCGCTCGGTCTACCCGCGCGACGAGCTGCACCCGGCCAAGCGTCCGCCCTACAACCAGGTCTGGGTACGCTTGATCGATGAAATCCCCGACGATCCGATCCTGCATCGCAGCCTGCTGGCCTATGTGTCGGACTTCCATCTGATCGGCACCAGCACCTTCCCGCACGGCATGTCCTATCTGTCGCGCGACATGCTGATGGCCAGCCTGGACCACGCCATGTGGTTCCATCGTCCGTTCCGAGTCGACCAGTGGCTGCTGTACGCCTGCGACAGCCCCAGCGCGCACGGTGCGCGCGGGCTGGCACGCGGCAGCTTCTACACCCGCGAGGGCGTGCTGGTGGCCTCGACCGCGCAGGAAGGCCTGATCCGCCTGGTGGGCGAGGAGGGCTGAGGCATGCGCCAGATCTTCCGCTCCCGCCGGCTGGAGAACGTCGAGGGCGTGGCTCGCCTGCTCGCCGAGCACGGTATCGAGACCCATATCAGCCAGCCGCGCTCGTACAAGGGCAATCGTCGTCGGCAGTTCAGTTTCACCGACCACAATGCGAGCGAGTCCTCACTTTGGATCGTGCGCGGCGATGACATCACCCGCGCGCGGCAGGTCATGGCCGAGGCCGGCCTGCTGGAAATCGAACGCGCAGAGGCAGGCTTTGTCTTGGAAGGTCACAATCGAACACCGACTCCTGCAAACAAACGTGACGCGACCGCCCGCAAGATCCGCTTGGCGCTGCTCGTGCTCGTGGTGGTGCTGGCGTCCGTCCACGCCGCACGCTGGATGTTCGGGATCGGCTGATCCCTCGACAAACAAAGAGGCGGCCCGGAGGCCGCCTCTTTTCTTCCTTGGTGCAGAGCGCCGCGCTCAGTGGGCCGGCAGGGGCGCCAACTTGGAGAGCAGCTTCAGCAAGGTCTGGCGATCACGAGGGCCCAGCACCTCGAACACCTTGTCGTCAGACGCCTTCGCGACATCCACCAGCTTCTCGAGAGCCTTCAGCCCACGCGGCGTCGCCACCAAGCTGTGGGCACGGCGATCGCCCGGCATCGGCCGACGCTTCACCTGACCGCGGTTCTCCAACTCGTCGACCAGCACCACGGCGCCGGAGCGGGCGATGCCCAGCGCACGCGCGAGATCCACCAGCTTCAGGCCAGGCCGCTCGGCCACGATCATCAGCGCCATCATGCGGGTGGGGGTGCTGTCGTGCGCGTTCAGCTGCGCGGCCAGCACTTCCGAGGCCACCGACTCTGCGCGACGCAGCGACAGGCCGAGGAGTTCATCAAGTCGGGAGGTTCCCGCCGGCATTTCGCCAGCCTGGGGGTCAGCGACTTCGTTGGCCGCTGCTTCTGCTTTTCGCTTGCTCATTTTTTTCACCGATGGTCTTGGGCACAGAGGCGGGTCCGGACGCCCGGGGGAGGGGCTCGATAGCGACGTCAAGGAATTGGCCCGAATCACGCCTTGGGGAGCCCCTATGCATATTTCGTTCCATACCCGCCCGGTTGGCGTCATATGGAGCGTCCCGACCCGCAGACAGCACCGCCGTCACACTGTTCAAAACGAGAAAAGACGCATTCAGGCGTCATTCGCCGACGGCCGCATTCCGCTTGGGCCGCGTTCGATGGGCATGACCATTGGCAGTGACGGTCCTGCCTGCCGGCACGCTCGCCGGCGTGGGGCTCCGGACTTGCCAGCCCCCGCTGGGCATCCGAGCATGTGCGCTGTCACACGGTGCCTGCGACCCCGTCCGGCGCTGCGTTCCCCCACTTCGCTGGCTGCGCATGAACACTGAAACCCTCGACCTGGTGATCTCCGAACACCTCCCGCGCGCCCAGAGCGGCGATCGCGCCGCCTTCGGACGCATCGTCGCTGCCTGCCAGAACTCGATCTCGGCGATCGCACTGGCCATCGTCCGCGACGTGCCGACCAGCCAGGACATTGCGCAGGACGCCTTCATCAATGCGTGGAACAACCTGCCGCAGCTGCGCAGCTCGGGCAGCTTCCTGCCCTGGCTGCGGCAGATCACCCGCAACCTCGCCCGCGACCACCTGCGGCGGCGCGCCAGCGAGAAGCGCTACAACGGCGACATGGACGACATCCTGGCGGTGGTCGCCGACCCCACGCCCGACGCACCCGAGTTGCTGTCGCGCCAGCACGAGGAGCAGATCGTCGCGGAGCTGATCGACGAACTGCCCGAGGACACCCGCGAGATCCTGCTGATCTACTACCGCGAGGGCCAGAGTTCGAAGCAGGTGGCGCAGCTGCTGGGCATGCAGGACGCCGCCGTGCGCAAGCGACTGCAGCGCGCCCGAGATTCGCTGCGTGCGGACATGCTGAAGCGGATCGGCGAGTTTGCCCGCAGCACCGCCCCCGGCGTGGCCTTCACCGCCCTGGTCGTGGGCGGGCTGTCGTTGGCTCCCGGCGCGGCGATGGCGGCGACAGCGGCCGCCGGCGGTTTCTTCGCCAGCAAGAAGGCCGGCCTTGCCGCCGGCGGAGGCGGCAAGGGGCTGTCCAAGCTGGTCTTCGGCGGTGCCAGCGCAGGCAAGGGCGCCGGCAAACTGCTGGTCGGCGCAGCGGGCAGCGCTTTGTTCGCCCTGGTGGCGGGCATCGCCGGCGTGGTGTTCGGCGTGCGCCGCTACTGGATCACCGCGATCGACGAGGAGGAGAAGCGCTCCCTCACGCGATACTCGGCGGTGGCCATCGCGGTCGTCGTGCTGTTCGCCGCCGGCATGTTCTTCGCAGGCATCGAAGGCGACCCGGTCGTCCCCGGCATCGTCTTCATCGTGATGATGGGCGCGGTAGGGGCCATGAACCTGCTCTGGCTGCCGCGGCTTCTGGAGCGACGCCACGAGCTCGAGCGACGTCGCGACCCCGGCCGGGCGGAACTGGAGCGCATGGCCGAACGCCGCTACGCGATCTGGAGCATGCTGGCCGGCATGCTGCTCGGGCTGGTCGCGCTCGGCATCGGCCTGCTGACCGCCACTCCGACCGGCTGAGCCCCGCCCCTACGGAACACCTCGCCGCATGACCGCCGCCGGATCGATCCGCATCTACCAGACCGCCGAACACGCCTGCGGCTACTGGCCCGAGCGGCGCGCGCGCGACATCGTGCTGGACCCCGACAGCCGCGCCCTGCCCGCCGTCTACCCGGCGGCGCTGGCCCAGGGCTTCCGCCGTTCGGGGGGACATGTGTACCGGCCGCAGTGCGCGAGCTGCATGGCCTGCGTGCCGGTGCGGATCGATGTCGGCGCCTTCCTGCCCAACCGCAGCCAACGGCGCTGCCTGCAGCGCAACGCCGACCTCCGCCTCGTCGATTCAGCGCCCGGGCGCAGCGATGCGGTATTTGCCCTGTACCAGCGCTACCTGCGCAGCCGCCACCCCAAGGGCGGCATGGACGAACCGCGACCGGAGGATTTCGACGGCTTTCTTTCGGCACCCTGGAGCCCGACGCGCTTCCTGCGCTTCCAGCGCGAAGACGGCCTTCTGCTGGGCGTCGCGGTCTGCGATCTGCTGCCGAACGGACTGTCGGCGGTCTATACGTTCTTCGAGCCCGATGAGCCCGCGCGCGGCCTGGGCACTTGGGCCATCCTCCAGCAGATCGAATGGGCGCGCGAGCTGGGCCTGCCCCATGTCTACCTGGGCTTCTGGCTGCAGGGTCACCCGAAGATGGACTACAAGCGCAGATTCGCCGGCCTGGAGCAGCTGCGCCACGGCGACTGGGAACCACTGCCCACCGAAGGCTGAACCCCGGCACCTCGCCAGGCCCAGAGGCTTGGCAAGCGTGCCGCCCGTGGGCCTGCAGGCTCCGAACGAGGGCTCAGGACTGCATGCGATCGCGCAGGAAGGCACGGGCGAAGCGCAGGTCGCGGTTGACCGTGGCAAGCGACACGTCCAGCACCTTGGCGACCTCCTCGTGCTCGAGGCCGACCAGATAGGTCAACTCGACCACATCGGCCTTGCGTGGATCATTCGCACGCAGCTCAAGCAGGGCCTCGTGCAGGGATTCCGCTTCGCCGAACTCAGGGGCAGGCTCGCTTTCAGCGGCGCGAAAGGTCACCCGCTGCTGGCCACCGCCATGCTTGGCCGCCAGCTGCTTGCGGCCCATATCACACAGCAGGTTGCGCATGGCCACGGCCACGGTGCGGAAGAAGTGCACGCGATCGACCCAATCGACATGCGCTTCAAGCAGGTTGATGACCAGCTCGTTGGCGAGTTCGGTGGGCTCGATCCCGTTCGCCGGGTTCGCCCGCAGCTTGTTGGCGGCGAGTTGGCGCACGCGGTCGTAGACGATCTCCAGCACGGCCTCGGCCGCCGGCGGCTCGCCGGCGCTCCACGCGCGCAGAAGCCGGGTCAGCTGCTGGCGGTCGGTATCGATGCCCATGGGGAGCTCTGAACAAGGAAGGCCGCGAAAGTCTAGCGCGCCCGGCCTGCACACTTCGCCCCGGGCGCGCGGGTCTAGAATCGCGGGTTTTCCCGCGCGCAGCGGCCTGGCATGGCCCTGCCCCCGCCCGGACACCGCATTGAACGCACCGACCACCGCTACCGCCCTGCTCTCCCCGCCCCTGCCCGCCGCCGGCCACCAGCGCGCCTACTGGCGCGCACCGTCCAGCCCCAGCGCGCTGGCGCTGGCGGTGGCCGAAGCCGCGACGCGGCACAGCGGCCTGCTGATCGCGATCACCCGCGACAGCTTCCACGCGCAGTCGCTGGAAGCCGAGCTCGCGGTATTCGCGCGCGGCCTGCCGGTGCTGCATTTCCCCGACTGGGAAACCCTGCCCTACGACCCCTTCAGCCCGCACGCCGAAATCGTCAGCCAGCGCATCGCCACGCTCTACCGCCTGCCCGGCGTGCAGCGCGGCCTGCTGGTGGTGCCGATCAGCACCCTGATGCAGCGGCTGGCGCCGGTCAGCTTCATCAGCGGCAGCTCGCTGGTGGTGAAAAACGGCCAGCGCCTCGACCTCGATGCCGAGAGACTGCGCCTGCAGTCCGCCGGCTACCGCAATGTGCCGCAGGTGCTCGACCCCGGCGACTTCGCGGTGCGCGGCGCCCTGCTCGACATCTTCCCCATGGGCAGCGCGGAGCCGTATCGCATCGAACTGCTCGACGACGAGATCGACTCGATCCGCACCTTCGATCCGGAAAGCCAGCGCAGCCTGCACAAGGTCAGCGAGGTGCGCCTGCTGCCGGCGCGCGAGTTCCCGCTGGACGAGGCGGCCTCCAAACGCTTCCGCGCCACGCTGCGCGAACGTTTCCCGATCGACCCGCGGCGCTGCCCGCTCTACCAGGACATGAAGGAAGGCGGCGCCGCCGCCGGCATCGAGTACTACCTGCCGCTGTTCTTCGACCAGACCTCCAGCCTGTTCGACTACCTCGGCGCCGACACCCTCTGCCTGCTGGGCGAGGGTGCGATGGAAGCGGCGGACGCCTTCTGGAGGCAGGCCGGCGAGCGCTTCGAACAGCGCCGCCACGACATCGAGCGCCCGCTGCTGCCGCCGGACGAGCTCTTCCTGGCGCCGGAAGCCCTGCGCCAGAAGCTCAACGGCGTGCGCCGCATCGAGGTCTGCGGCAGCGCGCATCCGCGCTTCGATGAAGCCCTGGCGCTGGGCGATGCGCCCGCGCCGGCGACGCCGATCACCCGTCAGAACGAGCCCAGCGGCAGCGCGCTGCGCAGCCTGCTGTCGAGCTATCCGGGCCGGGTGCTGATCGCCGCCGACTCCGCCGGCCGCCGTGAAGCCTTGATCGAGCAGCTCGGCGCGCTGGATCTCAAGCCGGCCACGGTGTCCGACTGGTCGGCGTTTGCCGCCGCCGACGGCCCACGCTATGCCATCACCGTTGCGGCGCTCGAAGACGGCTTCAGCATCGTCGGGCCCGCGCTGTGCGTGTTGACCGAGCGCCAGCTCTACCCCGAGCGCGCCGCCCAGCCGCGCCGGCGCAAGCGCGCGGGCCGCGAGCCCGAGGCGATCATCCGCGATCTGGGCGAACTGGAGATCGGTGCGCCGATCGTCCATGAGGATCACGGCGTTGGCCGCTACCGCGGTCTGGAGGTGCTGGACGTCGGCGGCAGCAAGACCGAGTTCCTCGCCATCGAATACGCCAAGGGCGACAAGCTCTACGTGCCGGTGGCCCAGCTGCATCTGGTCAGCCGCTATGCCGGTGCTTCGCCGGAGATGGCGCCGCTGCACTCGCTGGGCGGCGAAGCCTGGGAGAAGGCCCGCCGCAAGGCCGCCGAGAAGGTCCGCGACGTCGCCGCCGAGCTGCTGGAAATCCAGGCCAAGCGCCAGGCGCGACAAGGCCTCGCCATCGACATCGATCGCCCGCAGTATGAGCAGTTCGCCGCCGGCTTCCCCTTCGAGGAAACCCCCGACCAGCTGCAGGCCATCGAGGCCGTGCTGACCGACCTGCAGTCCAGCCTGCCGATGGACCGCGTGGTCTGCGGCGACGTCGGTTTCGGCAAGACCGAGGTCGCCGTGCGCGCGGCCTTTGCCACCGCCATGAGTGGTCGCCAGGTGGCGGTGCTGGTCCCGACCACCCTGCTGGCCGAACAGCACTACCGCAACTTCCGCGACCGCTTCGCCGACTGGCCGATCCGCGTCGAGGTGCTGTCGCGCTTCAAGACCGCGAAGGAGATCAAGGCCGAGCTGGAGAAGCTCGCCGAAGGCAAGATCGACGTCATCGTCGGCACCCATCGCCTGCTGCAGGCCGACGTCAAGTTCAAGGATCTCGGCTGCGTCATCGTCGACGAGGAGCAACGCTTCGGGGTGCGCCAGAAGGAAGCGCTGAAGGCGATGCGCGCCGAGGTGCACCTGCTGACGCTGACCGCCACGCCGATCCCGCGCACGCTGAACATGGCGATGAGCGGCCTGCGTGACCTGAGCATCATCGCCACGCCGCCGGCGCATCGCCTGGCGGTGCAGACCTTCATCGCCCAGTGGGACGCCGCCCAGCTGCGCGAGGCCTTCCAGCGCGAGTTCGCGCGCGGCGGCCAGGTCTACTTCCTGCACAACGAAGTCGACAACATCGAGCGCATGCAGCGTGACCTGCAGGAGCTGGTGCCCGAGGCGCGCATCCGCATCGCCCACGGGCAGATGCCCGAACGCGAACTGGAGCAGGTGATGCTCGATTTCCACCGCCAGCGCTTCAACGTGCTCCTGTGCACCACGATTGTCGAAAGCGGCATCGACATTCCCAGCGCCAACACGATCATCATCAACCGCGCCGACCGCTTCGGTCTGGCCCAGCTGCACCAGCTGCGCGGCCGCGTCGGCCGCAGCCACCACCGCGCCTACGCCTATCTGGTCATCCCGGATCGCAAGGCGATCACCAAGGACGCCGAGAAGCGCCTCGAAGCCCTGGCCTCGCTGGAAGAGCTGGGCGCGGGCTTCACGCTGGCCACGCACGATCTGGAGATCCGCGGCGCCGGCGAGCTGCTGGGCGAAGGCCAGAGCGGCCAGATCGCCGAGGTCGGCTTCAGCCTCTACACCGAGCTGCTGGAGCGCGCGGTGCGCAGCATCAAGCAGGGCAAGATCCCCGATCTCGACGGCCACACCGATCACGGCGCCGAGGTCAGCCTGCACATCCCGGCGCTGATCCCCGACGACTACCTGCCCGACGTGCATACGCGGCTGACGCTCTACAAGCGCATCGCCAGCGCCCCGCACCGCGAGGCCCTGCACGAGCTGCAGGTCGAGATGGTCGACCGCTTCGGCCTCTTGCCCGATCCGGCCAAGCATCTGTTCGCGGTGACCGAACTCAAGCTCGACGCCACCGCGCTCGGCATCAGGAAGCTCGAAATGGGCGAGCGCGGCGGCCGCGTGCAGTTCGACAAGCAGCCCAAGCTCGATCCGATGAACATGATCAAGCTGATCCAGGGCCAGCCGCGGGTGTTCTCAATGGAAGGACCGGACAAGCTGAAGCTCAAGCTCGAGCTGCCGGATGCGGCCTCCAGGTTGCGGACTGCGCGTGATTTGCTGGGGGCGCTGGCGGGCAAGGCGGCCTGAACTTTTCTCTGCTGCAGCTTGCTGCGGCCTGACGTCGCCCCGGTCCGAGAGCACCTTTGCCACCGCCGCTCCCATGAATCCTTGCAGGCCCCACCGATGTCCATCGTCCTCACCGACTTCGCCCGCGCGCGCCTCTTCCCGCGCGACCGCCGCATCACCGCCATCCAGGACTGCACGCCGGAGCAGTTTGTCGAGCACCTGAACACCCACGCGCCGCTCAAGGTGATCGAGGGCTATGCGCCCTTCTGCCAGCTGCACGTGCACCGCAACTGGACCTCAACGCGCGGCTCGGTGGTGGCGATCACCGAGGACAACCGCCACCGCCTGCGCAGCGCCTACGAGGCCCGCACCAGGGACGAGCTGCCGGTGCTGGTGCGCTGGTTCGAGGGCATCGAGCCGCCGGTGGCGAACTACCTCGTGCCGATCCTCTACAGCCGCGCACAGATGGCCAAGGAGGGCACGCCGATCGAGGCCGACTGGGGCATCGTCGGCTGCCTGTACACGATGGCGCCGGAAGAAATCCCGATGGTGCCGATCACCATGATGCGCAACGCGCTGGGCGTCGAAGAAGGTGGCTCGGGCGTGGCGCTGGACCGCGAGGCCTACCGGCGCAGCGTCGAGTTCTGGGAGCGGCACGCCAACTGGCGGCCCTAGCCGCGACAAAGTCTTGAGTTGGAGCTGTCTATTGCGTCACAGTTCGCGGGTGGCCGCGTCGCGTGGAGGCGCCCCCTGATGGGGCGCGGGCGTTTTTGCGCTCCCGTGCGAGCCCCGATCCCCTTTGTTTCCGGAGTCTGATGATGTCCTTGTTCGAATCGCGGCGCGCCGTGCTGCCGCTAGCCTTGGCCCTGATCGCAGCAGCGCCCTCCCTCGCCGTGGCGGGTCCGTTCGAGTCGATCTTGAAGCGTGCAACCGTCATCAGCCCGGTCGACCGCGATGGCATGGTGGCAGCGGACTTCGATGGCGATGGCATCGATGAACTGGTGACGGCGGTTTCCCGCTCGACGCCCGCGATCATCGTCTACGCGAACTCGCCGACCCCGCTGACGCAGAGGCAGGTCATCTCACTGCCGATGACGGACGCGGGACGGACACAGCTCCACCTCTGGCAGAGCCCATCGGGCCCACGCCTGGTGGCGGTGTCGATGGGGGGCTGGAGCACCCAGACCACGCGGGTCAGCGTCTTCGGCGGCTGGCCGCTGCGCCAGCTCGGCAGCCATACGCTGAACGGCTCGCCGCTGGATTCGCGTGCGGGCGACGTCGATGCCGACGGAACGGGAGAACTGCTGGCGCTGTACAACTCCGAGCTCCGCGCGACGAGCCTCGTGGACGGACAGACGCTGTGGACGGTCTCCGCCACCGGATCCACCCTCGCCCTGCACAACCTGGATGCGGATCCGGCGATCGAGATCCTTGTCTCCGGCACTACCGGACGGGTGATCGACGGCGCCACGCGGCTGCAGGAGTGGAGCTACCCCGACGGATTCGGCTCGCGCGTGGCGGGTGGAAACGTCGGCCCCAGCGGCGCGCCCGGCTTCGTCGGCGCCCGGGATTCCAGCTTCTTCACGGTGTTCCGGGTCGCCCCGTGGTCGCCCATCTGGGATGACGTGCAATCCCGCACCAGCAACGTGCACATTGCCAATCTCGATGGCGTCGGCGCCGACGAGATCATCACCAGCGACTACTCCTGGGGCTTCGTGCGCATCTTCGACTCGCAGAGCCGCAGCGTCCGACGCGAGATCCAGAACACCCAATACGGCTTGGCTGGCCTGGCGACGCCGCGGCTGCAGCCTGGCGGGCCGCGACACATCGCGCTGTCCAACAGCGATACCTACGCCAGTGCGGAGGCGCTGAAGCTGGTCCACTCCGGAAACGGCACCACCCTGCGGACGCTCGCTTCGGAGACGTCTGGCGTCACGGCGAGCGCCCTCGAGGACCTCGATGCCGACGGCCGCCCCGAATTGATCCTCGGCAGCGGTTCGGACTGGAGCGGTCGCTTGCGCATTGCCCGGATCGATCCGGGTGCCGAGGACTGGGTGTCGCCGCCGATCGTCAACGCCAATGAACCGCTCAGCCTGAACACGAAGCGCATGCTGACGGCGCAACTCGACAACGACCCCGGCCGCGAGCTCGTGATCGTCGGTGATGCGTACTACGACGGCAGGATCGTGGTGATGGATGGCGCGAGTCAGGTCATCCAGCTGCAGATCGGCGACTACTCGAACTCCCGCCCGCTCGCGGGGCGCTCAATCACCGGGGCGGTGTTGACGGACTTCGACGGTGACGGTGGCCTCGACGTCGTGGTGTCCACCGAAGCCTCGCTGTCCAGCGAGTCGGGGGTGCGGCTGCATGCGTTCTCGCTGCGTACCGGCGCCCTGCTCTGGGAATCCATCCGGATGGGCTCGGGCTACACCACCTCCAAGGGGCTGCTGCTGATCAACGACGGCAGCCAGCGCTATCTGGTCGCGGCGCTGACCAACGGCCTGCGCGCCTTTGGCGTTCAGAGCCAGCTGCTGGAGTGGACCTACACCGGCGACATCGACAAGGCGTTCCTGATGGAGGGCGTGCCGGGCGGCCCGGAGATCGTGCTGGAGAGCCCCACCGGTGCGGTGACCCATCTGGATGCGGTCACGCGCCAGGCCCGGCGCAGCTACAGCCTGCCCCGCCGCAGCAACCACCTCGTCGCCGTCCCGAATGCGCCGTACCTCGTGGCCGCCTTCCCGGAGAGCCTTTCGCTGCTGCGCCTCGATGGCAGCCTTGCGGGCGAGGCGGAGGGCGTCATCGCGAACATCGGCGCCACGCCGCTTGCGGTGAGCGCATCGGCCGCCGGCGCTCGCGTCCTGGTGGGCACGCCTTACGGCTACGAGCTGCTGGAACTCAACCCCGAGGGCCTGTTCCGCGACGGATTCGACCCGCGCTGACTTGCCTGCGTTGGCACTGCCCCCGCATGCGCCCGCGATGTCGCGGGGGCGTGCGGTGCGCGGGGGCTTGGCGCAGCGGGCTTCACGCCGCGAGTCTGCTTCACAGTCGGAGGCGCGGCCGCAATGCGAAAGCCGCGCGGCCCGTGGATCGTGTCCGCTCATCCGGACATCCACGCTGGGCGGCCGGCGCCCAGACGGGTGACATCGCGAGCCGCGATGGAATGGCCGGTGGCGAGTCGCCACGACCTCAGCGGCCCGGCTTGCTTCGCTGCAACCCCTTGGACAGACTCCCCCCTGCCTCGCACCACGGATCGCGATCCCCGCTATGGAATCTGACGCACTGAACCCGCTACGCGCCTACTTCGACGCCAACCCCGGGCGGCTGATGACGAAGTGGGACCACTACCTCGACATCTACCACCGCCACTTCGCGCGCTTCCGCGGCAAGCCGATCACGATCGTCGAGTTCGGCGTGTTCCACGGCGGCTCCCTGCAGATGTGGCGGCACTACTTCGGGCCACAGTGCCGGGTGGTGGGCGTGGACATCAATCCGCGACTGGTCGAACTCAACGAGCCGGGAGTGGAGATCCACATCGGCGACCAGGGCGATCGCGCATTCCTGCGCGAGCTCGCTGCCAAGGTGGGGCCGATCGACATCCTGCTGGACGACGGCGGACACCTCATGCACCAGCAGATCGCGACGGTCGAAGAGCTGTTCGGGCAGGTGAAGCCCGAGGGCGTGATCCTGGTGGAGGACACCCACACCAGCTACTGGCGCAGCCACGGCGGCGGCCTGCGCGCGCCCCAGAGCTTCATGGAGTTCGCCAAGCGCCTGGTCGATGAGCTCAACGCCTGGCACAGCCGTGATCCGCACAGCTTCGGGCCCGGCCCGTTCACCCGCGCGACGCGCTCCATGCACTTCTACGACAGCGTCGTGGTGATCGAGAAGGGCGAACACCCGCAGCCCCACGAACGCCACAGCGGCACGCCCAGCTTCGATCCGAGTCGCGCGGTGAATGAACCCCTGCCGCAGGTGTGATGCATGCAGCCAGCCCCCGGGTTGAGGCAGCGCCCTCGTCGCCCGGCCGCTCCAACCGCGACGCGCACGCTTCCTTGGCGCGGACCTGCGCACAGTGTGGCGATGCGCCCGCTCAACCGCCCTTCAAAGCCCGCTCTCGCTCGCGCACTGCGAAGACTGGGCGCGGGCGGCCTTCTCTTACTTGTGCTGGTGGGCAGCGCCATCGCGACTGAGGCGCCCCGGCTGCTGGACGACTTCGCCGACCCCCGCGGCCGCTCGGCGCTGGGCACCCGCTGGCAGGGTTTCAGCGATCGCGTCATGGGCGGGCTGTCCGATCTGCAGGCGGGCTACGTCGACGAAGCCGGCGTCCCACACCTGCGCATGTCCGGTCGCGTCCGGCTTGAGAACAACGGCGGCTTCATCCAGGTGCGCTTGCCCTTGGCAACCGACGGCGGCGATTTCGATGCCAGCGCCTTCCGGGCGCTGCGGCTCGAGATCCGAGGCGTTCCCGGTGCCTACTGGATCCATCTGCGCAGCGCCGATACCCGGCTTCCCTGGGCCTACTACCGCGCGCGCGTGCCCGTCAGCAGCAGCTGGCAGGTCGTCGAACTGCCGCTGGAAGCCTTCGAGGCAGTCGCCACCGCACGCCCGCTCGACCTCAGCCGGCTGCGCTCGGTTGCGCTGGTGGCCTACGGCGAGGCTTTCGACGCTGACATTGCGCTGAAGCGCCTCGAACTACTGCCCTGAGGCACCGCCTCGACGCTGGCGGCCTCCCGCACCTCGGGGCAGACGGTCGCCAGAACGGAGCGCCCCCGCCCCCCGCGCAGGGATGCTCACCAGGGATGGAAGTCCTGCAGCAGCGCGCGACGCCTGAGCCGCTGCTCGAAGCGAACGCGCACGCGCGGCTCCGCCAGCCATCGACCGAGCCACAGCCAGCTGGTGAGCACGCCAGAGAGCGCCAGCACGCCCAGACCGCCGAGGCTGAAGGAGACGCTCGCGGCAAGCCAGAGCGTCACGCCTGCGGCCAGCCAGAGCCAGCAGCGCACATCTTCGCGCAGAGTCTCACGCAAGGCTTCGAGACTCTCTTCGCGGCTCAGGTCGGGGCCCAGCTCGGGGTGGATGGGGCTCAGGAAATCAAAACGGGACATGGCATGCTCCTCTGTGTGGGCCCCGACCCGACGCCACTCGCAGCAGCACGTGACCACATCCATCGCAGCCGCCCAGCTTTCAGCTTTCAGCGTTCAGCTTTCAGCTTTCAGCGCCCACCGCCGCCGCCGCCCCCTCCACCACCGCCCGATGAACCAACGCCACCGCCGCCGGAGCTGCTGCCGGGCGGGCTGCTGGCCGAGGCGATCGAGCTGTTCAGGCCTGTACCGACCGCCTTGGCCAGGCTGCCGATGTCGTTGAAGCCGCCGCCGCGATACCAGCGGATCGACTCGGTCGCGGCCGCAGCGGCGGCCGCACCCACGGCCGCGGTGAACTTGGCGGTCCAGGCCTCTTCCACATCCAGCGCGATGGCATAGGGCAGCAGGGCCTCGTAGCGCTCGGCGTCGAGCTGCGGCGGCTGGTCGGGGCCGGGCATCGCCGCCAGCCCGTCGCGTTCAGCGACCTTCAGATACAGCTTCAGGCCCTCGATCTCATCGAGCAGCTTGCGGCCCTGCACCGTGGGCGCCCTGACCAGCAGGGCAAAGGCGATCACCGCGACCAGCATCAGCACACACACGCCGATAATCGCCGGTTCGCCCGAACCGCTGGCGCTGAGGAAGGCCATGAGCGCTCCGCAGACCGCGATCAGCACGGCGATCACCGAGTCCGCACTGTGGTTGTTGAAGTGCGTGCGATGCAGGCGTTCGTGCAGGGCGCGGGCGTGCACCAGCATCGCCGCCTGCAGGTGGCGCGCGGTGCTGCTGCTTTTCTTTAGCACCAGCGTGGGCTGCCCCGCGGGCAGCAGGCTGGCCAGCAGGCTACGCACGGTGGAGGGCAGGTTCTGATCCGTGGCAGCCGGTCCGCGCGAGAGGCTCCAGGTGTCGCCGAACAGCAGGCCCTTCTCGCGCTCGATCTCGGCCGCGCCCGCCACCGCGCCGGCCAGCAGGTCGGCGGTGAGGCAGCGCGAGTCGTAGCTCATGCGCTTCAGATAGCGAAGTTCACCCGGCGAACGCTCCGCCGGCGGCTGGTAGCGGGCGATGATCACGCCCGCCTCGGGATCACGCCCGACCGCGCGCCAACGCCACACGCACCAGGCCAGCAGCACGCCGAGCGTTGCCAGGGCCACCAGCAGACCACGGTTGTCCTGCAGCAGCAGGCCGACGCGCTCGGCCCGCGTGGGCTCGAACACCAGGCCCTTCGGAAAGCCCAGCGCGATGGTCAGGCCCTCGCCAGGCGCCAGCGGCGCGGTCAGCGCCCAGCGGGCGATGCCCGGCGAGACCACCTCGCCGCGCGCATCGCCGCCCTTCGCGCCCTGCACGCCGGTGTAGGCATCCAGGCGCATGGTGGCGGGATCGACCACCGCCGGCAGCCGCACCTCGACGCTGCCCTGCTCGATGGCAAACGCCCAGCCGGTGCCTATCGCGTTCCAGTACAGCTCGTCGTGCTCCTCGAAGAAGCCCAGTTGGCGCGTGGTGCGGTAGCGCAGGGTGAACTCGAACTCGCGCGGCAGGCCGGGCAGGAAGTCGTCGCCGCCGGTGTTGATGCGGACGCCGTTATCCAGGGCCTCCGTGAACCAGGGCTCGGGCTGGCCGTCGCGCTCGACGCCCAGCACCTGCAGGTCGACCACCACCGCATTGCCGTAGCGGTCGCGGTAGCGGGTCGGGAAGTCGCGATAGATGCCGCGGCGGATCTGCTCGCCTTCGGCGCGCAGGCGGATGCGCTCGGCGACCTCGATGCTGCCGTCGCTGCGGATGTCGACCTCGACGCGGTAGTCGAGGATGCGCTCCTGTGCGGCGGCCGGCAGGGCGCAGGCCCACAGGAGGTAAAGCAGAAGCAGTCGAAGAACGCTCATGACAGCTGCACCTGCGCGGCTGCGCGCTCGCCCTCGCGGGCCTGGAAGAACTCCGCACCCGCGAAGCCGCCGAGCCGGGCGATGAACACGTCCGGCAGCTTCTGGGTGGCGTCGTTGTAGTCGCGCACCGCGCCGTTGTAGAAGCGGCGCGCGTACTGCAGGTGCTCTTCGATGGCCGAGAGCTCCTTCTGCAGGGCGAGGAAGTTCTCGCTGCTGCGCAGCGAAGGATAGGCCTCGCCCAGCGCGAAGAGCTGCACAAGCGCCTGCTGCAGGCGGGTCTCGACCTCGCCCAGCGCGGCCGCGCCCTGCCCGCCCCTGACCTGCAGGCCCAGGGCCTGGGCGCGCAGCTCGCTGACCAGGGCGAAGGTCGAGCGCTCATGTTCGGCCGCGGCCTTGGCGACGCTGACCAGCTGCGGCACCAGATCATGCCGACGGACCAGCTGCACGTCGATGTCGGCCCAAGCGGTGCGCACCTGGTTGCGCAGGCGCACCAAGCGGTTGTAGGCGGCCAGCGCCCACAGCGCAGGCAGGACCAGCACCAGCAGCAGGCTCCACAGCATCCAGGCATCCCCTTTCGAACGTTCGCGGCGCACTGACCGCGAAGTATGCAATGCGTGACGGGGCGCGAAGCGCACGCTGTCCTCGCCTGCGTCTGCAGCGGCGCAGGCGGCCGCTGGGGGACATCCGGCGCCGGCGGCCGCACAATCGCCGCATGTCCGGCACTCGCATCAAGGGCCGCGGCGCGGCCAGCAATCGCGAAGGGCGCTTCGAGTCGGTACGCATCGAGGCCGAGGACGACGGCTGGCCGGGCGATGCCGAGGGCGAGCACCTGCAGCCCGCGCGGCCGCGCACCACGGTCAGCGAGGAGCGCGCGCGCAGCATCGTGAGCCACAACGACTCGCCGGACATTCCCTTCGAGCATTCGATCAATGTCTATCGCGGCTGCGAGCACGGCTGCGTCTACTGCTATGCGCGGCCCAGCCACGGCTATCTCAATCTTTCCGCCGGCCTCGACTTCGAGACGCGCCTGTTCGCCAAGACCAATGCCGCCGAGCTGCTGCGCGCCGAGCTGGGCAAGCGCAGCCATCGGGTCAGCCCGATCAACCTCGGCGCCAACACCGACCCCTACCAACCGATCGAGCGCCAGTACCGATTGACGCGCGAGGTACTGGAGGTGCTGCTGGAGACGCGCCACCCCTGCACCATCGTCACCAAGAACGCCGGCGTCGAGCGCGATCTCGATCTGCTGCGCGAGCTCGCCGCTCAGCGACTGGTCTTGGTCGCAGTGTCGGTGACCACCCTGGACAATCGCCTTGCGGCCAAGCTGGAGCCGCGCGCCAGCGCGCCGCACCGGCGCCTCGAAGCGATCGCCCGACTGAGCGCCGCCGGCGTGCCGACCGGCGTGTTCGCCGCGCCGCTGATTCCGGCGATCAACGATCCTGATCTCGAAGGCATCCTCGAGCGCGGCCGCGAAGCCGGCGCGCTCTACGCGAACTACACCCTGGTGCGGCTGCCGCACGAGGTGAAGGACCTGTTCCGCGAATGGCTGGAGCTGCACTTCCCGCAGCGCGCCGCGCACGTGATGAACCTGATCCGCGACATGCGCGGCGGCCGCGACAACGACCCGCGCTTCGGCGCGCGCATGCGCGGCGAGGGCGCGATCGCCAAGCTCATCCAGGCCCGCTTCGAGCTGGCCCGCAAACGCCTCGGCTATCTGCACCGCGACGAGATCGAACTCGACTGCAGCCGCTTCCAGCCGCCGCGCGCCACGTCCGCGCAGGGCGAGCTGTTCTAGCGCGCCAAGTCCGCGCAGCGCGAGGAGCTCCAGCGCGCAGCATCAGCGCAGGACGCGCGGTGCCAGCACACCGCGCAGCGCCCATCGTTTGTGAGGCGCCGAATGGCCGCAGGCCATCGCTCGACCCGCCGCGGTGCGCGGCGCCGCACGCGCAGGGATCAGTAGACGCCCGATTTCAGGCTGCGTCCGTCGGCCATCGTGATTTCTCGCGGCAACCATTCGACGGTGAAGCGCCCGGGCACACCCGCCACGAAGGCGCGCTCCTGCTCGCTGATCGCGCGCTGCTGCACGCAGTCGAAGTCGCGCACCTCGTAGGCCTTAAGAGGCTGCTGCGCGCTGATTTCGAAGTAGCAGAGCGACAGCCCCAGCGGACTGTCCCGATCCCGAGCGCGCAGGGTGCCGGCCAGCTGCACCACGTCCTGGGCGCTGCGATTGCGCACGCGCAGGCTGAGGCGCAGGCGCTCCGCGCTACCGCGCTGGGGAGATGTGGCCTGCTTGGGACCACGCGATGACCCATCGGACTCTGCGCTGCCGGCGTCGAGGGAGGCGCGAAGGATCTCGGCGCTGACGATCACGCGAAGCGGCGCCAGCGCGCGCTCACGCTCGGCGTCCCTGCCCTGCTGCTCGACGGCCTCCTGGGCCATGCGCACTTCCCACTGCTTCTCGAGTTCGATGGCCTCGGCGAAGGTGCGGGCGGTGAAGGGCATGTCCGGATCGCCCATGCCGGCCGGCAGGTAGTCGCCGTTGCTGCGCTTCACGTAGGCCTCGACCCGTGCGCGGTCTTCGGGGGAGAGCGTTGCCAGCGAGGCCTCGACCGGGGACAGGTCCGTGCTGCCGAAGGGCAGCTCGGTACGCAGCGGGTCGCGGCTGCAGCGCGCGCCCCAGAGCGCCACTGCGAGCACTGCGATCACGAGCAGAAGCTTGCGTGCAGTCATTCCCGTCTCCGTGGCGGGTGGATCGATTTCGGCGCAGGTGTCGACGCGCACGCGCGCGGGGGAATGCGATGCACCGGGTCCTCAGCCCGCACTGGCATAGGCCGTGCGGATCCAGCCGAGCAGCGCCTCGTCGATCTCCGATGCATCGGCAATGCGCGTGCTGGCCTGGCACATGCCGCCGGGCGGCAGCACTTTGAGCCGGGGATCCTCGGGCAGGCTGCGGCAGTTCAGCCCGATCTCGATCTGACTGGCCGTGGCCGGGCCGACCGTGGCGAACTGCTTCGCACGGCGCAGGCTGAGGTAGCTCTTCTTGGGCGCGATTTCGAACTCGCCGAGGGCGTCGATGCGCGCCATCAGGGCCTCGTGCAGGCCGCGCAGGCCGGCCTTGTTGCCGGCGTAGATCGCGTCCAGCGGATCGCCGTCCGCCGCTGCAGGCAGCACCGGCGCGGCACCGTCCAACGCCGGCAGCGGCTTGCCCTGCAGGGCGACCACGGTGTTGGCATCGCCGTAGCCCAGGCCGTAACGCTCCATCAGCCAGCTACGCTTTTCACCGTGCTTGGCGAGCCCGCAGCCTTCGAGCGCGGCGTGCAGCTGCGAAATGGACTGCCCGCAGCGCGTCTGGATGTTCCTGAGCTGGGTGATGAGGGCAGCAGTGGGATCAGCCATGGGAGTCCTCCTCGCGAATCGCCGGCAAACACTGCGCCGGGCAGGTCCGCCCCGCAAGCGCCACTTGCGAACGGCCCGGGCGAGGACTCCAATCCGCGGCATCCTGAAGCCCCCGAAAACGCCGGAGCCGCCATGCGCCACCCCCTCGCCCTGCTGATGTTGGCCTGCCTCGCGCCCCGCCCCGCGCCGGCAGAGGTGCTGTCCTCTTCCGCTGCGGGCTTCGCGCTGGAGCAGCGCATCGAGGTCGCGACGGATCCGCAGCGCACCTGGCGGGCGCTGATCGAGGACATCGGCGCCTGGTGGCCGCGTGACCACACCTGGTGGGGCGAGGAGTCGACGCTGAGCCTCGAAGCGCGCGCGGGCGGCTGCTTCTGCGAGCGCGCCGGCGAGCGCTCGGCCGAGCATCTGCGCGTGGTCTTCGCCGACGCCCCCAATACCCTGCGCCTGCTCGGCGGCCTCGGCCCGCTGCAGGGCATGGGCCTCAACGGCGCGCTCGAGTTCAGCATCAGCGCGCGCGAGGACGGCGGCAGCGAAGTGCGCATGCGCTACACCGTCGGCGGCTACAGTGCCTCCGACCTGTCCACGCTGGCGCCGGTGGTCGATCGCGTGCAGGGCCTGCAGCTGGACGGCCTGCGCGCGCACCTCGCGGCCGCCGAGTAGCTGCGCAGGACGCTCCAATCCCCGGCGGGCTTCATCGCCCCAGCCAGCGCGCCCAGCGCTCGGCCAGCGTGCGATCGAACACCTCGCTGGCGAGCAGGGTGCCCACTGCGACCAGCGGCGCGGCCGCGGCCTGCACGACGTCCTGGCTCTTGCGTCCGTAGTGCAGCACGGTGTTGATGCGGTCGATGGCGGCATCGGGCGTGAGCGCATCGAGGCCGCTCAGCTGCTGCTGGAGGGCCGCCAGCGATGCGCGCTCTTCAGGTCCGAAATCCGTGCGGGCACGCTCCACCAGCGCAGACAGTTCGCCGGCATCCAGCAGGTTGAACTCCAGCTGCATCGATTGCGTCCGCAGACGCAGGCGGCGCATCAGCAGCAGGCGCCGCTCCTCGACCGCGTCGATGCTGGGCAGGAACAGGCTCACCGCGCCGTGCAGACGGTTCAGCCTATGACTCTTGAACAGTAGCCGCAGGTTTGTGAGGTGCAGGGCTCCGCCCACAACCTCCTTGCCCTTCATCCCCAGCAGGAAGCCCAGGTCACCGAACACGAAAGGGCGCAGGCCGAAGCGCGCCGGATCGACGATCAGGTTGCCGAAGATCGAAGCCAGCGGGCGCTCGCCGGGCAGCAGGTCCTGCGGCTGCAGATCGATCTGTGCACGCACCCAGCGCGAGCGCAGGAAGGCCCACATCAGGCCGCCGAAGGTGAGCCCGCTGCCCACGCCCGCGAGCAGCCCCACCAGCAGGGCGTGGCCCGGGGCGAGGCCTTGGCTCCACTGCTGCCAGGCATAGAACGGCGCCATCACCGTTCCGAACAGGGCACCCGCCAGGCTCGCCGCGCGCAGACTTGAATTCATCCGATCCGACCTCAGTGATGGGGGTCGCATTATGCTGCGGCGCTGCACACGCGCACTCCCGTCGATTCGACGCGCTCCACCGGACTTCTCATGGAACTGCTGATCCTGCTGGGCCTGATCCTGTTGAACGGCCTGTTCGCCGCCTCGGAGATGGCGCTGGTGTCTTCGCGCAGCGCCCGCCTGCAGGCCCGCGCCGAGGCCGGCAGTGCCGGGGCGCGCGCCGCGCTCAAGCTGAGCGAGGACCCCTCGGTGTTCCTGTCGACCGTGCAGGTGGGCATCACCACCATCGGCATCCTGAGCGGCGCCTTCGGTGAGAACGCGATCGCCGAGCGTCTGATCGGCGTGTTCGAGCAGATGCCGCTGATTGCCGAGCACAGCCAGCTGCTGGCGACCATCTGCATGGTCATCGCGGTGACGTACTGCTCGGTGGTGCTGGGCGAGATCGTGCCCAAGCGCCTCGCCCTGCTGGCGCCGGAGCGCTTCGCCAGCTTCGTCGCGCCGCCGATGACCGTGCTGGCCAAGATCGCGCACCCGCTGGTCAGCCTGTTCAGCCTGTCCAGCAACCTGCTGCTGCGCGTGCTCGGAGCCAAGCGCAGCGATGAGCCCGCGGTCAGCGAGGAGGAGATCCGCACCATGATCGCCCAGGGTGCGGCGAGCGGGGTGTTCAAGCCGGTCGAGCAGACCATGGTCGGCAACGTATTCCGCCTGGACGACATCGAGGTGCGCGCGATCATGACCCCGCGCGTGGACATCCGCTGGCTCGACGTCGAAGACCCGCACGAGGTCAACCACGCAGTGCTTCGCGAGGGCCGCTACCAGACCCTGCCTGTAGGCCGCGGCAGCCTCGACGAGGTGCTGGGCCTGCTCGATGCCAAGGACTATCTCGCGCGCTGCCTCGAAGGCGAGCCGCCCTCGCTGGAGGTCGCCCTGCACCCGCCGGTCTACGTGCCGGAGTCGATCAGCCCCTTCCAGCTGCTGGAGACCCTGCGCCGCAAGCGCAGCCATCTGGCCCTGGTGGTCGACGAGTACGGCAGCATCGAGGGTCTGGTCAGCCTCACCGACCTGCTGGAGGCCCTGGTCGGCGAACTGCCAGAGCGCGGCGCCGAGCCCAGCGATTCGGCCGTGCAGCGCGAGGACGGCTCCTGGCTGATGGACGGCATGCTCGCCATCGACCGCGTCGAGGAGCTCCTGGGCGGTGATCTCAGGCTGCAGCAGGACGAAGCCGACGTCCACACCCTCGGCGGCCTGGTCATGCACCTGCTCGGCCGCGTGCCGCAGGTCGGCGCCGTGGTCGAACTGCCGGGCCTGCGAATCGAGGTGGTCGACATGGACGGCAACCGCGTCGACCGCCTGCTGCTGTCGCGCAGCGCGACGCCGGCGGTGGCGTCGGACTTCGACTGCTGATCCACGGTCCGGATCGCCGCGCCTCAGTCCAGGCTGAGGGCGAGCCCGAGCTCCTGCAATTGCTCGCATTCGGTCGTGAGATCGGCGCGCGACAGCGGGTGCTGCAGCAGCCAGCTCGACGGCAGCTTGAGCCGAAGGCCACGCTCGCTGGCCTCGGCGCTGAACTGCGCCAGACCCGCCGGATCGTGGCTGCGATGCAGCAGCACCGCCAGCCGCAGCAGCACCACGCAACGCAGGGTGGTCAGCGGGTCACGGCCGCCGGCGCCGGCCTGCACCGACTTGTGCACGCCGCGACGCTGCGAACGTACCAGGGCGGCAAGGAACTGCTGCTCCTGGTTGGAGAAGCCGGCGATGTCGGAGTGCTCGATCAGGTAGGCGCCGTGGACATGGTGCTGGCTGTGCGCGATGGCCTGGCCGATCTCGTGCACGCGCGCGGCCCAGGCCAGGCTCAGGCGCTCGTCCTCGCCCAGCTTCCAGGCAGCGGCGACCTGATCGAACAGAGCCAGCGCCGTGGCCTCGACGCGGGCGGCCTGGGCGGCATCCACCCCATAGCGCTGGGCCATGGCCTGGATGGAACCGTCGCGCGGATCGCGCAAGGCCACACGGCCGAGCATGTCGTAGAGCACGCCCTCGCGCATCGCCGTCTGCGCGACCTTCATCTGGGTGAGGCCCAGCTCGTTGAAGGCCGCCTCCAGCACCAGCACGCCGCCGGCGATCACCGGCCGCCGCTCCTCCGACAGCTCGGGCAGCTGGATGGCCTCGATGTCCTCGAAGCCCAGCAGCGCCTCACGCACGGCAGCGAGGCCCTCGAGCGTGATCTCACCGCGGCCGAGCTTCATGCCCTTGATGATCTTGCCGATCGCCTTGACCGTACCGGAGGAGCCGATCACGTCCTTCCAGCCGCGCGCGCGGTAGATCGCGGCGAACTGCTGGAACTCGGCCGAGATCTCGGTGAGCCCTTCCTTCCAGCGCTTGCGCGACAGCCGCCCGGCGCCGAAGAAGCGCCGCGTCGTCGCCACGCAGCCCATCTGCAGGCTCTCGCGCTCCAGCGGCTCGAAGCCCTCGCCGATGATGAACTCGGTGCTGCCGCCGCCGATATCGATCACCAGCCGACGGCTGCTCCTGGGCGGCAGGCCCTGGGCCACGCCGAGGTAGATCAGGCGCGCTTCCTCGCGGCCCGAGACGACCTCGATGCGATGGCCCAGCGCGGTCTGCGCCGGCACCAGGAACGACTGCGGATTGCGCAGCTGGCGCACGGTGTTGGTGGCGATCGCGCGGACCCGGTTGGGCGCGATGTTGCGCAGGCGCTGGCCCATGCGCTCCAGGCATTCGAGCGAGCGCCAGAGCGCCTCGGGCGTGAGCTCGCCGCGCTCGGTGAGACCGGAGGCGGTGCGCACCGATTCGCGCAGGCGATCGACCACGCGCAGCTGGCCCAGGGTGTGGCGAGCCACGATCATGTGGAAGCTGTTCGAGCCGAGATCGACCGCGGCCAGCAGCTCGTTCTCGGCAAGGCCCGCGGTGTCGGCCTTGAGCAGGGTCTCGGGCATGCGCGGCTCCCTCAGTGGCACAGCAGGGCGAGCAGGAACTGCTGGGCCGAATGCGGCATCTCGTCCTCGGCGGGCTCGATGCGCGCATAGCTGCCGTCCGACTTGAGCTCCCAGGCCTGGGTGTTGTCGCGCAGGTAGTTTTCAAGCTCCTCGGTGCGCACGCGCTCGGCCAGGCTGGGGTCGAGGATCGGGAAGCAGGTTTCGATGCGGCGCAGGAGGTTGCGTTCCATCCAGTCCGCACTCGACGCATACAGCTCCGGCTCGCCGCCGTTGGCGAACCAGTAGATGCGGCTGTGCTCAAGGAAGCGGCCGATGATCGAGCGCACGCGGATGTTCTCCGACACGCCCTTGACGCCGGGCCGCAGCCCGCAGGCGCCGCGCACGATCAGCTCGATCTTCACCCCCGCCTGCGAGGCGTGGTAGAGCGCACGGATCACCTTGGGCTCGTTGATCGCGTTGAGCTTGGCGATGATGCCGGCCGGCTTGCCGGCGCGCGCATTGGCGGCCTCGCGCTCGATCTTCTTCAGGAGGCCCGGATGCAGGGTGAAGGGCGACTGCAGGATGCGCTTCAGGCGGATCGCCGGTGCCAGTCCCGACATCTGCTGGAACAGCAGGTGCACGTCCTCGCCGATGTCGGGATTGGCGGTGATCAGGCCGATGTCGGTGTACACCTTGGCGGTGCCGCTGTGGTAGTTGCCGGTGCCGAGGTGCACGTAGCGCTGCAGCTTCTTGCCCTCCCGGCGGACGATCAGCAGCATCTTGGCGTGGGTCTTGTAGCCGACCACGCCGTAGACCACCTGCACGCCGGCCTCCTGCAGGCGATCGGCCAGGCGCAGGTTGGCTTCTTCGTCGAAGCGCGCGCGCAGCTCGATGACGACGGTGACGTCCTTGCCGTTGCGCGCGGCCTCGATCAGCGAGCTCACCAGCGGCGAGTTGTGGCCGGTGCGGTACAGGGTCTGCTTGATCGCCAGCACGTTCGGATCATGCGCGGCGGTTTTGACGAGATCGAGGATCACCCCGAAGCTGTCGTAGGGATGGTGCAGCAGCACGTCGCCGCGGCGCACGACCTCGAACAGCTCCTCGCCGGTCTCATGCGGATGCAGGCGCGGCTTGAAGGCCGGGAACTTGAGGTCCGGGCGATCGACCATGTCGTACACGGCGGTGACGCGATTGAGGTTGACCGGGCCGTTGATGCGATAGATCGCCGACTCCGGCAGCTCGAAGTGGCGCAGCAGCTGCTTCACGATGGGCTTGGGGCAGGTGTCCGCGATCTCCAGCCGCACCGCATGGGAATAGCCGCGGCCGACCAGCTCGTCGCGCAGCGCCGAGGCGAGGTTCTCCACTTCGTCCTCGTCGACGAACAGCTCGGAGTTGCGGGTCACCCGGAACTGGTAGGTGCCCTTCACCGTCATGCCCGGGAAGAGGTCCTCGACGAAGGCCGACAGCACGGCCGACAGCAGGACGAAGTCGTGGCTGCCGCCGGACACGCTCTGCGGCAGCTGGATGATGCGCGGCAGCGAGCGCGGCGCGCGCACCAGGGCGAGGCCGCCGCTGCGGCCGAAGGCATCCTGGCCCTGCAGCACCACCACGAGGTTCAGGCTCTTGTTGAGGATGCGCGGAAACGGATGCGCCGGGTCGACCGCCAGCGGCGACAGCACCGGCGTGATCTCGCTGTCGAAGTAATCCTTCAGCCAGCGCTTCTGCTTGGCGCTCCAGGTGTCGCGGGTGAGGATGCGGATGCCGGCATCGGTGAGCGCCGGCCGCAGGGTCTCGTTCCAGTAGCGGTACTGCGCATCGACCAGCTCGCCGGCGCGCGCGTAGATCTGCGCCAGCGCTGCGGTCGGCGCGATGCCGTCGGCCATGCCGCCGCCGCCGAAATCCTGCTGGTGGCGGATCGCCGCGACCCGGATCTCGAAGAACTCGTCGAGATTGGTGCAGCTGATGCACAGATACCGCAGCCGCTCGAGCAGGGGCACGCGCTCGTCCATGGCCTGGGCCAGCACGCGGAAATTGAACTCGAGCTGGGACAGCTCGCGGTTGATGTAGAGCGACGGATCGGTGAGGTCGCGGTCCTGGGCCATGGCGGTGGGGTCTGTGCGGAGTCGGCGGGGCGCGGAGCGCCAAGGGTGGCCATGATGCCGCAAGTGCCAGCGCGGGATTCGTCGCGCGGGAGCAGTCCGGCCAAAGTGTGCGGCAAGGGCCCCGCGCTCAGGCGGCGGCGCCCTGGTCGGCGCGCTCGAGCCGGTGGCGGGCATCGAAGACGCAGCAGAAGCGGCTGCCGACGCCGAGCTCGCTGTCGATCGACAGCTGCGCCTGATGCAGCTGCAGGATGTGCTTGACGATGGCGAGCCCGAGCCCGGTGCCGCCAGAGTCGCGGGAGCGGCTCGATGAGACGCGATAGAAGCGCTCGGTCAGCCGCGGAAGGTGCTGGGGCGCGATGCCAGGCCCGGTGTCGACCACGCACAGGCTGACGCCTCCGGCCGGCGCGGGGTGGAACTCGACGCGGACGCGACCGCCCTCCGGGGTGTAGCGCACGGCATTGACGACCAGGTTCGAGAACGCGCTGTGGAGCTCCTTGGTCGAACCCAGCAGGTCGCAGCCGGCGCGGTCGTCGATGTCGATGCGGTGACGGCCGAGGCTCATGGCCTCGGCTTCGCTGCGCAGGGCGGCCAGCATCGAGGCCATGTCGACCCGCTCGTGCGGCAGCGACTCGCGCGACTCCAGCCGCGACAGGGTCAGGAGGTCTTCGACGATCTGGGTCATGCGGCCGGATTGACGGCGCATTTCCGCCAGCATGCCCGACCACTCGGGCACGTCCTCGGGCTCGATCATGTCGAGGTAGCCGTGCAGCACGGTGAGCGGCGTGCGCAGCTCGTGCGAGACGTTGGCCACGAAGTCCCGGCGCACCTGCTCGAGGTGCAGCAGCTTGCTGATGTCGCGGGCGATCAGCAGCTGCTCCTCGGGCGTGTACTCGAGCAGGCGCATTGACAGGCGCAGGCCCTCGGCGCCGGTGCCCTGCACGTCGATCAGCGGCTCGGCGGCGCCGGCTTCCAGCCACGCAGTGACCTGCGGCAAGCGCACCAGGTTGCTGAATCGACTGCCGATGTCCTTGGGATAGGACAAGCCCAGCAGCTGCTCACTGGCTTCGTTGAACCACTCGATGCGCTGCTCGCGACGATCCAGCACCACCACGGCGTCGGGCAGGGCCGCCGCGGCCTGGCGGAAGGCGCGCAGGGTGCCGAGCAGGCGCCGCTTGCGCTCGCGGTTCTCGCGCTGGCGCAGGTACAGCACGCGGGTCAGCTCGGAGAACACGCCCTGCCCGTCCGGTCGGTCCAGCCACTCACGGCGATTCAGCTGGCCCAGCAGCGCGTGCAGATGGGCGTAGTGCCAGACCAGCACGCCAAGCAGGCCCGCGCACAGCAGCGGCCACGGATGTCCGGTCAACAGCCCGAGCAGCAGGCTGCCAAGCACGACGCCCGCAAGGCGCCCGGCAGTGTGCTGCCACGCGCGCTTGAGGGGGGCGGGGGTCGGGAATCGCGTCTTGCGCACGGTCGGCCGGGCAGCGGAACTCCTCGCAAGCTTACGCCGGGCAGGCACGTGCGATCAGAGGTCGGTGGAGAAGCGGTAGCCGGCCCCGCGCACGGTCTGCACCAGGCCGTCGAGCGCGTGGGGCTCCAGCGTCTTGCGCAGGCGACGGATGTGCACGTCGACCGTGCGCTCTTCGACGTAGACGTTGCCGCCCCAGACGTGATCGAGCAACTGGGTGCGGCTGTAGACGCGCTCCGGGTGGGTCATGAAGAAATGCAGCAGGCGGTACTCGGTGGGCCCGATGTGGATCGGCGTGTCGCCCGCAT
>VFQU01000384.1_pt1 | contig 41591 bp, 39 predicted proteins | sample 3512311 | NCBI WGS metagenome assembly VFQU01 (sample SAMN10412377, study PRJNA504923) | tailings metagenome | isolation source: Relicate 3 Philex TSF3 active mining site | place: Philippines: Tuba, Benguet | collected 2017-08-29
GCAACCGCAGCAGCCATTTCCTCAGAGGTTCCGGCGCGACCCATTGGAATGTGGCTTTCCACGATTGCTTTTTGCTCTGAATCCTCTGTCCAGGCTTGATTGATTGGAGTAATCGTTGCCCCAGGCGCGATCGCATTGACTCGAATTCCGCGATCGGCATATTCCAGCGCTAAGGTTTTCGTCAGGTTTCCCATGCCGCCTTTACTCATCGAGTAAGTTAAATACGACGGTCGAGGAATGACTTCATGAACGCTAGAGATATTGATAATCGTGCCAGGTTGGTTGCGAGCAATGAAATGCTTAATCGCTTCTCGCGCACATAAAAATGCACCCCGCAAGTTAATCGATAGAATGCGATCGAACTCGTCGATCTCGATTTCGTGAGAGGGAGACTCCGTTTGCACCCCGGCATTGTTGATCAAAATATCCAAGCTGCCAAATTGATCAATGGTCGTGTTGATCATGTTGAGAATGTCTTCCTCTTTGGACACATCCCCTTGAATCAAAAGCGATTTGACTCCACAATCATTCACTTGACCACAAGCTTTTTGCAGTGCAATCTCCTCGGTCGTTTCAGCTTCCTCAACCGTCTTGCGATAGTTAATCGCAATGTTGCAGCCTTCTTGAGCGAGACGAATTGCAATCGCTTGTCCAATCCCGGAACTTGCTCCTGTAATGAGCGCATTCTTTCCAGCTAATCCTTTCATCACAAGTTTCCCTCTCACGCATCCGTTACAGATTCACGTTACAGATTGACATTGGGCGGTAAGATAATGCGATCAACAATATGCACCACGCCGTTTGATGCTTGTAAATCCGGTTGGATAACTCGCGCTTCATTCACCCGAACCTGCTGTCCATCCACTTGCACGTTGACTGAGTTCCCGGCTTGCGTTTGAACTTGACCTGGCTGCAATTGATTCGCGGTTAAGCTGCCCGGAACCACGTGGTAAGTCAGGATTTGGCGAAGTAACTGTCGATTCTCCTCTCGAAGCAGACGCTCACGAGTTTCAGCAGGGAGAGCTGCAAATGCTTGATCCGAGGGTGCAAATACGGTGTAAGGTCCACCTTCTCCTAATGTATTGCTCAAATCTGCTTCATTGATTACAGAAGAAAGTGTGCTGAGCGAAGGGTTGCTACCAATCAGATCCGTTACATTGCCAGCGTTTGCTTGTGTGCCTGGAGCCGGGGAACCTTGAGTACCCGGAGCCGGAGCAGCCGGAGCAGTCGTCGCTTCGGGAGCAGGTTGCGTGGGTGCTTCTGCGGTGGGTTGTCCCCCACAAGCAGCAACGATCGGCATCAGAATCGCACCTAAAGCAGTTGCAGCAATTGTTTTTTTCAGTTGTTGTCTCATGATATGTCTCCAAAAAATTGAGGTGAGAGTAGTGATTAAACTGAGTGAGTGAGTGAGTTTATTGTTTAAGATTGGCGGGAACATTTTCTGGAACTGTCCAGTAATAGATCACTCGCCCATCGACATTTTCAACACGTTCCGGTTTCCAATCGCCCATGTCAAAAGCGTGAGAAACAATGCGAGTACCAGGTTTGAGTTCACTGAGCAATTTCGGGCGTAACCGTAAATTGACTTCAGGAAGTAAGTAAAGGGTGACAACAGTCGCTTCTCGAAAATCTGTCTCGAATAAATCTTGCTCTCGAAACTCTACGCGATCGGTGACGTTTGCTTGTTGAGCATTTTGGTTGGCTTCTTGTACCCGTTGAGGATTGATATCGACTCCGATCGCTCGTTTTACATTAAATTGCCGAACGGCAGTAATCGGAATCCGACCATCTCCACTTCCCAAGTCATACACCACATCGTTGCTGTTCACATTTGCGATTTGTAGCATCCGATCGACCACAGCTTGAGGAGTCGGGACATAAGGAACATCTGGAGAGCGGGCTGGAGCTGGTGATTGGGGTGGTTGAGTCGTAGCAGGATTCGTTTGAGCATCGGCTTGAAAATCGCGCTGTTGAGTGCATCCTACACCCACTCCCACAACACTCAGCCCAATGACCAATCCAGCAAACAAACGTTTGAATTGCATAGTTCTAACTCCTAAGTTGTTTTATGAACGACGATGTTGAATCCGAGACCAATACAAAAACGGAATACCCAGAGCCACAACAATGATGCCAACGCTCGCACCTAAGCCTGTATAAACGAGGCTGGAGTACAGTAGATAGCTACAGACGGCACAAAATAACAGGGGTGTCACTGGGTAGAATGGCACGCGAAACGGCCGAAGACGATGCGGATCTTGCATTCTGAGCAGAACTAAGGAAATCCCACTCAGGAGAAAGAAGAACCAAAACACCGGAGCAGTGTAATCGACCATCGCTTCAAATCCATTGCGAGTGAAGGTTCCCATGAAGACAAGCAGCAGCGCGATCGCACCCTGAACTAAAAACCCGGTCATGGGAGTTCCTGCCTGAGACCGCCAGCGTCCTAGAAAGTTGAACAAAGCGACATCTTGCCCGAAAGCATAGTTCGTTCTCGCTCCCGTAAAAATTGAAGCATTCAACGAGCCTAACGCAGTCATTGCAATCAGCGCACTGATCAAAACGGCTCCTGGCTCCCCCAAGATTTGTCGCATCAAATCGGCTGCGATCGCTTGAGATTGTGCCATTCCCGACACACCCAATCCGCGCAAAAATGCCGCATTAATCAACACGTACAAAGCAGTGATAATGCCAATGCTCCAGAGCAGCGATCGCACAATATTCCGCTGAGGTCTTTGAATTTCCGCAGAGATATAAGCGGCTTCATTCCAACCCCCATAGGACAATAGGACAAACAGCATTGCTGATCCCCAGTTACTCGAAGCAACGATCGGTGCTGCTAACTGAGGTGAGGGGCGACCCAGCAATAATCCTAAAATAGTAATCGTTACTAATCCTAGAATCGTGATCATAGTCAGCCCATTCTGAATCCGTTTCCCTTGTCGAATGCCAATGATATTAAGGCTGGTGAGAAGTGCGATCGCACCGACAGCATAAATTGAAGATGACCCTGATCCTAAACTAAAAAGTTGAGACGCATAGTCACCAAAGATAAAGGCGAGTAAAGCAATTGATCCGGTTTGAATGACAGTCATGCGTGCCCAAGCAAACAGAAATGCGACATTCTGACCAAATGCCCGTTTCAGGTACTCATAGTTTCCTCCAACGTGCGGATAGGTTGTAGCTAGTTCGGCATAGCACAACGCTCCAACAAAGGAGACAGCCCCCCCAATTACCCAAGTCAGTAAGACAATAAAACCGTTACCGCTATTTGCAGCAACGAGCGCAGGAGTCTCGAAGATGCCTGCTCCAATCACAATACCAACAATAATGGCGATCGCATCTGAGAGCGTCAGGGTAGGTGACTTTAAATCTGCATGACGAGCAGATGAATTTAAGGAATAAGGTGTGTCCAGTTTAGTCACGAGTGCCTCGTAGTTCCCAAAAAGTAATCGCGTCTTAAGTTCATTGATTTGAACAGGGTTTAGTTGAACTGGTTTAGTTGAACTGGTCTGCAATTCTCTGAATTACAGTTCCAGTTGAATTAAAGGTAATATTTGTCCCATCTGCACGAGTAATCGAATAGGCATCGAATACACTCGACTGTGCATCTGGGACAACGACGACCGTCACAGGCTCATTCGGTCGTAGGTCAATCATCTCTCGCTTGTTCACAGTCAACAAACCAAGATTAGAATCGAGGCTAAACTGAGTTTCACGGACTTGATTAATACGTCCATGCACCATGACCAGAGGCACACTACGATTGACCTGAACGCTGGCATCCTGAGAGGATGGAGAGCGATTTTCAGGTGATGTTTGTGCAATAGTCGGAGATGCTGTGCCGATCAAAGCTGTGATGGACATCAGTAACCCAATTCGTTTCATGATTGTCTTCTCCAATGCAGCTTATGCCTGATTTATAAACCTCACAAGTCCGTAAAACGAACGATTAGAGGATAGAACTGCTTGAACTGCAAGCGATTGATTTCTTATTCTTAGCGTCGATACTAAAAGTGACGCAAAAGTGACAAACTTAATAAATTGATCATAATTTCTAACAATGTCTCTGAGATATCTCTAAAGGAGTAGTTGAAGGAAATACTATTTGTACATTGAAGCCATAGTAGTCAAAGGATTTTGCTAGAAAATCGACTGCCTTTAGATAGATATCAAGTTAGAGAAGATGAAAGTTATAAATTAGATAGAGGACTGGAGCGGAAGCACAATTTGGAATACTGAACCCTGTCCAACTGAACTTCGAGCGGTAATCGTTCCGCCATGTGCCGTAATAATTTGTTGGGCGATCGCAAGCCCTAACCCTGTTCCTCCTCGGTCTCTAGAGCGATCCTGATCGACCCGATAAAATCGCTCAAAAATATGCGGCAGGTGCTCGGCTGGAATTCCAATGCCCGTGTCTTCTACTTGTACGATCGCTTGACGAGACTGAACAAACAGCCTGAGATTCACTGTTCCATCCGCAGGCGTATACTTACAGGCATTCGTGATCAGATTCGCGATCGCTTGCTTTAGGAGTTCTGGGTCTGCATGAATCGTGACAGCGCGTTCGGGTAAGTCTAGACTCAACTGAACCCACTGAGCAACCGTCCGAATCGTCGATTCTTTGATCAGTTCTTGTAGGACGCGACCCAAATCTGTCGGGTGTAGGGCTTCATCAGTAATCCGACCAGAACGCCTTGCCAAAAAGAGCAGATTGCTAATTAAAACCGTCATTGATTTCGCAGTCGCAGCAATTTTTTCGAGGCGTTGATGCTTGCTTTCTCCCTTTTCCATTGGAGCAAGCAATCCAACTTGAGCGTTACTTAAAATTGCGGCAAGCGGGGTTCGGAGTTCGTGAGACGCATCTGCTGTAAATTTCTGCAAGTGATCATACGACTCCTGAATTGGTTGCATTGCCACGCCGCTTAATGCCCATGCTGTCACCACAATCACAATCAGGGCAATTTGAATCGAGATCAAAGATATCAGTAAATCTTGCTGTAATTCTCTTTGTAAGGGGGCAAGGGGAACTGCAACTTGCAAGTAGCCTAGCATTTGCCCTCGATATTGCACAGGCAGCGTAATCTGCCGTACTAACATCAGTTGATCAGCGCTTTGCACAACGCCATCGGCACCGCTCAAGAGTCCCGCATCAATCGTCAGCGTGTGTAACTCTGGAACATCTTCTAACATTGCAGGCGGCGAAGCAATTCCAAAAAACTGCTGTAATCGTCCTTGTGGGTCATACCATCGTGCATACACGGCATCACTTCCAGGGGGCAACGGCGACTCTCCTAGAAACGGAACATTTCTGAAGTCAATTTGGCGGTGTCCGTCTCGCTGCTTGTACTGTACTGTCGCGGCAACGACCTGAGCCTTCTTATACAGCAGTTGATCGAGATACTTCAAGCGCTCGATCGCAGTCAGATAATAGCGAGTAACCGCAAAGACCATCAGAATACTTCCCATTGAAAGCATAAACCAACGAGAAAGATTCCGACGGCTGCGCGTGAACATAAACGGCTCAACCTCCTATACTTTCGGACTCAGACGATAGCCCATGCCATAAACGGTTTCAATCCAGTCTGCAACTTCAAGGGATTCTAAACGTTGCCGGAGTCGCCGCACAAGGGCAGTGATTGCGTTACTCTCTGGTTCATCACCCCACTCCCATAACGCGTGCTCTAACTGATCTCGACTCAGAACTTGACGCGGATGACGCATGAGATATTCTAGCAGTTGAAATTCTCGGGTTGAAAGTTGAATAGCGCGATCGTGACGTTCTATGGAGAGCGTGGTTAAGTTAAGCATGAGGTCTTCGATTTGAAGCGTTTCCCCTTGCCACAGTGGAGAGCGTCTGCCCAATGCCCGAACTCGTGCTAGCAATTCAAACACATCAACAGGCTTAACGAGATAATCATCGGCTCCCGCATCTAAGCCAGTAATTTTATCGCTCGTCGTGTCTTTTGCCGTGAGGATGAGCACAGGTGAAGTTTTTCCCGCACTGCGGTAGCCCAGACAGAGATCAATTCCACTCACCTCGGGCAGCATCCAATCCAGAATGAGCAGATCATAGTGACGCTGCGACAAAATCCACTGCGCGATTTCGCCGTTCTGCACCGCATCAACAATATGCCCAACCTCTGATAGTGCGGTATGGAGGGGTTCGAGTTGTTCAGGATCATCTTCAACGAGCAGAATTCGCATTGCTGAATAAAAATACGACTCTTTCAAATTAGAGAGTTCCAGGCTGACAAACTTCCTGCTCTGGCAAGATTTCAAATCTATCTCCAGGGATTACGCTAGCTCACGGTCTAGAGAAGGTGGTTATGAAACGGCTCCGGCGAGTCATTCGGCAGGTTAAATCGATCGGCGCAGAATTTTGGCTGGTGCTGGCACTGGCTGGCATTCTGTTCTGGCTGACGGGAAGTGCGATCGCGTCTCAAGTGTTGTACAGCTCTTATACGAGTCCAACTCAGCTTCAAGCCGATACGCAGTTGGAAATGAAGCTATCTGTCACAATTTTGGTGATTCATGCCGAGATTGATCAGCGTCGTAAAGCAACCGCAGTCTCGATTAAAACGACTGATTCTAATCTGAAAAAATTAGAATACGAGTTCCCGATGACTGAATCGAGACAAATTGAATCTATGATCGCAGAGGAAATTGGGATACCGATTCAAGAGGTCAGAAAGCTCGTGCGCTATCGAATCGTCAATTAATGCAGCGTCTTGTGTATGTTTTTGGCGCATAACAATACTTTCAGCGATTGTCCATAAGACTGATTTGTTTAATTCTTTGATACAGTCATGTTGCGGTAGGGAGCCATCCAATATCCAGCAATTTTTTTAACTTTTCCCTGTTTCTCTAAGCGTTGACCAAATTGCTCAATCTCTTCAGGAAACGACTCTAGCCAGTCGCGCTCAACGAGATAGATTATAGGCGAGGCAAGTACTGCTTGAACACAACGCCCGCACCGAAAAAAACTTTGGTCATGAGGTGTGCAGCTTGTTTGCTCCGGAGCCACAATGCACATGAGATAAGATGCCCAATACTCTCCGATAAAGCCAGCTTGCCCTAGTGTCGCAATGGGTTGAAGCATGGAAAAGCGAGATTGTGGTTTCTCAAGCGCAAACACATATTCAGGTAAACTCAAACTTCCAAGCAGCGCTGTTAGAACTAACAAGGTCGTGACTCGGCGCAAAGCATTTTTGCGGATGAGTTCTGGAGAGCGAAGATTATCGAAAACGATTAATGCTGATAGCCAGAGAAAAATGTAAATTCCAATAAAGTAGCGAGGAGGTGTAGATTGAATCAACGTCCAACGCGACAGCAAAATTAAAAAGAAACTTCCGATCGCGCTTCCCAGAAAAAAAGGAATCCAGTAAGTCCGGTTGGTAAAAGCTGGAGTATGACGGGCTTGTAACCAATAATAAGCAAGAACAAAGACCAGCCCAAGAACTGCGATCGCATAGAGACTCAAGAAAGGATTGCCGACTTGGAAAAGGAATGTATGACTTACCGCAACCAATATCGATCGAACAATATCAGCAATAACATCTAATCCATTAATTGCAAGAATTCCATAATTCTCATCTCGTTGTGAAGCAGTCGATTTTGCATAAACCAGAAATGCACTGCCTAACAGCAATGTCACAAAGGTGCAAATGACGATTGAACTTGTCCGGAGTAGTTTTAAGGTTGCATCTTGAGATTGATGGGCGAGCGTCTCTCCGACAAATCTGTTTTGCTTGTTTGACTTGCGATACCGTTGTAGAAACGTTGACACCACTAAAATTGCTGCCAGCCCTTTAGGCACTAATGAAAGATCAGACACCCAGACACTCAGAATCAGACTCACAAGAGCCACGAAACTCAAAACATTTTTTTTAATCGTGTTCGATTCTGGGGACGTGATGAGTTGATCCGCAGAGACAAGTGCAATTCCGAGTAAAGCAAATTGCGGCGCATACGGATGAGCAACTTCAACCAACTTTAGAAAAGGCTGAGGAGGTAAAAAACAAATCAGCGCAAAAACAACTTTTGTAATCGGCTTTCTGAACAAACGAATGAAACAGAAAAAACTAATAGCGAGAAACCCATATTGAACATAAGAAACGACTTCAAGCGGAGAGAAAGGCGAAATCTTCAGCAGCCAATGACTAACGATCGGGAGCAAACTGCCTAATCGACTTTGCCCCCAATAGTAGAGATCTTCGGGAAGTTGTAGATCATATGCCATCATCACATGGACAGCTTGATCCGCGTCAAAATCAGGTGCTAGAAAACCAGCAAATGCCCGAAATGACAAGATAAAAATCAGTACGATGAACATGTTCAATAGTACTGAATTAAAGCTAAATCTAGCCATTGTGATTTGATAAGTACTTGAACTTGAGTAGAGTAGCTAAACAGGAGAGTAGTCAAACGGCAAAGTCTTGCTATCAAGTTGATCGGCGCGATTTACAGGCATTCAACCCGGAGTGCTATGTTGGTCAAGTACGCAGTTCTAGGTTTTTCAGTGCAGTGCGATTTTGATCAGTTGTCGGACGGTTCTGAATCCAAGCGAAAAAAGCAGCCGTACCCAGTAGAACAAGCGTCAAAAAACCGACCAGTTGAAGCATGATACTGTAACGCATGATCTTTGTTTCTCCGTTGATTCAGGCTAGGTTGTAATGCTCTAAATGCACATTGGTCACAGGAACATTGAGTTCGTGCAGGGCACGCTCTACTTGATCCATCATTTTGGGCGAAGCACAGGTAAAATAGTGCCGAGTGCCTCGACGTTTGGGGATATAGCGATCGAGCAATTCTTTATCCACATATCCGGTCTCTCCTTCCCAATCTTCTGGTGGTTCACGCAGCACATGAATGATCGTGAGATCTAATCTTGTTTTGAGTTCTTCGATCGCTTCACGGTAGGTAATTCCATCCCAAGTTTTATTGCCATAGATCAGGGTATAGGGGCGATCGTCTCCTCGCTCTGCTGCTGTGACCAACATACTCATTATCGGTGTGATGCCAATGCCGCCAGCAATCAACACAAATCCAGCCGCATCTTCATAGCGATCCGTTGTAAACACACCATAGGGACCATCCAGATATGCTTTTGTTCCGGGTTGATAGTCCCTGATGCGACTGGTAAAATCTCCCACGGCTTTAATGCCAAACTCTAATCGCTCCGGGTGTTCTCCACTTGACGACAACGAAAAGGGATGTTCCCGCATACTAAACGGGGTAATGTTCAGGGTAATCCAAGCAAACTGACCGGGCTGAAACCGGAAACCATCATGGCCCACAGGGCGAAGGGCAAGTGTCCAAACATCGCCGCGCTCTGGCTTGACTTCTTCAACAAGAAACGGTTTTTTCGTCATCAACCAGGGTTTAACCAGGCGAATGTAAACAATTAACCAAATCGCGACAAGTGCGATCGCTGACCACAAGACCGATTTCCAAAACAATCCCAGATAGTTCCCGACCCCCAAGGCGTGTCCCAGTCCTAATCCCACCGCTAACACTGACAAAATCGAATGAGACAAGCGCCAAGGTTCATAGGGAATCTTGAGTGGTTTGCGCCAAATTGTAGTCACAATCATCGTCATAAATGCCAGAGTTGCTAAGACTGCCAGTTGCGCCCGCAAAGGAGCTACTGGAAAATTTAGCAACTCAATGGTATTCGGCTGCGCCCAAAACAGAATCAGCGGATGCACCAACACCATCACAAAAGCAACAAACGAGGTATAACGATGAAACGACAAAATCAAATCAATCCCGTAAGAGGCTTCAATTCGATTGATTCGGGCTGTCAGTGCAAATTGTAGCGCCATCAGTGCTAAGCCAATGAAGCCAAGCGCTACCGAGAAGTCAAGCCAAAACCCTCGCCCCGCTGGCGGCGAATAGATGAGCAGAACAAATAGAGGGAGAATCGTAAAGAACAGAAATGCAATGATCCAACCGAGCGCAACTACGATCGGGCTGTGCATCAATAAGCTTCGCATTCTTAACTCCTCGCCTGCTGTTGTGAAGCCGCTTGGAATCGGCGATTAATCTCGTTCCAGTTGACGACATTCCACCAGTTGTTCAGATAGTCGGCTCGGCGATTTTGGTAGCGGAGATAGTAAGCATGTTCCCAAACATCGTTGCCCATGATGGGATAGTTGCCTTCCATAATGGGATTATCTTGATTCGCGGTTGAGACGATTTGAAGTTGTCCTTGAGCATTCCGCACCAGCCAAACCCAACCGCTTCCAAAGCGATCGCCCCCCGCTTCATTAAACTGTTTACGGAAACTTTCAAAATTCCCAAAGGTTTGATTGATGGCTTGAGCGATCGCTCCTGTGGGTTGTCCGCCGCCGTCTGGACTCATGATCTGCCAGAAAATCGTGTGGTTGAGATGTCCTCCTGCGTTGTTGCGGATCGTGTTGCGAATATTTTCAGGAACCGCATTAAGCTCGCGCAGCATCGCTTCAATACTCAGGTTTTGCAAGTTTGGCTGATCTTTGAGCGCAGTATTGAGATTGTCTACATAGGTTTGGTGATGTCGATCGTGGTGAATTCGCATCGTTTCAGCGTCGATCGCTTTACTTAATGCACCTGCATCATAGGGCAAGGGTGGCAGTTGAGCAGGAGAAGCAGTTAAGGGACGATCGACATAGGCAACTGGAGTCGAAACTGTGGGTGACGCAGTTGGACTCTGGGCTGGAGTTTGCTGAGTGGAAGCTTGGGGCTGGCACGCAACAAAGAAACCTAAAATCAAGGTAAGAAATAAAGTAATCGGATGCTGTAGGAATTTTCGCATAGATACAGATCTCCTAAAATTATGGCAATCTAAATAAAAGACAGAAAGATCGAATTGATGATTGATAAAGCAATCGAGCCAAGCAAAGCACTCCAAAAACCATAGCGCAATTGGAATCCCTCAACGATCTCTGCCGCAATGCTAAAAATGATTGCATTCAGGACAAATACAAATAACCCGAACGTAATAATAATTAGGGGGAGTCCAAAGAGCAATAGGATGGGTCGTAGGAACGCATTCAGCACTCCGAAAACAACTGCCGTGAGCGCAGCTTTTCCAAATCCATCAATCTCAACACCGATAGGTAGTCTGGAAATCATGAGAAAGCTCACAGTCGTCACAAGCCAAGTCAAGAGAATGCTACCCATTGCAACCTCCTCATATTTCAAATCCCGCTACTTCAACAGTTCAATGAGATTGTGACTAAAAAGTGACAACTTCTTAAAACGAATCGCGCGATCGCAGCATTGAAGTCTCGATCGCGCGATTTGCTCCTCAGCAGAATTCAGAGCATTTGCCCCAATCAGCAAATCCCATTCAGAGGACAGACGAAACATTGTCACTTTCTTGTCATGTTTTGATAGCAACTATTAGAGGTAAGGCTAGAGATAAAGCAACTCTCACGCCCATAACTCATGCTTTCCCATTCATTGAGCAACGCAAACGATGCTGTCAACCCGATCTTCTCGCTCTCAGAGATTGACTCGTAGACAGTTTACAACGCTTTCTACGATGAGCTTTCTAAGCCTTATGGCATCTGGTGCAGGGGCTGTTGTGGCATACCCACAGCTTAAGCATCTCATGCGAATGAGCCATTCATTCAAATTAGGAACAACGTTCAGCCAGCTTCAGTGTGAGTATCTCAACCTAGACTATCAAGAAACATTCCGCCAGATCTGTGATCTGGGGTTCCACCGAATCCGCCTTTGTAGCTATTGGAATGAAGTCGAGCCGATCGAAAATCAGTATGACTTTAGCGTTCTCGATTGGCTTTTAGAAGAAAGCGATCGACGTGGGTTAGAAGTGATCCTGACAGTGGGTATGAAAGCCCCAAGATGGCCTGAATTCCATTTTCCACACTGGTTAGAAGTCCAGCAAGATACTCGAAATACAACCCAACCCATAGATGATAATCGGGAGATCGCAGAGCGCACTCTTCGCTTTGTCGATCGCGTCATCCATCATACTCGTACAGCTCAGAGTGTGCGCTATTGGCAAGTTGAAAATGAGCCGTTTGCGCGAATGGAGATTACAGGCGATCGCTTTCTCAGCCCTGAGTTTATGCGACAGGAGGTAGAGTTGGTGAGAAGTTTAGCTCTGCCTCAGCAAAAAGTGGTGCTAACCAATGCCATCGGTCTTCCGACCTACATTGAGGAAGATGAGCAGGCATTTCAAAATAGCTTAGCCTTAGCAGATGCGATCGGGATTAATGTATATACAAGAGTTCCCGATGGTCATGATGGCTACCTAGAACCAGGTGAATCCTATTGGGAGAAACTCAAAGACTGGCAGGAAGTGATGAGACGGAATCGCATAGAAGCATGGATTGCGGAAGCTCAAGCTGAACCTTGGGAACCGAATCAATTGGTTGCAATGAATGATATTCACTACCCTAGTGCATCTCCAGAGCGTATAACCGAACTTATCAGTATGGTGAAGAATCTTGGTTATCGCACAGTGATGCTTTGGGGCTGTGAGTATTGGTATTGGCATCAGCGAAACGGGCGAAATCATTGGTGGCAGGCTATTCAAAACCTTGTCGAGGTCTAGCGGACAGCACACACTGAACTATCACGTCTACAGAATTTAAATCCGTCCCCGTCGATAAGTTGTTTTTTGCAGATGTTGCGACATCCCTACAGATAGAGGATATTTTTGACTTTATTGTGCAAGCTCTAACTCAAAGTCAATCGAACCATTATGAATGAGCCAAATCGTCAATCCTTTTGGGACAATCTCACGAACACGAAGTTAATTCGCTATGTACTACTCTTTGCATTGGCATGGGCAGTGGTTCAAGTTCTCGCTTATTTTGAGACGGTTATTATTATTTTTGTATTTGCTGCTATTTTTGCGTTTCTGCTCAACTTTCCTGTGCGGTGGGCATCACGAATCATGCCAAGGGGAGTGGCAACCGTTCTGGTTTTCCTGCTTAGCTTGTTGCTCATTGGTGGGATTGTAGTAACATTGGGAATTGCTGCATTCTCGCAGGCACAACAGTTGGTTGAACAAGCACCCCAACTCTTGAATAGTGTGACCGAACTTCTGGGTAATCTGCAAAGCCTGCTGCAACGGTGGAATCTCAATGTAGATTTCAGTGAGTTAGAAGGACAATTACGAAATGGAGCACTCTCAACGTTAGGGCTAGGCTTTACAACTGTGCAGAATGTACTCGCCAATGCCCTCGATTTAATTGTGATTGCGGTGGTTGCATTCTTCATGCTCTTGGATGGCAAGCGCCTCTGGGACTTAATTCTCCGAATTTTTCCGAGAGGAATGCGCGATCGCATAACTATTGCTGTGAGAAAAAACTTTCTTGGTTTTTTCTGGGGACGGTTTTTACTGTCTGTCTTCTTTGGGATTTCGGTTTACATTGTGTTTATTTTACTAGGTGTGCCCTATGCTTTGGGATTAGCCGCGATCGCGGGAGTCTTCGATCTCATTCCGGGGATTGGCGCAACGCTTGGGATTACTTTAATTTCGCTGATTATTTTGCCTCAAGGAATTGGATTAGCACTCACGGTATTAGTTAGTTGCATTCTACTCCAGCAGGTCGAAGAGAACATATTGATGCCACGCATCATGCAGGGATCAATCAATATGAATCCTGTGGTGATGTTCTTTGCTCTATTAGTGGGTGCAAGAGTCGCAGGGTTAGTGGGTGTATTTTTATCGATTCCGATCGCGGGAGTGTTGATTAGCTTATTTGAAGTGGAAGAAATGCAGGGAAAGCAGGATTAGCGTCCCGTCGGTTGTTGCCAGCGATCGAGAATATCCTTAAACAACACTTCCTCGATGCAGGTTTTGACGACAACTGCGAGCGGGAGCGCCATGACTAAGCCTAATGCACCGAAGACAGTTGTAAAGAAGAATTGAGCCGTCAACGTAATTGCAGGAAGAAGGGCAACTTGATTTGCCATGACTGTCGGCGTGAGCCAATAGCTCTCAATGTTTTGAATCAAAATGTATAGAACTAATACAGCAACAGCTTTCCAGGGTTCATCTAGGAATGCGATCGCGATGGGAAAAATTGCACTCAACGTCGGTCCAACGTTGGGAATAAAGTTCAGGATACCAGCCAAGACTGCATGAGCGAGAACTAACGGAACTTGTAAAATCCATAGACCAATTGCACTCAACACTCCGATAAACATCATTTCGATCAGAGCGCCTTTTGTCCAATTTTCGAGTCCGGTCGCACAACGTGTTAACACTTCATCGACACGAGATCGATAGAAAGCTGGAAAACACCGGATAAATGCGTGACGATAGGGTTGAGGATTGATGAGCAACATTAACGTAAGGATCAATACAATAAACAGTTCAAACACTGCGCTAATCGAGTTTGCAAAGAAGATAATTGCCTGTCTCGATAAATTGGCGACAAACGGCTGAAGTCGCGTCATGATCCAGTCAAAATTTGGGATATTCGGAAAGTAGGGATCTAAAATTTGGTTCTCAATCCAATTGATGCCTTGCTGAATTGCAGACAGTGCACTGGGAAAGGTAGTAATTAATTCAGCAAGCTGCGCGATTAAATTCGGGACAATCAGTACAAGTGCTACCAGTGCTAATATCAGCAAAGTCACCAGTGTCAGCAAAATTGCCCATCCTCGCTTGAGTCGAAACCGCTGCAATTGACGCACAACGCCATTCAGTGCAGTTGCAAGCACGATCGCGGTAAATCCTAGTAGTAAGAGTTGTCGAACCTGCCAAACAATGTAAAGTGCAGCAACCAGCACAATTAATCCAAGCCATTGCCCAATTTTCATAACAGATAGTTCTAGAGGATGTTCTTTGATATGGGCATCAATTCTGATTCTTGATTGATGTATGAATAGATGATTGAAGCAGAAGAATTAACCATGCTATAGACAGAGATTGAGTTTAGAAAGGACAACAGCAAACTATTTTTCATGATGCAGCTTGTCATTTCTGTGTCACATTTGCAGAACATGCTCAGGGTGGGCGCTGATGCTAACAGACAAATGATTAAGTTAGATTGTGGCTTCTCTAAATCGACAGAAGTAAGCTATGTGATGAATTGTAATTCAAGACTGAAACCTTAACTTGAAGTTGAGCATTTTATCCCTAGCGCTCGGTCTTGTAACTCAATGGTGTTATGTGAATCCGTTGGTATATGCAAGCTCGATATTCACTTTGATGAGGAGAAGGAACTTATGGATTGGCAGAGCCTTTGGCACTGGCTTTATATTGTGGGAATGTCGATTGGAGCGATCTATTTTGCACTGTTAGGTCGGAATCCTCGTGGTCTTCCAAAACTAGAATACTTTGTAGCAACTTTCATTCCGATCTGGTCGGGCTTGATGTATCTGCTCATGGTGCTCCCCACGAGCGGAGATGGTTTAGAACTAGGAAAGATTGCGATCGCAGGTCAGACGACTCATTTTGCTCGCTATGCCGATTGGATTGTAACAACACCGCTTCTGTTGTTGTCACTCTCCTGGACAGCAATGCACCGCCATCAATCGAAAGATTGGACGTTGACTTTTTCCTTAATGGCAACCCAAGTGATTGTGATTGTCAGTGGGTTAATTGCTGATCTTTCAGATGTTCCTTGGGTGCGGTATTTGTGGTATTCGATCGGCTGTGTTGCATTTCTAATCGTGCTTTGGGGAATTTGGCGACCTTTGCGTGAGAAGACGAGAGGGGATGCAGAGCTATCTAACTTTTATAAGGGGCTAACGACATTCTTTACGATTACTTGGATTTGCTATCCACTGATTTGGATTAGCGGTCCTTCTGGGTTACGCTTGTTTGATCAGAATGTTGATACCTTTCTGTTTTGCTTAGTGCCTTTTTTCTCGAAAGTGGTGTTTAGCTTTCTTGACTTAAATGGGTTACGGAGCTTAGGACATCGAGAAGAGCAGAGTGCCGAAGAGCGGTTTGTGAGCAGTACGATGCGGTTCATGAATTCTTTCTCTCTCAAGCAGTCCAGACGATCCCGTAGAAGACCGCCAGTCTTTCCGGGAAGCCTGCCATAAGTTCAAGAATTTCACCCATTTTATTGTTTTGTTGTTTCCAGAATTGATGTTTTGGATGTTTTTCACTCAACCTCATGGAGAAATTATGAATAAGATTTTTGCACTGTTAGTCGCATTGATTGGTTTGTCGGCTGTTCTTAGTGCCTGTGAACCAGCTGGAACTGGAGGAACGGGTACTGGAACAACAGAGTCGCCAGCAGCTTCTCCAACCGTGTCTCCAACGGTCAGTCCGACAACCTCTCCAACTGTGTCTCCAACTGCCAGCCCGACGACCTCTCCAACGACTTCGCCTTAATTTCGTGAAGTTCAGCGATCGCTGCCGAGATCCCTCTATCCGGCAGCGATTCGCATAGAACAAAGCCCTGAGATTCAAGAGTTACTAAGACACAAGACCTGTGGACAAATTCTCATACTACCCGACCGGATTCATAGGGGTTGATCAACAATCCAATCACGACAGATGAACCTAGAAAAGCAAATCGTTTTTCGATCGAGCCGTTTGAGGTTTTGGGTCAAATTGAATTGATGGCAAAACTTGTATTTATAAGCGTTATGCAGAATAATCCCGTAATTTCAGAAGAATTCAGATGACTCAGATAAAACTTGTTACAACTCAAGCAAGCCAAGCTTCTCCAGAACCAATTACTCCACTGCCTCCGGATATTGTACCCAATTCTAGTCTTGGTGTAATCCATCTTCTAGGATTTATCATGATATGGGGAATAGCACTCTGGTCAGTCGTGAAAGGTAGAAAGGAATCTAGAGCGCGAATTCATTCGCCAGAAAGCAATATTCCTTGTCAAAACTGCCAATTTTTTCATGATAACTACTATTTCAAATGTGCCGTAAACCCTTTGATCGTGATGACTCAATCCGCGATCGAGTGTTCTGATTATTGCCCATCTGAAAAAGCATTGAAGATGCAACAGAGAGCTTTTTCTAGGCGGCACTTCCCGTAACACGATCGATGTAAAACTGTTAGAAGAATGTCAGCAATCTGTCTGACTCATTCATGCTATTTCATTGGGTCACGCTCCTCCCGAAATCCCCCCGATTTCCTTCCGAATTATTCATTGCGAGGCGCTATAGTAAAGCCGTTTGACCTATGGATTCAAGTGTATTCAAGTGTAATGTGCTCATGTTTGGGCTTCTCGATTCAAGATGAATTGAATCGGAATCGATTACTTGATTGATATTAGGAGAGCCAAAATAGCTCAATAGCCCAAGATAGCTCAATAGCAATGGAGAACAAGTGCCTAGTCGTGATCCGTTCCCAAACTACATTGAAAAAAGGTCAAACCACTATTTTTCAGAAATAGGAAGCTACCGTGACTCAATTTCCACCCAATCTCACCCGACAAGAGTTAAGGGAGTGGGTACGATCGCAACTGCAACCGCTGTTGGAGCAAAAGGACTTCCAGGCAGCCAAAGCACTCCTCGTTCCCATTCAGCCTGTTGATATTGCAGACGCGATCGAGGATCTTCCATCGGTCATGCAAGCGATCGCATTTCGGTTGTTGTCGAAAGATGAAGCAATCGAAGTTTATGAGTATCTGGATCCCGCGATTCAAGAAGCCCTCCTAGAAGATTTTAAGCGACCCGATGTTTTAGAAGTGGTTGATGGGATGTCGCCAGATGATCGGGTGCGATTGTTTGATGAGCTTCCAGCAAAAGTGGTGCGACAACTTTTTTATCACCTCAGTGCTGAAGAACGCGATGCAACGGCGCTGCTGTTGGGCTATCCAGCTAATACTGCGGGGCGAATTATGACCCCAGAGTATGTCTCCCTCAAGGAGTCCTGGACTGTCGCTCAGGCACTCGAACGCATTCGCCAAGTCGCTCGATCAACAGAGACAATCTACTATCTCTATATCACTGATATCAGTCGGCGTTTGAACGGGATTCTCTCACTGCGAGACTTGCTGACTGCTGATTTGGAAGTGCTCATCAGCCAGATTATGAACCGAGAAGTAGTCAGGGTCGAGACGAATACCGATCAAGAAGAGGTAGCGCGAATCATTCAGGACTATGATTTAATTGCGCTTCCCGTTGTCGATCGTGAGCAGCGTCTCGTGGGAATTGTGACCGTCGATGATGTTCTAGATGTATTAGAAGAGGAAACGACGGAAGATATTTACACATTAGGCGGCTTGCAATCGGATGGTGATGATTATTTTCGTGCTAATCTTTTCACGATTGCCCGAAAACGTGTGGTCTGGTTGTTAGTTCTTTTAGTCACGAATACTGCAACCAGCGCTGTGATTCGCAGTCAGGAAGATGTGTTAGAGCGGGTGGTTGCACTAGCAGCATTTATTCCATTGTTGATTGATACGGGTGGTAATGTTGGGTCACAATCGTCTACGGTGATTATCCGGGGATTGAACACTGATAATGATCAACTCCGGAACCGCCTGAGTGTGATTCGACGAGAAGCGATCGCAGGCAGTATTCTAGGAGCAATGTTAGGTGTGATTGTGACCGTGTGGGCTTATTTCTTGCAAGGAGATATAGGAGTCGCGCTTGCTGTCGGGATTAGTTTATTTGCGATTTCATTGATTGCCTCGATCGCAGGTTCGGGTCTACCGTTTTTGTTTCAAGCATTCAAACTTGACCCCGCCTTGATGTCTGCTCCGTTCATTACAACAGCAGTAGACGTATTCGGCGTATTAATTTACCTCAATGTTGCACGGTGGATTCTACGTATTTGAACAGGGCAGTCTCTTGAAAACAAAGCGTTCTTCAAATTTACTGCAAGTTTTTTAGGCTCATTTCCCCCCGACATCCCCCCGATTTCCCTCCGATATCTTAACGCTTATTTGGTAGAGTCCTCAGGCGATATGACCTTGGAAAAACCAGGAACCATCGATATTACGGTTAAAAGCGGAGGCAAGATGATCGAGGTTTATTATTTAGACCACATCGTTAAAGCTGTTTCTCGTGATGGAGGATGGCAGGTCTATGTGAACGATCCAACTCCTAAGCCGATGCGAGTTTATACTTCTTCTGCTGTCTATGCAACTGCTGAAGAAGCAATGGGTTCTGGAAAAGAATTTGTGCGCCGACAAGCTGCTTTATCCTTGATTTTGAGGTTTCTGGATGAATGGCGAGTGTCGGAGAAAATTAGTGATGCAGAGTTAGATGCACTCTCTGCTTCGCTCTGCTTTTTCTGTTGTTTTCAAGATTCCTACTCACCGAAAAATTATTGGTATCAGTAATAGCTTTCAACCCGAACTCTCAGCTAATGTGAGTTCGGGATATTCGAGTGATCTTTTTTCAGCGATCGTACCAAAACCTTCAATCAAGCGGTGGAACGCACTCATTTAAAGGTTACAGTGAGTTAACGTTGAAATGCTATGTGCAGTGAGGGCGAGTCAAACCCTCCGCGCAAGATTTCTTGTTGCTGATGATTAGAAGCGATCATTATGAGATCTGTAAGGGAGAAGTTCATTCAATATCTTTCATCCTTTTTTGCCGATGATACCTATGTGAGGTCGATTCGGCGCTTTGAAAAATTTGTTTCAAAAGTGCTTTCAGCCGCTCTACTGATTGTGATATCTGTCGCATTACTGGATTTGATTCTGATTTTAGCTAGAGATTTATTACAAGAGCCATTCGGATTTTTCAATCGGACATTAATTGACATTTTTGGATTATTTCTCAATATCCTCATTGCGCTAGAACTGCTTGAAAATATCACGGTCTACTTACAAGAAAACACAGTTCGACTAGAACTCGTGATTGCAACGTCGCTGATTGCGATCGCGCGCAAGATTATTATTTTTGATTTCAGTAAGTTTAGTCATTCGGAACTCATCGCTTTAGGCATTGCGATCTTCGCTCTTGCGCTGAGCTATTGGTTAATCAAACGCCTCAATTCTCAATTGCGATCGCCCTAACTCCGGTAGTTAATGTACATCCCGCCGAGATATAACGCAGTGATTGTGATCCCTGAAATCAAGATATGGACATCACACGAGAGTAGAGCGAATAAGTCCTAAACATCACATTTATACAGAATCTATTTCAGATGCGTGTTGCATCAGAGGAGCGAGTTCTTGATTGAGTTGACCCGATTGAACTAGCTCGGCATAAGTTTCGGCTTCCACTGCTAAAAGTTCTTCGCGGAGTTGGTCATTTGCAAAGCCGTTGAGACTCGGATACTCAGACTGAAGTTGCGCTGCTTCTTGGCTGAGTCGCTCGATTTCTCCTTTCACAAGAGCCTCTTGGTAACAATAGAATTCTGGCTCAATGCCTGGACGTTGTTGGACTTGGTGCAGGTGATCTAACACTCGATTCATCGCAGTTAACCGGGCAATTACCTCAGCATATTGCTGGCGGAGTGGCTGATCGCCGAGCAGTTTCAGAACTTCTAGCAAGGGTTTGATTGTTAAACCTTGAACCAGCAAAGTAAAGAGAACCACGCCAAACACCACAGCGATGATCTCTTCTCGCTCCGGTAAGACAATCGGAACGCTCAAGGCAAGTGCGATCGCAACTGATCCTCGTAAGCCGCCCCACCATAACAAGGTTTGCTCTCGCATCGAGATATCTGTGGTTGTGAGGGCATTACTCAACCGTCCTAAACCATACACTGTAATCGCCCGCGCCAAAATCATTCCAAGAATCGTGACAACGATCGTTTTCCAACTGTCGTCTAGGATGGCAAAGCGGATCTGATCCCCAATTAGCAAAAACACGATCGAATTGACAAAAAAGGCAAGGAACTCCCAAAACTCGGTCACAATAATCCGAGTCCGGGGATTCATGCCAATGCGTGACCCAAAGTTCCCCAAAACCAGTCCGACAACAACGACTGCAATTACACCAGAGCCACCTAAATCTTCTGCAATCAGATAGGTTGCATAGGCAGAAACCAGCGTCAGGGATTGCTCGACAAGCGGTAGATCAAATCGCTGGGTGAGATAAGAAATGCTAAATCCAATCAAAGTCCCAACTGCAACGCCCACTCCGACGACAACGAAAAACTGACCCAGAATCGATTGGAGTGACAAGGTTGCAGTTCCTAGAGGTAATCCGACTAACAGACTAAAGGCAACGACTGCCATCCCATCATTGAATAGGCTTTCGCCTTCCATCACTGTAGATAAGCGTTTGTCTACTCCTAATTCTCGAAATAGAGCAATCACTGAAACCGGATCAGTGGCAGATAAACTTGCTCCAATTAACAATGCTGTCGTAAGTGGCAGGCTCACGAGGTAATGTAAGCCAAAGGCAACGCCTAGAATGGAAATGACTACGCCCAAGATGGCATACAGCGAGATCGGGATCCACTGCTGTTTTAGCTCTGTCCATCTCAGATTCCATGCTGCTTCAAACAGAAGTGGGGGTAAAAAGATCGAGAGAATTAATTCTGGAGAAAGATTGACGAGGCGAACATCAACAAATGCTAACCCTAGCCCCACAATCACCAGCAGCAGTGTATAGGGAATTCGGCGAAACCAGCCAAAGAACTGAGGGAGAGTTGCTACACTGAGAGACACAGCGAGAACCAGTAAAAAAGGTTTGAGGTTACTTTCGATCGTTGCCTCTGCAATCAATGTTGTTAGCATGAGATGTTCCATACAATTCAGAGCTTATCCTTTCTAGTAACGCGCTTTTAGATCATTGAGAGAATTACCTTAAGCGGAATCTTGCAGCTTAGCGTGGGGAATTTGAATCGTAAAAGTTGATCCACTGCCTAGTGTACTCTCTACATCAATTGTTCCTTGATGTACATCGAGGCACTTTTTCACGATCGCTAATCCCAATCCCGTGCCTAAAATGCCTCTTGCATTTTTCCCGCGACTAAAGGGATCGTAAAGCTTTTGTTGATCCTCGATTCCAATGCCAATCCCTTCATCTTTGATCTCAAAGATCATGTGTTCAATCTGATCTTTGAACGTGAAATAGATAGTACTGTCGATTGGAGAATATTTAATGGCATTTGAGAGCAAGTTACTGAGGATTGAATAGAGCAATTTCTCATCGACCCAAGCATGAGTTGTACTGCCTTGTTGAATAAATTTAATCGATCGTCGCGATTCACTGAACAATTGAGAATCTTCGATCAGATTGAGACAAAACGTTTGCATCTCCACCCAAGCGGGATGAAATTCTAATTGTCCTGCATCAGCGCGTGCTAACGTTAACATATCGCTCAACAATTGAGTCATCGCTTTAGCCGAGACATGAATGCGATTTAAGTTTTTCAGCTTGATTGGGTCATGCAAGGGTTTTAAGCTTTCTGCTAAAAGTTGGGCTGATCCTAAAATCAAACTCAGCGGAGTGCGAAACTCATGCGACACCATCGAAAAGAACCGAAGCTTTAGCTCACTCAGTTCTTTCTGCTGCGCCAAGCTCTGTTGTAACGCTTCTGCGCGTTGACGCTTGACCATCTGTTGATAGAGCAAGGCATAAACTCCTGACAACACGATAAACGTGAATACGGTTCCTAGCACTTCAATCAGCATTCTGCCCTGAAGATTTGTTTGCGATCGCCGCATTTGAGTTTGCAAGAGGTCTTCTTCAGTCGTACGGAGTTGGTGAATGACTTGGCGAATCGCCTCCTGATTTTGTCTAAGCTCAGCGAAGAGAGGATTTTGAGCCGGGTTTGCGTCGGAGCGAGCCTTGAGAGAGCGCTGTAACAATGCGATTCGGGTAGTAATCAGACGTTTTAGAACTTCAACCTGTGATCGTTGATCGGGGGTAGTGGTGAGGACATTCTGTACCTGATTCACTTGATCACTCAGTCTCTTGACTGCCATCTGATACCGCTCTAAATCTTCGCTTGCCTGAAATGAACGATAGCGCCAGCGTTCAGACTCTGCTTCTGTCAACGTTGTAGAAATATCAGTGAGAGATTGTAAGACTTCATTGGTTTGTCGCACTTGCTGAGAGCTTTCCATTAACTGAGTTGCATTTTGGTATGACACAAAACTGACCACTCCCATTAAGAGAAAGGCGAATCCTAGCCCCGCCCGAATCCATTGTCCTTCGAGTGACTTCTTCATCAGCACTCCTTTTAAGCCATCTACAATCGTCACCATTCACAAAATTATGACTAGAACGGCATAATTTAACAAAGTCTGATTACAAGCTCCAATGCGAATTCTAATTGTAGAAGATGATATTCAACTCGCAGAGATGTTGACGGAAGCATTAACCAACCGTCAATATACCGTGGATGTCGCCCAAGACGGCGAATCTGCGTGGCATTGGATTGAGCTATCGGACTATGATTTGGTGTTATTAGATGTCACCCTGCCTAAAATCGATGGGATTCGATTGTGTCAACAATTACGCGATCGCAATACTGCCATTCCGGTTTTGATGTTAACTGCACGCGATACGATCGCCGACAAAATCATTGGGCTAGATGCGGGAGCCGATGCCTATATGGTAAAGCCCTTTGACCTCGAAGAACTGATGGCTCAAATTCGCGCACTGCTGAGACGGGGCGGTACCCGAATTCGCCCCAAACTCTGTTGGGGGAGCTTGTGCCTTGATCCGACAACCTACGAAGTGATGTATGGAGAGCAACTCCTGACATTAACCCGGAAAGAATATTCGCTGTTAGAACTATTACTAGCTAACGGTCGCAGAGTGTTAAGTAGACCGGGAATTATTGATCGATTGTGGTCGATCGACGAGTCTCCGACCGAAGAAGCCGTAAAAACTCATATCCGAACCTTACGGCAAAAACTCCGAAACGTCGGCGCACCTGATGATTTGATCGAAACTGTCCACGGCTTAGGGTACCGGATGAAGCAACTTGATTGAGAAGCCCCCGAAATCCCCCCGAAATCCCCCCTGTTCTCTAACATCTCCCGTGGTACTAATGAAGTCAGTAGCACTGTTTAAACAGGCTGCGAAGCGCTGTTGTGACGATTCATCTGGTTCTGATTCCTACCGCACCCTAATTCTTGAGGTCGATTCAAAGAATTAGGGTTTTTGCCCTTAAGTTCATCATTCAACAATGGTCAAGATTCTTGTTCTAGAAGATAATGTTCTGAGCCAGGATTTATTGTGCAGTTTATTGATTCCAGAAGGCTATGAAGTTGTCTGTGTAGCAGATGGACAATCAGGACTCGCACAAATTCAAGAGCAGCATCCAGACCTCGTAATTTCAGACATTGATATGCCTGGAATGAATGGATTAGAAGTGTTACAACAAATTCGATTAAATCACTTAACGGCTAGCCTTCCTGTTATCATCTGTACAAGTGCTGAAGACGAGAGTTGCCGCAGATTAGCAACACAACTCAATGCAATCTATATTACGAAGCCCTTTTATCCGTCCAAACTGCTGAAAATTGTGACAGAGCAACTTACACAACAGCTATCTAGCTCTCAACAATCGCCTTTCTAGGTTAAGTTCTACAAATTCGTTAGAGTTGTGAGCGGTATTCTTCTGCACTCTTGAGTGAGGAGAGATCGCGATCGATTTTTTATTGTTACTGATCACATCTCAAATTTGACTCGTGACACTACCATTATGACGACAAATACACGCTCTCAAGCTTTGTCTCGCTCGCATTATGAAGCAACGGCTCCAGAAGTCATTGCGCAATTTCAGAGCGATCCTAAAGCTGGGTTATCTTCTACTCAGGTTAGCCAGAATCAACAGCGCTATGGCTTGAATGAGCTAACAGTAAAACCGGGAAAGCCAGCTTGGTTAAGATTTCTACTTCAGTTCAATCAAGCGTTGCTCTACATTCTGATTGTTGCTGGTGCAATTAAAGCATTCTTAGGATCGTGGACGAATGCAGCCGTCATTTGGGGTGTGACGATCATTAATGCCATCATTGGGTTTGTGCAGGAGTCGAAAGCAGAAGGCGCGATCGCGGCTCTTGCCAAAGCAGTCACCACAGAAGCAACGGTGATTCGCAACGGACAAAAACAACGTATTCCTTCACAAGAGCTTGTTCCAGGAGATCTAGTCCTCCTCGCTTCAGGCGACAAAGTTCCTGCTGATTTGCGCTTGATTACTACTCGCAACTTACAAATTGATGAATCGGCGCTCACCGGAGAATCTGTTCCGGTTGAAAAACTGACGGAACCCCTGCAACCCCAAACACCGCTGGCAGAACGACAAAATATGGCGTATGCGGGCAGTTTTGTCACGTTTGGACAAGGAAGCGGCATTGTCGTAGCAACGGCAAACGAAACTGAGGTCGGCAAGATCTCGCGATCGCTCGATCAACAAACGGATCTCAGCACTCCTCTAACGCGCAAATTCGCTAAATTTAGCCATACCTTGCTCTACATCATTCTCGCACTGGCAGCACTGACCTTAGCTGTGGGGGTGGGACAAGGACAATCACTAGCGGAAATGTTTGAAGCGGCAGTAGCGTTAGCAGTGAGCGCGATTCCCGAAGGATTGCCTGCGGTAGTAACCGTGACATTAGCGATCGGGGTCAATCGCATGGCGCGGCGACACGCGATCGTGCGAAAACTCCCTGCGGTAGAAACCCTTGGAAGTGCGACTGTGATTTGTTCGGATAAAACCGGAACGCTGACCGAAAACCAAATGACGGTGCAAGCTATCTATGCAGGCGATCAGACTTATTCAGTCAGTGGAACAGGCTATAGTCCCGACGGCGAGATTGCTGACTCCACTGGAGCAATCGTGAGTGTGACCAATGCACGCGCTTTACAAGAATGCCTAACTGCCGGACTCGCGTGTAATGACTCCCATCTAGAGGAAGAGAACGATCGTTGGCTTGTGATTGGTGATCCGACCGAAGGCGCATTGATCACGGCTGCGAACAAAGCAGGATTTCATCTGGCTCACATTTCGCAATCCCTGCCTCGCATTGATTCGATTCCGTTCGAGTCGCAATTTCAATACATGGCAACTTTGCATGATACTGCAACTGAGCACATCATCTATGTAAAAGGCTCCGTCGAAGCCATTCTCAAACGGTGTGAACATACAATCGAGAAGCATCCACTCGATCGTCAACACATTGAACAACAAGTCGAAACAATGGCGCAAGAAGGCTTACGGGTGCTAGCGTTTGCGAAGAAAACTGTATCTAAATCTCAGTCGTCGATCGATCATCATGACCTTGATTCTGGATTGATTTTCTTAGGTTTACAAGGCATGATCGATCCGCCTCGGTCTGAAGTGATCGCGGCTGTTCAGTCCTGCCAGTCTGCGGGTATCCAAGTAAAAATGATCACGGGCGATCATATTACGACTGCGAAAGCGATCGCTCAACGCATCGGACTCCAAAACGCAGGTCATGCTACTGCGATCGATGGACAGCAACTCGAACGCATGGACGATCGAGAACTCTCTCAGGTTGTAGAAAACAGTGTTGTCTTTGCGCGGGTTGCCCCAGCCCAAAAGTTTCGGCTTGTCGAAGTATTGCAATCGAAAGGTGAAATTGTTGCCATGACTGGAGACGGAGTGAACGATGCGCCTGCATTGAGAAAAGCAGACATCGGCATTGCGATGGGGGGCGCGGGAACGGATGTAGCGCGGGAAGCCGCAGATATGTTGCTGACTGATGATAACTTTGCCTCGATCGAAGCTGCTGTGGAAGAAGGACGCACCGTTTATCAGAATCTCAAGAAAGCGATCGCGTTTATTCTTCCGGTCAATGGTGGCGAATCGATGACGATTTTGATCAGTGCCTTATTTGCGAGAGCTTTGCCGATTCTATCGCTGCAAGTCTTGTGGCTGAATATGGTGAACTCGATCGCGATGACGGTTCCTCTAGCCTTCGAGCCAAAAACTGAGCGGGTTATGCAACATCCGCCGCGCAATCCGCGTGAACCTTTACTATCAAAAACTCTGATCTACAGAATTTTAGTCATCTCTGTCTTTAACTGGATTTTGATCTTCGGGATGTTTGAATGGGTGCGTCAAAGTACTGGAAATCTGGAACTAGCGCGAACGATGGCAATCCAAGCACTTGTCGCAGGTCGGATTGTTTACTTACTCAGCATTAGCCAATTAGGCAAGACGATCATGGCTAAACTTCGCGGGAAACAACCTATTTCATTCGGTGATACCCGTGCCATACTTTATGGAATTGCTGGAGCTGTGATGTTACAGATTGTCTTTAGCCAATGGAGTGTGATGAATACTCTATTTAAAACAGCTCCCTTAAATCTCACTCAATGGCTCATCTGCTTATTGCCCGCAGTGCCAATGATTCCGGTTGCACTTTTAGCAAATCGCATTGATCCCTTTGATTGAGCCGGAATGTTGCTATCATGATGGACTCCCAGGCATTTGTACACAGACATCTGCCATTGCACCCATTCCGAAGCGCAAAGCAACTAAGATAATCAAAAGCACGAGCTTAGAATCGATCGACAATTTGGCAAATTGACTCACTAAGCCGAGGAGGCTTCGATTCAAGGTGTGGAACCGTTGAATGATTCATAAGAACAAAACCTAGCTTATAAAGTCTCGATCGCGGTTTTCAGCTTGGCTCTGACTTGCTCTGCAATTCCCTGTAGATCTGAGTTTTCGATCGCTTGCATTGATGCGATCGGATCAACGGCTGCCACTTCGACCCCTTCAGGCTTTTGTTGGACAACCACATTACAAGGCAGCATAGTTCCAACTTTATCTTCGAGTTGCAGGGCTTGATAAGCAAAAGATGGATGACAAGCTCCTAGGATTTTGTAGGCTGGCATTTCGACATCAAGTTTCTTTTTCAGCGTGTTTTGCACATCGATTTCCGTGAGCACGCCAAATCCTTGCTGCTTCAAACTTTGATTCACTTGTTCAATGGCTTGATCAAAAGAGGTATGGAGCATTTTGCTGAAGTAATAACTCATCTGAAGTGTTTCTCCGGTTTAGGGTTGGAGTGAAATCGGCTGAATCTTGAGTGTCTGTCCTCAAGAAGTTCTATTGGGTTTGGGACGGATACCAAGTCTGATACCACTGCTGCATCTGGTTAATCTCTGCAGTTTGAGTTTTAACAATGGATTCCGCCAAACGCTGAATTTCAGGATGCTGAGAGTTCGTCAGTACCATTTGTGCCATCATGACTGCCATTTGATGATGTGGAATCATCTCTTCGATGAAGGTACGATCGAAGTCTTTGGCATTTTGCAGCGCTACCAAATCTGTGCGCATTCCCATCATGCCTCTATGCCCCATCATTCCCATCCCCCAACCAGGAGAACCCGCTGATCGAGCCAACTGGTTGCTTGGACTCTTGATTCCCATTCCTGGTTGCCATTGCGGAACCGTTGTGCCATACCACTGCTTGTACCAGGTTTGCATCTCCTGAATTTCACGGGTTTGGGTCGTTTTAATCGATCGTGCTAGAGCTTTCAGTTCAGAATGCTGAGCGCGATTCGATGCCAAGTCAGCCATCGCCACCGCATCCTCATGGTGCGGAATCATCATCACAATGAAGTGTTGATCGGTTTGTCCCATTATCCGGGATCTAACAGGAACAGAAGCGGGATTTGCAGGAGCCGTAGTTGAATTGGATACGGGATCAGAATTCGAGGAATTTGAGGGGGCTGTGGGTCTAGCCGTCAGCAGAATCAAAGCGGTGATCACACCACCTGCGAGAAGACCTGCAAGACTGTAGAGAATAGGTTGGCGATGAATCATAGTTTCTTCTCCTGAATTCAGAAAATGAAGCGATTCTTATTCTTCAGTCATCGAGAAAAATGAAGCGAAACAATCACTCAATGCTGTTCTTTCAATATATCTGATTGCTGCTGGAGATGATCGAAGGAGATACTAACAGTTGCACTTTTTCTTCTACTCGCGATTCTAGAGATCGAAGTAAAAAGTAGCCACAGTTCTACAGAACAAGTGCTTGAACATCATTGCCAGCAGCAATTATTTCTGGAACGTAGCTACCCTTTGCTGAATTTTGTAGCGGTAAGGTCTTCAAACTTAGACGACTTTGAAGTAACTTGTATGAGCCTGCTATCATCCGCACAAGCAAGGGTTGTGAGATGATGCAGTGCTCACTTTGTTTACTACAATCTAGCGCGATAACGTTGGTTGTACGGGAGTTTGGCAAGGATCATCGCTAACATGCAGGTATCTGTGACTCCAGAAAATACAAGTCCTGCACCAAAAAAGCCGCTCAACAGCAAAAACCAAGGAGACACAAATGCACCTAAAAGTGTACCAAGTACCACACCCGATCCAGCCACAATCTGTACTTGGCGCATCAGACTGATGGGTGCTGCGCGATCGATTTGAGTCGGATAGCCCGCCTCTTTCCAAGCAACGAGTCCATCAGCAAGATGAGTGACGTCCTCGAAACCTGCATCCAATAGTTTTTGAGCAGCGATCGCGGATCGATTTCCCGATCGACAATACAAGACAATGTTTTTATCTTGCTGCTGTGGAATGCTAGCTGGATCAAAGCGAGAAAGCGAAACAAGTGTTGCGCCAGGAATATGTTCTCCAGCGTACTCTCCGGGTTCTCGCACATCAATCAGCGTGACTGTATCTTGGTCGATGGCTTGTTTCAAAGTTTGAGCATCGATCGTCTTGAATTCTTTCAATCGCATCATCGTCATGGTATCTCTTCTGTGAATCATTGTGTAAACTAAACTGTGATTAAGTTGCCGCAGCGTTCGTTTGCAGGGACGGCTTCCATCATCTTTTTCGGATTGGGCAAATTGAGGCTGTTCATCAATTCAATAAAGTCATTGCGGCTGCGTCCGCTGAATCGGGGATTCCATTGTTTCTCTTCAGCGATCGTAGAAACTGTGTGTCCTCGATAGTCATGTCCAGGATAAACAAGCGTTGCTTCTGGTAGAGTGAACAAGCGTTCTGTCACAGAATCATACAAAGTTCCAGCGTCGCCACTTTGAAAATCAGTCCGTCCACTACCGCGAATAAACAAGGCATCTCCAGTGAGCAAATGAGTGCCATTCACTAGATAGGTCATATGGCTGTCTGTATGTCCTGGGGTTGCGATCGCTTCAAGTCGGACACTGCCGACTTCCAGAACTTCGCGATCTCGAATTTTGCGATCGGCACAAGCGGCATGGGCATTTTCAGGCACAATTCCGCAACAGCCTGTTGCTTCTCGGAGTTTTGCGGTTCCTGTGATGTGATCCGCGTGAATATGCGTTTCGAGACAGAATTTCAGCGTCAAGCCTAATTCATTGAGGATCTGGCGATCGCGTTCTACTTGTTCGAGAACCGGATCGACAAGAACTGCTTCTTTTGTGGTTAGATCAGCAATCAGATATGTGTAAGTACTCGTTTCTGCATCAAAGAGTTGTCGGAATAGCATGAGAGTAAACTCCAAACAAAAGGCTTTTGATTCATTATCTTACTATATAGTAATACAGTAAAGTCATAATTGTCTACTTGATTGTTGAATGACTTGTGCATGAACGCTGTTATGAGATTGAGAGAGTTTGAAGCTATGACGATTTTGCGCAAGAACAAAGGCTGCGACGGCTAACAGAAAATAGCCAAACGTCTGTTGTAATCGTCGCGCTGGCACAAATCGGGCGAGATATGCGCCAGGAATTGTGCCGAGGCTCGCTGCCACAATAAACGATCCCATCAATTCCCAATCCAACGGCACTTGCCCCAGATAGCCGAGAAATCCGGCGACCGAGTTTAAGACAATCACGAGCAGTGATGTGCCGATCGCTTGCTTCATCGGGACGCGACCAAGCAGCACCAACGCAGGCACGATCGCAAATCCGCCTCCAACTCCCACCAGTCCAGTCAAGACTCCAACACCAATTCCTTCGGTCAACAGCCAGAGCCAACAGTACTTGCAGACAGGCTTTGGATAGAAGTCCAATTCGCTCGATCGAGTGCGTTTAGCACTCTTCTGAATCATAAATCCTGCTGCCAGCACCATCATCACCGCAAACAAAAGCATTTGAAAGGTTCCAGATACAAAGGGCAGCGCGGCAATTTTCGCTCCCACAAATGCCCCAATCATCGTTGCTCCACCAAACACCAAAGCAGTCTTAAGGCTGACGTTTCCAGCTTTCCAATGCGGAATCACACCGAGTAAGCTGACTGTCCCGACAATCACTAACGTCATCGCGATCGCGGATTTCGGCGCAACACCCATCACATAGACCAGAATAGGCAGCGCTAGCACCGAGCCACCCCCGCCAATCAAGCCCAAGCTGAGTCCAATACCAACAGCGAGAAGATGTCCAATGATCCAAATCATCATGATGCTCCCTTTCCAACTTCGAGCGGATATCCGAATTGTCTCCAAGCACCGATTCCATGCTCGAGTTGAGTGACATCCAAAAAACCTGCCTTCAGTAACTTCCGAGCAGCGATCGCAGAGCGATGACCCGAACGACAATAAAGCACAACCCGCTTAGCCGTTTGAGGAATGAGTTGAGCATTGAATCGGGACAAGGGCACAAGAATTGCACCGGGAATATGTTCTTTGTGATATTCAAAGGGTTCACGAACATCAACGAGGATAACGGTGTCTTGATCAAGCTGTTGTTTCAAGGTTTGGGCATCAAGGGTTTGGGAAGGATGAGTGCCAAAAAGGTTCATAGTCAATTCTCCAAATGAGCGTCTCGTTTACAAAGAACGCTTTTTTTCAAGTGCAAATCTATCTCAAGCAGAATCTAAGCAGCGCAAACTAGGAGCAGGCTTACTCTCGATCGCTGAGATTGTTCAGGAAGAAGTCATTAAATCTCGTGAATTCATTATATAACGAATTAGTAGTATAAAAGCAAGAATGTATTGGCGGAAATTTAAGATTTATCAAAGCACGCTGAAATTAGGCATTTAATCCCTTTTGCTTCTGCCTCTCAGCAGAAAACAGGTTGTCCCCTTGGATCGAAGAGAGCGCACTCAATCTAAGCGAAAAAATTATGACGCTCTTGTTTGAACAGATTAATTTTGAACAGATTAATTTTGAGAGCTTCGCTCATTTGTTTGACAAGATAGCAATGCCTAGCAATGTTCGATTTCACTTAAGGTCTGCTGACTTTCCAAAACTTGAGATTCTGTATCCTATAATATTGTCATACGGTAATAGATTAAGAATTGATATGGCGAGTCGATCGAAGTTGCAAGCTTCTCCTACAGCATTAGCTCCTGTAGCAGATTACTTTAAAGTATTGTCCGAGACGAGTCGGCTTCAAGTTTTGTGTAGCCTGCGATCGGGAGCTAAGAATGTAAGCGAGATTATTGACGAAACAGGATTAGGGCAAGCCAATGTGTCGAAACATCTGAAGATTCTAGCGCAAGCAGGTCTTGTCTCTCGGCAGCCCCAAGGCGTGAGCGTTTACTACGAAATCACTGATCCGCTAATTTTTGAGCTATGTGAGTTGGTGTGCGATCGCTTAGCAATTCGGTTAAAAGAACAATCTCAGCAACTCAAGCAATTAAATCCCTTACGCCAAAAATAAGCGTTGAAAAACTGTTTGTACAGGTTGGTCAAATATTGATCGACGGATTTCGTTTGTGTAGGCGAAACTTTCATCTGCAAGGCTGTGAACTATTCTGATTCACGATTCTAAGCTGTTCTCCTATGGATTTTCCGACGAGGAAAAAGATTGAAAAATTCCTGTATAAGGTTTCGCGATCGGGAATGCGTAGCTTCCAGCTTTGCTCGTTTTGAGCTTGAGCGAGATCACTGCTTCAGCCAATTTCACCGCAGCGCTCACTCCATCGATAACCGGAACATTGAGTTCCTGAGTCAGTTGAACTGCAAGATGCGCCATTCCACCACACCCTAAGACGATCGCACCGACTTGATCCACCTTAATGGCTCGATAACACTCTTCTAAAATTGCAGTCTGTGCTTTTGTATCTGTCTCAATGCTCAATACCGGAAGATCGATCGATCGAATGTTCCGACAAAATTGATTCATTCCATATCGATCGACTAAATGCTGAGCAATGATTCGAGTCCGAGCCAACGTAGTCACAATCGAGAATTCTGAAGAGAGCAAGACTGCGGTACGCATTGCAGCCTCTGCGATCCCAATCACAGGACCTCGTGCCAGTTCACGCGCTGCATACAATCCAGGATCACCAAAACAAGCAATCACATAACCATCTGTCCCCTGGGCTTCACCCTTGCGAATTTCATCCAGGACACCGATCACACTCAAAGCCTCATCGTAAAACCCTTCGATCGAAACAGGTCCCATGTCTGGATTGACCGCCACGATTTCTGTTTCTCGACTGGCAATGCTCCGCGCCGTTGCACCAATTTGCTCAGTCATACTCGCACTGGTGTTCGGGTTGATTACTTTAATTTTCATAAATTTGTCGGCTCTGAGTTCCATCAGCTTTTTCGCTGTTGCCGTATCTAAATCTTAGCGACAAAATCTTGAATTGTTTACCTAATTATTGTATACAAGATTTCATACAGCTTTTGTATACAATAATTATGAACTGTCCGTATTGTGGGTCTAGCATGATCCGAAAGAATGGGCATCGGCAGGGCAAACAGAACTATCGATGTAAGGACTGCGATCGGCAATTCATTACGGTTCACACGCGGCGTGGCTACTCAGACGAGGTGAAACAAATCTGCTTGAGAATGTACCACCTCGGCTTAAAACTGCGCGAAATCGAGCGATTGACAGGCATTCGCCACACCACGATTCATTCTTGGGTCAAACAGTCAAAATCTGATGTGATGTCATCGTCTAATAACAAATAGTTCAGCGTAGAGAGGGCGATCGTGATTTCAAAAGATCGACGAGACTCGCATTGCCATTCAGCGATGCCCGCGCATTCAGTGCGGATTCAATTCCGTCGAGATGACGCATCGCAGCATGAACAGCCGCTTCTTCATCCCCTGATGCAATCTGATCTAAAATCTCGCTGTGCTCATCTTTGGTGCAGATCGGCATACCCTGGACTTCGTAAAAAAATGCCAGGGAAGTTTGCGGGATCAGTTCTTTGAGAAAGCGAGCGAGATACTTGTTTTGGCAAAGATCTGCAAGTTGGATGTGAAACTGAGCAGACAATCGACTTAATCGCGGCACATCTCTCTGTTCACATGCGATGCGTTCTTCTTTCACCAGCGATCGAAGTGCAGCGACCTGTTTACGGGTAATGTTGCGGGTCACATCACGAACGATCGCCGCTTCAGTCAGTCGCCAAGCTTCATAAATTTGTTTTGCCTGATCGAGTGTCAAACTCGCTACAAATGCCCCACGATGCGGCTCCAACTTGACTAACTGATCATGTGCCAACCGCATCAAAACTTGCCGAATAATAGTGCGGCTCACACCGTAATGCTCTGCCAAGAGGTTTTCTCCCAGCTTGGTATCCGGTGGCAAGCGGCGCTCTAAAATCGAGTCGAAAAGCTCAGTGTAGATTAGTTCTTCGGTCGGCTTGGGTTTGGAGCCAGCGGGCAATGGAGCAGTACGCATAAGAAGTTTTCAGAGCAGAAATGTACAATTGTGGGATGCTTCAATCGAGAAGTGAATCGTTCTAAACTCCAATCTACAAGCTCTGCGGACGTAGAAGAGTATTTTGCACCATTGCGATTTTTAATACTATTTCATCCAGTTGTAACACGCCAACCGCATAAGTCCTCAATAAGTGTATACAACTTTTGAAAAATCTGCGCTTTCTTGACGCTTTATTAAGGTCTTGATCCCTATCCCAGTTCAAGATCGGAGAATCTAAAGTTAATTGAAAATTGTAGCGAAAAAGCCAAAAAAATCGATTCAAGCGTATCCGTCAACACTTTTTTGCATCAGCAAATTGGTTACAAGAATCGTATACAATTTTTGCAACTTATCAGTTTGCATGGGTTGTAGAACAGATTCGATGCAATGTCTTGCAATTCTGAGCAGAGCTGACTGAGCTTTCACGATTGAGCTAATTTGCCGAACTAACCCGCTGAAAATATCGCAATTCACACCACCGACACAGGGGAAAATCATGACCGTGAACTCTGGGCGTGTCTCCGGGGCACAGAACGCCACTCAACTGACTGGAAATGGTATTCAACAAGCGTTAGCGAGTGTTGCCGCAGGTGTCGGGCTTCGCAACGTCACGAAAAAGTATGGCAGTGTTACTGCTGTCGAAAACATTACGCTGGACATTCCTGCTGGAAAGTATTGCTGTTTGCTCGGACCAAGTGGCTGCGGCAAAACTACGGTACTTCGCATGATTGCAGGTCACGAGGAGATTTCGAGCGGCGAGATCTTTATTGGCGATCGACGAGTCAACGACATTCCTGCGGCAAAACGCAGTACGTCGATGATGTTCCAAAGCTATGCGCTGTTTCCACATAAGACCATTTGGCAGAATGTGGACTTTGGGCTAAAAATGCAGAATGTTCCGGAAGCAGAGCGACGAGCGCGAGTCGGAGAAATCTTAGAAATGGTCGGGCTGAGTCATACTAGCGATCGTAAACCGACTCAACTCAGCGGCGGTCAACAACAGCGAATTGCACTGGCTCGAGCCTTAGTAACTCGTCCCCAAGTCTTGATGTTAGATGAGCCGCTGAGCGCGCTCGATGAAAACCTGCGCGTGAAGATGCGAACCGAGTTGCGTAACATTCAAAAGCAGTTCGGACTCACTTTTATTCAAGTGACGCACCATGTTGAAGAAGCATTTGCGCTTTCAGATAGCGTGGTCGTAATGAACCACGGAAAACTCGATCAAGTCGCAGCACCGCAAGAGATCTTTAGCACTCCTGCCTCACAGTTTGTCGCAAAGTTCATGGGCGACAATAACATCTTTACGGGCAAAGTCATTCAATGTGCTCCGGACACCGACGGTACGGATCTCGTGGAACTGGAAATCGAAGGACTGGGATCATTGATGGCAAAAGGCTATTGCGTCCAACCAGGACAGATGGCAGCTTGCTCAGTGCGTCCGGATTTAATGTCGATCGAATCCTCCACCTCATCTACTCCAACTCCTTACGCAAACCGAGTTTCAGCCCGAATCACTGGAATCGAGATGACCGGATACGTCACGCGCATTTCATTGATGGCAGAAGCAACAGGACAGGAATTGCTTTACAAAGTCCGGACTGAAGATTGGAACAATGAGACATACGCAGAGGGGCAACTGGTCACGCTCCGTTGGTCAGCCGACAACTGTGTGTTTCTGGCTCATTAACACTGTGTGCCTCCTAGCTTTTCGACCTTAAGCTTACTTTTTTCAACATTTACAATTTGAGTGCTATCAACTATGACGAAGATGAGTCGGCGAACTGTAATTCGTTCAGGATTAGCAGCAGGTGCATTGCTTGCAGCCACAAGCTGTAAAAGGCAATCAGCAAGTAGTGGTCCTACTGTCATTACCAATTCGATCAAAGATGTAACGCTGCGCATGATTGGAACAGGTGCAGCCCAAATCAACGACATCAAAGAAAAAGCAGAGCAAGAGTTAGGATTCAAGCTGCAATTACGTGCGCTCAGCACTGAGGAAAACAACCAAATCGCGATTACTCAGCCGAAACAGTATGATATGTTCGACGGCGAGTATTTCAGTCTCCCTTTGGTGTTTCCGTCTGGAAACTTACAGCCGATCGAAGTGAAGCGCATCAAAAACTGGGATAAGATTGTGCCTTACTTCACAACGGGCAAGTTCGATAGCAGTTCACGCGTGAATGACTCTCAAGGAACTGCGCCATTTAAGGTCATGTATGTCAAAGACAAGGACTCCAAGGACTTTTCAACGACTCCAACAGATTGGGCAACTCTGATTCCATTCCAATACAATGCAGATACGCTTGGCTACCGTCCTGATCTCACGGGCAAGAAGATCGAATCTTGGGCAGAACTACTCGATAGCAAGTTTAAGGGTAAAACGGCGCTGTTAGACATTCCCTCGATCGGGATTATGGATGCAGCAATGGTACTCGAAGCTGCTGGCATGATGAAGTTTGGCGATAAAGGCAACATGACCAAAGAGGAACTCGATAAGGTTGCCCAGATGCTCGTGAAGCTGAAGAAAGACGGACAGTTTCGCGCGTTCTGGAAGACGTTCGATGAATCGGTGAATTTGATGTCTTCAGGAGAAGTTGCCCTGCAATCAATGTGGTCGCCTGCGGTTACAGCCGTGAAAGCGAAAGGGATTCAGTGTACTTATGCGCCGTTGAAAGAAGGCTATCGCGGTTGGGGTGGCGGAATCGGGTTGTCTCGCAATCTATCCGGCATCGCGCTCGATGCGGCTTACGAGTATCTGAACTGGATGCTCGATGGCTGGGTGGGTGCGTTCTTAGGTCGTCAAGGTTACTACAGTGCTGCTCCTGAAACTGCGCGGAAATTTATGAAAGCAGAGGAGTGGGACTATTGGTATGAAGGTAAACCCGCTGCGATCGACATTGTTGATCCGTTCGGCAAAAAGATCGACTCAAAAGGTGCAATTCGCGACGGTGGCTCATTCAAAGATCGCTTCTCTAACATTGTTTGCTGGAATTCAGTCATGAAAGAGCAGACTTATCTGGTGCAGAAGTGGAATGAGTTTGTCGCTGCTTAAGTTGTTCTAATTCGCGAGGTCTAATCAGCGTTTGATTACACTTGGCGATTGAGCATTATTGATTCTGTGAGGAGTTTTATTGATGTTTAATTTTCTCAGACATGGGCTGGGACAGGGTTTTGCTGTCTTTTTCTCGATCGCGTTACTCAATCAAGTTGCAACAGCCCAAGAAGGTTCTCAGGCTGTCCAAAGCGAAAATCTTACGAAAGATCTCACCAAAGATCTCACGAAAGTCAGCGATTTAGCTGACTCTACGAATCAGAGTTTCGGGCAAGTCACATCGGTTTCACAGCTTTCTGATGTCAGACCCACGGATTGGGCGTTTCAAGCCTTGCAATCCCTCGTTGAGCGATATGGCTGTATTGCAGGGTATCCCGACCGTACCTATCGCGGCAATCGTGCACTCACGCGCTATGAATTTGCAGCAGGTCTGAATGCTTGTCTCGATCGCGTCAATGAACTGATTGCGGCTTCAACTGCCGACTTAGTCAAGAAAGAAGACCTTGCAACACTGCAAAAGCTGCAAGAACAATTTGCGGCTGAACTCGCAACGCTCCGAGGTCGCGTAGATTCATTGGAAGCGCGAACCTCAACGCTCGAGAAACAGCAATTCTCAACGACGACAAAATTGATTGGAAATGTAGTCTTTGGGGTTGCTGGTGCATTTGGATCAGATAAAGCGGTGAGTTCGAGTGCAGGACTTTCACCGAATCCGCCTGGACAAGCAGGCGCACCCGGAGTTGTTCCCGCGCAACCACGTGTGCCGATCGATGACAATATCATCTTTTCCAATCGCGTTCGACTGGTGCTGACGACCAGCTTTACCGGACGAGATAAGCTCATTACCCGTCTACAAGCCGGAAATACACCGAATCTTGCTCTTGCAACCGGAACCGATTCTGCAAAGCTATCGTTTCAGGAAACCCGAGGCAATCAGGTTGTGATTAACCAGCTTGAGTATCGGTTTCCCTTAGGCGATCGTGGAACAGCATTCATTGAAGCATTTGGATTCTTAGATTTATTTGTTCCGACATTACACCCGCTCGACGGAGACTATGATACGGTTCTGACTGGGTTTAGCTTGCGGAGTCCAATCTACTTCCCCAGTGGCGTAACGGGAGTCGGCTTCAATTACAACATCACTGACACGATCAACATTGGAGGGGGTTACTTAGCAGGAAATCCGACTGCAAACAATCCTTCGAGCGGAGGTGGATTGTTCAACGGACCCTATGGCGCACTGGGTCAAGTCACCTTCCGACCCAATGATAAATTTGCGATCGCGCTAACTTATCTGAATGCTTATGACGACGGTACAGGGAATGCGCCTCCAGGGGGATTCTTTGGCAGTAAAAATGCTGCTTTCCCATTTGGAGCGACTCCGGTCGTGACGAATGGTTTTGGGGTTCAAGCAGAGTATCGGTTTAGTCCAACGTTCAGCATCAATGGCTGGTACTATCGGGCAAATGCAAGCTCCAAAAGTGGCGTGACAGATGGAGCCGATGCAACCATTCAAGCGTGGGCAGTGGCACTGGCATTCCCAGATTTGGGTAAGAAGGGGAATTTAGGAGGCTTGATTGTGGGGATGCCGTCCAAAGCAACCTCGAATGATGTGCAAGGCTTCCGAGATCCGAATACCTCAATTCAGATTGAAGCGTTCTATCGATATATGCTGAACGACAAGATTGGCATCACACCGGGACTAATTGTGATTACCAATCCAGAACATAACAGCGCCAATGACACTGTTTATCTAGGAGTTCTGCGGACGACCTTCAATTTCTAATCGTTTCTCTCACACCATGACTTTAGAGGCAAGACTGCAATCATCGCTAGGATTGCCTCTATTTCTTAAAAATATTCTGATTGCTTATTTAAGCTTGTTGTTACATAGAGGCTCACTGATGCGAACTTGGAATACAACTCGCCCTTATTTATTAGCAGCCCCTCAAACGCTGGTATTGCTGGCATTTCTGGTGTTGCCGATCGCGGCGATCGTGATTGTTAGTTTTTGGGAGTTCAACGGCTACGCCATGACTCCAGCTTTTACGTTAAGTAACTATCTCAGCATTTTCTCAAGTACGACGATCGCAACTTATCTGAACACATTTAAGTTTGCGGCATTGGTGTGGGCGATTTGTCTGCTGATTTGCTATCCCGTTGCTTATTTTCTGTCATTTCACATTAAAAGCACCAAATGGCAAACGATTTGGTTTTTGGTGTGTACAGTTCCGTTTCTCACCTCGAACATTATTCGGATGATTTCGTGGATTCCTTTCCTTGGAAGAGAAGGACTGGTCAACAAGTCTCTTCTTGCCTTACATGTGATTGATCAACCGCTTGAAAAGCTTCTGTTCTCAGACTTCTCAGTCGTACTAGCAATGGTACATCTCTATGCTCTGTTTATGGTTGCGCCTGTGTTTAATAGCATGATGCGAATTGATCGCTCGCTCGTTGCTGCGGCAGAAGATTTAGGCGCGTCGCCGTTTCAAATTCAGAAAGAAATTATTTTGCCGTTGAGTGCACCGGGAATTGCGATCGGGACAATTTTCATCGTCACCTTGGTGATGGGAGAATTTGCAACCGTGCGATTGATGGGAGGTGGGCAGGTTGCATCGGTTGGGAATCTGATCAAAAACCAGATTGGAAGTTTGCAATATCCATTAGCAGCAGCGAATGCAGTTGTATTGCTGATCGTGACTCTGATGCTCGTCTTTGCCATTCTGCGCGTTGTCGATATTCGTAAGGAGCTTTAGTGATGCAAACTGCTAAGAAATCACTCTCGTACTATCTTCTGGTTGGATTTTTTGGACTGTTTGTGTTGTTCCTTTATGGGCCAATGTTCGCCGTTTTTATCCTCTCGCTTCAAGGTCCTGAAGGCTCACTCACCTTCCCCATGAAAGGGTTTAGCTTTTATTGGTTAGGACAAGTGTTTCAGCAACAACGAGTCGGAAACTTTGTTGACGCATTTTGGCGATCGCTCTTTTTGGGCTTGCTCGTTTCAATCATCACGGTCACGATTAGTGTGATGTCGGGACTGGCATTTCGCGATCGCTTCAAAGGCTCAACGGCACTGTTTTATTTAGCAATCTCTAGCTTAATTGTTCCGAGCATTCTCATCTCACTCGGAATTGGCATTGTCTTTAGCTTGCTAGATTTAAGCAACGACTGGTACACCTCTGCATTAGGGGGACATCTCACTTGGAGTTTACCGTTTGCTTTCTTGATTATGTTAGGAATCTTTGGGCGATTTAATCCAGCTTACGAAGAAGCGGCGCGTGATCTAGGTGCAAGTGAGATGACTACTTTTTGGCAAGTCGTTTTCCCATTGATTGCTTCAAGCGTGATCGGGGTTGGACTCCTTGGATTTACTCTGTCCTATGATGAATTTACTCGAACTTCGCTGATCTCTGGAGAAACGAATACGCTCCCGCTCGAAATCTTTGGGATGACCACAAATGTGACCTCTCCCGCACTCTATGCGCTAGGAACACTCACTACATTGTTCTCGTTTGGGCTGATTGCGATCTCGATTTTTGCAATTCAATTGCTCAGCGATCGACAAACCAAGCCAAAGCAATAAACCGACCTGCGCTTCCAAATCAAATCCCAATAGCAGGCGAGTCCGCATCAGGCGGACTTTGCTTTTAAAGAACTCATTTGAGTTCTTCTTGAGAAGTAAAGCTACCAGAGCAAAATGCTAAATCTTCTTAAATGAGCGGATGATTTGATCAAATGCCGTTTGGTAAGCTGAATCATTATTGCTGTCGCCTATTTTAGCCAATGTGATCAGAGTAATCTCACGATCTGCCGATCGAAAGGCAATATGCTCATGTTCATACAGCCCACTCGACTGAAAAGCCATTCCTGATCGTCCTGCGATCGTCGTCGGTTTAAATTGTTTCGGGGCTGAGAATCGATTGTTTTGCGCTACCCAATTTTGCAAGTCTAGCTGTTTTGGATTCTGATAAACTGCGACTTGGACATTTGCAGGGTATTCTGCTCCACCTTCATAAGCACCCGCTTTGAGTTTTTGATACTGTTGCTGAGTCCAGATTTCAATTGTCGCGATCGTCAATTCTTCAATGGGTGGAACTTTGGTTTGTGGGTCAACAACAAAATTCTTTTCAGGATAGCGAAACTCGAATCCTAA
>VFQU01000385.1_pt1 | contig 41577 bp, 29 predicted proteins | sample 3512311 | NCBI WGS metagenome assembly VFQU01 (sample SAMN10412377, study PRJNA504923) | tailings metagenome | isolation source: Relicate 3 Philex TSF3 active mining site | place: Philippines: Tuba, Benguet | collected 2017-08-29
CTAAAGTCACAACCTTCTCATCTTGAGACGACAAAAAGTTTTCTACATCACTAAGCTGCTTCATCAGCACTTTCCTTCTTTTTCGCCAAGTTGTCCAAGTATTCGCTGTTAATTTGTTCTGGATGAATAGGCTGACCTAATCCAAACTGAAATCCACCAATTCTGAAGTGAATTCCTCCCCCAAAGATAGTTGCTAAAAGGGTGAAACCAATCAAAGCACTAAGGCATCCTGCTGCTTGATCCGATGATGTTTTATCTGGCGATGTTGTGTTTGGCGATGTTGTGTTTGGTGATGTTTTGTCTGCCATAGTTTCTCCGTAATTATTTTTTGCACTATGCAATAGACTTACGCTGTACTATTCAAAAATAACCGTGCAAGCTGCTTTGCTTTTGCTTGAGCGCAATCATCGAGAATTGTGTGACGGCTTACGCTCTGGAATGTTGAAGCGATCGCAATGAAGAAGAGGGAAAGTTTTGTATTTATTTGGATGTTAAACTCGACTCCTTTAGTATTGTGGATAGGTACTGGAGTTCAAGCAGGCTTTATTTGAGTTGAGATGGAGTTTTATGAAGTTGGGCCAGGAATGTTGCAGAGAGCGCGATCACTGTCCGTAACCTATTTTTGTGATGTAACAGTATCAGGAGCAGAATCTAGGAGTAAGAAAAAACCGAAACCGATCGCAGAACCAATGAGGATTAATAACGCCGTTCGCCAATCAGTGCTGATTATTGCTGCGACAAAGGCGATTGGTATTACTCCAAACCCACCAAATAGTAATCCAATGATGAGCCAAAGTATGCCTGCCAGATTGATGGTGGTAATGACTGATACAATCCAGATATGAGCTAGAAGGATGCTGATAGCAAATTTCAACCCATAGATTCCGATCTTCCTAGTTTGTCTCAAGCCGAGAAGAACTAGAGAAATGGGCAGAACAGGAATTAATATCATTGTCCAAATCTGGACGATAAAGCCTATCCATAAAAATATCACTCCGGCAATGACAAATAACCAAGGGAGATGATCAACCATCCAAGGTACGATCAATCCCTGGAGCCAGTTAATCGCTCCACATACTCCAGCAACAAGCAATACACCAAAAATCTCGCTAATAGCAAGACTTACTGAATCACCTAGAGAAAGTGGCGTTTTTCCAGAATTTTGACTGCTCATAAAAAGTCTCACTAATACTCGAACTGCTTTACAGGTAAGTAGTCTCAAAATACTTTTGCGATCGCAACAATCGGAAATTGTGCGGGGGCGGCTTAAGTTTTGGGAACGAGATGGAGTGTTGAAGCAATCCGATAAGAAAGAAAAGTTTGGTATTCATTTGGGGGCATTGAACTCAACTTCTTTAGCATCGTGGATGGGGGTTGGAGTTCAAAAGGAAGTTATTTGAGTTGGCATGGAGTTTCATTGAGTTGAGTTAGTGCAGAGGGCGCGATCTCTGTCCATGACATTTTCGACATAAGGTTTGTAGACAGGTGCAAACACGATCGACAAGTTGAGCCACAGTTGCTGCGTCCCACACTCATGCTGTTTTATGCCTGAAATCAGCGACTCCAGAAAATTGTGAATTGGAGAAGTGTAGAACAGGTTGTGATATTCCACACTTCTCCACGGTTTCAAAGCTAATCTTGCTCGTTGTGTTGCCGTTTCCTTTGAATGTTTTGCTAGAGCGAACTGGTATTAGGTAATTAGAGCTAGAAGAACTTAGGCCCCAACGAAAGCACCTAGCCTTTGCCCGGAGGAGATTGTAAAGTTACCAGTTGGTAGGCTGATAGGCGTGTTTGTATTGACTCGTGCCACTAAATCGTTTGCTCCACCTGTTACTACAAATAAACTAAATCCTCCAGGTCTACTCACTGCACGATAAGTTTCGCCAAGACCGAGTTGAATGACATCACCAGTCGAAAAATCGCGAACACCGACGGAATCGCTGTCACCATTAAATTTGTAGAAAGAGCCACTTCTATCGCCGAAAATAAATCGATCGTTGCCCGTTCCACCTTCAAGATCATCAACTTCACCCCGTCCTCGTGCAGTTGAATCCGTTCCGTTGAGAATATCATTGCCTTCATCGCCAGTGACAAAATCGGTTCCCGCACCCCCAAATAAAATATCGTTGCCGCCTCGACCAAACACCCCATCATTACCACCAAGACCATTCAGCACATTGTTGGCTGCATTCCCGTCAATATTGTCTCGGTTCTGAGTCCCTATAACGTTGCGGAAGTTCTCGACCCAGAAGTTTCGTCCTCCTAATCCCGGAATGTCACGGGCACGCAGAAAATTGTTTTGTAATTGCACATCAATACTTGCTCCTCCAGGAGTGCTTGATGCATCGATCGTATTGATCTGCCTTGCAGATCCAATAATCCGCTCCATCAGAAACAGTGTGTCTCGTCCAGCAGAGCCTTTACTGACCATGCCCATTGGTTGAAGCGTAATTTCGACATTGAGGGGCGTGTAATCGATCATATCAAATCCTGCACCGCCTTCGATACGATCATTGCCAGCAGTAGCATTAAAGAAATCATCGCCGCCGAATCCACTCAGCGTATTGTTGCTATCGGAACCTGTGAAAACGTCATTGCTGCTGGTTCCTCTGGCGTTGACAAAGTTCTCGATCGTAAAGTTACGAAATCCAATGCCAGGAATGTCGCGTACATTAATGAAACGACCGCCCAGATTCACTTCGATTGAGGTATTACCACCGGTGATTGAAGAAGCATCGACAGTATTCGCAAATCCTGCTTGTCCAACAATGCGCTCGATCGAACGAAGGGTATCTCGCCCAAATTGCCCTTTATTGATCGTGCCTGTGGGTCCAAGGGTAATGGGTGCATTCAAGCTGTATTGAACAGAATCAAACCCGTCACCACCATCAATGAGATCATTGCCTGATGTAGCAGTAATGGTATCAGAACCACCTAGACCAAAAATATTATCGTTGCCTGATGTTCCGCGCAGAAAGTCAACATTGGTAGTACCTCTAATTGTATTGCTTGCAGCCGTAATTGCAGCGCTGCGGAATGTCGAAGTCAAAATTGGGTCAGTGTTGAGCGCTCCCGCCATCGTAGTTCTGTTTGATAGGTCAGCGGATAGCTCTGGGGTAGTACCGTTAGAAGCACGAAGTGAGTCGGAACGAAATAGATTGAACATGATTGAGTCTCTCAAAAAAATGCAGGAAAAGAAGGGTAACACCTTGGTTAAAGCGCACCAGAACGGAAAAGGGAATCGAACACGCTGGAAAAAGCTTGTTGCTGTATCTTTGCACTAGCTCAGGCTAGAGCAGATTAATTGGATCGAGCTTGAATTTGCTGATGGCAACAAGAAATCGAGCTACTGCCGATGCATAATCGTTTGAATTCGTTCGGGTATGTTGAACTCGACTTTTTTAGCATCGTGGATGGGTGTTGGAGTTCAGACGGGAGTTATTTGACTTGGGATTGAGTTGTATCGAGTTGGGATGGAACATTGCAGAGGGCGCGATGCCGTCTATAGCGTCTTTGATGCCTAGTCAAGTAATGTCTACTCTATCTGTAGCAGAAAGGATATAGCGATATCCTGAAAGCGCATCAGGCGCTATGATTACACTCTCATTCAAACGGGCTATACTTATTTTGAAGATTTCTGATCTGCCCAATTTTCTTTTAAATGAGCCTCACACTGCTTTTGCTCATTTTCTATGCTAGTGTCGCTCAGGATATAGGGCTTGAGGCGTTGACAGGCTCGGCTTAAAAGGCTATCGAGGTTAAGGTCAATGCTGTAGAGGTTGATAATCGTAGTGTTGGATTCAAGTAGTGGTTCACCTAAATAAGAGGGTTTTGTGGGGATTGCAATCGTCTGCCAGTTTGGACTAATTATTGCCATTTCCAGTCCATCTCCCTCAAACTGTCCGACTTGATTACCGTCTTTACTCCATAATTTGATGCTGCCCCTGTTTCCAACTGTGGCAAAGTGTTCTCCGCTTGGGCTGAACACAATGCTCTCAAGTCTGTCCCGATTGCTATCATGAACGGTAGAGATTGTAGTAATAAGATTGCCGTCTTTGCTCCATAGTTTGATGCTTCCACCGCTTCCACCTGTAGCAAGGCGCTCTCCATCTGGGCTGAATGTCGCCTGCCAAATGATGCCTTGATTACTGGGAATAGTGGCGATGAGTTTGCCATCCTTGCTCCACAGTTTGATGCTGGCATCGTCTCCACCTGTAGCAAGGCGCTCTCCATCTGGGCTGAATGCTAAACTCGGTATGCTACCTTGATTAGTAATGATTGTGTTAATGAATTTGCCATCTTTGTTCCATAATTTGATGCTGCTATCGCTTCCACTTGTAGCAAGGTGCTCCCCATCTGGACTAAATGCTAAACTCCAAATGCTATCTTGATTAGCGATGATTGCGTTAACGAATTTGCCATCTTTGTTCCATAATTTGATGCTGCCGCCGCTTCCAACTGTGACAAATCGCTCTCCATCTGGGCTGAATGCTAAACTTGAGATGCTGCCTTGATTAGTAATGATTGTATTAATGAATTTGCCGTCTTTACTCCATAGCTCAATATTGCCATCATTTTCTGTAGCAAAACGCTCGCCATTCGGGCTGAATATTAAGCTTGAGATGCGACTTTGACTAGTAAGAATCGTGCTAATAAGTTTACCATCTTTACTCCACATCCTAATGCGGCCATCGTCTCCATCTGTGACAAGCCGCTCTCCATCTGGGCTGAATTTCACACCTTGATTAAAGGGTGAATCGGTAGTCAAAATATTAGCGATAGTAGAGATTGACTTTCCGTTTTTGCTCCATATCCTGATACTGCCATCATCTTCACTAATAGCAAATCGCTCTCCATCTGGGTTGAACGTCACCCTCCGAACGAAGGATGAATTGGTAGAAATCGTATTAATGAGGTAGCCGCCTTTGCTCCATAGTTTGATGTTACCATCGTCTCCAGCCGTGGCAAGGCGCTCTCCATTCGGACTAAATGCCAGATTCAAAACTTTGCGTTGATGGGTGGCAAGAGTAGCGATGGGCTTGCCGTCTTTGCTCCATAGTTTGATGATGTCATCGTTTCCAACTGTACGTTCATTGCCATCTCCAACTACAGCAAGCTGCTCTCCATTTGGGCTGAACACAATAGCAACAATTCCGCCTTGGCTGGTAGAGATCGTGTTAACGAGTTCGCCTCTTTTGCTCCATAGCGTGATGCTCCCGTCGAGTCCTCCTATAGCAAGTCGCTCTCCATCCGGGCTAAATGCGAATCTTCGGATTTTACCTTGATTCGTAGAGATCGTAGTAATGAATTTGCCGTCTTTGCTCCATAGCTCGATAATGCGCTCATCTTCAACCGTGGAAGATTGCTCCCCAACCGTCCGCTTTTCAAATAGTATGGCGACTGTCTCTCCATCTGGACTGAATGCCAGATCCAAAACGTCGCTCTGATTGAAAACCTTGCTTTGAGAGGCAGTGATAGTAGCGATAGATTTGCCATCTCTGCTCCACAGTTTGATGCTGTCATCACCTGCGATTGTTCTGTCTTGATTGCCGTCTTCAACCGTGGCAAGTTGCGCTCCATCTGGGCTGAATACAATGCTCTGAATACTACCGTGGTTAGTAGAGATCATGGTAACAATTTTGCCGTCTGTATTCCATAGTTTGATGCTGCCATCGGTCTCACCTGTGGCAAGTTGCGCTCCATCTGGGCTGAATACAATGCTCTGAATACTACCTTGATTTGTAGGGATTGTAGTAATAAGATTGCCGTCTTTGCTGCGTAGTTCAATGTTGTCATAATTTTTTATGGCAAAAAGCTCTCCATTTGGGCTGAATAACACACTCCGAGCGACAGCACCTCCTTGATTCTTGGGCAGAAGCTTCGTTTCTCGGATTCTCTCTAGGATGGATTGCAACGCCAAAATAGGACTTAGGGAGGGATACTGAGAGAGCGACTTACCGCGCACCCACTTCTGTAATTCAAATCCCGACTGCATTGCTAAAAGCAATCCTTCTGTTTGATCTGTATCAAACCTCCTCAATGCGATCGCTCCTGCCCGCTCAATTTGCGTTCCCGCCTTTGCTGCTATCTGAAGCTCCTCTGCCTCTTTCAGTCGTACCTCTGCAACTTTGACTGCATCGTTAGCTTTCTTCAACTGGTTCTGTGCGACCTGAACCTGTTCTTTCGCCCTCGCAGCATCCCTTTGCGCCTTCTGAGCTTCCTGTTTTGCAGATTCAGATTGTGCATTTGCATCTCTCTCTTTCTGCTTTGCTTCTCCCACTCTTGCATTAGCAGCAGCTAGCTGTTGCTGTGCCTGACTAAGTTTCTGTTCAGCATCCCTTCGTTTCGCTTCTGCTGCCTTTTGTTGTTTCACAAATAAGGCAACTTTCTCATCCGCTTGTTTTGCCTTACTTTCTGAGAGCGCGACTCTCTGCTCCACCTCCATAAGTTTCTGCTCTGCGTCCTGCTGCTTATCCTGTGCGTTGTTAGCCTCGTTCAGCTTCTGAGTGGCAAAACCTGTAGCTGCGGCTGCGGCTGCGATTGCAGCAACCAAAAACAGCATCCCAACTCGAATCCGCTGACTGGCTTTGCGATTGGCTTGCTCACTCTCTGCAAGCTGCTGTTTTGCTTGTTGATTCGCTTTCTCTAAGATCTCTTTCGCCTCAGCCTCAGCCGCTAACTTTTGCTCAGTCTCCCGTCGTTCCTGTGCCTGACTCGCATCCAAAAACGCCTCATCCGCCACACTCAAACTCTTCCCTTTCTTCCACTCCAATGCCTCTTGCAAAGTCTGCCCCCGCAGCAATCGCGACGGATCTTGCCTTTCAGATGCAATCCATGCCTCAAACGCAGGCGCATACGGTCGCAATTCCGCCAATGCCCGTGCAACCCATTCCGCACCAAATACCGATCGATAAATCGGATTATAAATCTGCAACTGGTTCGAGCGCCGAGTTGCCACACCTGTTAAGCGCAATGCAAGCTGCTCAGTACTCTCATTCGCTGAGAGCTTCCCGCACTGTAATAGCTCTTGATACAGACCTAAAAGGCGCGATCGCTGTTCTTCTCGACTTCGCAATCGCGCCTGTATTGTTTTCAGATGTTCCGGTTCATCGTGTGTTTCCCACTGCTCAAGAATCTGCGATCTCACCACCTGTTCTACCCATTCCGAAACAGTACGATCGCTTGATCCTTCCGACTGAACCAACAATCGACAAACCTTCTGAGTCAGGAACGGCTGTCCACCTGTCCAAGCTAGTACTGCACTCAACACCGCCTGCGGATCAGCAACTTTACCCACAAATCCCTGAGTCAGCGGCGCAGCTTCTTCCAGTTGAAATCCAGTTAGTTCGATCGCTCGACCAATGTTAAACGGAGTCGTCTGCTCATCAGAAATCAGATCTGCCGGGGCTGCGACACCCACGAGTGCAAAAGTCAAGCGATTATATTCAGGTTGCCCCGCACGTTTATTGTAAAACGATCGAATAATCGCAAAAAAGCTATCCTTGAAGTCATAGCGAAGAATACTATCGATCTCATCAATAAAAATGATGATCTGCCCTGTACATTTCACAAGCAAAACAGTTTCAACAAATTCTTGAAACCGTTGAGTTGGAGGTAATAGATCATGGTCTTGCCACCAATCGCGAATCGAAATGCGATCGCGCAACTTCAACTCACTGACCATGTTCCAGATTAGACTGGAGTACCATTTCTCTTCAGAAGTCGCCTTACTGCTACCAGATAAATCGATCGCAGCACAAGCAATGCCGTCATTCTGTAACCTTCGCATCGTTTGCAGCAACAAACTCGACTTTCCCATTTGCCGGGAATTCAGAACGTAACAAAACTCGCCCGATTTCAGCGCAGTGTATAGTTCTTGATCTGCCTGTCGCACAACGTAAGTAGGTGCATTTTCAGGCAAACTGCCGCCGACACGATACTCATAAGCTGTCATCGATGAAGGTTCTCCGGTCATTGACATTTAATGGCTTGATCCCAAACACTTTATTAAATTCCCCTGTTGAGGAAGTTGAGGCTGGAGATTATGAATCTCGTATGGTGTTCGTATGGACTTCGGACTGAGTATGGTTTTGCTTGTCACCCCACTCTACAGCCTGGTAAAGTCTAAGGGAAATTACGTAAGCAATAAATAAGATTATGGGGCGCTCTATTAGGGTTCGAGAGGATTGTCTTGCAAAAGTCAAGAGTTCGCTGCTGGCAAGTGGTTATCCTACCCAAAAGCTGCTTGCTGAAGCAGTGAATCTAAATCAGAGCACAATCAGCAACTTTCTGACAGGCAAGGGTATCTACTTTCTGAACTTTGTTGAAGTGTGCCATGCCTTAAACCTCGACTGGCAAGCGATCGCAGATTTAACTCCACAAGCCACCTCCACCCAACCCCTTGACAAGCCAGCTTCACCAATTACCGATTTGGAATTGCCGTGGGGACAAGTCGCGATCGCATCTCCGTTTTATATCGAGCGTCCCCCGATCGAATCCCGATGCTATGCCGAAATTCAGAAGCCAGGAGCCTTAATTCGGATCAAAGCACCCCGACAGATGGGTAAAACTTCTCTCATGGCGCGACTGATGCAGCGAGCCAACCAGAACGGCGATCGAACGGCTGTTGTGGATCTTCAATCTGCACCCCAAGAAGTCTTGAACGGGAGCAATCCTTTCCTACGCTGGTTCTGTGCAAATGTTAGTCAAGCGTTGCGAATTCCACCGAAGGCAATGCAACAGTACTGGGAATTTTTAGATGGGAACACTGCCTGCAAAGCGTACTTTGAAGACTGCCTGCTTCCTCAACTTTCTGCCCCTTTGACCCTTGCTATCAACGAAGTCGATTTACTGTTTGAGCATCCTGAAGTGTTCCGAGACTTCTTCGGTTTACTACGTGCGCTCCACGAAGAAGCAAAGCGCAACGAGATTTGGTCGCGTCTCCGTCTCGTGATTGTGCATTCTACAGAAGTCTATGTCCCGATGGATCTCAATCAATCCCCATTTAATGTGGGACTTGCGATCGATCTTCCTGAATTTACGCTCTCGCAAGTCCAAACCTTAGTGCAGCGCCATCAGTTGACCTGGGAACCTTCGGAAAGCGAAACGCTCATGTCCTTGCTCGGTGGACATCCATTTCTAATTCGGTTGGCGCTTTATCACATTGCTGAGGGCGATTGTACGCTGTCTGAACTTTGCCAAACGGCAACGGCTCCAACCGGGTTCTTTGAGAATCATCTTTCTCGCTGTGAAGACATCCTGAAGCAACATCCCGACTTGTTAGAAGCGATGTGTCAAGTCATTTATGCGGATCATCCCATTACGCTCAAACCCTCGATTCGCTTTAAACTCAAAAGTCTCGGATTAGTAAAACTCGATGCTGAGGGTGCGGTTCCTGGTAATCCACTTTATTACCAATATTTCAGAAAAGTCCTGAAGAAACCCAACCAAGGTTCAGCAGCTTGATTTGTGATCGCACTTCATTCAATTAATGCTTGTCTTCGAGAGTGTAAATCATGCAGTATGAGTACAAAGTTGGTGGTGGTTTAGCCTCAGATGCACCGAGTTATGTCAGTCGGCAAGCCGATGTGGATTTGTACGAGGGCTTAAAATCGGGCAACTTCTGCTATGTGTTTAATTCACGGCAGATGGGTAAAACTAGCTTGCAAAACCGCACGATGGCACGTCTATGCTCAGAAGACATTGCTTGTACGACGCTCTATTGTGCTTCGCTTAGCAGCGCCACCACAACCTTGGAAAAATGGTACACAGGCATTGCTTACACTTTGAGCAAGGATTTCAGCTTACTTGGCTCATTCAGCGACTTCAAAACCTGGTGGGATGACCGCCTTTCCCTCAGCCCAACCCAACGACTGGCAGATCTCATTGATTCCGTTTTGCTGCCATCCGTTCCAAGTGCGATTGTCATTTTCATGGATGAGATCGATAGTCTGCTCAGTTTATCTTTTCCGACCGATGATTTCTTTGCCCTGATTCGGGACTGTTATGAGAAGCGATCGCAAACTCCGAACTATCAACGTCTCACGTTTGCTTTAATCGGAGTCGCAACGCCCTCTGACTTGATGAAAGACAAGCAGCGAACTCCATTCAATATTGGAGCGCGAGCCATTCAACTTGATGGATTTCAACTACAAGAAGCAAAGCCACTTGCGATCGGTCTACAAAATAAAGCTGATCGACCAATGGAAGTGCTGCGCTCAGTTTTAGATTGGACAGGTGGGCAGCCGTTTTTAACGCAGAAATTGTGTGATTGCATTGCTCAAGCAGAAGAGCGAATTCCCGCTGGACAAGAAAAGACGCGAGTCGAACTGATCGTGCAGACAGAGATTCTCGACGACTGGGAAGCAAAAGATCAGCCACCGCATTTGAAAACGATTCGCGATCGTCTTCTGCTGAACGAACAATATGCAAGATGCTTGCTGGGACTGTATCAGCAAATTCTACAAACAGGCGCAATCAAAAACAACGAAAGCGACGATCACAAAGCGCTTTGCCTCTCGGGGCTGGTTGTACGACAAGGACAGTTGCAGGTGTATAACCGCATCTATGAGCGAATATTTACGCTATCTTGGGTGGAGCAGGAATTAAGAAATCTACGCCCTTATGCACATCAAATGAAGCAATGGATTGCGTCAGGGTATCGAGATGATTCGCAACTGTTGACTGGAGAGGAATTGCTCGATCGCTTATCTGAGGTTCAGGGCAGACAGTTAGCTAACGAGGATTATCGCTTTTTTGCGGCGAGCCAAGATCTGGAACGTCGAAATATGAAAAGACTATTTGAGCAATCAAAAGCAGAGCTATCGGAAGTAGACCGTGAGGTAGAAATAATTCGTTATGAAGAACAACGAGCTAAGAAAAGTTTATCAAGACTTCAGAAATCATTGTATTTATGTGCTGGACTTCTTACTATTGTTATAGTTAGTTCAATCTTTACTTCTACCAATGCAAGACAAGAGAGAAAAAACATTGAGGCAAAAATTACTGAAAAAGTAGCTCAATTAAAAGCCTTTGAGAGTCAACAGCAAGAATCTAACCTGGAGATAGCTGAACTACAGGCTCAGAGACAAGCATTGCAAACCAGCAATCAAAAGCTTGAAAGTGATAAGCAGATTGCAATAAGCGATACCCAACAGAGACAGAGAGAATTAGATATCGCAACTCTCAAGGTTGAGCAAATTCGAGAGAAACTTAAAACCAAGGAAAACGAACTTGTAGATGTAAAGGGCGACATTAATACGAAACTTATTGCTTTGAAAGATGCTCAAAAGAATCTGGATAGTATAAAGCGAGATGCAGAAATAATTCGAGAGCAAGGATTCATAAGTAGAAGAGAAGACGCTAGGATACTAGGAGCGAGTGCAACTCAGTATATTGTCTATATCAATAGTACAAATGCTGAAATTCTCAAGCAGATTCGCCAGGTGGATGGATGTGCATTAGCATTGATTACGAAAGAGAAAGAGATTTTTGGTATTTCAGGCTCTGATAGACACGTCATGTATGTTATGCACTCCTATTCAGAGTCTTCTGCGAAAGACAAAGTGCAGAAATTGAAAGACAGCATTAGAGTTCTTAATCTACCTGAATTATCTCCCCGGATTAGATCTGTGTCTGAAGGTAAAGACACCACAAAATTGCAGTCAGCTACACTTCAGTATGGGGATTCAGGAGCAGCTGTAGTTAAGCTTCAACAGCAATTAAGCGCAGTAGGATGTTACAATGGCGCGGTAACAGGTTACTTTGGTGAACAAACTAGAGAAGCTGTGATCCTGTGTCAAAAAAGACTGGGGTTAGACGTAGATGGTGTAGTTTCATCTTATTGGTTATCTGCTCTCTCTTGGGACGAAGCTCTTCAAAGACGATATGTTGTGATCATTCCAATTACCGATTCTGCTTCTTTTCAGCGCATTCTAAACATCATTCCAGATGCAGTTCCCTTACAGTCTCGATTAGGTAGTTTTGTAAGGGCAGGTGTTTATACAACTCCAGAAGCAGCAGACCAAAGCGCTGAAATATTGAGGGTTCGTGGATTGAAAGACGTAAGAGTTGTCTCTGAATAGCAACGGCTGAGAGGATATTATGCTCTCTGGAATCGGGTTTCAATAAATCGTTTGCCTATCAGTACAACAGATGACTGTCACTATGAAATGGGCAGCAAATCGAGCTTCAGAATATGGAGCAGTACTCAATAGGCAAGCGAGACAACAGCATAAAATCTTATTGACCTAGGCGAATAGTCTCTGGCGCAGTGCTTTAGGAGATGGGCTGTAATTTACTAGGAATGTATTTTGTAGAAGCCAAACAATCTCAATACAAAATCATTGCTAACTCAACCATCTCCAGTTTGAACTCCGATACTCATCTCTGATGATGAGAGCATCGAATTCAACAAATGCCCCATGCCACACAAAATTGTTCAAACGATCTCTCTCACGATTGCTTCTTCTGTTTTGCTTTCGTCTCCATTCTTGCTTGCACCTAAAGCACACGCCCTCCCTACTCAAGCGCAAAATAGTCAATCTGCCCAACTCGATACCTCAGACGTAGCAGAATCGGTTGAACCTGCGATCGGTCGTCTAGTCATTTTGCTCAACGGCAAAATGACTTGGAAAGGCAAAACTTATACCGTTAGAAGTGGTGTTTCGGGAACTGGTTTCCTTATCAGTCAAAATGGTTATGTTGCTACAAACCGTCATGTGATTGAACCTGCTAACAATCTCCAAGACACCAAACAATTCTTAGCGCAGGATTTGGCGTATCAACTTGTAGAAGAAGGCAAAATCTCTTTCTTTGATGTGATGTTTAACCCCGATTTTGTCAAGGACTTAGCAAAACAAGCAGAACTGAATGACTTGAAGCTGGATCAAACACTCGTAATGTCCAATGGTAAGAAGCTCGGCTTCAAAGTTGCCGCAGTGGACGAACACCAGGATATCGCGATCGTCAAAGTAGATGTTCAAAATGCACCCGCCCTGAAACTTGCTGATTCTAGACAGGTTCGGGTTGCCCAGTATATTAGCGTCATCGGCTATCCCGGTATTGTCGATCGTCACCCTTGGGAAAAAGACAACCCTATCCATGAAAGCTCAAACCTAATCGCAACGCTCACCGATGGGCGCATTTCTGCCAAAAAACAACTCGAAGATCGCACCCCTATTTTTCAAATCAGCGCTGTGATCAATCATGGCAACTCTGGTGGTCCCGTATTAAACGCGGAAGGCGAAGTTGTAGGGATTGCAACGCTGGGTTACGACACATCAGGATATGCCTTTGCACTCCCCTCAAATACCTTACAGCAATTAATGCAAAAGAACGGAATTAGCAACGGCGAAAGCAAGTTCAATAGCATCTACCGAGATGCGATCGCGCTCTATCACCAAAGGCTTTACGGTCAAGCCCTCTCAAAATTTCTGCAAGCACAACGGTTATTCCCCTACTCCGCAGAACTCGACAAGTATGTTCAGTCTTGCAGCCTTGCAATGCAGTTAGGATCAGTCAATTGAACTTCGTCTGCGGTTGATGGAGCAGCCTAACATTCTAACCAAGCCGTTAATTCGGGCGTTGCTGAATGAAGGAATGAATTTGAGGCGTGAGCAAGATACTCACACTCCAAAATCTTGAATGAATCGGTCGTGTGAGCGTCTCGCTCACGTTCAGGGAAAGCAAATCAGCTCGTTCAGCAACGCCTTAATTCGCGTAATACAGGTCTCATCCTCGATTCACTGAATTCGGTGGTGATGTGCTGACCTGCCCAGATTTTCAGCGCCGAGTGCTAACGAAGCTTGTAGTGAAGGCATTCACAAGGCTAGACTACTACTAGTATAAAGCTATGCTTAACGAGATAGTATTCAACAGCAGAGGAAGAAGTGGAGCTTTTATACAAGGATCACTAAAACAACTTGTCGTCAATGTTCTCATCCTTGTTTTGCCTTTCTGAGGATTATTAGAGCGAGGAATCACAAGACACCTCTAACTTTATGCCGATGTCTACCTCCTTATATTTGTGAGGAAGTAGACATCAGTAGTTTTGCCCGAACCCTGGAATTTCTGCATCGATCTCGGTTGGCAATCCTGCCGCTCTAAGCCGCATCTTCAAAATTTCGTTTTCGGCTTTGAGTGCCCCTACTCCTTTAAGATCGCGTCGCTCTCCAAAACTCACGCTATCGAGATCAAGAAATTGCGCGATCGCTAACTCCAGCACCTGGTTGACCGTCAGACCGTAAGCATCGGCATGGTCTTCCAGTGCCTCCACAACGTGATCCGGCAAGAATTTCAGCACGTCTACAAGCTGTCCAGCGGTCGGTTTGAACTGCATCGTAGCTGTTGCCTCACTGCGGAAGGAATGTCGCTATTATATTGCGGTTCAACCAACCCATCTAATTCTGGCTTTGCGAGCATATGATCGCACTTTTGGCAGCGGGTTGAGGTCAAGCGTGATCGTAACTGGAATGAAGTCCCCTTTGTATGGCACGATCCAGAGGTTCTCTCGCGATGATCCAAGGAAGTTTTCTTTGTCCCGGCAACTCTCTTTTCTCCCTGATAACTACGATGAGTTTTTCCGCGCCCTCAAGGAGCGCATTCGGACTGCACAGATCCGAGCAACTCTCTCGGTTAATCGTGAGCTGGTTCTGCTCTACTGGCAAATTGGGCAGGAAATTCTGTTGCGGCAGCAGCACGAAGGATGGGGGGCAAAAATTATCGAACGGCTGGCGAGCGATTTGAAACGAGATTTCCCTCAGATGAAGGGGCTATCTCGCTCTAATCTCATGTATATGAGGGCTTTTGCCGCTGCCTATCCCGACGAGGCAATTGTCCAAGAGGCACTTGGACAAATTACCTGGTATCACAACATCACTTTGGTCGAGAAGGTAAAAGACCGAGAGGAGCGCCTCTGGTACGTTCAAAAGACGATCGAACATGGCTGGAGCCGGAACGTTCTGGTTCATCACATCGAAGGGCAACTTTACCAACGCCAGGGCAGCGCGATCACTAATTTTGCTCGGACTCTACCGCCATCTCAGTCTGATTTGGCACAGTTCTTAATTAAAGACCCTTATGCTCTAGATTTCGTTTCATTACGCGAAGGTGCTTTGGAGCGGGAGTTAGAGCAGGCACTTGTCACCCATATTCGCGAATTCCTAATAGAGCTTGGGGTTGGCTTCGCCTTCATGGGCAACCAGTTTCCGATCGTTGTCGATGGCAAGGAGTATAAAATTGATCTCCTTTTCTACCACGTAAAGCTTCGCTGCTATATCGTGATTGAGTTGAAGATGGGCGAGTTTGAGCCTGCGTATTCAGGTCAGATGAATTTCTACGTCGCGGCAGTTGATGATCTGATGCGTCATTCTGATGACCAACCCACGATCGGACTTATCCTATGTCGCTCTAAGTCCAAGACCACCGTAGAGTATGCGCTTCGCAACGTCAGTACTCCAATTGGGGTATCCACTCATCAAGTGCCAGAGCAATTCAAATCAACTCTGCCGTCGATCGAAGAGTTGGAACAGGAGTTGGATGCCGCAGCTGCTGCGATCGAATCTGCAATCGAGCCAGGTTGAAAAGCTTGGATTGGAGTGTGATCGCCAGTTCAACAGAAAATAGTCTTAACTGCGATCGTAGCCATCCCTCATGAAGGCATCATGTTTTGTCCTTAAAAACGACGTAGTTATGACGTTCCCTCCTCTTTCAAGGCTGCGTATTCATCAGGAGTCAGCTTGGCATAGGTGCCAGTCAGAATAGAATCCCACATTTCATCGAAAGGAATGCCTCGCTTATTGGCGAGGTACTGCACCCGCTCACGAATCCTTGCTTCTCGCTCTTGAAGCTTGGCACAAAGAAGCGCACTTGCCTGAGACGGTTCGCTGCGATCGTTAATCACCGCATCAATTCTCAGGAGATCCTGATACCACTCTCCAAGGGGCGGTATTTGAAGTCGATCGCTCTTCTTCGGCATTGTTTCCGCTTGTGTTCTGACTCGAATTTCCTTCAATTACGATACTCCTTGTTGTGCTGATTAGGGCTAGAGAAAGAGATTCGGCAAATGAGATATCTAATTCTGAGTTATATTTGAGTCAAAAATAACTCAAATTTGAGTAAAATGATATTATTCCAAGTGGAAGTCCGGTGTAATGCTGAGCCTTGTCCAATTGACTGATTCAGAATCAAGCGTACTTCCGAGAAACACCTGCAAATAGCGTTTTAGCTTTTTAACTCACACTACAAGGAAAATACTTATGAAAAAGCTCGTCAAGGTTGACTATGGAGCGAAGTCATGATAAAGAAATTTAGACGAAGGATTGCGCTTGCGCTCCTTCCGGCAGTTCTCATCACCTTGAAGCCAACCGAAGCACGATCAAACCCCGCGATAATTGCCCCTGCTGCTTGTGCAACGGGAGTCGGGTGTATTGCTGTTGGCATTGTTTTTATTGGCACGGTTGGTTATCTCGTTTGGCAGAGCCAGAGTACTGGCAAGATGTACTACGACGTAATTGAGGAGCCAGAAGATCACGAACTATGGGGTATATACCGCGCCAGAGATGAGCAACATTGTCGTTGGTTAGCTGCTGGCAGACCTTACGAATGGAGACGAGGAAAATGCTACATCAAGGGGTAAGCACAATGAATTTTATTTGTTGTCACAAAACAGATGCTCAAGGATGGGTTGTGGATCTGGGGCAATCCTACGCAGGCAACTACGATTCAATTGAGTCCTTTCTGAGAGATCAATACAGAGATTTTTCTGTTTTAGGTGCAGGACTGTGTGAAGGCGACTACGAGGGTCTTTGGTACGCAAGCTATGAAGACGAAGCACCTGCCCGAAAGTGCGATCGATGGAAGCTGTATCGACATGAAGTTTACCGCCCAGAAGGTAACGGTTCTTATGATGCCGTCCTTGTTCTCTTCTATGAACCTGTGAACATCGTAGAACTGGAACCACAGAATCAACAAGTCGTAGCCTAAAAAGATGTCTAACGACACGTTCGCAAACTCAAAATCGGCAAAACTGAGGAGATGGATAATCTTTCTCTTGCGGCTGGTGAATTGTATTCGCGAACTGTGAGTGCTGCCTTTGAGAAAGCTGAAGTCTGTACAAGAAAAAATAGGGTCTTAGCTGAGAAGCTAACCCTAAAATTTGATTGTCTGTACTATCTGAGGTCAACTTGGGTGATTTCTGGAAAAGCAGCAATCCGCTCTACCGCATTGAGCAAAACCTTTTCCGCGTCGTTTTGTGCGTGTCCGTTCTCAACTCGCTGGCGAAGTTTAGAAAGGGCTGATTGCACATCAAGCATTTCGTCTTCATCGAGTAGTTCTAATGCGATCGCAGCCTGTTTAAGATTTCCAGATGAACTAGACGTTCTCCTGACGGTCAGGATATCCTCTTCCAGTTCTTGCTCGAATCCCAGGTCAGATAGCTTTGGCAAAGTTGGTTCACCCTTACGGTAGGCGATCGCTCGTTGAATTTCGATGTTTGTAGGTGTCAGTTCGCTCAGGTAATGCTTCAGCACCTCGTAGTCTGCTTCTGGAATAACCTCGATACCTTCAACGCTAACTGCGATCGAGCTTCCCTCGAACCAGTAGTGGTCACGATCGTAGGGGTAATGGTCGAGATCGTCTCTCCAGGAGTAAGCAATTCCGTGGGCAACGTCTTCTGGCTGCGTTCCTGCGGGACAGATTGCAACGCAGGTGTCAAGGTATTCATGCTCACCATCACGAGTTCCAATGCTGACGCGAAGGAATTGAGTGTCTGGAGCAGCTTGTAGCCAGCTTTCCTCGATAACATCAGCTTCGCTCCTCACCGTCATGTAGATAGACTGACGATGTTGGTAGCTGCCAATTACGGTCTTGATTGCATGTTGAGTCGCGATCTCTTTGAGGGCTGGAAGCTGTTCGAGTGTATCCATGTGCAACCAGAGATGGACATCGGGGTGGGTTTCAGAGCGATCTCGATCGTACCTAAGATTAGGGGTGAGTCCAACTTTAACGAGGGCTTGTTGTAGAAGTTGAGCTTGCTGGACTGTCCAGCAGTCGAATTGTAGTGTGTGTGTCATGATGCTTTCCGAATAAGCGTTTACAAAAGAATGCGAGTGCATAGTGAACACCCGCCAAACTCAGGAGAGAAACAGAATGCTTCTGACCGTTTCTAAAAGAGAGGGGTCAGTGAGCATTTCCCAATGTTCGATAAACAGTGGAACGAGTTGATTGATCAACAGAATGTAAGCAGTCATTGCTTTGATTTTGATTTCGGGAGCCATGCTGAATTGCTGGAGTAACGTCCTTCCCTCAGCGAGAAATCGCTGTTCGATTAGTGAAAACAGCGATCGCTCTAACTGGAAAGCGATCGCTGGTGGGATTTAATAGACCTCCTTGTATGTTGAGAGAGGGTGGCAGACCGATACCTCCTGGGTCAACAAGACCGTCGTGCAGCAGGGTCGCCACCTGTTTCACTCGCAGTCAAAGCTCGCATGATCGCCCGGATGTAAGAATCCGCATTGAATGGCAAGGACGATGCTCGTACTGCGAACACCTACTCTGAGCATAGCGGCATGGAAACACAACAACAGTGGATTGGCATCGATATCTCGCAAACACAGTTGGATGTAGCCGTACATCCGTTGGGGGTGCGCTTTCGTGTGCAACACACCGAAGTGGGGCGGGCGGAACTGGTGGACAAGCTTGCAGCTTATTCGATTGCAGGAATTGTGTTGGAATCGACCGGCGAACTGGAACGCGCTGTGATGGCAGACCTCGAAGCGAGTGGCTACGAAACGCGCCGCATCAATCCGACCCAAGTGCGACACTATGCCAAAGCAATGGGTAAGTTGGCGAAAACTGACCCGATTGATGCCGAGATGATTGCGCGGTTCGGAGAAAGTCGCAAACCGGAAGTCACCCGACTGCCAGAAGCGGCAATCCGAGAACTGCAAGCTCTTGTGGCACGTCGTCAGCAGATCGTGGAGTTGGTCACAATAGAAAAGAACCGCCTGCATAGTTGTGAAGCTTGGGTGCGTGAGAGTGTGAATGGCGTGATTACTGCGCTCGAAACTGAACTCAAGACTTTAGAAACTCGCCTTGCCACGTTGAGTCGTCAACGTTGCGAGTGGCGAGAACAGTTAGCGCTGCTTACCAGTGTCAAAGGAATTGGTCCAGTGATTTCTCAAGCGTTGCTCGTGTCGTTACCAGAGTTAGGAACTCGCTCTGCGAAAACCATTGCTGCCTTAGTTGGGGTTGCTCCGTTCAATCACGACAGCGGCAAGTTCAAGGGGCAGCGTCGGATTCAGGGCGGACGCAAGGAATTGCGTTCCCTGTTGTACATGGCAGCGATGTGCGCTGTGCAGCACAATCCCGTGATTCGAGACTATTATCAGCAGTTGACCAAACGAGGCAAAGCTAAAAAAGTAGCTTTGGTGGCGTGTCTACGCAAATTGCTGGTGATTCTCAACGCGATGCTGCGAGACCGACAACCTTGGCGTGACCCTGCCTCACCTGCAATCGAAGCTGCCACTTAGCGCATGACTAGCTGCGATTGCACTTGCGGTTCAATCAAGTTGATTGAACCGCAGCTTTCGGCTGGAAATGACAGCCGAAATGAATCGCTTGACAAGCAACATAATCGCTGCATGAATCATTTTGAATGGGTAAGTTCATAGTTGAGCAAGCCTGCAATCAGATTGAAGCGTAACCCGAAACGCCTGCGACGATTGCGATAGCGCTCCGATAAGATACGGAAAACTTTCAACTTGCGAAACGTATGTTCCACCGTGATGCGGACTTGAGCGAGTTGCCGATTAAATTGGCGTTCTTCCTTCGAGAGCAACTGCTTACGAGACTTCTTGTAGGGTGTACAACTGTAAGCATGAAATTTGGCAATTCCTTGATAGCCTCGGTCTGCCACCCATAATTGTTCGAGTTGGGTCGGCAGTTGAGTGTCTTTAAACAGGCGGAAATCATGCTGTCGTCCTTTACCGAATGCTGTGCAGACAATTAGCCCACTCAGATAGTCGATAACAACTTGTGCCTTGAGCGTGTGCCACTTCTGTTTGCCACTGTAGTAGGGTCGTTGGTTTTTTTGGGGCGTTCTATTGGTGTTTCACTCACATCGACTACCAGAATGTTCCATTCGGTCTCAGCCGAGTGCAGCGCTTTTTTACCGGGCAAGCAGAACTCACCGGACTGAATCAAGATATTCTCAATCTTGCGAACAATCCGCCCCACCGTTGTTTCGTGAATTCCCCAACTTTGTCCGATGTGGAACTGCGTGCGATACTCCCGCCAGTACTCCATCGCAATCAACAGTTGGTCTTCGACCCCGAACTTGCCTTGTCCGCCCCGTTTTCCCTTGCGGGTCAGCTTCGGTTTGAGGACTTCGACCATTTTCTCGAAGGTTTCGCGTTTCACCCCGCACTTGCGTTTGAACAAGTTGGGCGACAGATGTTGAATACGCTCGTACATTTGACCCCTCTCCTGAGCAGCATTTATCCCTTTTTTCAGAGCGTGGAACGCTGCTCAGGATTCATGCAGGAAGTCTAATGTTCGGAAGGAAGTAGCAGGCAGTAATAGCGTCCAGATTCAGGGTCTTCACCACATTCCACATATAGTTTGATTTCACTAAGCGGGAAATCGGTGAAGGGAATGTTCTGGCGAATTGAAGGCTTCTCCACATCGCTGTCGGTGTAGCACTCCAATCGAGCAGTTCGATCAGGGTTAACAATCAGCTTCCACAGTTGAAATTCGCGGAGTAGATGACCGTCTTTCTGATGGCGCAATGCTCTTGATTGATGGCTGCAAATTGCATCAATCAGCCAAAATGCTTGAGCCTTCTCTGCAAGAGCCTGAACGCCATCAGTGTGAAAGAATTGCTTGATGAATCGGTTACTGCGGTAGTAGTTGATTGTTCCGGTAAATTGAGCTAGGAATGCGATCAGTTCTTGTTGTTCTTGTGTTGCTGCTGTCATTGCTAATTGTGTTTAATACATTCGTTGATTGCATGGCGAAAGCCATTGTTCTTGCGGGATTACAAACTGGGCAAAGTCTTCGAGCATTCTTGAGAGATTTCAAGCGTCGCTCCAGGTGTCGATCTCCACGCCAGAGTTCGGCAACTGTAAATTTGATGCCTCGCTCTACAGCAACCTGGCACAGCCTTGAACCATGTCCTCTGCGATGCTCTCGAATGCGATCGTCGATGTCTAATGCCCAGCCCAAGTAGTGTTGAGTTGTCCGCGAAGGGCAGATCGGGCTGTGAAAATGTAGCAAATAAACCCACATTTTCCCTCCTAAAAGGCACAGCCGTCTTCTGGCATCCAGTACCGCTTCAGTTGGTAGCTGGGAAGCGTCAGGACAACGATCGTTTCGAGAAGTTCTAGATTGTTAGGTTGAGTTACGCAGACATCGAGGCTTTTGAGATTGCCGTCTTTGGAGCTTGGGGCAACTTGCTCCGTTTCGAGACGGTAACGGTAAGTTTGCATAGCTCTTTTGGCAGCAGGCGTTGTGACGAGCCATTCGATCGCCGTTGAATTGATGGGTTGGTGCATATCTCTCAGTGATTGGGGTGGGCTTGTACGATCGCTTTGCAGAGAGTGGCGATCAGTGTCGGATTAAGGGAAGGCGATAGCACAGCAGAATTCTTGGTGTTAGGAAGGCTACTGTGCGATTACTGCTTAAAGACGAAGAGCTAATCGATCGTGCGACCGCGAACGACTTGGGGGCGGGGCTTAGGTGTGAGATCTGGCTCTTCTAGAAACTGGGCATCACGCGCATCAACGAGTCCTTTCTTAGCCAGTTCTAAGTGCGCGGCTTTTGTTCCTGGCTTGTTTGTCGTGGTTGGTTCAGGTTGTTGGGTCATAACAATTTTTCAGGGTGGTGGATTGGAGAAATGACTTTCCATCTCTGCACCCTCAAGGCGAAAGCCTTCTGTTGTTGGTCTACAGTTGAGATTTCTTGAGTAAATTGCTGCGAACGTTAGTGAAGGTTTGTGAGTTTAAGGCGGAGATTTTTGTGGTTGAAGTACAATTGCCCTAAGCTGCTGATTTCTGGATGTTTTTCGGTAAGCGATTATGAGCAAGGCAGTCATTTGCGATCTCTGTAGTGCGGTTTGTCAGCCAGGAGCATACGTAGAGTTGAGCGGCTGGTGGGGGAAACACAACCAAGTTTCCAGAGGGCGGCGTAGGGCTGAACGCTGGACATTGGAGCGTAAGCAGGAGCGCGACGGTCTAGCAGCGGATGTCTGTCGCTCTTGTGCTGAAAATCATTTGAAATTCGTTACTTTTAGCTTAGAGAAAACACGAGAGACGTTGCTACACGAACGTCGGCAGAAGCATCCAGAGGAATCCATGCTTGCTGCTTATCGGCATGTTTCAGGTACAACAGTTGAAGGCGTAGGTTGTGACTGCTGCCAGACAGAATGTATTGATCGTCATCTTCATCTGCGATCACAGTGGCAGAATTCTGACGGCGAGGTTTTAGTGGCGGATCTGTGTGAGGCTTGTGTTAATTCGGAACTGCGATCGCGCATTCGACTTGAGAGTGTTCCTCCCTCATCTGTTACTGCAACTGCTTCTGTAAGCTAAGAAGTTCTGGCGTTTGAAGACGTTTTTCCGATTAGCGATCACTTGTCCCTAGCGAGAAGTAGCGTAACCAAGTCTGCAAGGCTAGATCTACGATCTTAATGATTGAAGATGCTAGCATTGGCTGTTAATTTGGGCATTTGTAATTATTCGCAGGGACTGCAAGTACAGCCTGTAATATCTATCTTCGAGTTATTTATTAGTCAATGCACTGACTTTAAGATAAAAATGACCATAGGTGTTCAATTTGGTGAAATATGAGCCGTCAACGCATACGAGACTTAGGTATCACGATTGGTCAATTGCCAACAGGCAAGTACAATGCAATCACTGATGTTCCAGGGATATGGGTGGGTCATTGCACCTTGATTGAGGACACTCCTCGTGTTGCAAGAACTGGGGTCACTGTGGTTGTTCCACGCGAGGGCAGAATTTGGCAGGACTATGCCTTCGCTGGTAGTTATTCATTTAATGGAAATGGCGAAATGACAGGATTGTTATGGCTAGAAGAATCAGGGATGTTAGGATCGCCAATCGCTCTTACAAACACTCATGCAGTCGGCATTGCGCGTGATGCTTTAACAAAATACTGGGTAGAAAGGGGTACTGGAAGTGGATTTTTATTACCAGTTGCAGCGGAAACGTATGACGGTTGGCTGAGTGATATCAATGCCTTTCACATTCAAGAATCTCATATCTATCAAGCATTAGATGAAGCAAGAACGGGGGGTGTGTCCGAAGGGAATGTTGGTGGTGGCACAGGCATGATCTGCCACGGTTTTAAGGGTGGGATTGGGACCGCTTCTCGATTAGTATCGACACAGTTAGGATATTATACCGTTGGTGTGTTGGTACAAGCAAACTATGGAGATAGAAGCTTTTTAAGGGTAGATGGTGTACCTGTGGGGCTTGAGATTACACCAGAGGTTGTTTCACTGCCTTGGAATAATCCGCCCTCAGGTGGGTCAATTATTGTTATTATTGCTACTAATGCGCCACTTCTATCTGTTCAATGTAAGCGTCTTGCTCGACGAGCTACAGTTGGATTAGCGCGGGTCGGTGGATTAGGACATAATAGCAGTGGAGATGTCTTTCTCGCATTTGCTACTGGAAATCATTTATTGGACAATGTTTCGGGGCTACAGGAGATAAAAATGCTTCCTCACGATCAATTAGATCCTTTCTTTCAAGCGGTCGCTGAAGGGGTAGAAGAGGCAATTCTCAATGCCCTTAGCGCAGCATCTACAGTAGAAGGTTTTCAAGGTCGCGTTGCTCACGCTCTACCTTTGGATCAGTTGAAAACAATTATGGCAAAGTATCAAAGGCTACTTGACTAGAAATCAATGAATTTATGTGCATTAATTAGAGTTATCTACTGCACCTAGAGCTTTTAGAGTAGACCGCTGAGCTTCTGTAAGTCCTCTTGTGCCAGTAATATTCATGCTTTCACAAGGGCGCTCAATTCTAAGCGTTCTGAAGCATTCTCCAGTCTTAACGTTCCATAGTCTTACCGTCTCATCTTGCGCTGTACTAGCTAATATTTGGCTGTCTGGACTAAATGCTACTGCCCAGATCCAACTAGAATGTCCTGTCAAAGTTTTAACACATTGCCCAGTATTATTGCTCCACAATTTAACGTCAATAGCTCCCTGATCGCCTGCAATTAACTCAGCATTTGGGCTAAAGTCAACTGACCAGATTTGCGTTTCGCAAGAAATACTCCTGATTAGCTTTCCTGTACTAATACTCCAGCTTTTTACCGTTCCATCCTGACTACCGCTGATTAGTAATTTGCCATTTTCCCTAAATCTAACTGCCCAGATTTGCCCTGAGTGTGCTTGAATGATTCGACTTAGTTGACCTGAATCAACGTCCCAAATCTTAATTTGTCCATCATCGGTGCCAGTTGCCACAATCTTCTGATCTGGGCTGAAGCAGGCAGACCAAACTTGAGTTGTGTGAGACAAAGTGTGAAAACATTCTCCTGTTCTAACGTCCCAAATTTGGGCGGTGCGATCGCTGCTGCAACTTATCAACTTTTTACCATCGGGACTGAATGCCATGTTCCAGATTGGATTGGTATGTTTGTGCATTGTCTTAAGTACTTGCCCCGTATCGGCAGACCAAAGTTTTACGACCCCCAAATCACTTCCACTCGCGATCACCGATCCGTCTGGGCTAAATAGTGTGATTTGAACCGGGCTAACGTGACCTTTCAGTGTGCGAAGGCAGTCACCTGTTTCAATGTTCCATAACCGGATGGTTTGATCGTTGCTCCCTGTGACGATCGTGCGTCCATCAGGACTGAATGAAGCAGATAGAACCCAATTAGTATAGCCACGCAGCGTTCGCAAGCAGTCTCCACTCTTAATCTGCCAAATCTGAATTGTCTGATCATTGGTGCCCTTGGCAAAAGCTTTTCCGTCTGGGCTAATGGTGATTGATTGAATTCCAGCAGCAATCTTACCTTCAATCATTCTCGTGCATTGAGTGGTAACAATGTCCCAAAGCTTGATTGCGCCATTCTGCTCTCCACTAATCAGCGTGTTTGTTTCCGGAACAAATGCAATTGACCAAACTTGACTAGATTGAGTTGGCAGAATTTTGTGAATTTTCCCAGTTTCCCAATTCCAAACTTTAATTGTCTGATCCTCACTACAGGTTGCAAGAAGAGACTGGTCTACTTTGAACACAAGCTGTCTAATACTACCGTCATGAGCTTTGAAGGTTCTGATACACTGACGAGTCTCTATATCCCACAGTCTCACACTTTGATCCTCTCCACCTGTTGCAAGAATATTCGCTCTTGGGTTAAATGCTAGAGTTCGGATTCCCTCAGTGGAAGCATTAAGTGTAAATAAATACTTTCCTGTAGCAGTATCCCATAATTTGACCTGTCCATCTCCGCCAGCACTCGCTAGTAACGTTCCATCTGGGCTAAAAGCTACATCCCATACACGATGACTATGACCAATTAAGTTATAAATGCACTGTCCCTTTAAGCACCAAATTCGGACTGTACAATCACTACTGGCACTAGCCAAAGTAGAACCATCTGGACTAAATGTAACTGACCAAATTCGGTTCGTATGCCCTTTACAGGTCACTAACTGTCGCCCGGTGGACACTTCCCAAACGTAAATATTGCCGTTTGCATCTCCACTAGCAAGTGAATGGTTATCTGGACTAAATGCAACACAAAAGATCGTGCCGAAAGTTTCGGTAAACACTGAATGCCCTAGGTCAGAATTTACAAAAAGAGTGTCCTGTAATGCTTGTCCCTGTAAGTAAGCTTGCCAAATCGTAAGATTAGAGAAATCGCGTCCATTTAAGCTAATCTTTAGCTCTCCGAGTAAGTTCAGTAAATTTCCCCCAAAATATCCAGGTTTATTATGGAAACGGTTCTTTAAACCAAGTAGAATTTGTGCTAAATCTTCTTCAGTTTCGTCCATAAAAATCATTCTTATTCGCTCTACAATTGGTTGTAAAATTAGGCGGATTTGCATTGTTCTAATATAGTCTTCAGCTTGTGCCTTAATTAGGCTAATCTGATTCAAAAGATATGGAGACTGAATTGTAATTTCTCGGCAAATTTCTTCGATCAAACGATTGATAACGTATTCCATAATCACTGGTTGTTGGGTGAACTTCGTTTCTCCCGCTTTCTGAATTAGTGATCTTCCTCGCAAAACATTCAGTGTGTTAAATAGCTGGGATTTTGCCTGAGTGGTTAATAAATTGGCTTGCAAACTCTCAAAGGTAATGGGTTCACGAGCGATTGCAAGCCAGTACATCACTTCCTGCTCTAAGGTTGAGATGCGAGTGAATTGCCTTTGTAACAAATCAGTAATGTCATCAAAGCTGTAGCTACCCTGCTGCAAAAGTTGGATAAATCTGTCGGTATCTCCTCCAAGGAAATCGCAGATCCCGTCTGCTATGATGTTAAGCGCTAGGGGATTTCCAGCATAGTGATTAACAATTAGTTGCCAATTTTCATCTGATGTAGCGGACAAATTCCGATGAACCAAAATCTTTCGCCCATCTTTGCTAGGAAGTCCCGCTAACGTGAAAGACTTAATTTTCTTACCTTCCAGTAGAGTCAAATCTCTAAATCGCTCCCGACTCGTGAGAATTAAACAGCTATTATGGCGTTCTTTTGCAATTCGTTGAATCAACTGTTCATACTCAATACAATCAGGACTATATTGTATAGTACTCAATTCTTGATGCCCTAATATTGACTCTGCATTGTCTAGGATAATTAAACAGCGTTGATCCCTAAGATAGTTCATCATCAACGAGATCCGGCGGTCTAGTTCTTCCGGCAGGCTCACAGGTTGCTCGGCAAAGAAAAGGATCAAATCCTCTAAGATTTTATTAACTGGGGGAGTATTTTGTAGACTTCGCCAAATTACATGATCAAACTGTTCTGTGATCTCATCAACTAAAACAGCCGTCAAAGCAGTTTTTCCAATCCCTCCCATGCCCAAGATTGTAAGAACTTTACAGCCATCTTCGATCATTTGCTTGATCTGAACGAGTTCTGTAGCTCGTCCACAGAACTGTTCTACTTCTTCTGGTATTTCACGCAGATCTTGGCGAGGTAATTTCCGTACAAAAGCAATTTGAGGTCCGTCCTGACCTTTTTCTTGAATTCTTTCTTCTATTTTAGATTGTAGATTGCCTTTATATTTTGACTCAAGCCACCGATGAATATCGCGCCAATTGGTAGGGCGCTTTCCAGTTAAGGCTTCAATGTAGTTATAGAGTCCTTTTGATAACTCACTTACATAATTCCGCCCTAGATGCTCTTGAAGTTCATTAGACGTATCTGCCACTAATAGTAAGCATAGAGACTCCTGCTCAGCGGGAGAAAGACCTTTACTCCTAGGACGGTATTCTTTTTTCGCTTCTGCAAGATCACTCAAGAGCTGAGACATATCCCACCCCATCCCCTCTAAATCCTTAGGCTGTAAACGCTTTGAAGGAGAAACCATCTTATTGTAGAAAATTCAACTGGTGCTTATTATAGCTAAGTACCCAACATTGGTTGGGTATCTCAAATTACGAAAATACCCAACATACAGGGGTACTAATTTCATTAAGGTCGCTCTAAGGTAAAGACATGCTTCCACAGTTTTAATGAGAAGCATATTAATTAAGTCAAAAACCAGCGCAAAATAGAGGTAAACAAAATGTTTGAACCAGACTATAGAGCGACTTCCTATGCAGACTTAGGCAAATATCAATCAATAATCTCTCAACACTCACTGATGGCAGCAAGCGCAGCGGGTGCAGGAGCAATCGTTCCGATTGCGGATACTATAGCTGTCTCTGGAATTTGGTTAGCGATGATTGGTCGCATTGCGGAAGCATCTGGAAACCGTGCAGACGATGCTGCGATTCAAAAATTTGTCATTAGTGTAGTTCAGGGGGCTGGTTCCTACATTATCGGAACCGTAGTGTTGCGAGGGCTAATGATTGCAACAGGGATTGGTATAGTGGGAGCGGTTGCAATAAATGCGCTATTAAATTTCTTGTACACTGCACGTTTGGGAATTTTCATTGCTGAACAATTCGATAAGCCTGGATTTGAAATGTCTCATGCGCTTTCGATGGTAGAGTCGGCAACAAAAATTGTGTTTTCAATTCCGACGATCGAGGAACTGAAGTTTGCATTCAATGTGACGCAGCATAAAAAGAATTAAGCTTCTGCCTAGAGATTTGTTCAGTATTTACATTGGAGGGGGCGTGTCTCAGTTCTACATGCTAGTAATCGCAGCCGACCTAGCAGAACAAATTAATTCAGACTCATCGCCATATTTCGCTCGGCAAATCATAAACAACGAAGATGTTCAAAAATTAGTTGAAGAGCTTGCTGAGATCGGAGTTGTTGCTACTTTTCATGTGTTCAAAACTCCTCCGGCTGCTTCTCCGGTAGTTAATGCTCCATCTCAGTACAGACCTGCCTATGCCTATTATCTCTGGAATGCTTGTCATAACCGTTGGATGATTTGGAATTCGTATGTCAATAGTTGGACTTGAGTACGGTAGGCGGTTGAGTTGGCGGAAAACTGCGATCAGACTGTCATGTACTTACATTGGAAGGCAAGTCGTCAAGTTCTACTCTTATCTTGTCCCTAATTAGTACAAGTCCAGTGTCTTTCAATAATTTAAGTGTCCTATCTTCTGGCTGCTCACATCTAATGGTAAGGAAAATTTTCATGTCTACATAACGACAAAATTCTCTGTTCTGAAAATGCGATAGCCTGATTTGCGCCAGGTTTCTGGTGAGATTGGAGGCAATTTAGGCTTGTGAATTGTTACGTGAAGCAGTTTCATCTGAATAGATCACTCTTTAACAATAAGGAATCAGAAGATGACTTATGAAATTTTAGGGCGATGGGACAGTTAACTTGGAGGTTCTGATTCATGCTGTCGGTTTTCTACCTATTCCCATCTGAAGAGACATCAGATCCTACTTATCTTACAAGGGTGATGTATAAAAGCCCGAATGGTCAATGTTTTGCTATCGCTCAAAGTAGTCCCCCTTTACAAATTCAGCAAATTCAACATCTGTTTGAATTGTTGAAGCAGCATGACAATGAGTGGATTGATGCTTTTCCTGAACAGTGGGACCAGTGGATGAAAACGATCGCAGAGCATTCAGTCAGAACCCTCGATCTGTTACTGCTGAATCTATGCGACGAACCTGGACAAGAATGTGCTAGTTGGGAAGCTATCGTGGTTGGAGAAATTGACCTACTTCAAGTTCTGTCAAATGGGTATGTCCTTTTTAGATCACAAGCGATTGCCAATACTTTGCACAATAATCCTACACGGACTAACCCAGTTTATTTCCGTGCTGAATGCGGGGCGGATTTTCTATTCCTATCAGAGCGTAATCTTTTATCAAGAATAACTCAGACTATTCAGAAGAGTAACTTTAAACCTAGTTCTCAACAAGAGCTACTCAGTTTTGTCCAATCGCTGAATCTTACAGTTCATCAATTGGCATCGTTCCCAAGCTCAAGCCTTTCCAATCGATTACCTCTTCCAACTAATCCAAAACTTGACTCTGAAGAAATCGCAGATTTCCCTTCTTCTTCTACAAACCATAAGCAAATTGCTGCAAAACGCCCAGGGCATTGGCTAATTCTTGGAATTAGCGCTGTCTTCTTCGTTGCTTTGATTGCTCAACATTTCTTCCTCATTTTAGTTTCTTTCATTGCTCTACTACTTGCAATAAAGCATTTCTTGTAGTTGCTTCTTGTGTTTGCTTCAAATGCGTCCCTCTATTCTTGTTAATCAGTAACTTAGCCATGAAACTTCAAATCTTGAATCAACAGGCTGAAGCGATTCAGCAACTCTGCAATTCTATTTCCCCAGACTGGATTCGGGAGGATTGGGTGATGAATGATAGTAGCTTGCCCGTCTGTCTTCAGCAGATTCAAACCTATGCCTCTAGCTTGGTCAAGCTGACCTCCTCTCCTGTCAAGATTGGCATTATGGGCGAGTTTAATGCTGGCAAGACCTTATTGCTCGGTAATCTGATTGGATATGCGGATGCTTTACCAATTAGTGAAATTCCTACAACTGGAAATGTGACTGCAATTCATCTGCGCCAGCAGAATATGTTTGAGACGACTCAATTTACAGGTTTCACTGTTGAGTATCTCAGTAACATTGGTGTTAAAGAATGCTTAAACTTTATGCTCGATGAAGCGCAGCAGCGATCTCGCTCCACAAATATACCTTCTGACTTACTTCAGCAACTCACCCAAATTCGAGCAGAGGTAGAACGGGCTGTTACCTTGCGCTCTGAAGTAATTGAAGTTCTGTTGGAATGGAGCGAGAAAGCCTGGGATCGAAGCCAGAATCCAGAATTACGCTACTTACTCCGGGAGATTGTTATCTTCCTGCGATCTTATAGTGCTTATGGACGGGTACTAGTTGAAAGATCATACGAGGTGGATCGCGAAACAGTTCTAGAAGGATTAAAACTTGCAAATCTGCCGGAAATTCAAAGCCTTGAATTTGAACAACTTCCTAAAACACCTATTGAATTACCTCAATTTCCCAAACACCTGAACAGTCAGCTATTACAACAGAGTTTTTCGCTAATTGCTCGAATCAGAGTTAATGTGAGTGTTTCCAAGGAGATCTGGAATTTATCCGGTTTAGAAGGACTTCAGGAATTAGTTTTAATAGATTTTCCTGGCTTAGGAGCAGCTAATTCAGGAGCGCGAGACACCTTCTTGTCCTTGAGTGAACTAGCAGAGGTTCAAACGATTCTAATTTTGTTGAATAGCAGAACTCCTGGGAATGATCGGGCGAACCGAATCTTCACTTTAATGGAACGAGGCAAACAGGGGCAAGATCTCAAGGATCGCATTCTGGTTGGGGTTGGTCGATTTGATCAACTACCAGAAGAAATGCGCGTCTTAGATCAATTAATTGATTTACCAGACGATGATTCCCCATTTCAGAATTTACTAGAACCTGAACCCCTGTCTGAACCTGAAGTACTGCAACAATTGAAGGCGTTAGATAAGGTACTTACTGATGCTTATGCTTTCACCGCTCGTCGAGATCAAGTCGTGCTATTATCTCCAATGATTGGTTTGAAGCATCAATCCGAGCAGTGGAGTACCTTGCAAGCTGGATCAGAGGAGTTTTTAGCGAATCTTGTTTATGTGGGTAGCTCTATTAAGCAAGCGCAGGAGATGAGAGCTAAATGGGAGAAACTAGGCAAGCGTTTGCTACAGACTGAGCCGCGTAGCTTACTTGGTCGTCAATTGCTTGATTTCGCGTTTGATGGTGGCGTTAGCCGTCTACGGAGTTTACTTGGAACACACATAGCTCAACATGGGCTGAAGCATCTCTCTAAGGACGTAGATTTGGCTTGGCAGAATTTGCAACGAGAGGGAACCCGATTGGCGACTATCCAGAAGAAACTACAATTGCAAGATATTCCAATTGTGGATAGTGACTCAATTCTAAAATTGCGAGACATTCTGCAAAATCTAGTGAAAATCTACAGTGATTTCCGGGATCAGTGTTGGAGTGAACCGCTACAAGATAGTCAACGTGGAGTACCAGTTAGTGATGTCGTGTATGAAGAACTCACATTTGAAGTTTTTCGATGGGAACAGTGGAACCTTCTCTTTCACCGAGCCAATGAGCAAGGCATAATCGAGCTACCAAAATTTACTAAGGGGATTTTGATAGATATCGATCCAACTCTTGATCAGGACCGAGAAGATGGTATTCCAAATACCAGCGATGAATTCTTTCCTGTCTTTGAAAACACTTTTTATCGGGTTGCTAGGTTTGCTTGCGATCGCACTCAAGCTGCTGTTGTAGATCGCTTGAATACACTTTCTTACTCTGTCGAACAATGGCGAGAATTGCTGGAAGAGGTTCTCCCCGCTGATCAACAGAGTGAACGGGTGAGGCAGATTCGCCAAAAAAATAAAAATGCTCAGCTTCTGCAAATTCTACTAGGTGTATCAACTCACCCTGAGCGATTGCAAGCGAAGTTATTTCAGTCATGTGAATTGCAGGCAGAAAGCTTGCCTGGTGTTAAAGCAGCAGAATTATTTCCCTTAGCTCAGCGAGATCGCACACATCCCCACGGACAGTTCTTTGATTGGGCGTTAGACAAACCAAAATCAGAGCGTGTTCCTGCGGACAATGAGGTTCTCGTTCTACGTCTGCGAGACGAAATGATTAGCTGTGCAGGAGTGCAACTTGTACAGTTTGTTAGCGAGAAGAATCAAAAAGTGAACGAATGGCTAAATGATGTGTCTGTTGAGTTAATTAATGCACTGCAAACCTTACTCAGAGATGAGGCACTCCTGCGAGACATTGTGACGGATCATGCGGCTACTCAACAACAAACACATCCATTGTTAGGTGTTTTATCTCAGCTCACAAGCTTAATTTCAGCAAGCAAATTTTAACTTCAACTAGAATCACCAGATTAGGAGAGTTCTATATGGCAATCGACATTAACCTTGATTCTGTTTTTGTGCTTCGTGCAAATGCTGAGAATCCTCAGTTGTTGGATCTCCCGACAATTAAGCTGAATTCTTCCGATACAAATTACCCGTCTTATCTTTCTCAAATTAGTGTGGCTGTACGTGGTATTCCATCTGATCTAGCCATTGCAATTCAGTCTGCCTACAAGGGATTTGTTTCTAATGAACCAATTGAATTGAAAGGTGGTTCTCAACTTTTGAAGCAAACCCCCTGTGTTTGGAGTCAGACCCTGCCTAGTGAACTAAATGGTCTGCTACAAGTTGATGTGCAGTATTTCGATAGTGATGAAACAGGTGCCCCAATTCGATCTATGCCTCAAACAATCGCAGCCGCTTGTAGACTCATTACCTCACCTATTGGTTCTGAAGCTCAACCTGTGACTCAATCCGTTACAAATCTGACGACTGAAATTTCCTCGGAACCAGAATTCCCTGGCTGGATTGCAATTGATTATGGTACCTCAAATTCAACTGTAACCCTATTTGACACCCGCCGCGTACCGCGCCCAACAAGTTTGCCCAAAGAGCAAGCAAACGATTTGCGAGATCGTTTGAGTCAATGGTTAGCATCTCCTGCTAGCAAAGCTCTACCTGACGTTAGTGAAGCTGCTTGGCAAAAGTTTGTCCATGACACAAAATTCAATTCCGATCAGTTACTTTCCTCTATTGCCCAATTAGAGATCAGCCTCAATTGCCAAGATGAGCAGTTTCGCAGATCGGCTTACAAAAAACTTCGTGGTATCTACCATGCAGCATTTCGAGTGCCACCGTTAGAATGGCAAAATTTGATTCCTGTAGAGCTAGATCGTAATCGTCGCTCGACCGAAATTTCCAGTGAACTAGAGATTTTGCATCTTGGGAAACCCTTGACGGTATTAATGGGTGAACAAACTAAAACTCATTGGAATCAGGCACTAGAAGATAATGATAATAGTGTTCAAGGTAGATTTCATCATTCTCCCAAACGCTACTACGGCGAATCACGCATTTGGTCGGTAACACAAGATGGGCAGACTCGCAAAATTGGAGTTGAAGAACTAGTGCAATCGGCTTGGTCTCATCTTCTGCACCTTACTGATGACTTTCGGCAAAGAAATCCGGGTCGCTTCGCAGAAGGAAGGTTTGATCGCGTGGTTGTGACATATCCAACTAAATCATCCCCTGCGGTACGCCGCGACATTGAGCGATTATTTCAGGAGCTTGGCATTTCTCAAGTTCAAACTAGCTATGACGAAGCAGTTTCGGTAGCAATCTTCTTCCTCTGGCGCGAGTTCGGTGGTGATCTAAATACTGGAATTGAATCTTTCAAAACGAGATGCCATCGACATCCGAGTAATGACAAAAAATGGTTTCAGAATGTTTTGGTACTCGATATTGGCGGCGGCACTACCGATCTTGCTCTCATGCGGTTGACACTGGAGGAAATTGATCCCTTTAGTGCTGATGAAGACCGAGGAGCAGGAGGAAGATACTATGTCCTGACACCGAGATTGTTGCGCTCTTCAGGTCATCCTCAGTTAGGAGGTGAGTTGATTACTTTGAGACTTCTCCGACTGCTCAAGACTGCGATCGCTGATTGTTTACTTACAGCAGTTACCCAAGGGGATTTGGAATGCGATACGCTGAAAAACTTGATTCCCAAATTGAACGAGAACGGTCAAGAGCGTTTTGATAGTGGCAGTCTTATTAAGCGTGTTGATGTAGAAAACACAGAGGGTGATGTAGCCGTTCAGGATGCGTTGCGGGAGGTGGAGCGCGTAATTCCGACACAGTGGGAGAATGCTGGACAACAGACAAGTCAACGGCTGCAAACCTTTTATACGTTGTGGGATTATGCAGAAGAAGCCAAGCTAGAGTTTAGTCGGAAATATCAGCAAGACTCAACTCATCACCATACTTTCACTTTGCTTGAGTCTCAAATTACTGATGTTTTGAGGCAACTCAATCTGGACTTCAAACTTAAAGACCCTATTGCGCTTCAAGTCACCATCGATAGTGAACAATTTAACCGGGCTATTATGCCTGTGATTCAAGAGGCAATTGGGTTAGCAAAAGGCTTGGTGATGAGCGAACTTGGAGAACAGGCGGTAGCAAATCCGCTAACACAAAATCGAGTAGATTGGCTGATTTTATCGGGTAAGACCTGTGCCCTTCCCCAAGTTGAGCGGGAGATTTATCAGGAATTTAGTCGATGTGATTATTTTGTTTGGAATCCAGAACGGATTACCTTTGTGCCACAGTATACGAAGCTCGCGACTTCGGCAGGTGCTTGCTATGCAGAGCGGCTTCTACAACTCAAATTCAATCTTGAAGAATCTAAAGTTCTGCTGCGGAAGGGGGCAAGCCAGCTATTCATTGATGTCAAGAACCTGTTCTATTTCCTGCCTTGTTCATTCAAATTACTCGCCCAATCGGGTCAGTTACCTCTTTTTGATGCAGGACAACGATTGCATCAACTAGATTTTGAGCAAGAAGGTGAACCTTTAGCTAAGGTTCGGAGTCGATGGCTAGAAGGTGTGCAGTTAACGAGTATTATTTTTCGCCAGGACTATCAAGGTGGAGAGTTAATGCAGTGGGGCAGCTTCAATAGCAATCGGCTTGCAAAGGAAATTGGGATGTCGCCTCGTGAGGTTCAAGACAAAATTAGAGTGCAATTTGAAATTGATCACAAACTCCGGTTTAAGCTGCTGCTCTGTCAGGGGAAAGCGCATCGCTGGCTAGGCTCCAGTTTACCTACGCTAGATATTAAGCCAGCAATTGTAGCTGCAAGGCTGGACTCCATCGAACAGCCACTGTTCACTCAAGGTAAGCTAGGAGTCGAGATCGCAGTGCATGTTCTAGAGTCTGCCCATCGGCTGGATGCTCATCATTCGGTGTTTCAAGCGGAAGCTGACTACACAAATTCCTTTGAAACCTTTCGCTATGAATCAGACGAGTCAACTGGTACAGGTATTATCAGTTTGCCGCTGCCTCCATTTCCACATAGCAAGAAGCACACTTTCTATTTACGCTATCCCACCAGCGACGAATGGATATGCATCGGTGAATTGGTACGTCCTACGCAGGAACCAGAATTTCCTTGTAATTATCATGTCACTTTAGATAATCAAGGGTTCCTGCGGCTGCATGTTGGTGAGGTTCCCTATTGGACTGCAAGCACTCCTGAAGGACTTCAGCAAGACGGTTGTGTGTATCGGGCTGAGCTAGAATTGCAACCCAATCAAGCGAAGAAAGAACGCGATCCATTCTGTGGAATACACTAATGCAGAAATTACACGCTTTACTCCAGGTCAAAAATTCGCATCTAGCTCAATTATTACGCTATCAACTTTATGGGATGCGAACTTCGTTAAGAGCTGCCCTGATTGAATTACCTACTGATCCAGGTGCAGCTCATTGTGAGGACTTACTGAATGCCTTGGAATCACTAGCTGGTCCTTTGCCGAAACGCCCTCAATCTGAGTCAAAAGAAGCTCCGCAGATCCAACCTTCTTCTGATTTAGAGGATGTGCTAGAAACGATTTCAGAGCCTCAACCCATTTCACCTCTCGATTCCGCTGTACAATCTTGCAAAATTTCTCCCCACCGTGAACTGCGACTTACGTCATTACGACAGGCAGTTTGTCAAGACCTAGACCTACGGGATTATCTTGGCGAGGTCTGTCTGAGGGTAGGAGATGAAGGGCTATGGCATGATATCCAACAAGTCTTATTAAGACTTCCTGTGGTTAAAGCAAAATCTTGGCAGCAAAGAAGTCTTGCGATTGCTCAAGCTGAATCATTGCACCCGACGGTTAGCTCTTCCTACCTAATTCCACTACCTTATGTTCGAGATGAGGTAATTTATCAAGGACTTACGGAACTTGAGCAGCCTTCTGGATTGCAGCTTAAATTTAACGCTCCGCTGGACCCACGAGTTAATCAGGGCAACCTAGCTGGAGATCTGCACTTTCTGGCGCAAGTTGTATCGATTTGTCTGAAATTTATCGAAATCAATCCGAGTTCGCTATGTCATGCACTAAAGAGCATTCATCGCTTTGGTTTAAAGTCTTTAGATTCATTGGAGCAGCGATCGAAATATGTAGAAGCGCTGATTGATCGATTTCAGCGAGTTCAACGAGAAACCAATTCTCTAATCCTATTGCGGGCAAGGTTGGATTTGGATGAGGCAATTCATTCACTAGTTTATGACCCGCCTGCTGATCCAGATTCGTGGTGGGGACGCTTGCAGCAAGACGCTCGTCGCACGTTAGAAAACTTTGTTCGGCAATTAAATGCACAGGAGGGGCAAAAAGTGAAACTGCGATCGCTATGGGGAGCTTACGCTGATGTGTGTGAATTGTCGCGGGATGATATTCGCTTAGAGCAGGGCGGTATCCCAGGGGATATACTTGCTTGCCTTCGAGTTTATGCCTCTATTGATGGTAAAGAACTGCCTGGGCGAGTCATTTATAGATCTGCTTGACCGCTATCGACCAGTCCGTCTTTCGGGTTCTCCCAAATTATAATGAGATAAAATGCGATTGCGATTACCTAGACAACAACGCTTGATTGTAGGGTTGCTAGAAACCTCAGTCATCACAATTTAGAAGGATTCAAAGTCTCGCTGTTATTGGATGACAAAAGTAACTATGATGAATCAAACTTTTGAATGGGCTGATGGTACTGCTTTACTGCATGATTTTGAAGTTGAACGCATTCTTGGAACTGGAGGAATGGGAGCAGTCTATTTAGTGCGTAGCCGCTCTACCAGGTATGAATATGCCGCTAAAAAGAGTCGCATCCCTAACTTGGGGAGTCGGCGACAATTTCTAACAGAGTTACTGACTTGGATTGATCTACCTGAGCATCCTTCGGTAGCAGCATGTCGTTTCTTCCGAAGCATTGAGCAGTCAGTTATTATATTTGCAGAATTTGTCAGTGGTGGTTCACTTAGTGATTGGATTCGCACAGGTCGGCTTAACACCTTGGAAGAGATTTTGGATGTAGCTATTCAATTTGCTTGGGGCTTACATGTCATTCATGAACTAGGACTTGTTCATCAAGATGTTAAACCGGGAAATATCTTAATAACTGAAGAAGGGTTGATCAAAATTGCAGACTTTGGTTTGGCTAGAGCGCGAGCAGTAGCTGGACTTGAAGCGGTTGACTCTGAAAGTAGCATTTTGGTTAGTGTTGGAGGAATGACTCCAGTGTATCGCTCACCAGAGCAGGCTGACGGATTGCCGTTAAGCCGCAAAACAGACATTTGGAGCTGGGGACTGTCTGTTTTAGAGATGTTTCGCGGCTCCGAGCCAGTTGCTGATGGGCAAGCAGCGAGATACTCACTTGACCTATACTTGCAAAACGGTCCAACTCGTGAGAGCCTTCCGCCTATGCCAGAAAGTGTGATCGAAATTCTGTGTCGATGTTTCCAGCATGATCCAACGGAACGTTGGTCAACTATGCTTGATATTGCAAATGCTCTAAAAGTAACTTTTTACGAGGCTTTAGGTAGAGACTACCCGCGTTTAGATCCATTGTTTCCGGCGCGTCGCTCAGTAGGAACGCTCGACTATGAACGAGCCACAAATGTTGGTGATTGGATTGCTCCTGATAGGTGGTTAAGCTATGCTCTGCAAGTAGAAGGACGTAACCTTGCAGAAGCAGAATTACTGCTGTTTCGTGACGCTTGCTACTCACGAAAAGCAAGAGCAGTTGCTGATTTGATCGGATATGACGAAGTTTATGCTATCAATCATCAACGCATTGCTAGAGGGGATGAAGTTTTACAGCCAGCCCAAGCAATGCTCTGTCTAAATAAAGCTGTAGTGCATGGTTCTGTGGGCGATTTTGGGGGCATGTTGGAGTTGAGCGATGAAGCTATTAACCTGCTTCATCCATTCGCGCAACATTTGAGATCTAGCAAGATGGCGACTGAGGCAATTGGTTGGGCAATTCAGAATGAAACAGCCAGGAACGAAGCCTGCTTTACGGGAAATATCTCCGAGATCGCACGAATTCACACTATTGTAGACAAGCCAGAAGTCGTGCAATTAATGGTGGAGGCGATTAGCTGGCTCCTTCTAAACAATGCTCTCTTCTGTAAGGCAAATGCTTTAGTGATGGTAGGTGAATTAGAGCATTCCATTAGGCTATATGACAACGTAACTCAAGAGTTAGATTTGCAACTTCAAACGCAGAGTTATTATTCTCAGCAGTCAGCGGCAATATGCCAAGGACGGGAACAAATAATTGTTTATCTTGCTCAAGCACATCAGAATAAAGCACAAGCTCTTCAACTGTCAGGACGATTTGATCAAGCAATACATGAGTTTGACCGAGCATTACAATTTTGGACAACTGAGATTTCTGAACCAGCCAAAAGAGCATTTAACTTTGCGTCTATCTCCGTAGCGAAATCGCGGCTGTTGCTGATGCTTGATCAAGTAAATAAGGGGCTAGATGTATGTAACCGCGCAATTTTAGTATTAAATCCGTTTATGTCCAGCGATAGTAATTGGCAAATACAAAATGTATTGGCTTGTCTCTATCTGAACAAAGCAAGTCTCTTATTGCAGAAAAGATTTAGCCCTGATATTTTGAAGACAGCCGTAAACTCTATTCTCAGTTTTCTAAATCTTCAGACTCAACTAGAGTCTGATCTAGATCAAATAGAGGTGGCTGCTGATCGAGCAATTCAACTTTGGGAACCCTTAGTAAGAAAAGATGGTCGAAATGAGCTTTCTGATTATTTGGCTAAAGCCTGTGGAGCCAAAGGAATAGTACTTCGCCATCGACGGAACTACCGAGAGTCTCTAGCTTGGTTAGAGCGGGCAGTTCAGATACTTGAGCAATTAGTTTATAACGAAGGGCGGCAAGATCTGCTTGATGAATTAGCTCGTGCTTGCTTGAATCAAGCAAATTCGCTAGACGATGCAGGTATTCATGAAGCTGCTTTGAGACGATATAACCAGACAGTTGAATTGAGATCGCAGCTAATGCACTCGACCAACCAACCAGAAGTGGCTCTTGGGTTGGCACAAGCCTATTATGAGAAGGCAGTATGCTTGTATCGAATTGCATCCAAAACAGATTCTCCAGAGTTATGTAGGGCTTATTCGCGGGATGCTCTAAATCATCTTGACCAGAGTATAAGCAGGTATCGCTATTTAGTAGCAAGTGGATGGAAAATGGCTCGGTTACGCTTGAGACAAGCAGAAGTTGTTCGTGCAAGAATTCTTGCAGATTAGAGCTAGAAAGTGTGAATCTGAACTTACAGGTGATGTATGACTTCAAAGGTAATAGTTGAACATCTGCTTCAACGCGCTCGAACTGAAGAAGATTTTAAGGTACTCCGAGGGTTTACTGTCGAAAGTGAGCTAGGAGGAGGTGGAATGGGAGATGTATTCCTCCTGAAACAGATTGTGAATGGACAACTCTCTGCTATCAAAGTGATGAAGCCAGAACTCGTCTCTAATGAAATGTCTCGACGATTGTTTACACGCGAGATTGCGAACATGAGTGCTTTAGATCATCCTAACATTGTGCGTTTACAAGGCTCTGGTGGTTCAACTGATACCTATTTCTTTGTCATGGAGTATTGTGCTGGCGGTAGTGTTTTCGATCAAATGCTTCGTTCCGATGGAAAGCTTTCCATTGAAGAGGCTAAAAATATTAGCTTGCAAGCCCTGGTTGGATTAGAGTACGCTCATTCAGCCCTTATCCCAAATGTTCTTTTGGCAGACGGAAGCCTTGCTAGTGGTAAGGGATTAGTACATCGCGATCTCAAGCCACATAACATTCTCTTATCTAAATCCGGTAATTCTACGACTGCCAAGATCGCCGATTTTGGATTAGCTAAAGCTTACCAGCTTGCTGGTAAAAGTGGAAATACTGGTACTGGTGAAGTCGCTGGCACATGGGCTTTTATGCCACGACAGCTTGCCTTTAATTACAAGTATGCCCAGCCTGATGTTGATGTCTGGTCGATGGCTGCATCATTGTACTATATGTTGACTGGCGTGCCTCCCAGAAACTTCTCCGGTGGAAGAAACCCTGTTGGCGTGGTACTAAGGAATAACCCAATCCCAATTCGTGAGCGTGATTCGTCTATTCCAAGGGCTTTAGCTGAAGTTATTGATCACGCTCTGATTGAGGAACCGGAGATTTACTTCAAAAGCGCGGGAGAATTTCGGAAAGCTCTGGAAAATGTGTAATGTTTTCCTAAGATTATTCGTTAATCTAATATTGGGTCTCAGCTTAGTTGTGGAAGTTAAGCAACTAACAAAAGTGAGAGTTTTTAGAATCGAACCTTCGACAGTTCTGGCTATCCATTCCTCGCATATTTCTTAACAAAGGAATAAGCATTATAAAGCGGATGTAGCATGGGTTTGAGCGATTCTGCTGAGGTTGACAAATACTTCTGCACTGATTGTTGCAATCAAACTTCAATCGTTCTGTAACTATAAACAACAATAGGTTGAGAAATGCTGAGAACTGTTGTGGATCAGATAGGGTTGGCGATGTGTGCGTTCACAAAGCTGAAAGCTGGATGCAGTCAGTGTTTGGTCAAATTTCAACTGAATGTTGCACATAAAAGTTCAAGGACGTTGCAGGCAGGACTCCGGTGCTTATGGTGCAAGTTCGAGTGATCGAGCGTGATCACAAGTGGATCAAACTTGGATCACGGTGCTGCAACTGGATAAGGTTTGTATGCTAAGAAATCGAAAATGCATCCATTTGGATCATTCGGTGCCGCATACGATGGATCGAAATCGTGAGATCGCTCTGTCAGTGAGGATCAGCGAGATCGCATGGCTGGATCACTGCAATGAAGAAAGCGTCAGCGCTGGAGATGGCAAAGATCGTCGTTGTACACTCAAGCGCGTTGTTGATTGAGGTGTGAAGCCGATGAGTTTGTTCTATTCTTTAGTCACATTTTTCTTAACAATCTTTTGAGCATTCCCTGA